>Ga0134126_10000296_pt1 | contig 64788 bp, 61 predicted proteins | sample KB31752_FD_96881 | JGI IMG/M metagenome (GOLD analysis project Ga0134126, IMG submission 96881) | Terrestrial soil microbial communities with excess Nitrogen fertilizer from Kellogg Biological Station, Michigan, USA - KB3-175-2 | ecosystem: Environmental > Terrestrial > Soil > Unclassified ...
CCCCTTGGCGGCCCCATACACATCCGCCCCCTAAAGTGCCCAGATGGCGGAATTGGTAGACGCACTAGTTTCAGGTACTAGCGCTTCACGGCGTGGAGGTTCGAGTCCTCTTCTGGGCACCATCTCCTAAAAACTATATTGATTTCATTGGATTTTTTACTGAAAAAGTCCCACCCGATCGAAAGTGGGACTTTTTACGCGTCTATTTTGTTCTCAAATGAGCGCAAATTGTTCTTTTCAACACGCCGGTGGTGTCTCAGTTTGAAATTTGGCCTAGTTGCCCCCTGTCGGGATGGGTTTTAGGGTCTCCAAGTGGCCCGGAGTCTCTGCATTTGATCAAGAGCCGAGACGAGGCAATTGCCCACTTCCAGCGGGATATTGCTCGTTGGGAAAAGGAATTGCAGGTGCTCGCCAATGCGGGCCAAGCTTACGGGGAACCCGTAAGAACGATACGAACTTGGATTTCGGAACTGAGGCGCACCATTGAGGGATTGGGGGGCGGAAACGCCACGCCCGTGGAGAAAAGCGCCCGCCGACGTAATCGGAGCCGCCGTCATAGTGGGGAAGATGGCGACGGGGGACATTGGGGACGCTAAGCCACAGCCAAAAGGCTGCCGCCCAAATCGGTAAAAATGTGCGGAGCGGCGCGCGCCGCAAGTATGACGTCCAAACAGCGCTCCGCTGCCGCATGCAAGGCGGCAAAAGCCCGCTGGTGGTTAGGTTGACTATTTAAGGCATTTTCTTCGATCCTCACTCCCTAGTTGCAAGGGGTGGGGGAAGCAATTGGGATATCGCGAGACGTTGCCGGTAAATTGTCCGCCGTCTGAATCGCACGATAAAGGGTGCGAGCAGGCATTTCGATTTCTTCCAGTGAAGATTCCAGCCCCCGACCACTTCGCATCGAATCAAGCGAAGGGGGAAACGCCGCCGCCGGGCTTCGATCTTTGCCGTTGGGCGTCATGCTCACTATTTGGAGACATGGCTACCGTGCAGAAAAAGCGGAAGCTGCCCAAACTCAAGAATTATCCATTTATTGCGGAGCTTAAGATTACTGCGGCCTCGGGCCGCATGATGGAAAAGTCCGCGCATATCGATTTCTGGATGTCGGAGACGTTTGACCCCATTACCGCCATAGTGCAAGTGCAGGTGCTGTGAAATGGCTAAGGTAGGTAAATCGCCGCCCCAGCAGACGGCAAAGCTCGTCCAAGTACTGGAGTACGTGGACGGGCCGCAGGCCGTCCTTCTCGAAAAGAGCGATGATCAGAAGATCGTCGCTGTCGCGATCAATCCGATCGGAGAAAAGACCAAAAAATATCCTTTTTTCGGTGCGGAAATTTCATTCGACCAGTGGCAGCGTTACAGACGCGATTTCGTGGACCTTCGATTCCTCTTTATGTTTCCACGCTGGAGGCGGTGGTTTGAATTCGATCTCGCAGACGTAACCGATAAGATTGTCCCGCTGACGGTGGTGCAAAAAGATGCGACTGCCGAACAATTCTATGTTCCTGATGCAGGATTTTTCGCCAGCGATCATTCGGAGCCAATCTTCTCCGATGAAACCGAGGGCCTGGCAACCCAAACTTATCTCACTGATGGCAAATGGGATTTGCCCCACTTCACAGCGCTCTACCATCAGATCACTGATCTATACGCGTTCCATCTTTCGCTGAAAAAGTTTGTGAACGCGAATACGCCGATTGATCAAAGGCGGCATATCCGCGACGCCTTCACAGGCCACCCCCTTAAAGGCGGGTCGAGTTACGTAAATCTGTATAGCGATCTCCATTCAAACCAGCTGTTCGGCGAACGGTTATCCGTCGGCAAGTTGCAATACGCGTCGCCGGGCCAAGTCGATGTGCGTGGACGCCTTGACATCTTCGCAGAGATGGCGCTTTCGCTCTCTCAGTTCGAAGGCAGATATCGCGAAATCAAGGAAGTATACAATGCCCTGCATCTATTTCTTCAGAAGGGCAAGATGCTACGGATGGATGCAGACGATGAATTCGACAACAGCACTGCAATCGCGCGCCGCGTGCGTGCGTTGGCCGATGATTTGGCAGGCGTGCTTAAGCTCGAAAAACCAGCTCTCATTTATGATTTAACAGGAAAAAATGCTCTCAAATACGCAAAAGTATTACTCGCTCACTTTAGAAGGATTGAACGATATTTCTTTTTCTTTGCTGAAGGCCGAATAAAGGAACCTCAGATTATTGACCCAAGCGAGTAAATTGAACTTCCTGCTTGTCGTTACGCATATAAGTTCGCCTATTAGGGACGTGAGCAAGCTGCTCCACCCTGAAGGCTTCCATGACCGGACGGTTCCCGGGCTTAAGACCGCGCAGCTTCAGTGCGATGAAATCTGGTCGTTCTGCTACGCGAATAAGAGCAACGTCTCGAAGATCGAGGGTGAGCCGGAGTTCGCGGGTGACATTTGGACGTTCACGGCGCTGGACCGCACGTCCAAAATGATTGTGTGTTGAGTGGCCGCGAACCGGTCCCTCGATTCAGCTACTCGGCTTCGGGAAGACGCTTCCGACCGCATCACGGGCGATCTGCAAATCTCAACCGACGGGTTCCAAGGCTATGAGCGTGCCGTCCAGAAGGCTTTTGCCGGCCGCGCGTCCCATGGCGCAATACAGAAGAAGTTACGGCGCAGCGCCAGATAAAGGCGCGGTATCTCCATTGCTGCCGAACGTGAAGTGATTTCGGGCAACCCCGATGAAGCGATGATTTCAATCTCGCTCGTCGAACGCATGAACCTGAATATGCGTACGAGAATGCACCGTTTTGCGCATCTTTCCAACGCTTTTTCAAAAAAGTACGGCAGCCATTGTGACGCTCTGGCACTTTATTTTTTTACTGCAACTTCTGCCACCAGGGCAAGTCGCTCCGGGTTTCTCCCGCGATGGCGGCACGGATGAACTATTGAACACTTCCAGATCATGGACGAAGCGACCCTGCTGAAATCTCGCGGCCCCTACAAAAACGCGAATTTTCAAATTGGGACGCTACCAAAACGCTCATCGCCGGTGGAATTCCGATAGAGTTGAAGAGGGTAGGGGCCGTCCCTATTCATCCTCGTCCTGGAAGATCGCTGGCGACGATGTTTCTTTCTCGAACCGAACAAACCCAATCGCCGCGGCCGCAAGTTTCTTCTGCTGCGCCTGCTTGCGGTAGTGCGCTGCCATCTTCGCCGTTTGCCAGCCAAATAGGGCCATTAGTTGAGCATCCGTTGCGCCATTTTCGGCGGCGATGGTTGCTCCAGCTTTGCGCATTCCGTGCGCGGTGCATTGAGGCAAGTTCGCCTCGTAGCACCACTCTTTAAATTTGTTTCCGAAGCCTGCAGGACTGAACGGCTTTCCGAATTCCGTTGTCAGCAAGGTCAGATGATCTTTCGGTGCGCAATCCAATTCGGCCTGCAGCTCCGGCAAGATTGGCACTTCTATCCACATTCCGGATGTCTTTCGCGTTTTAAATGGTTTGTAGCGAATGACCCCGTTCTTCGCCATTTGCGGACCCAACCTGGTTAGATCGAGACGACGGGGGCCGCCCGCAAAGAGGCCGAGCGCCAATGCAAGGCGCGCTTTTGTGCCGGGTTTATGAGTGGATTGATATTGAAGCACATCATCGACGGTCCAAGTGTAGTAGCCTTCCGTCTCCACACTGAAAAGCTTGACCTCTTTTGCCGGATTGCCCAGATCCAATTCCTCCCTTTCCTCTTTTGCCCAATTGAATACGCGGCGTATGGCTTTCACCCGATTGTTCGCACCTTCCGGAACATGGGATTTGCGATCCCGAAGAATGCGAACGGCCTTTTTTCCGAACAGGCGAACGGGCATGTCGCCGAAGTAGACCGAACCTCTAGGTTTCGTCGGTTCCTCAAAGGTGGCCTCCAGGCGCTGCCGTTGAACGGTCTGGGTATGCAGTTCCAATCTTTTGAATTCGTCGCTGGCAAAATACAGTTGACAGAGCCATTTCCATGTCCCGGTCTTTCCGCGTCGGCCAGTTTTTTTCGGCTCTTCGCTTTGCCGTGCAGCGCCGTAGGCCAACATAAATTCTGGCGACCATACCATTCCGTGAAGCCTGATCTTCCTTTGGCCAGGCAGGCGGAGATACACGCGGATGTTCCCGTGACGGTCAATATCCTCGATGCAGTAGGGCGGAAGACGCTTTGGCATCTTTTTTTCTTCAAGCCTTTAGGTCATTCCAAACTTCCGTATCCGCGTTTGCGGCATCGTCGGAGAGCGTGCCAAAAGCGAGATCAAGCGCAAGTCGATCCCAGATGACGACGCCGTCCTGGCGCTTCGGTTGAGGCATCAGCCGGCGCTTTACCCAGTCGTCGAACTTAGTAGGCGAAACGCCGATGTAAGCGGCCGCGTCTTCGCGTCGAAGGCCGCGACATTGAAATCTTCCCACTTCGGATCGCACCACGGTAACCGGATCCGTCTCACTATGCTTCGATTCGAGGTTTGTGCTTTTTCGCGTCATGGCCATCAAACTAGAGACAGTCCAATAGGGGCCTCTTGGGCCTATCGGGATCATCGTATTCCGCACGATTCCAGTGCCGCAATTAGCCGTTGGCCGGTGCGCGGTGTTTTGCGCCAGCACCGGAGAGATCGTGCCCGCACCCGAAGCCGTCGAACACGACCGGGGACGTCCGTAGCCACTGTCTCTACGCCGTGGGCTACCCGTAGTTCGCCAAACCAAGCCATCTGCTGCCAAGGGCACGCTCGCCGAATATTGCTTCAAGTGCGTCCCCTGTCCGCGCAAAACTGCGCCTCGTCCTAAATCGCGTGTAGTATATATACAACAACACTGCTTCGCTAGGACCTTACCGCGCAAGAAACTTTCCGGACCTGCGCAGGAATTTTTGAGGGCCGACATTAAATTTTCAGGGCCCCGATTGTCCTATTTACGTAACATATGCTCGTGGCCCTCCCATGGCGGGGGTAATGGCTCACACATCTGACATTGACCGCAGGCAACCCGATTTGCGCCGCACGGAGGCAGGAATGACCTCGTCTGCGCTCGTGGATTGGTTTGTGCGCGAAGTGTTGCCGCTGGAGGCGGCGCTGATGCACTACTTGCAGCAGAACTGGCGCAATCCGCACGAGATCGCCGATCTGAGGCAGGACGTTTACGTCCAGGTGTACGACGCTGCGCGAAAGCAGATTCCCACGCACCCCAAAGCATTCGTATTCCAGACAGCGCGCAACCTCCTGATCAATCGTGTGCGCCGCGATCATATAGTGGACATCGAAGCGGTTCCCGATCTGACGGCACTCGAAACCACAGACGACGCGCCGGGACCAGAACAGACTGCCATCGCGCGCGGCGAATTTCGCCGCCTGCAGGCCGCACTCGACAAGCTCCCGCCGCGCTGCCGTGAAGCGGTCGTTCTTGGCAGGATCGAAGGTCTTCCCGGCCGCGCAATCGCAGCTCACATGGGCATCAGCGAACCGGCTGTATCCGTGCATTTGGCAAACGGCATTCGTGCACTGGTCAATGAAATCTACGGCCACGCGAGAAAGCCGGAGGCAAAGTCGTGAGCGCGCCCGGTGAAAGCCCCGCCATGTCCGTTGAGATGCAGGCTGCGTTGTGGGTTCAGCGTCGTCAATTTTGGGATTGGTCGCCAACGGATCAGGCCGAACTCGATATATGGCTCGCTCAATCAACGGCCAATGAAGTCGCCTTTCTTCGTCTGATGTCCGGATACAGCCGGACCGACCGCCTTGTGGCGTTACGCGCGCCGCGGGTCGATCGCCACTTTTCACTGGGGCGTTTGCTTCGCGTGGCGGCCGGACTGGCACTCGTCGCAGCACTCGGCACCTGGGCCATGCAGCTTTCAACCGGTCCAAAGGATGTCACGTACGCAACACCGGTAGGCGGGCGCCAGACAATTGTGCTGGTGGATGGATCGCGCATCGATCTCAACACGAATTCAGTATTGCGCCTGAGGGCCGATGCCGGAAGACGTTTGGCATTTCTCGACAAGGGCGAAGCGTACTTCCAGATCAAGCATGACGCGCAACGCCCATTCGTGGTCACGGCGGCGAACCATCGCATAACCGATCTTGGCACCAAGTTCCTCGTCCGCACCGCATCGGATCGCCTCGACGTGACGCTTGTAGAGGGGCGTGCAAGAGTGGACAGCAACGATTCTGCTCGCTCAGTCGATCTTCAGCCCGGCGATGAAGTGATCGCCACGGCAGGAAATCTAACGACGCTCCGCAAGACAGTGCAGGACGTCAGCGATCAACTCGGTTGGCGGCGTGGCGTGATCGTATTCAAGCACACTACGCTTGCCGCGGCGGCAAGTGAGTTCAACCGCTACAATCCGAACCGAATCGTGCTCGGAAGCAATGCTGTTGCCGAGTTAAAGATCGATGGCACATTCCCATCGGACGATCCCGATTCATTCGTCGAAATCACTCAAGACATTCTGCATCTGCGCGTTGAGAAACGCGGAAACATCATCGTGCTCACGAAGTAGTCCGGCCGGCTCAGCCGGTGGGGAAATTCACGACGCGACAGGCGCATAGCCGCAAAAAGGGGGAGAGATGACTAGATTTGCACTATTCAAAACGGTTCTTGCCGGTTCTGTCTGTTCGGCGGCTCTTTTGAGCACGGCGTGGGCGCGGAATTTTACCATTCCGGGCGGCGATCTCGAATCCGCTTTAACGGCCTACTCCTCTCAGAGCGGGATAGGTCTTGTCGTCTCTGATGACGAGGTGAAAGGCGTCCGCACCAAAGGTGCTACCGGCGATATGTCCGACGATGCAGCACTCGCTCGCATTCTATCCGGAACGGGGTTCGTCGTGCACCGCCATCCCTCCGGAAAGATCGGTATTGCTCGTGATGAGCAGTCTGCAAACACGATCCAAGGCGATTTCACTATGCAGCTTGCGCAAGCTCAACCGCAACGCGCAGCCGTCGAAACTGTCACGGTTACATCGTCCAAGCTTGGCGGCGCAGACGTTCAAAGCATCCCTATTGCGATCACGGCATTAAGCCAAGAGCAACTTACCGCAACGCAAACGACGGGTGGTCCCGACCTTGTGAAGCAGGTTCCAAATCTCACTTTCTCCAAGACAAACTTTACGGGCTACAACATCCAAATTCGCGGCATCGGCACTCAGGCAATTTCCGTCACCACCGATCCTGCCGTGGCTGTTGCGCTCAACGATATTCCCTTCATCCGCAATCATTTCTTCGAGCAGGAATTCTATGATCTCGGTCAGGCCGAAGTTCTGCGTGGACCTCAAGGTACGCTCTACGGCCGTAATGCCACAGCAGGTGTCGTCAATCTCGTCACGGCCAAGCCGACCGATGTGTTCGAGGCCATGGCCTCCGGCGAAATCGGTAGCTATCACCAACGTCGATTTGAAGGGATGCTGAATTTGCCGTTGGTCGATGACCGGGTGGATCTGCGCGTCGCTGGTGAATGGACCAAACGCCAGGGCTACTCGTTCAATGATCTTACAGATCAGCGGATCGATGGCCGCGATTTGTGGTCTGGACGCGCGACGCTCAGTTTTAAGCCGTTCGAAGGTCTGCAAACGACATTGGTTTGGGAGCATTTCTCTGAGAACGACGACCGGATGCGCACCGCCAAGCAGCTTTGCAAAACGGCGCAGCCACCAATATCGGTAAACGGAGTACGGGTCGCGCCGGGCGGGCTTAGTCTGACGGACGCGTTTCAGTTGGGAGGTGACTACCTAAGCCAAGGCTGCTTGCCTACTTCGCTTTATTCGCCCGATGCGTTTCAGGTGCCTTACGGATTTTCACTTCCCTATGCGGTCGCATTGGGGGTGGCCGACGATGCCGCCTTGGGCACGGACCCGTATGCCAACACAGTCCAATCGCGCAACCTGCGTGTTATCGAGTCCACCATCAATCCTCGCTATCGCGCCAAAAACGACACCGTAGAGCTGAACGCCGACTACGCGGTTCTTCCGGTTCTGACATTGACCTCGCAAACGGGGTATAACCAAGACTTTTTATGGTCCACGGAGGATTACAACCGGTTTAACACATCGCCGGGCTTATTCGTGAATCGCGGTCCAGGCAGCCGCACAAGTGGCGGCGTTTTTTGCGACCCGCAACTTGGTTGTACCAGCCGACTCGTGGCGCAGGACTTATCTGACGAACATGCTTGGCAATTGAGCCAGGAATTGCGGCTGACTTCGAATTTTGGTGGGCCGCTGAATTTCAGTATCGGCGGTAACTACCTTCACTACGAGACGGAGGAGAACTACTACGTCTTCATCAATACGCTGACATTGTTTGCTCTCGATACGTCTAAAGGCGACGGGGGGGTAGGACGTGGATCCAGTACGACTGACAATCATGAGTGTTTGGTTAGGATGAGCAATTTTGGTCACGGATGGGGCTATCAATATCCCAATCCGCTGATTGGTGGCGGTCAGCCGACCTCTGACTGCATATACGTCGATCCGAATCCGATCACCAGTCTCAATAACAACGGACACAATTATTTCCTGAGTCAGAATCCTTACGTGCTGAATTCTTATGCGGGATTTGGAGAAGCTTACTACAACATCGCTAGCGACCTTAAACTTACCGGCGGCTTACGCTGGACCGAAGACCGAAAAAGTTTTGTCAACATACCCAGCCAGGTTATCACGCGACAATCTGGATATCCCATTACCGGGGTTGTGAACCAGCAATGGGATGAAATGACCGGGCGTGCCGCTCTCAACTGGACGCCGAAGCTCGACTTTACGGACTCGACTTTAGTCTATGGATCGTACGCCCGTGGCTATAAGGCGGGCGGGGCTAACCCACCAGGTGCCGTGCTTGACGTCGGAAGTCCAAATGCGCCTTCTATTCTACAACCTGTTCACCCTCTGACTTTCAAGCCCGAATTCGTCAACGCGTTCGAACTGGGGTCAAAGAACACTTTGCTTGATGGCGCACTGACGCTCAACGGCGATGTCTTCTATTACGACTACAAAGACTATCAGATTTCGGAAATCGTGGACCGCACCTCTGTAAACCTAAACTTTAACGCCAAAGTGAAGGGTGCAGAAATCGAGGGAAGCTGGGAGCCTCTGCCCGGACTGAGATTCAATTTCGCTGGCGGGTATGAAGATACCAGGCTTGCAAACGGTCAAAGCGAAATCGATCTCATGGACCGCACCGATGCGGCAAATCATCCGGACTGGATGGTAGTTAAGCCGTTCGTGACGCAGACCTCCAACTGTATATTGCCAACGTATGTCGTCCAGGCCCTGCTTCAGGAAGGTCCTGCGCGAAACATAGGCGATGATCCTCCACAAAGTACGGCCTATGCCTGTGAGCAAGCATATCTCCAGGAACTGGATCCCGCCACGCTTTATCCCTACTCGCCAAACCCGAGCGGCACAGGCGGTCTCAATTACCTGGGCCAACCCACTGCTTACGGATTTCCTATCCCTGTTGGATATGTTGGTTTTGATCCGTCAGTCCCGGCGATCAACGGTGGCGAAGGTTTTGCGAAGGATCTGAGCGGCAATAAGCTTCCAAATGCTCCGCCATTTACCGTCTCGATCGGCGCTCAATATTCCATTCCGATCAGTCCCTTTTGGGCCGGCACGCTCCGAGGCGACTACTATTGGCAGGATTATTCGTGGGCGCGCGTATTCAATGACAATCCCTATGATCGCATTCGCGGTTACACAAACGTAAATCTCACACTGATTTTCACCAACCAGAACGGTTGGCAGGTGATGCTCTATGACAAGAACGTATTCAACACGACCGCCATCACGGGTGATTTCTTGAATAGTGATGACAGCGGGTTGACGACCAATGTATTCCTCACCGATCCCAAACTGATCGGCATTCGTGTCACGAAGAATTGGTGATCGCTATGCAAGATGATGCCAGGCTAAGCCGAAGCGTTCAAACGTCGAGAACACGATCAATCAAACGAGATGGAAATCGAGCTCATCCTACGGCGAGCCCATTGCGCGCCAAAGGATGGAATTCGGGCGGAATGTTTGAGATTCATAGCTTGACAAGCAAATTATTTGCGGGGGACTCACAATGAGCGAATTGATGAGCGTATCGGTTGACCGGCAGGAATTGCATTGGCGCTTGCTAACAACGGTATCTATTATGTCATTGCTCGTTTCTGTTTGCGGATCCGAGGGTGCGATTGCCGATGATCAATCTGCCGGTCATCCCGCTATTTGGATTGAGCTCGGGGCACAAATGGAGCAAGTGAGCGGTCAGGGCAAGTTATTCACTCCTGACTTTCTCGCTGCAAACCCTGATTCGCCCGTACTTCAGCCGGTAACCCCGGTTCAGGCGCAGAAGCCGTCGAAATTCAGCTTTGGCGAGGAGGGGAAGATATCGATTCAGCCAGTGAGCTCCGACTGGGTGTTCTCAGCTGGGCTTCGGTATGGCCGTTCCAGCAAAGTCAAACATGTTCATCATCAAACGACACGGGCTTTTGTGGGGCACTACACCACTGGCAGCGTGACAAGACCTTACATAACATCCGCTAACAATTTCGCTGATACGCTGGTAAAGCGCAGCGAAAGTCACACGGTGCTCGACTTTTCGGCTGGTAGGGAGGTTGGCATCGGCATGTTCGGCAAATCGGGATCGTCTATCCTGGGCTTGGGCGTTAGATTTGCCCAATTTACTTCCAAAGAGACTATGGACCTAAGAGCCCGCCCAGACCTGCATGTGAAATATTTTCCGTCGCCTCAGGCCACCCAAAAGTTCCCGTTTCCATATTACCATGTCTACCACGCTACCGGCAGCGCCTCGCGGAGCTTTCGTGGGCTTGGGCCGTCCTTGTCCTGGAATGGGTCTCAGCCCTTCACGGGAAATGAGCGCGACGGCGAACTGGCGATTGATTGGGGGGTGAACCTTGCCGTTCTGTTTGGCAAGCAGAAGGCTCACACGCACCATCAGGAAAGCGCGCACTATATCAGCAAGTTCGGAATATTTGCTTCCCACTATCCTCCACCCGAATATGTGCATCCTTCTGCAGGGCACCCCACGGTAGGTCACGACACGGATCGCTCTGTCGTGGTGCCGAATGTTGGCGCCTCGATTGGCCTTTCATGGCACATCGAAAATTTCAAAGCGAGCCTCGGATATCGCACCGACTTCTTCTTCGGGGCAGTCGATGGTGGAATTGATGAGCGAAAAAGCGAGACCCTTAGTTTTCGCGGTCCATTCGCCACGATTGGCATTGGTCTCGGAGGCTAGAGAAAGAAAACTCAGCATTCTTCCTTGGGCAGCGAGATCAGCTTCGCTGCCTTTTCTTTTATCCGGCGTTGCAACTATTGCGATTGGGCAACGGTTGCGATTCCATTTGCGAGTAGGGGAGCGGATGCATCGTCTCTTGCAGGATTTTGTCGATGAGACGGAAACAGCCGGAACGGCAAAGCAGCTCTGTCGGGCGTTGTCGCGCTTCGCTGTCGGCACAGCCGGAACGGCAAAGCAGCTCTGTCGGGCGTTGTCGCGCTTCGCTGTCGGCATGGACCTACCCACCTTTGCCTATATAGCAATCCCGTCAACGACAGGCAGGCAGTTGCGCCTCATTACCAACTACGCCGATTCCTGGCGACGGCACTACGTCGATCAACGCTATGAGACCTGTGATCCCATTGTTTTGAACAGCATCCGCCAACCCAAGCCATTCGGATGGGGACGTGACTTCGGGGGAAACGACCCGTTCACACGTAGTTTCTTCGACCAAGCGTCGAGTTTCGGTATCTGTTACGGCTACACCATCCCCATTCATCACTGGCATGGCCGGTTCGCGGCGCTTACTTTCGCCACTGACCTGCAGCGCCCGGCGTTCCTCCAAATCACCCGTTGTCACGCCCTTGGCCTGGAGACTATCGCCTATCAGTTCCACCGCCATGCGCGCCACAAGCTGGAACCCGTATTCTCGCTCGCCGGTATCCATTTGACCTGCCGGGAAAGACAATGTCTGTCTCTGGCGGCCCAGAACAAGACATTCGGTGATATCGCAATCGTTCTCCGGATATCGCCGCGCACCGTCAAAGATCACATCGACAACGCCAAGCGAAAGCTTGGCGTCAGGACCGCAAGAGATGCCGCGGCGCTCTTCGAGAAAATTGGCGGCTAGGGCAGAATCCGCGACATCTTCTTTCATGGTCTGAATTGCTAGGCGGACGGTGTGGAGTATGTCCCACACCCGTCCACGTGGCCCTCGTCGGACGAGCAACGACATATCCGTCAACCTTCCCGGTGACTTAGCTCAGTCGGGCAATTTTGTTGCGAGACTTCTTCCAAAGAGCCGCAAAAAAGTTCGAGACCCATCTAAATTCCGCCGGGCCAATTCGACTTACACTCTGACAGAACGACGTGAACCCCAGAGGCTGGGGATTTGGCGGAAACGCGGGACACAAGCCGCTCAGACGGTCAACCACAGGACGCTGCACAGATGGTGCCTGCGCCCGAGGTCAAACTTTGGTTCGTGCGTGAGGTATTGCCCCTGGAGGCGGCACTGATGCGATATCTGCGCAGTTCCTATCGCAACGCAGGCGAAGCGACTGATCTGCGCCAGGACATCTACGCGGAAGTGATCGCTTCGGCCCAAAGGCAAATTCCGGAATCCGCGAAGTCGTTCGTCTTTACCATCGCTCACCACATCATGGTCGACCGCATGCGGCGCGAGCGGATCGTTCCAATGGATACTCTTGCGGACGTTGACAAACTGGGGCTGGCAAGCGAGTCCCCGTCGCCTGATCGTATTGTCATCGCGCGAGACGAATTGCGCCAACTGCGCGCGGCGATCGAACTGCTTCCGCCACGGTCCCGTGAAATCGTTGTGATGGCGCGGATAGAGGGTTTACCGGGACGTGAAATCGCGGCACGGCTAAATCTCACGGATGCCACCGTCTCTTACCATCTCAAGAAAGGAATGCAGCAACTCGTCGATATTCTCTACGGCTCGGCGCCTCTTTTCGAGGTTTTGGAATGACGTGGGCGAACCAAGCCGAGACCAGTATGGCGGGCGCGATTGGCGATCGGGCCGCCGAATGGCTTTTGCAACAAGGCGCTCCGGGCTGGTCAGAGAAAGATCAGGTTGAGTTGGACGCCTGGCTCAATGAATCTTCTGGGCATTTGGCGGCTTATTGGCGCCTCGAAGCTGGCTGGGCTCGTACTGAGCGTCTGGTAGCTCTCAAGCCAGGGGGAATGTCACGTACACATACCGCGCCTCGCAAAAAAGTTTGGCCCGTGCTGCGATTTGTAGCGGCCGCCAGCATCATCGCGGTGGTGGTTGGTGTCTGGTACGGCTTGCCCACGCGCCAAGTCGAATACGCAACAGCCGTCGGTCAGAGCGCGAAAATTCTTCTCGCGGATGGCTCGCGCGTTCAGCTCAATACGAACTCGGCAATCTCGGTCGGCTTCGGCCTCTGGCGGCGCACGGTTTCGCTGGAGAAAGGTGAGGCGTTTTTCGATGTGCGGCACGATGCGGCTCGGCCCTTCTCGGTCCTGGCCGCTGGTCATCGCATCACCGATTTGGGCACAAAATTCGCGGTGCGCACGTCCAACCATCGCCTGGAAGTCACCCTCGTAGAAGGCCGTGCGCGGCTCGAAACAATCAGTTCGGCGGTCGAACATCACGCGACCGATCTCGAACCCGGTGAGGTCGCCGTCGCCACTGCAAACACAATCGCAGTCACCAGGCTACCTATGCGCTCTGTTGCCAACGCTCTTGCGTGGCGTCAAGGCCAGCTCGTCTTCAATCATACGACGCTCGCTGAGGCTGCCGCTGAATTCAATCGCTACAACAACACCAAACTCGTCATCGAACCGGCCATTGCAGATCTCACGGTCAGCGGTGTTTTCGATGCCGGCAGCGTCGACACATTCATCAGCATGGCGAAATTCGCCTTCAGGCTTCGCTTACAAAAACAGGGTCATCAGGTCGTGATGTCTCGGTGACAAACTGAATCGAGATTTCTCATTGAACTACACAGGGGGAAACATGCACCGCATTCTCAAATTGGGTCTGCTTTCGGCGGCGAGCCTCACTTGCCTGTCGACCGTCGCGCAGGCGTCCCGCTTCAACATTCCCTCGGGTGACATGGAGCACGCGCTGCGCGCCTACATAATCCAGAGCGGTATCCAGGTCTTCGTCCCCGACGAGGCAGTCAAAGGAATCAGAACGAATGGCGTCAAAGGTGAACTTACCCCTGACGAGGCTCTTTCTCGCATACTTTCCGGAACCGGCCTTGTCATTCACCACGAAGGCGGCGCCATCGGAGTTGTCCGCGCGGGCCAATCTGAGAACGTGGAAATCAATCCAATTCAACTTGCTCAAGCCGCTCCATCGCGCGCGGCCGTTGAGACCGTGACGGTCACATCGTCCAAGCTCGGCGGAGCTGACGTACAGAGCATCCCAATTTCGATCACAGCTTTAAGCCAAGAGCAGTTGACTGCGACGCAAACGGCGGGTGGGCCGGACCTCGTCAAACAAGTGCCCAATCTAACATTTACAAAAACAAATTTCACGGGCTATTCGATTCAGATACGTGGAATTGGAACTCAAGCAATCTCCGTAACCACCGACCCTGCAGTTGCAGTTGCTCTCAACGATATTCCATTCATTCGAAATCACTTTTTCGAACAGGAATTCTACGACCTGAGCCAAGCCGAGGTGCTTCGCGGCCCCCAAGGAACCCTCTACGGCCGCAACGCTACTGCGGGTGTCGTGAACTTGGTTACGGCCAAGCCGACAGACCAATTCGAGGCCATGGCATCGGGGGAAATCGGCAACTATCACCAGCATCGCTTCGAAGGAATGATCAATCTTCCGATCGTCGATGACAGCTTTGATATTCGCGTCGCCGGCGAGTGGACAAAGCGACAGGGCTATTCGTTCAATGCACTCACCGACCAGCGCATTGATGGTCGCGATCTTTGGTCAAGCCGTGTCTCGATCGGTTGGAAACCAACAGAAAATCTGCAGGTGAATCTCGTTTGGGAGCATTTCTCCGAAGACGATGATCGGATGCGTACGGCAAAGCAACTTTGCAAGACCGCTCCAATTGTCGACTCTGTCAACGGAGTACCGACAAATCCATCGGGGAGCGGCAATGCCGGAGATACCTTTGCGCCTGCGGATTATCTCAGCCAAGGTTGTCTCTCCACCTCGCTGTACTCCTCTAATGCGTTTGAAGTACCAAATGGGTTCTCGTTGCCTTACTACTCGGGCGCAACCGGACTGTCCTCGGGCTCCATTCGTACTCGCTTCGATGTGTATGCAAGTACTGTGCAATCAACGAATTTGCGAGTCATCGAGACTTCGTTAGATCCGGTTTACCGGGCAAAGAATGATATCATTGAGCTGTCGTCCGAATATGAAGTCGCTCCAGGCCTCGTTCTGTCATCCGAAACTGGGTTCAATCAGGATTTTCTTTGGTCTACCGAAGATTACAATCGCTTCAACAGTTCCCCTGGCGTGTTTGTCTATTCAAATTCACCTGCGGGTGGAGAGGATGCCGCTATTCTTCCGGACCCAGCTGCGGGGACCGGGTCGATACCGTCTGATTCCGGTCTATTTTGCGATCCACAACTGGGGTGCAGCAACAGACTCGTTGCACAGGATTTATCTGACGAGCATGCTTGGCAATTCAGCCAGGAGTTTCGGGCCAGCTCCAAATTCAGCGGCCCGCTCAATTTCAGTCTGGGCGGAAACTATCTGCATTATGAGACCGCAGAAGACTACTATGTCTTTATCAATACACTTTCTCTAATCAGCCTTTACAATAGCACGCCCCCATATGTGCCGGGCGTTAGTGACAACGGCTCGTGCTTGCCTGGCGGGTTTCGGCAACCATCACCTTCGATCCAACGCACGCCCCTAAAATTTTGTCCCTATATTGATCCCAATTCCATCTCAGACCTAGATGGACAAGGACATAACTATTTTCGAAGTCAAAATCCCTACACGCTGAATTCCTACGCGATCTTCGGAGAGGTCCACTATGACATCACCGAAGATCTGAAGGCCACGGGGGGCGTGCGCTGGACCGAAGATCAAAAGCATTTCACCGACATCCCAAGCGAGCTGCTGATTCCCGGCTATAGCTATGCAGCGACCGGCATCGTCAATCAGCAATGGGATCAGTTTACAGGCCGTGCAGCACTCGATTGGTCTCCCAAGCTCGCCTTCACAGACCAGAGTTTGTTTTATGGCTCTTACGCCCATGGATACAAGGCTGGCGGAGCCAATCCGCCCGGCGCGATTTTCTCGAGTCCTGCTTCATTCGTTACGGGCGCTCAGTATCTCACCGTCGATCCCATTCATCCCCTCACATTCAAGCCCGAATTCATTGACGCATTCGAAGCGGGCACCAAGAACACTCTGCTGGATGGGGCGTTGACGATCAACGGAGATGTCTTTTACTACAATTACGAGAACTATCAGATCTCGGAAATTGTCGACCGCACCGCGATCAATCTGAATTTTGACGCGCACGCGAAAGGCGCGGAGATTGAAACGACATGGGAGCCGGTTCCCGGACTGCGCTTTAATTTCGGTGGGGGCTGGGAAGATACAGCGCTGGCCAAAGGTTCAAACTCCGTCGATCTCATGGATCGAACCGCAGGAACGCCTGGCTGGATGGTCGTCAAGCCTTTCGTAACGGAAGCGTCCAATTGCGTTTTGCCTACTTATGTGGTGGCCATGGCGGTCTTGGATAGTGCTGCAATCACCAACGCGTGCAGCATTGCCTATTCAGGTCAACTTGATCCTCTTACACAGTTGCCCTTCGTGCCCAATCCTACGGTCGTGGCGGGAGGTAACGGCTCTCCCCCTCAGCCGATCCCTTCTTTTCTTTCGGGTTATCAAGGTTTCGATCCATCAGCGGCGCCGAACAACGGCGAAGGCTTTTCGAAGGACTTGAGCGGTAAAGAGTTGCCGAACGCTCCGCCGTTCACGGTGTCGGCCGGTACCCAGTACACCATACCGCTGTCGACCGATTGGGCTGGAACGCTGCGCGCCGACTATTACTGGCAGGATTATTCATGGGCGAGGATATTCAATGACAATCCATACGATCGTCTACGCGGTTACACGAACGTGAATCTCACGCTCATCTTTACCAGTCAGGGCGGTTGGCAAGTTATGCTTTACGACAAGAACGTCTTCAACGAAACCGCGATCACCGGTGACTTTCTTAACAGCGACGACAGTGGCCTCACGACAAATGTGTTTCTTACCGATCCAAAGCTGATCGGTATTCGTGTCACCAAGAACTGGTAGGGGGGCAAATGAGCGAATTGATGAATACACGAATGGGATATTGTCATTCTCTTTTGGTTAGCGTCTCGGTGCTTGCGCTATCCTGTGGTGCTGGTGTCGTGCCCGGTCATGCCGCGGATGATGCTGACCGGCCATCAGTGTGGATTGAGCTCGGCGGGCAGCTACAAAGGATGGCCGATCAACCGGAAGCTTTCGCGCCATCGTTTGTAGCCAATGTCACACAGCCTAATCTTCTATCCGCGCTGACCGCTCAGCAAGCGCCGCAATACTCGATCGGGGCCGAGGGACGGGTAAAGGTACAACCGCACGGAAGCGATTGGGTATTTTCGGCTTCCGTTCTATACGGCCGTTCCGTTGCTCACAACCATGGTCATCAACAAACTGCGAACGCGATGGTACCGCAGCATGTCGTGATCTCTGGGTTTCCCCCCAATTTCAACAAGTACGGAACCAACTATCCCACTTTGCATGTCCGGTTTGCAGATGGGGTCTCGAACCTAAGCGAAAATCATACGGTTCTTAGCTTCCAAGCAGGCAAGGACGTCGGTATAGGTCTTTTCGGCAACTTTGGGACGTCCGTCATCAGCGGCGGAATACGGATTGCACAGTTTATCTCGAAAGCCGACGTTACGTTACGCGGAGAGCCCGATCTGCAATATCCAACGAAACCGATAAGTTCTCTGCCAGCCTTACTTGCGTGGCGAAGCGCTACCATACATTTCCACGATTATGCGGGAATGCTCGAGGATCGAAGAAGCTTCCTCGGTTTTGGGCCATCTATCGGTTGGGACGGGTCGGCAACGCTAGCAGGCAACTCCCAGCGCGGAATCGCTCTGGATTGGGGAGCCAACGCCGGTATTCTGTTTGGGAGACAGAGGGTTTCAGGCAAACATAAAACCGAAGTAAAGACATACGACAATTATCGATGGTTTCCTGCCTCCGTCGGCGCCGGCTACGGCAATGGGCCGGGTCTTCATCGTGGGCACTTTGGCGCCAATGGTCCACTCTATTCGGGAGATCCTGCTGCTCAGCACTCGGCCTCCGCGGGGATTTCCAGATCTCGATCGGTCGTCGTCCCAAATCTCGGAGGTTTCGCAGGGCTGTCGTTCCGATATGTGAACGCCAAGCTCAGCTTCGGGTATCGCGCGGACTTCTTTTTCGGGGCGATGGACGAGGGGCTCGATACGCGCAAATTAGAAGGCATCGGTTTTCATGGTCCCTTCGCGACGATCAGCGTTGGTCTCGGAGGATAGAGAGGACGCAATCAGCAACTCTCCCTTGGGCAGCGAGATTAGTTTCGCTGCCCTTTCTTTTGTCCGATTGTGCAACCGTTACGATTGAGTAGGAGTAGCGCTTCCTTTTGTGAGCGGTGGAGCGGATCCATCATCTCTAGCAGGACTTTCTCAAGGAGATGGAGACAGCCGGAACGGCTGGGCAACTCTGTCAGGCGTTGTCGCGCTTCGCGATCGGTATGGACCTGCCGACCTTTGCCTACATCGCGATCCCTTCAACGACAGGCAGGCAATTGGGCCTTATGACCAACTACGCCGATCCTTGGCGGCGGAACTATGTCGATCAACGCTACGAGACCAGCGTCATCGTTTTGAACAGCATCCGGCGGCCCGGGAAGTTCGAATGGGGACGCGACTTCGGAGGGGACGACCTGTTCGCGCAGCTTCTTCGACGAGGCGTCGAGCTTCGGCACCTGCTACGGCTACACCATACCCATTCATCACTGGCACGGCCGGTTCGCGGCGCTGACCTTCGCTACGGATCAGCGACGCCCCGCGTTCCTTCAAACCACTCGCTGTTACGCCTTTGGCTTCGAGACCATCGCCTATCAGTCTCACCGCCATGCGCGCCACAAGCTCGGACCCATACTCTTGCTCGCCGGCATCCATCTGATCTGCAGAGAACGGCAATGTTTGTCCTTAGCGGCCCAGAATAAGACGTTCGCCGACATCGCGATCATCCTTCGGATATCCTCGCGCACTGTCAAAGGCCACATCGATAGCGCGAAGGCGAAGTGCGGGGTTCGGAACGCGAGGGACGCCGGTCCGCTGCTTTTGCAATCCTCCACCATCGGGCCACTGAAAATCCGATCATTCCACGATATTTGATTGCCGTCCGAGGCCATCCTCTCTCTGACACTACCGATCAACCCGGCAAGTGCCCTCCTCGTCAGGCAAAGCGGCGCGATTGGCAACAATATTGCCGGTTCGCGAAAAAAAGTTCGACCGGACCTAAACAATTCGAGGCCGACTTTGTCCTACCAGGCATAGGCTTGAACGGATGACCCTCTAGAGGCGGGAGCCCGAGGGAATGGTCAAAATCTTTGATACGGGTCGTGACGCCACGGACTCGCGTACTCCCGGAGCGGATATGACTGTCTCCGAGGTGGACGCTTGGTTTGTACGGGAAGTCCTGCCCCTGGAGTCGTTGCTAATGCAATACCTTCGACGGAATTGGCGGGATCGCAGCGATCTGGAGGACATACGGCAAGACATTTACGTTCGGGTCTATCAGGCCGCACGCGACGAGATACCGAACTCGGCCCGAGCATTCCTGTTCACAGCAGCGCGTAACCATCTCATAAACCTCGCCCGCCACTCGAATATTGTGCCTATCGAGGCCGCCGTTGATTTCGAGAACGCCGCGGCCGAGCCCGAAGCTCTCGCGCCGGACCATGCTGTTGCTGCCCGTCAGGAATTGCTCCGTCTTCAAGATGCGCTCGAGAAGCTTCCGCCACGACAGCGCGAGGCTGTCGAGTTGGCGCGAATTGAAGGTTATTCAGGCAAGGAGATCGCTACCCGCATGGGCATCACCAAGGGGGCGGTGTCGCAGCATCTCAAACAGGGTTTGCATGCTCTATCGGACCACTTCCTGCGCGAGCCGACCGATCCGGGGAGGCGTTCGTGACCAAAGTGAACAGCACCGCCACCGAAACAGATCTTGCAGCCGCCGATTGGGTTCAGCGTCGTCACCTCTGGACGTGGACTGAGGCCGATCAGGAGCAGCTGAATACCTGGCTCGCGGAGGATGCCAATCGCGTCGCTTACCTGCGCCAGACTGCCGTCTGGAATGCAACAGGGCGTCTAATTGCGCTCAGACCTCAGCAGCCAATGCGACAGGTCACGCCAAGCTCCAAATCTGGAAAAGGGACGCTTTTCCAATATGTTGCTGCGGCCGCGGTTGTCGCTGTCGTTAGCATGTCAGGGTTTCAGTATTTCAAGCGCCCATCGGACACTACCTACGTCACGCCTGTTGGCGGTCGCAAGATCATTACGCTAGCCGACGGCACGCGCATCGAACTCAACACAGATTCGGCTCTACAGATAAGCAATGATGCTGTCCGCCGTGCGACATTGCTCCGCGGCGAGGCGTATTTCGATGTTCGACATAACGGAGCCGATCCTTTTGCGGTAACCGCAAACGGCTACCGTATCACCGACCTAGGCACGAAGTTTGCGGTCCGAGCGACGGCAAACATGGTCAAAATCAGCTTGCTCGAAGGCAGCGCGGCCGTAACGCCGGTAACAGGCATCAAGGCAAGGAGATCGGCACTGCTTATGCCCGGCGACGTGGCAGTTGCAAACGAACGAGCACTGACGGTCGAGAAGGAGCCGGTTGCGAGCGTCACCAGGTCTCTGGGCTGGCGCCATGGTTTATTGACCTTCAAGGACACTCAGTTGGCCGACGCCGTAGCGGAGTTCAATCGCTACAACCTTCGCAAGTTGCGCATCACAGATGCTGCGGCAGGTCACCTCAAGATCAACGGTACCTTCCAGGCCGAGAACGCAGATGTCTTTGCGGCATCGGTGCAGGAATTGTTCGGACTCAGGATTAGCAGGAACGGCAACAACACAACGCTTTCGCATTGAAATTCAGAGGAACTGCGCCTGAGGGCGCGAGAGAGAAGGGGGGGACTATGAATTCGTCCAGATATTTGAAGGCTGCACTGCTCGGATCGGCGTTTGGCGCTGGCGTTGTCACAACTGCATTTGCGGAACGCTTCGACATTCCCGCCGGCGATCTCAATTCCGCGCTCGTCGCCTATGCGAATGCCACGGGGACGCAAATGGTCGTCTCCTCCGATGCCGTTCGCGGCGTCAGGACCCGTGGCGTCTCCGGCGACTTCTCCGATGATGAGGCGCTGTTACGCATTCTGTCGGGGACCGGTTTCATCGTGCACCGCAAGCCTGGGACCTCGATCATCGTTCGAGGCCAGTCGTCATCTGTCAACGATACGATTCAGGACATCCAACTTGCGCAGGCGGCGTCTCCATCACGCCCAGCCGTGGAGACCGTGACGGTCACCTCATCGAAGCTCGGAGGTGCCGATGTGCAGAGCATCCCAATTGCCATCACTGCACTTTCACAGGAGCAGCTCACGGCCACGCAGACCGCCGGTGGCCCGGATTTGGTGAAGCAAGTGCCTAATCTTACCTTCACAAAGACCAACTTCACCGGTTACAGCATTCAGATTCGTGGGATAGGCACGCAAGCTGTCTCTGTCACCACCGATCCGGCCGTCGCGGTGGCGTTGAACGACATCCCCTTTATCCGCAATCATTTTTTCGAGCAGGAATTTTTCGATCTCGGCCAAGCGGAAGTCCTGCGCGGACCGCAGGGCACGCTGTATGGACGCAACGCAACAGCAGGCGTGGTCAACCTCATTACTGCAAAACCGACCGATCAATTTGAAGCGATGGCCAGCGGGGAAATCGGCAATTACCATCAGCGCCGTTTCGAGGGGATGATCAATATACCCATCGTTGATGATCGCCTCGATGTCCGGGTTGCTGGCGAATGGACAAAGCGGCAGGGATATTCCTTCAACGAACTTACGGATCAGCGCATCGACGGCCGGGATCTTTGGTCCGGCCGCGTCTCGATCGCGTGGAAGCCAATTGAAGATTTGCAAACGACATTGGTCTGGGAGCATTTCTCCGAGGATGACGACCGTATGCGCACCGCCAAGCAGCTTTGCAAGACGTCTCCGATACCCGCCTCGGTGAACGGCGTCCCGACGGGCGGAGCTGGAGGCACGCTTTCATCGGCCAATCTGCTGAGCCAAGGCTGCGAACTAACTTCCCTCTATTCGCCGGATGCATTCGAAGTACCGAATGGTTTCTCGCTGCCCTACTTTGCTGGCCTAGCCGGCACGGGTCTACCAATCCGGAATGGATTCAATGTCTACTCGACGACGACCCAGTCGCCCAACCTGAGAGTGATCGAATCTGCGATCAATCCTATTTATAAAGCCAAAAACGATATTATAGAATTGACGTCGGAATATAAATTGTCGCCTTCCCTGACTTTCACATCGCAAACTGGTTACAATGCGGATTTTCTTTGGTCGACTGAGGACTACAATCGTTTCAACAGTGCTCCCGGTGCATTTCAAATGTGCGCTTGGGGGCAGGACGTATGTGACACACTTGCCGATCAGAACGCGGTGACGCCAGATCCGGCTGCCGGAACAAATGGTATCCCCGACGACGCTGGCGTCTTTTGCGACCCCCAGTTGGGTTGCAGCGATCGCCTTGTGGCGCAAGATCTATCAGATGAGCATGCATGGCAGCTGAGCCAGGAATTTCGCCTGACATCCAATTTCAGCGGCCCTCTGAATTTCAGCTTCGGCGGAAATTATCTTCATTACGAGACCGAAGAAAACTACTATGTCTTTATCAATACGCTGACATTGTTCTCACTTTACAACGCGCTCGGCACCTACGTCCCTGGAGTCACCGATAACAGCGAATGCCTACCCGGAGGCTTGAGGGATCCCTCCCCGACGCAACCTCCGCAAGGTGTGAGGAGTTATTGCAGATACATCGATCCGAATCCGCTCTCCACCCTCAACAACGAAGGACACAACTATTTCCTCAATCAGAATCCTTACACCCTGAATTCCTATGCATCATTTGGGGAGATGTACTACGACATCTTGCCGACGGTAAAATTAACAGCCGGATTGCGTTGGACCGAAGACCAGAAACATTTCGTGGATATCCCGAGCCAATTGGTCGTGCCTGGCTATGGGTATGTTGCGACCGGGATTCTAAATCAACAATGGGATCAATTCACGGGACGTGCCGCGGTCAACTGGACTCCGAAGCTCAGTTTTAGTGATCAAACGCTGGTCTACGGTTCCTATGCACACGGCTACAAGGCCGGCGGTGCAAACCCGCCGGGCGCAACGCTCGCATACGATCAAACCGGACAAGGTGGTACCGCCGGGCAGGGTGGCACGGCAATTGTACATCCGATCCATCCGCTAACATTCAAACCAGAGTTCGTCGACGCATTCGAACTGGGGACGAAAAATACCTTCTTCGACGGGGCACTGACGCTGAATGGCGATCTGTTTTACTACAACTATGAGAACTACCAGATTTCGCGAATAGTCGACCGAACTGCAATCAATGACAATTTTGACGCGCATGTTAAAGGCGCGGAAATCGAATCGACATGGGAGCCGGTTCCCGGATTGCGCTTCAATTTTGCTGGCGGTTGGGAAGATACCGCCTTGGCAAAAGGCTCCAAGTCTATCGACCTTATGGATCGCACTGCTGGAAATTCCGACTGGATGGTCGTCAAACCATTCGTCACAGAAGCGTCCAACTGCATTTTGCCGACCTATGTAATTGCTGCTGCAATGCGGAGTGCGGAGTCGGGAGGCGGAAATGATCCCGGCCAGGTCCTCTCGAATATATGCGGCCAAGCTTATACGTCACACTTGGATCCGCTCACCGGGGCGAAATACATAGCAGGCCCGACTGGGACCGGATCTAGTGGGCCCATACCGGCAGGTTATCCGGGCTTCGATCCCCTGAGCGTGGACCCGGCTGCGCCAGCCAATGTAAATGGCGGTTTGGGCTTACCACCCAACAACGGTGAGGGCTTCTACAAGGATTTAAGCGGAAACGAACTTCCGAATGCGCCGCCTTTCACTGTATCTGCTGGTGCGCAATACACTATACCTATGAGCGCGGATTGGGCCGGAACGCTTCGCGGCGACTACTATTGGCAGGACTATTCCTGGGCGCGCGTTTTCGATGACAGACCTTATGATCGCATACGTGGGTATACCAATGTAAACCTCACACTTATCCTCACTAGTCAGTCGGGCTGGCAAGTGATGCTGTATGACAAAAATGTCTTCAACACGACAGCCATCACTGGCGACTTCCTTAACAGCGATGATAGCGGCTTGACCACCAACGTGTTTCTGACCGATCCAAAATTGATCGGCATCCGCGTAACAAAGAACTGGTAAGGGGGAACCAATGAGCGAACTGAAAATTAGCGCAGGCTCTCGTGATTTTTATCAGAGATTGCTTTCGACCGTCTCGGCGATCACGTTGGTAGTAGCGGTCGCAAACTCTAAGGAAGCGGATGCGGCTGCCGATGACTCGGGCACCCCAACAGTTTGGATAGATCTGGGAGGGCAACTCGAGAGCCTTTCGGGCGGCCAGAACTCATTGATCCCCAGTTTCAGTTCCGCAATCATGATACCAGCGCAGAAATCTGCGTTGGATGTTCAAGCTCCAATCCATCACGCATTTGGAACAGAAGGCAAATTGACGATCGAGCCCGAGGGCTCAAATTGGGTGTTCAGCGCCTCGATAAGGTATGGCCGCTCACAAGCCACACGTCATCGCCATCAACAGACCGCTAATTCATATGTTCCGAAATATAATTTTACCACTTATGGATTTCATCTCGGCGGATTCTCCTACTATCCCAATGGCCACGTCAAATTTGCAGATGGAACTGCGAAGCTAAACGAAAGCCATGCGATCCTTGATTTCCAAGTGGGGCGAGATGTAGGACTTGGCTTATTTGGTCGCGGATCATCTTCGGTCGTCAGCGCGGGACTGCGGTTCGCGCAATTTGTATCGCGCTCAAATATTAGTCTAAGCGCCGAACCTGATGTCCAGTATCGAACCGCTCCTATCGCGTCCCTTGCAGGATTCGTCGACTGGCTCAGCCCGCATATGCGATTTCACGACTATTCCGCTGCGGAAACCGCTAGCCGCAGCTTCCATGGCGTAGGACCCGAAATAGCATGGAATGTGTCGGCACCGATTTCGGGAGGTGGCGACCATGGAGAGTTCAACCTCGACTTTGGCGTTAACGGTTCAGTACTTTTTGGGCGTCAGAAAGTCAGAGGTCATCATGAAACCAAAATCAAATCCTACTATCTGACACGCCTCGGTGTGGGCAATGGAAGCAGAAATATGCATTTCATCGGTCCGTGTCAGCAATATGGTGGTCCAGGGCCTGGTCACAATTATACCTCCGGCGCTTGCGCACATCATACCGTCTACGCACCGTTTAGCCGCTCGAAAGAGGTCGTTGTGCCCAATGTGGGCGCTTTCGCCGGCTTATCATTTCGTTATGCGCAAGCGAAAGTCAGCTTTGGCTATCGAGCGGACTTCTTCTTTGGCGCAATGGATGAGGGCATCGATGTCAGAAAATCGGACGCTGTAGGCTTTCACGGCCCCTTTGCGACTATCAGCGTCGGTCTTGGAGGATAGAGAGTCGATTGAGGCAACTCCCCTTGGGCAGCGAGGTTGACTCGCTGCCCCTTCGTTTGTCCGTCGATGCAACTATTACGGTTGAACAGTAGTTGCGTCCCCTTTCGCGAGCGGTGGAGCGGATGCATCGTCTCTTGCACGATTTTCTCGATGAGATAGAGGCGGCCGGAACGACAAGGCAGCTCCGTCAGGCGTTGTCGCGCTTTGCGATCGGTATGGACCTGCCCACCTTTGCCTATATCGCAATCCCTTCCACGACACGCAGCAGCTTCGCCTGATCACTAACTACGCCGAACCCTGGCGGCGGCATTATATCGATCAACGCCGCGGGACCTACGATCCGATTGTTCTGAACAGTATCCGGCAATCGAGGCCGTTCGGATGGGGATGTGACTTCAGGTGGGGACTGTCCGTTCACAAGCACCTTCTTGGACGAGGCGTCGATTTTTAGTATTTGCTATAGCTGCACCATACCCGTCCATCATTGGCACGGCCGGTTCGCGACGCCGAACTTTGCCGCTGATCGACGGTAGGTGGCCTTTCTGCGCACCAGACAAAACCGAGCGCTCGCGCTTCAGATCATCGCCTATCGGTTCTAAAAGCTTGTCAGGTTCGAAACCTCCCATGCGGATCCGACATTCTCGTCATTCACCCTGAGCGCCAATGTTTTATTTTGGCGGACAAGAACCCCGGCGACATACACGTCTTCCTTATGCCATCCCACAAGCTGTCAGAACCTATACAGAAGCCGCCGTTAAGCCCATCTTTGGCATCAGGACGGCAAGGGCAGCGTGCACCATATTCAAGCGTCTCGATCCATAGAGCAGGGCGCCGGCCGCACACCCGTTGAGTGACGTATGACCGGTTCCCGGAAACGCCTCTGCGACAATCTCCGCACTGTGGTATATATACAGCAGAGCTGGAAGCCGGCTTGAAACATTCTTGCGTTGCCTGCGCCGCCCGCGACGTTCATCTCCGCAGCAGGTCTAGACCAGGGCGGGAGAGGTGCTTTCGCCCTTTTCTGAAACCGACTTCCCGAACTATGCACATTTTCCGTTCTGAATTGTCTTAACCTATGGACGACCACGAACCCTCTAACGACGGAAGTTGATGAGGGCATGACAGAGACGCCGGAAAACAGCCGCGAAAGCGACGATCAGGTTTACGGGGCGGGAATGGCCGCGTCGGAGGTCAATGCATGGTTTGTCCGCGAGGTTTTGCCTTTGGAGGCGGCGTTGCGGCGGTATCTCCGGAATGGATGGCGGAATGACTCCGACGTCAGCGATATGTGCCAGGACGTCTTCGTCCGCGCACTAGAAGCGGCTCGAAACGAGTTTCCGCGCGCGACAAAGCCGTTTGTCTTCTCCATCGCCCGGAACTTGCTTCTGAATCGCCTGCATAGAGATCAGATTGTCTCGATTGATGCCGTTGCCGATCTTGAATCGTTTGGATTGGCGAGCGACGAGCCGCTGCCTGATCGATCTTTGTCTGCCCGGCAAGACTGGAAGCGCCTCCAGCTTGTCTTGAGTCAACTGCCTGATCGATGGCGAGAGGTCGTTGTCATGCGAAAGGTCGAAGGGCTTTCGCGCAAGGAGATCGCCCATCGCATGGGTCTCGCTGAGCGCACGGTCGCATTGCATCTGGCAAACGGCATAGCGGCACTGACCGATTTGTTCCACTACGACGCCGCCGAACCAAAGAGTGTCCCATGAGCGAACCGAACGAAGAGCCTCGTCGGGACAAGAGCGCGCGCGAAATCCAGGCACACGCAGCCGCATGGCTTGAAGAACGCGAAAGCGGTGATTGGTCGACAGAGCGAGAGGCCGAATTCAACGCTTGGGTCGCCGAATCGCCCGCACACCTGGTTGCATTTCTTCGGGCCGAAACAGTTTGGAAACATGCAGACCGGCTGCGAGCTTTGAGCAATTCCGGTCCGATGAAGCCGGGGCCGGCGAGGCCTCCGTCCCGTAAAGCGCCTTTCTTTAAAGTTGCCGCGGCTTTCGCAGTTATTTCGATTGCCGGTGGAGTAGCCTTTGCGGTTCTCCAATCTCCCAAAGCGCAAACCTATTCCACCACGATTGGCGGTCGCGAGACCTTGACGCTCGACGACGGATCGCAAATCGAGCTCAACACCAATACGACCGTGCGCGTCGCCTATGAAGGCGGTCAACGTGAGATTTGGTTGGATAAGGGTGAAGCGTATTTCAACGTTGTTCATGATGCGACGCGGCCATTTTCTGTCACATTGGGAGAAAGGCGTGTCGTTGACCTCGGAACGAAGTTCGTCGCCCGCAGGGATGGAGATCGGATTCAGGTCGCATTGATCGAAGGAAAGGCCCGTTTCGATGCGGCGCTCGATCCAACGAGCGCGCAACAAACTGTCCTGACGCCTGGCGATTCAGTCACAGCAAACGCCACCTCCGTTTCGATGCAGCACAAGACGAGTCGAGGCCTTGCAAATGAGCTTGGCTGGCGGCGCGGAATGCTGGTGTTTGATCACGCGACGCTCGCGCAGGTAGCCGAAGAATACAATCGCTACAATCGCATAAAGCTCGTCATCGCGGGAAATGATGCGCAGCATCTAACGATCAGCGGATCGCTGCCAGCCACTGATTTGGGTGCGTTCACACGGCTGGCGACCAAATTCTTCAATCTGCGCGTCGAGCAACGCGACGATGAAATAATTGTCTCGCGCTAAGCGCTAGGCGGATGGACTGACATCGAAGAGAATCGCGCGGGGAAACTGCCGTGCATTGGGGGACATATAGAATGAGAAACTTGAAATCGGCCTTTCTGGCGGGCTCATCTGCGATGATCTTTGTCGGTAGCGCACTCGGAGCTAACTTTGACATTCCTGGCGGCGATCTCCAGTCGGCATTAAAAGCCTATTCGGAACAGTCCGGTGTGCCGGTGGTCGTATCAGACACGACTATAAAAGGACTAAGAACCAAGGGCATAAAGGGAGAGTTGTCATCGGATGAGGCCCTATCGCGTATTCTGAAAGGCACCGGCTTTACGGCAACTCGCGATCCTTCGGGCGTCATGGCTATCGTTCCGCGCAATAACACTTCAAGCGATGCAGAAGATATCAAGCTTCAATCGATGCAACTCGCGCAGGCCGCACCGGCGCGTGGAACCGTTGAAACAGTCACTGTTACCTCATCAAAGCTTGGCGGCGCCGATGTGCAATCCATTCCGATTTCAATCACAGCGCTCTCTCAAGAGCAGTTGACAGCTACGCAAACTGCGGGCGGCCCCGATTTGGTGAAGCAAGTGCCGAATCTCACATTCACAAAAACAAACTTTACTGGGTACAGTATTCAGATCCGTGGAATCGGGACGCAAGCTATCTCGGTGACAACCGACCCAGCGGTCGCCGTCGCCTTGAACGATATCCCATTCATCCGCAACCACTTCTTTGAGCAGGAATTCTACGATCTGGGACAGGCAGAAGTGTTGCGCGGACCGCAGGGCACGCTCTACGGGCGGAACGCCACTGCAGGTGTCGTCAATCTGATTACGGCCAAGCCGACCGACCAGTTCGAAGCCATCGCATCCGTAGAGTTGGGCAATTACCACCAGCGCCGCTTTGAAGGAATGATCAACCTTCCGATTGTAGATGACCGCCTGGATATCAGGATCGCGGGTGAATGGACGAAGCGGCAAGGATATTCCTTCAACGAAATCACCAATCAAAGGATCGATGGGCGCGATCTATGGTCGGGACGCGTCAGCATCGCGTGGAAGCCGATAGACGACCTGCAAACCACACTCGTCTGGGAGCATTTCTCGGAAGATGACGACCGAATGCGGACGGCGAAGCAACTTTGCAAGACCGCTCCGATTCCGCCGATGGTTGGCGGAGTTGCCACGGATAATGAGCAAGCCGGAGGAGGAACGGATACGGCGGCCGACTATTTGAGTCAGGGCTGTCTTGCATCTTCGCTATATGCGCCCGAGGCGTTCCAAGTCCCAAATGGGTATTCTCTTGCGTACTATTCCGGCCTGTCTTCGGCGGTCGGCTTTGTCCGCAGCGGATTCGACGTTTATTCCGGCACGACGCAGTCACGTAATCTTCGCGTCATACAGTCGAGCATCAATCCCGTTTACAAGGCAAAAAGTGATATCGTTGAACTCACCAGTGATTACGCGCTGTCACCGCAGCTGACCTTGACAGCGCAAACCGGTTACAACTCGGATTTTCTTTGGTCGACCGAAGATTACAACAGGTTTAATAGCGCTCCTGGGGCTTTCGAGGCTACTTCAGCCTATTTGGACAAAGGCTGGCTTACGCCGGACCCTGCTGCTGGAACTAATGGAATTCCGAGTGACTCCGGTGTTTTTTGCGATCCGCAACTCGGCTGTAGTGATCGGCTGGTACTGCAGGATATCTCGGATGAACATGCGTGGCAGTTGAGCCAGGAATTTCGCTTGTCGTCGAAATTCTCAGGTCCATTTAACTTCAGCGTGGGCGGCAATTACCTGCACTATGAAACCGAGGAAAACTACTATGTGTTTGTAAACAGTCTCACCCTTTATGTCGCCTCAGACGGTGGGGCGGCACAACCGTGGGTGCCGGGCGTAACAGACAATCATGAGTGCTTGCCGGGAGGTGGATACAAGATACCAAATCCTGTGGTTCCGCAGGGTGCTTTTAGCTGCCGCTATATCGATCCCAATCCGCTCACCGGTCTGAACAATCTCGGTCACAACTATTTTCTCAGTCAGAACCCTTACGTACTGAACTCTTACGCAATGTTTGGCGAGGGGTATTATGACGTCACCAGCAACATCAAACTCACGACTGGCCTACGGTGGACAGAAGACCAAAAGCATTTCGTTGACATGCCAAGTCAGCTAGTCGTCGGTGGCGCGGGTTACCCAATAACCGGAGTCGTCGACCAGCAATGGGATCAATTTACAGGTCGTGCGGCGGTTAATTGGACGCCAAAGCTGGATTTCACAGATCAGACTTTGATCTATGGCTCATATGCGCACGGCTACAAGGCCGGCGGAGCCAATCCCCCCGGGGCAGTCTTTATTACCGCCCCAGTCGCTGGAGCACAATTTCTAACAATTCAATCTGTGCACCCGCTTACTTTCAAGCCGGAATTTATGGATGCCTTTGAACTTGGATCGAAAAACACACTTCTTGATGGGGCGCTTACGTTCAACGCGGACCTGTTCTATTACAACTACGAGAACTATCAAATTTCCGAAATTGTCGACCGTAGTGCCATCAATTTGAATTTCGATGCGCACGTGAAAGGTGCAGAAGTCGAATCAAGCTATGAGCCAATACCCGGATTGCGATTCAATTTCGCCGGTGGATGGGAAGACACGAGCTTGGCGAAGGGCTCGAAATCCGTTGATCTTATAGACCGTTCCGCTGGCAATCCTGACTGGATTGTGGTCAAGCCCACAATTACCAATGCATCGAATTGCATCTTGCCCGTCTATGTCGTGGCTGCGGAAGTTGAATCGGGGACGCAAGGCGTATCGGCGGCCTGCGGAAACGCGTATGTCGGGCACTTTGATCCCGTCACGGGGCTTCCTTTTGTGGCCAATCCCACAGTGTGCGGTCCGAGAGTGAGTTGCAGCGGCGGCGCTCCCCCGATCGGTTACCTCGGATTTGATCCCGTTAGCTCAACGGCAATCAACAACGGTGCAGGTCCTGCGCCGAACAACGGCAACGGCTTTGACAAAGACCTTGGAGGTAACGAACTACCGAACGCACCACCGTTCACAGTCTCATTCGGTGCTCAATATTCCATTCCCATTACACCCGATTGGGCCGCGACGCTACGCGGGGATTATTACTGGCAGGACTACTCTTGGGCGCGTGTTTTCAATGACAAGCCGTACGATCGTCTGCGCGGCTACACCAACGTCAATCTAACGTTGATATTGACCAGTCAGAATGGCTGGCAGGTCATGCTCTATGACAAAAATATATTCAACGAAACGGCCATAACTGGCGACTTCCTGAACAGTGACGATTCGGGGCTTACAACAAACGTATTCCTGACGGACCCCAAGCTGATTGGGATTCGCATCAGCAAGAATTGGTAGGGGGAAGTCATGAAGGAACTGATTGGATCGGACCGCACGCTAGCTTCGCGCCGCTGGCTTCTCGCAACGGCTTCCGCCCTTGCTCTATCTTCAGCGCTCTTGGCGCCGGCAGAAGCCAGAGCTGCTGAGGATGACGAGCGCCCCACGGCGTGGATTGAACTCGGCGGTCAATTCGAGAGCGAACTCAACCCGCAAACGCGATTTTCTTCCCCGGGTTTGGACGCAATCACACAACAAAATCTGGTTTCCGCGTTGGATGTACAGAACCAGCAGTTTCATTCGTTCGGTGAGGAGGCACGGCTGACTTTTGAGCCAGACATCAATGGCTGGATTTTCAGTGCTGCAGTCCGCTATGGCCGTTCGCAGGCAAGCGGCCATGGGCATCAACAAACCAAGAACCCATACGTTCCGGTGCACTTCTCGGCTCTCGGAAAGTATTTCAACGATGGCACCCAATATCCCACAAATCATGTGCGGTTCGCCGATGGCCGAACATCCCGTAGTGAAACACACATGATACTCGACTTCCAGGCAGGCAAGGACATCGGAATCGGCCTATTCGGACGCCGCTCGTCATCCGTCGTAAGTGGCGGCATTCGTATTGCGCAATTCACATCAAGATCACGAGTCGATCTGCGTGCCGAACCGGACGTGCAATATCCCAGTCCGAGCCAACCTGTTACCAATCTGACGGCGTTCAAATCGCAGTTCAAATATGTCCCGGTTCGTTTCCATGACTATGCCGCGTTCGAATCAGATCAAAAAAGTTTCCACGGTATTGGGCCATCCTTTTCATGGAGTTCGTCGACACCACTGATTGGCTCACGCGATAGGTTGGAAATGGACCTGGAACTGAGTGCCAATCTTGCGGTGTTATTTGGTCGCCAGAAAGTATCTGGTCACCATCAATCTACGACGCGCAGCTACTATGGCAGTCAGTGGCACGCAGGCAATTCACGTAATCGACTTGGCCGCTTTCAGCCCGGGCCGCACATAATATCTGGGTTTTTCGTCAGCAATAATACCGGTGTTGACGGATACGGTGGAATGACGAACATGATTCGAAGCTCCTCTGATTTTCGTCGCTCGCGCACCGTGGTGGTGCCTAACATTGGAGCATCCGCAGCACTCTCATTTGACTATTCAAATGCCAAGCTTCGTTTTGGCTACCGCGCAGATTTTTTCTTGGGAGCAATGGATGGGGGGATAGACGCGCGGAAGTCCCAGACGCTTGGCTTCTATGGCCCCTTTGCGACAATCAGCATTGGTCTCGGAGGATAACGAGACAAATTCGGCAACTCTCCCTAGGGCAGCGAGATCAGCTTCGCTGCCTTTCTTTTGTCCGGCAGTGCAACTATTACGATTGAACAACGGTAGCGAGTCTTTTTGCGAGTAGTGGAACGAATGCATCGTCTCTTGCAGGATTTTCTCGATGAGACCGAGACGGCAGGGACCGCAAAACAACTCTGTCAGGCGTTGTCGCGCTTCGGTGTTGGCATGGATCTGCCCACCTTTGCCTACATCGCGATCCCGTCAACCACCGGCAGGCAGTTGCGCCTCATTACTAACTACGCCGATCGATGGCGGAGGCATTACGTCGACCGACGCTACGAGACCTGCGATCCCATTGTTTTGAACAGCATTCGGCAACCCCGACCGTTCGGGTGGGGACGCGACTTCGGAGGCGACGATCCGTTCACGCGCAGCTTCTTCGACGAGGCGTCGAGTTTCGGTATTTGCTGCGGCTACACTATACCCATTCACCACTGGCACGGCCGGTTCGCAGCATTGACCTTCGCAACCGACCGGCAACGCCCTGCATTCCTCCAAACCACCCGTTGTCACGCTCTTGGCCTGGAAACGATCGCCTATCAGTTCCATCGCCTTGCGCGCCACAAGCTCGAACCGATCCTCTCGCTCGCCGGGGTCCATTTGACCTGCCGGGAGCGGCAATGCCTTTCCTTGGCTGCCCAGAACAAGACCTTTGCCGATACCGGGATCATCCTTCGAATCTCGCCGCGCACCGTCAAAGATCACATCGATAACGCCAAGCGAAAGCTTGGTGTCAGAACAGCAAGAGAAGCTGCGGCGCTGTTCGATGCGTTGATGCGCAAACACTGACTTCAGGACAAGGGTAGAAGCTCCGGCAATTACAGTCCCTGAGGTCATGGCGGAACGAATCAGACCCCGTCTCCAGGGGACGTGACTGCTTAGCGCATCGTCCCGATAGACGGGATGAATTCCGATCGATTTGGACGTCCTCATTCCCGCGGAAACGCACTTGAGGATCGACAATGTTGAAACTGATCGTGCCGGCGGATTACGCCAGCCACGCCGATGACATCACCGAAATGTATCGCCTCCGTTTCCGTGTCTTCAAGCAGCGTCTTGATTGGCACGTCTCAGATTCCGGGGAGATGGAGAAGGACGAATATGATGACCTCAGCCCAGTCTATTTGATCCAGTTGAGCGAAAACAGCCGGCCCGCCGGCTGCGTGCGTCTCCTGCCCACCACTGGTCCGACGATGTTGCGGGACACATTTTCTGTGCTGTTGCACGGTGGCCCGATGCCGTGCGATCCGGCGATCTGGGAAACCAGCCGCTTCGCGCTCGATCAGCGCGCGGTTGCGTCGGTGGGTGCGGGCGGCGTCGCGACTCAGACCTACGAGTTGTTGGTAGGCTTGCTCGAGTTCGGGCTGGCCAACGATATTCGTCAAATCGTCACTGTCACCGATGCGCGGATGGAACGCATTCTCCGGCGCGCCAACTGGCCGCTCCGCCGCCTCGGCGAGCCGGTGCAGATCGGCGACACCCGCGCTCTCGCGGGCATGGTCGAGATTTCCGAAGACGTTCTTCGTCACTTGCGAAGTCGCGCTGGATTTGCCGGTCCCCTTCTGAAGTCTCCCAGGCTCGCACAATAGAGGACACAGCATGACCTCGGATACGTCCTGGAAGGATAGCCACAGTTACGACTACACCGCACGCTTGTCGCGTCGCGAATGGGCTTGGGAGTTTCTGCGTCGCAATCCTCACTTCTGCGAAGCGTGGCGCACGCATCAGCTTGAATACGGCATCGTCGGATATGACGGCGGGACGACCATGCTCGTTTCGCAGTTTGAAACACCTCGATTGGCCGACTGGGGATTGCTCTATTGCTCTGCGCCCGATCAAGACGCGCGGATGGCGGTCGTTTTCTGGTTGCCAGATCTGTGTTCGAGCGTGTTGCGAATGACGGCGCTTCCGCTGAGCGCGCGTATCGATGCCACGCCGTTCTTGCTGCGCGATATTTCCTGCGCATCTGTGCTGCTCGACATTCCGTCGCGACCGCAAAATCTTCTGTTCATCGAGGAAGGCCGTGGCCTGCAGTTGGTGATCGAGGGCGAAGACGTTATGCGTCCGGTACGTCTGTTGACCGACGGCGCACCCGACGCCGATCGAGCCAGCGGCCAATTGCGCGCGCTTCATTGCTTTAACGAATTGCGTCTGACGGGCCGCCTCTGTTCGAGCAGCGTTCAACGCGATCCGCTGTCACCTCGCCTACGCCATGTGTTGCGTATCCTCGATGCCGATCTGGCGGGCGCCTCGCGCGACGAGATTGGCGAGGTACTGGTGGCAGAGGGCCATGTTGTGAACGGTGGACGGGCGTTGCGTGACTATATCCGCCGCGCCTTGCGGCGGGGCCAGGAACTGATGCGAAAATCCTATCGAAACCTGCTCGCCTAGCCGGTGCTTGCTTCGGACGGATAGCTTTCCCGGTTGAACAGGTGGCGTGCGCCGTCGCCCAGAAACCAGCGCGCCCGCCGCAAATGGCTTTCGAATCGCTCATTGGCGCGCTGCGGTTCGCGGCTGGCGTCGATGCTCAACAGTTCGATGCAGATGTCCGATTCGGCCGCCTTGGCGGCCACGGCATCGAGAATCTGCATGTAAAGGGTGAAATGCGCCTCGTCATAGGCCGTCAGGGCATCCGCCCAGAGCGGCGCGTCGGTCAGGGGTGGCTTAGCCATTCGATGCCTCCTTTACGAATTCGGGCCCATCTCGACCGGGCTTCGGGTACAGGCCCTTATTATCTGATTTTTAGATATCCGAAAATCCGATTTACTTAATTCGCCGCACTTCTGGGATAGCGCGGCGTGTGGATCGGGCCCAAGCATCACAAAATCGTCGGGGCACACCTGGCGGCACTGCGCCACGAAATCGACATTACACAAGCCGACCTCGCCAAACGGCTGAGGAAAGCCCAGTCCTTCGTTTCCGCCTTTGAAAATGGCCAGCGCCGGGTCGATCTGCTCGAATTCGCCAGCATCGTCCTCGCACTTGGTGGCGATCCCCAGGCCGTGAGCACCAAAATCTTCGCAGCCATTGAACAGTCTTCCGGTGTCAGGCGGGCAAAGCCACGTAGCTGATGGCAGAACGGCCGAGCCGTGGGGGAGTGCGGACCGCACGGCCAATGTGGGGGGACATATCCCTGACCGCAAACGGCGCCTGCTCACTTCCCGAATCGTCATTCTTCATTGCGCATTGGTTTTGCTTTGGGCCAAGCCGCAGCGGCCCAGCCTGTTGGATATATCCCGTGGCTAAATGTCCTGCAAGCCGTTGTCCTTCGGGCCATGACTCTGCGAGAGATCTTTTCCCGCAACCTGCAAGCCCAGCGGCGCGCCCGCGGGCTGTCTCAGGAGGCTCTGGCGCATGAAGCCGAAGTCGACCGGACCTATCTGAGCGCGCTCGAACGCTGCATCAATTCGGCGAGCCTGGACATCGTGGAACGGCTCGCCAGGGTGCTGGACGTCGAGCCCTCGGTTCTTCTGGAGCGTCCACGGCGGCAACGGCGAAATCCGCGTAGCTAGGCCGTTCGGGTAGCTGACTTGCTTGGCCGCCCGCGCATGCGCGCGCCGCGTGCTTGCGAGCCAAGCCCGGCGAAGGGCCGGTCTTGCCCCTGCCCGGCGGCGCCCGCTGGCCGAGGCTCAGGCTTTGCCTGAGCAGAATGGGCCGGCGCCGGTCGCGCCGGCACTTCTTTATATAGCTTTTCCCTTCGTGGGGTGGGCGGCGCTCCCTTCTAGGCCCGCCGCGGCCGGGCACAACTCGCTTGCGCGAGTCCTTCACTTCGTTGCGGCCCTTCGGGTGCGTCCGGCCTCCGAAGGCGGGCCTCTCCGGTCGCTTTCCGCCGCCCACCCCTCTTTCGGGGAAAAGCGGCGGGAGGTTCGAGCGCGTGGCCGCATCCGTGTCCGCACTTCCCGGCAGGAGAGATGCGGCGGGAGGTTCGACATGGCGCTTTTGACCCACAGGATAACAGAACGGCTTTTGAACAATGGGGCCGTTCCCGACGGTACCGATCACAGGCCGGTCGTGAAGTTCTTCACCCCCGACGGGGCCGCCACCTGGCTCATCACCGAAATGTCTCCCGACGATCCCGACAGCCTGTTCGGCCTCTGCGACCTCGGCCTCGGTTGTCCCGAACTCGGCACCGTCTCACTGCTCGAACTCAAAGGCTTGCGCGGCCATCTCGGTCTGCCGGTCGAACGCGACCGGCATTTCAAGGCGACCCATACGCTCTCCGCCTGTGCAGAGGCCGCGCGTCTCGCGGGCCGTATCGTCCTGAACCGGAAGGACCTCGACGAAGCCGCCGCAAAACGCGCCCAAAAGAAATCCCGCGCCTGATCGCGCGCAAACCCTCGCGCGCGGGGTTTCGCGCGCATTTTCCCGACAGGAGCAAGTGTCATGCAGTTAAGCCATATTCCACTCGAACGGTTGCACGTCTCGTCCGTGAACATGCGTCACAGCAAACAGGCACCTGATATCTCCGATATCCTGCCGAGCGTGCGCGCACGCGGCATCCTGCAACCGCTGCTCGTGCGGCCCAATGCGGAGGGCTACGAGATCGTCGCGGGCAGGCGGCGCTACTTTTCTGCCAAAGCCGTGAAGGACGAAGGCGGCGCAATCGCCGATATTCCCTGCGCCATCATGGAGGACAGCGACGATGCGGACGCCCTCGAAGCCTCGCTGATCGAAAACATCGCCCGGCTCGATCCCGATGCCATGGCCCAATACGAAACCTTCGCGCGTCTCATAAAGGCCGGGCGCTCAATCGAGAACATCGCTGCCACCTTCGGTCTCGAAGCCGTCACCGTCCGCCAGCGTCTCGCGCTGGCCAATCTTCTGCCCAAGATCAGGGACGCTTATCGCAACGGCGAGATCGACGAGGAAACCCTGCAACTGCTCACCATGGCCTCGAAAACCCAGCAGAAGGAATGGTTCAGCCTTTTGGAAAGCGAAGACGGCAACGCGCCATACGGCTATTACCTCAAACAATGGCTATTCGCGGGACGCCCCATCCCGACGAGTTCGGCGCTCTTCCCATTGGAGCAATATACCGGTCCCATCGCGACCGATCTGTTTCAGGACAGAAGTTACTTTGCCGACGCCGAACAGTTCTGGGAATTGCAGACCGTCGCCATCGAAGCCAAAGCGCAAGGCTACCGCGAAGCCGGATGGAGCGATGTGGTGGTTCTCGAACCGGGCGCGCAATTCGTGAGCTGGGATCACGAGAAGACGCCCAAGAAAAAGGGTGGCAAGGTGTTTGTCGTCACCGGAACCGGAGGCGACGTGCAATTCCACGAAGGCTGGCTCAGCCACAAAGAAGCGCGCAAGGCTGCGCGCGCCGATGCAAACACCATCGAGAAACCGGCTGGCGTCAAACCGCAGATGACGCAGACGATGGAAAACTATCTCGAACTGCACCATCACGCAGTCGTCCGCTTGGCACTTCTCAACGATCCGAACGTCGCGTTCCGGCTCATGCTGGCCCATGCCGTCGTCCCCACCGGCAACTGGAAGGTCGAACCGGACAAGCAACGTGCCCGCTCCCCTGACATCGCCGCAAGTGTCGCCAAATCGCCCGCACAGGCCGCCTTCGAGGCCGGACGCGATGCGGTCGAAACCCTGCTCGGCAAAGCAATGGAGCGCGATACGGCGGACGTGTTTGCACATCTTCTGACCTTGACCGACACCGAAGTGTTGCGGGTCGCGGCCTTCGTGATGGCCGATACGCTTGCCGTTGGCAGCACGTCCGTGGAAGCGGCAGGCCTCCATCTGAAGGCCAATGCCGCCGAGGTCTGGCAACCGGACGAGACGTTCTTCGAACTCATCCGCGACCGCCCAACGGCCAACGCGATGCTGGCCGATGTGGCGGGCAAATCCGTCGCCAAGTCGAACAAGGACGAGAAGATCAAGGTGCAGAAGACGGTTATTCGCGATTGTCTCATGGGCGAAAACGGACGCGCAAAGGTCGAAAACTGGCTTCCCGGCTGGATGCAGTTCCCGTTCAAGCCCTACGCCAAGGGCGCTTCGCACATTGCGGATGCGGCCAAAGATGCCGCGAAGGCGTTACATACATAAGTGACTGGGGGCGGCGGGAAACCGCCCCCCCGTCCTATTGCGGGGTGCGGGTTTTGCGCCCAATTGTCTTGCGATTCTTCTGCCCCAATCCGAATGACTTCGCCAGCGACGACCGCCGAGTTGCGTAGTTTGGAGCGGTCATCGGGTAGTCGGAGGGGAGTTTCCATTTCGCACGATACTCTTCCGGCGTCATTCCAAAGCGCCTGCGCAAATAGCGCTTGAGCATCTTTAGCCGCTTGCCGTCTTCCAGACAGACGAGGTAGTCGGGCGTGATCGAGGCGCGGATCGCGACCGCTGGATTGTTGTCCGGTTCGCCCGCCGCAACACTCGCAAAGGCGCGATGCACGGCCCTCAGCAGAATCTCCATGTCCTTCACCGGCACCGGATTGTGCGCCACATAAGCGCTCACCAGTCGGCTCGTCAGTTCGAGCGGTGTGCGGGATTTGTCCATCGGTTCCTCAGGCTTTATGCGTGTTTCACCATGTGGCAACCGTTGGTGCAAGCGACCGCTCAGCAACATGACGGCTGAGTCATCTCCGCTGTCATCGCAGATACGACCGTCTCTCGCGTGTTGGCTTGAACCTATGGGACCGTCCGGCCCTTCCCGAAACCATCGCGGCAAACAAATTTCCCCGGCGCTGTCGCGCCTCCTCGCGCAAGCAAATTTGTTCGCTGCTCAGGTGCTCCGCGTGCGCTTCGCCCGCGCGGGTTCGGGTGCCGGAGCGGTCCCATCGCGGTTCGCCATCGCGAGGGACGGTCCTTCGCGAACAGCAGTGGAGAACCACATCATGTCTTCGATTGGACACGTCACCCGCCAGCCCAACGGTTCCTTTAAGGGCCATCTGAAAACGCTCGCTTTCCGGGCGCCCGTCAGCATCGTTCCCAACCCCGACAAGAAAACCGACGAGCAGCCCGACTACCGGGTGATCGCCGATGGAGTCGAGGTCGGGGCCGGATGGAAGAAATTCGGCGAAAACTCCGGTCAGGAATATGTGAGCTTAAGCCTTTCCGATCCATCCTTCGGACCGCAGAAGCTCTATGCCAATCTCGGCCGCGCCGCGGGCCAGGATGACGACGACCTGTTCGCCATCATCTGGAATCCGGTGAAGTGATTTGACTTGAAGCTCCCGTGCGCAAGCGCGGGAGCTTTTTTTCGCGTAACGGCGAATTCGCGCGGAGCTTCCCGGACACAGCCGTACGCCTCGCGGCAATTCGCGGCGCGGATTCCTCCGCACGCCATCTTAGAAGTCGAAATCCCGAATCGTCCCGGCGCATAAACGCACGATGAGCGACGACGCCACGGATGACGGCGCCAACAAACGTGCGGCAGCGGCCCGCGCCGGAAGTCCCTATCTGAACACCGCGCAGGCCGCGCACTATCTGGGGATTTCCGAACGCACACTCGAAGACATGCGCGGGATGCCCGGCGGCCCGGTCTTTCGCAAACACGGCTCGACCGTGCGTTACCACATCCTCGATCTCGATGCGTGGTCCGAGACGCACAAGCGCGTGAGCACCAGGCTGGCATTTTCCTCCAAACAAAAGCCTCGGTCCGATGACACACCGAAATCGTAACTCTCGTTTTCGCAACACCTTCACGCCGCGAGGGCTCGGCGCAATCGCCGCGACCGCAGCGCTGTGCGCCTTTGCGCTCAGTCCTTCCGCCGCGCCTTCGCGCGCACTGCTCGTGTGGAACGCAACCGCCAGCGCTCCCATCGGTCTTTATCGCGTCGGCCACAGTCGCGTGCTTGCGCGCGGCGATCTCGTGCTCGCGGTTCCCGCAGCGCCGCTCGGCGCTTTCGCGGACGCCCGCGGCTACCTTCCGCATGGCGTGCCGCTCGTCAAACGCATCGCCGCTGTCGCAGGCGATACGGTTTGCGCGCGCGGCAACGCGATCCTCATCAATGGCCGCATTGCCGCTCAGCGACTCGCGGCCGACGGCGAAGGCCGTCCGCTTGCAGCTTGGGAGGGTTGCCGGAAGCTGCGTTCTGGCGAAGTGTTTCTGCTGATGGCGGATGTGCGCTCGTCTTTCGATGGGCGCTATTTTGGCCTCACACCGACTTCCCAAATTGCCGGAACACTGAAGCCGATATGGACGCGCTGACAGCCGCCGGTCTTTGCGCGCTGCTCGCGGCTTCGCCACAGGCAGCTCAGCCTTGCGGGCAGATGGTGGAGATTTCGAGTCCTCACATCGCCCGCTGGCAACCGCTGATCGAGGCCGCATCTGCGCGCTTCGGCATTCCGGCAGACTGGATTCGCGCAGTGATGGCCCGAGAGAGTGCGGGCCTAACCGCGCTTCACGGCGGGCCCATCGTCTCGTCAGCCGGTGCCATGGGCCTCATGCAACTGATGCCCGGCACCTGGTCCGATCTGCGCGCGCGGTACGGCCTCGGCAACGATCCCTTCGATCCGCGCGATAACATTTTTGCTGGCACGGCTTATCTGCGCGAGATGTTCGACCGCTACGGTTATCCTCGCCTGTTCGCCGCCTATCATGCCGGTCCGGGCCGCATGAACGCGCTGCTCGCAGGGCAAAAACCGCTGCCGGAAGCGACCAGAACCTATCTCGATAGCATCGTTCCGGGCGCGGAAAGCGCGTTGCCCGTCATCGAGAGCCGCCCCAAATCGATTCCGGATTTGTTGTTTTTCGTGAACGACGGCGACGGGAAATCATCCTCCAGCGACAACGCGCAGTCACCCATCGCACCGGGCCTGTTCGTGCCGCTTGCCTCGCAGCCCGAGACCAGCCCCTAGTGAAATATTCAGGAGAACCGCGGAATTTGCCGCGCAAGGGGAACGTCGAAGGCGCATCGCAAGATAAAGAGGCAGCGGCGCTAACTTCGCGCCATGCCTTTGTCTGCACATCTCAAAACCTGGAGTCAAAGTTGCGATGGTTGGAGTCGGCGGAAATTCCAGCGCGTTGAATTCGTTCAAGGCGATGGCGCCATTTTGCATTTGTACTGTCTATGCGTTCAATCGAAGCGAAGATTTCGAGACAGCTTCGCATGAGCGATGACGACGAGTTCACGCCGAAGCTGGGACGCATCCGCTCGACCAAGACGCACCAGCGGAAATATCTCCATCGTGTGTTGCAGGGCATCGCACGTGCTGGCGGCCGTCACGCAAAGGGAAAGCGGTCGCGCTTCGATGGCAGCCGGATCGGCCGCGGTTCGGGCGTGGCGCGCGTGCTGCGGCACGCAGGATTGCAGCAGCGCCGCGTGGTCGTGCAGGCCCGCCTCGTCAAGCTGGTGGGAAAGGGTTTTGCAAGCGCGCGACGGCACCTGCGCTACCTCCAGCGCGAAGGTGTGGGCCGTGAGGGCAAAGAGGGTGTGCTCTACGACAAGGAGCGCGACGCAACGGACGCAAAGCCGTTCATGGACGAGACCAAGGACGATCGCCATCAGTTCCGTTTCATCGTCTCACCGGAGGATGGCGCCGACTATAAAGACCTGAAGCCCTTGATCCGCCGCCTGATGGCGCAGATGGAAGAAGATCTCGGCACGAAACTCGATTGGGTAGCGGCCGATCACTTCAACACGGGCCATCCCCATTCCCATATCGTTGTCCGCGGCAAGGACGATCGCGGCCAGAACCTCATCATCGCCCGCGAATATCTCTCGCATGGGCTGCGCGCGCGGGCTTCCGAACTCGTAGATCTCGATTTGGGGCCAAGGACAGATTTCGAGATCGAGGCGGCATTGAAGAATGAGGTGGAACAGGAGCGTTTCACCAGCCTGGACCGCGACCTGCTCAAACAGGCTGATGCCGATTTGCAGGTGGCTGCCGCTGCGAGAGATCCCTTCCGCCAGACCTTGCGGGCCGGGCGTCTGAAGAAGCTCGAACGTCTCGGCCTGGTTGTCGAACTGAGACCAGGACAATGGCAACTCTCGTCCGAACTGGAAAAGACCCTGCGCCAGATTGGCGAACGTGGGGACATCATCAAGACGCTGCATCGCGAACTGACAGAGCGCAGGACACCGAGAGACCTTTCCGCTTATGCGATTTATGATCCCGAAGATGGCAACAAGTTGATAGGCTGCGTTGTGGCCCGCGGCCTGTCCGACGAGCTGCACGAGCGGTGGTATCTGATCGTGGATGGCGTCGATGGGCGAGTGCATTATATCGATGCGGGGCTGGCGGATCCCGGCACTCTGCCGCCCGAAGGCGGTGTCGTAACGGTCACTCCCGTCCCGTCCGCACTGAAACCATCCGATCGCACGATTGCGAAGATCGCCGAAGAGCATGACGGTCGTTATAGCGCCACTCTCCACGCCGAACGCGATCCGCATGCATCGCCGGAGTTTGTTCTGTCACACGTCCGCCGTCTTGAAGCGTTGCGGCGTGGCGGTGTCGGCGTAGAACGGGCTGCGGATGGAACGTGGGTGCTTCCGCCCGATCATTTGCGTCAGGTCGAAGCGTTCGAACGCAAACGGTCACACGCCCATCCCGTTCACTGGGAGGTCACTTCTGCCAAACCGATTGAACAGCTTGTGACGGTCGAAGGGGCAACATGGCTGGATCGCGAACTCATGCGCGGATCACAGGAAGACTGGAGCCATGCCGGATTTGGTAGGGAGGCGAGGGCGGTAGCGGAGCGCCGCCGTCTTTGGCTGCTGCAGGAGGGATTTGCCTATGCCGAGGGCCACGCCACGACCTACTCGCCACGAATGCTCGAAGACTTGCAGCGACGGGAGTTGGCAACCGCCGGTGCGCGCTTATCTGTCGAATTGCGATTGCCCTACGCCGAAATCAAACCGGGCGGCCGCATCGAAGGTGTCCTCAAGCTAAAGGTCGATCTGGCGAGCGGAAAGTTTGCCGTGATCGAAAAGAGCCGGGAATTCACGCTCGTTCCCTGGCGGCCGGTGCTTGAGAACCAGCTTGGCAAGAAGGTCTCCGGCATCATGCGCGGCGATGAGATTTCGTGGTCGTTCGGTCGCCAGCGCGGCGGGCCAGCGATCTAGCAGCGGCTACTGCTCCAGATCGTTGGCCTTGCCGACATGGAGAAGGCATGCTTGCGCGTCGCCTTGAGACATCGCCAGGTTCGCTAATTGCAGCTCGCGCACGACAACGGATTTTCTTTGATCGCTTTCCCGCATGAATACCATTTGGCGTTGCGCTGCGTTGTATTTTGGCTGGCAGGTTTTGGTCGCAGCAATAGCCTGAGTATTGGCGCCCGGTCCCGTGTAAGGCGTTTCACCTGCGATCGCAGGAAGCGAAACGATTGCCGTCGCTAGGACGGCTGTGACCATGCATTTCATGGCATCCCCTCCCGTTCAGGATGGCGCGTTTTACGCCGAATACACAGGCTCTACAAGCTGAGCGTGCTTTTACGGCAGGCGGAGAAGAATGCTCCGGACTTGGACCGGATATTTCGTGCTTTGCCCGTACAAAACCGCCGTTGCCCAAAACGCGATCCTGCTCGATTCCTGTTCGCGTTTCTGGAGCAACATTTGTGACACCCACAAAATTCCTGGTTGGACAGATTTGTCTGGTGTTCGCGGTCACCATCGGTGGCGTATGGCTCGCAACGGAGTGGGCGGCCTGGCATCTGGGGTTTCAAGCGCAGTTGGGAGTTTGGTGGTTTTCGGTCTTTTCATTCCCGTTCTACTACTCGTGGCGTCTGTTCGAGTGGTGGTATGCCTACGACGCCTACGCGCACGAGATTTTCAACACCGCCGGCGAAATTGCAGCGACCAGCGGATTCCTTGGTTGTGCAGTCGCCATCATCGGATCGTTGTGGCGCGCCCGCCAGGTTGGTCGCGTCACGACCTATGGCTCATCGCGCTGGGCCAATCTCATGGAGATTCGGAAAGCAGGACTTTTCCGTTCGGCGGGTGTGTTTCTCGGTCAATTCGATGGCGAATATCTCCGCCACAACGGGCCGGAACATGTCATGGCCTTTGCACCCACCCGTTCCGGCAAGGGCGTCGGTTTGGTCGTGCCGACTTTGCTGTCCTGGACCGAAAGTGTGGTCATTCACGATATCAAGGGCGAGAACTGGCAGCTCACGGCCGGTTGGCGCGAACAGTTCTCGCATTGCATCCTGTTCAACCCCACCGACATCCGCAGCGCGCGCTACAATCCGCTGCTGGAAGTCCGCAAAGGGCCGAACGAAGTCCGCGATGTGCAGAACATCGCCGACATCCTGGTCGATCCCGAAGGTGCCCTCGAACGCCGCAATCATTGGGAGAAGACCAGCCACTCCCTTTTGGTCGGCACAATCCTGCATGTCCTCTATTCCGAGAAGGAAAAGACATTAGCCCGCGTTGCGAGCTTCCTGTCCGATCCGCTGCGGTCGTTCGAACACACGTTGCGGTCCATGATGGCGACCAACCATCTGGGCACGGCGGATGATCCCGTCGTTCATCCGGTCGTGGCATCGGCCGCGCGCGAAGTCTTGAACAAATCCGAAAACGAACGGTCGGGCGTGCTGTCCACGGCGATGTCGTTCCTGGGCCTTTATCGCGATCCGACCGTAGCTGCGACCACATCCTCCTGCGACTGGCGGATTGCTGATTTGATGGATGCTGAAAACCCGGTCTCGCTCTACTTGGTCATTCCGCCGTCCGATATTTCGCGGACGAAACCCTTGGTACGCTTGATCCTCAATCAGATCGGCCGCCATCTGACGGAAAAGCTCGAAGGCGATCCTGCCAAGCGGCGCAAGCACCAGCTTTTGATGATGCTCGACGAATTTCCGGCGTTGGGGAGGCTAGATTTCTTCGAAACCGCACTGGCCTACATGGCGGGTTACGGCATTCGGACCTATCTGATCGCCCAATCGCTCAATCAAATCTCCAAAGCCTATGGCGAGAACAATGCGATCCTCGACAACTGTCATGTGCGCATCGCGTTTTCGTCCAACGACGAACGGACGGCGAAGCGAATTTCCGATGCATTGGGAACGGCCACCGAACAGCGCGCCCAACGCAACTATGCCGGACACCGCCTGTCACCCTGGCTCGGCCACGTCATGGTCTCACGTCAGGAGACCGCGCGGCCGCTGCTGACTCCTGGCGAAGTGATGCAGCTTCCACCTTCGGACGAACTGGTGCTGATCTCAGGCCTGCCGCCAATCCGCGCCCAGAAGCTTCACTACTACAAGGATCACAACTTCACCGCCCGCGTCCTGCCGGCGCCTGTGCTGAACACCGGCCTCTATGAAGACAGGCCGGATAAACGGGACGACGACTGGAGCGGCGAAGTGCGCGGCCTGCATAGTGCGCTGTTCGAAACCGCGGCAGTCGAAGGCTCTTCCGAATCCGACGAAGGCGGACGCCAACCCGATCTGACACCCGAACTGTATCCCTTCTCAGCGAACGATGAGAAGCGTGACAAGCCCGCGAAGCCAACGCGCCGCCGTGAAACCGATCTCCAGCCGATGGGAGATCTGCTGGACGTGCTGACGCGTGCTCGCGCCATGAACGACGGCGAGCACCGCATCGACAACGATAACCTGCAATCTTTCTGAGGGCACCATGAAGGTCCGGCATTGCTTGTATTTCGAGGAGAAGGTGAGTGCGGAGCTTGAGGCTCTTACATCGGCTCCTGGCACATCCAAATCGGACATCGTGAATGGCGCGCTTGCCGCCTTCTTCAAGAATCGCGGCGGCGATCACATCGAGATCAAGCTGAGGCCACGCCTGGACAACATTGGCAATCACCTCAACCGGATCGAGCGTGACCAACAGATTGCACTTGAGACACTGGCGCTCTTTGTCCGCTACCAGCTCACCATCGGGGCGCCCTTACCGGCTGGTCAGGTTTCGTCACTGCAAGCCGTCGGCAACGAACGCTTTCAGAGCTTCATGGAACAGGTCAGCCGCAAGCTCGCCAAGGGCACGACCTTCGCAAGCGAAATCGTCGAGCGCGCCCAAGACGAACGCGCAAAGCCTGGACGGCGCAAATGACCGAGCACACCGAAAGCTGTGAACGCCAGCGCACCATGCTCAAGAGCGCCATGGGGCCGCGAATTGCGGCCGCCTTAGCCGACCCCGCCGTCATCGAGGTGATGGTGAACCCGGATGGCGCGCTGCGCGTGGATCGCCTTGGCGAAGGCCGGGTCGATTTGGGCCTTCGCATCGCGCCCGCAGCGACCGAACGGATTATCCGGCTGGTCGCTTCTCACCTTCGGCTGGAAGTTCACGCAGCCAGTCCGATCGTCAGCGCGGAATTGCCCTCACTTGGCGACGGTATCGCAGGTGAACGCTTCGAGGGCCTTCTTCCGCCCGTCGTGACGGCACCGTGCTTCGCCATCCGCAAACCCGCCGCGAAGATTCACACGCTGGGCGACTATGTGGATTCTCGCATTCTGACCCTCAACGAGGCAGCCTGGCTTCAGAGTGCCGTCACGGCTCGCAAGAACATATTGATCGCTGGCGGGACCAGCTCGGGCAAAACCACGCTCGCAAACGCATTGCTCGCCGAAATCGCCCATCGGGACGAGCGCGTCATCGTCATCGAAGACACGCGTGAACTGCAATGTGCGGCACCAGATCACGTCAACCTCAGAACCAAGCCAGGTGTCGCCTCACTGGCCGATCTCGTGCGGTCGACGCTGCGACTTCGGCCCGACCGTATTGTTGTTGGCGAAGTTCGGGGCGCCGAAGCCCTCGATATGCTCAAAGCCTGGAACACCGGCCATCCGGGCGGGATCGCCACCGTTCACGCCAATTCGGCACTGGCAGCTCTCTACCGCATCGAACAGCTCATTCAGGAAGCCGTCGTCACGGTGCCGCGTCGTCTGATCGCAGAAGCCATCGACGTGGTCGTGTTTATCGGCGGTCGTGGCAACACGCGCCGCGTCGAAGCTATCGCCGAGGTGGCGGGGATCACCGCGGACAGCGACTACGCACTCACCACACTTTCTGGCCCACGAATGCACGCGCTCTAACCAAGGAGAATTCCATGAAAGCTCGTCACGTCATCCCCATAGCTGTTCTGCTTCTTGCCACTTCTACCAGCGCTGCGCTGGCGGCTGGCACGGACATGCCGTGGGAAGCTCCCTTGCAGAACATTCTCGATTCCATTCAAGGCCCAGTCGCCAAGTCGCTTGCCGTCATCATCATAATCATCACCGGACTGACGCTTGCGTTTGGCGAAACGTCGGGCGGTTTCCGGCGCCTGATTCAGATCGTCCTCGGTCTCTCCATCGCCTTCGCGGCTTCGAGCTTCTTCTTGTCTTTCTTCTCGTTCGGCGGCGGGGCGCTGGTCTCGTGACCCCTGGCTTCGAGGTGCCGCTGCATCGCTCCCTGACCGAGCCAATCCTGCTCGCTGGAGCGCCACGTGCATTGGCCATCGTCAATGGAACGGTGGCGGCGGCGCTCGGACTCGGTCTGCGGATGTGGATCGCTGGGATTCTTCTTTGGGCGGCAGGGCATACCGTCGCGGTGTTTGCCGCCAAACGCGATCCCGATTTCGCGGAAGTGCTGCGGCGCCATCTTCGCCAGAAAGCGCATCTTTCATGCTGAACATCGGGGAATACCGCCGCAAGTCCGATCGTCTGGCCGATCACCTGCCTTGGGCGGCGCTGGTTGGATTTGGTGTCATCCTCAACAAGGACGGGAGTTTTCAACGAACCTTCCGGTTTCGTGGGCCGGATTTGGAGAGCGCCACTGAAGCTGAACTCGTGGCTGCCTGCGCGCGCATAAATAACGTGTTGCGCCGGTTCGGCTCCGGCTGGGCCTTGTTTTTCGAGGCCGACCGCTTCGAAGCGGCAGGCTACCCCGAAAGCGAATTCCCCGATCCGGCCTCAAAACTCGTCGATGACGAACGGCTGGCGGGTTTCGAGGTCGGCGCCGAGACGCACTTCGACAGCGCCTGCTACCTGACGCTTGTTTTTATGCCGCCCGCAGATGCGACCTCACGCGCCGAACGCGCCCTGATCGAGCGTGACCGGATTGAGCGGTCTCGCGACTGGCAGGCCGAACTATCGGCCTTCGTTGCCGAGACGAACAAAGCATTCGACCTCTTCGGGCAAATTCTCCCCGACATCGAACTGCTCGATGACACGCAAACGCTGACCTACCTGCACGGAACGGTATCGGCGAAGAGGCATCTCGTTCTGCCGCCGGACATTCCAACCTACCTCGACGCGATCCTGGCCGACACGCCGCTGAGTGGTGGGCTTGAGCCGATGCTTGGCGAGCAGCATTTACGAACAGTGACGATCCTCGGCTTTCCGACCACCACGCGACCGGGATTGCTCGACGCTCTCAACCACCTCGATTTTCCCTATCGCTGGACAACGAGATTCATCGCGTTGGACAAAGCGGAAGCCAGCAAGGCGCTAGTGAAAATCAGGCGCCAATGGTTCAACAAACGCAAATCCATTGCCGTGATGCTGCGCGAGGTGGTTCACAATGAACCCGTCCAGCTTCTCGATACCGATGCCGACAACAAGGTGGTCGATGCTGACCAGGCATTGCAAGCTCTGGGCGGCGACCACGTTGCGTTTGGTTATGTGACCATCACCGTGACGGTGATGGACGAGAGCGCCGCGACTGTCGATGAAAAGGTACGGGCCGTCGAGCGGGTCATCAATGGCGTGGGCTTCACGACCATTCGGGAAAGCATCAACGCCGTCGAAGCATGGCTCGGCACCGTGCCGGGACACCTTTACGCCAATGTCCGTCAGCCGCTCATTCATACGCTCAATCTTTCTCATTTGATGCCGTTGTCGTCGGTGTGGGCCGGGCCGGAGCGCAACGACCATTTGAATGGTCCGCCTCTCTTCTATGCGGAAACCACCGGCTCGACGCCGTTCCGGTTTTCGACCCATGTGGGCGATGTCGGCCACATGCTCATCGTCGGCCCGACCGGCGCCGGCAAATCCGTGTTGCTGTCGCTCATGGCGATGCAGTTCCGGCGGTATCCGAATTCCCAAGTCTATATCTTCGACAAGGGAAAATCGGCGCGCGCGGCAACACTCGCCATGGGGGGCGCCCATCATGAGCTAGGGGCTGATGGAGCACTGGCATTTCAGCCGCTGGTCCATATCGACGACGAAACCGAAAGGAGTTGGGCCGCTGATTGGATCGCTGGCCTGCTCGATCATGAAAAGGTTGCGGTCACGCCCGACATCAAGGAACAGGTTTGGGCCGCTCTCAATAGCCTCGCCACGGCGCCTCAATCCGAACGCACGCTGACGGGCTTGTCTCTCCTTCTCCAATCGAACGCGCTCCGTTCGGCGTTGCTCCCTTACACCTTGGAAGGTCCATTTGGGCGCTTGCTGGATGCCGCCGAAGACAGTCTCGCCCTCAAGGATGTGCAGTGTTTCGAAACCGAAGCCCTAATGCACCAGGCCGTGGTCGTGCCTCCGGTGCTTACCTATCTATTTCACAGGCTGGAAGAGCGGTTCGACGGTAGGCCCACACTGCTCATTCTCGACGAAGCCTGGGTGTTCCTCGACAATCCGATCTTTGCTGCCCGCATCCGGGAATGGCTGAAGGTTCTTCGCAAGAAAAACGTCGCGGTGGTGTTTGCGACGCAGTCTTTGGCGGATATTTCGAACTCGTCGATTGCGCCCGCCATCATCGAAAGTTGTCCGCAGCGGATATTCCTGCCGAATGACCGGGCCGCCGAGCCGCAATCGAAATCCGCCTATCTGCAATTCGGCCTCAACGAGCGCCAAATAGAATTGATCTCGCGCGCCATTCCGAAGCGCCAATACTATCTACAATCGCGCCGAGGCAACCGGCTGTTCGAGCTAGGCATGGGAGCGATCGCGCTGGCCTTCTGTGGCTCGTCATCGCCGGCAGATCAAACCCTGATCGACCAGATCCTTGCCGAATACGGCGAGGAGAACTTCGCCGATGTGTTTCTCACCGCCAAGGGACTCGATTGGGCGGCCGACCTTTTGACCGAGTTTTCCAGACAGGAGACTTTGACATGAAACGCGCGCTCAAATACCTCGCCACGCCGCTCACCGTTGCCCTGTTCAGCGTGCCAGCGGTTGCGCAATGGGAAGTGTTCGATCCCTCGAACTTCGCGGAGAACGTGCTGCAAGCTTCCCGCGAACTTGAGCAAATCCAGAACCAGATCCAGTCGCTCCAGAACGAAGCAATGATGCTCACCAATATGGGCAAGAACCTTCAGGCCCTCGGTTTGAACGAACTGGGACCGATCCTTTCCGATCTGGACCAGGTGCGCGGCATCATCAATCAACCATTTGGTATGGGCTTCGATTTGGGAACGACCCAAGCTCAGTTTGGACAATATTGGCCTGCAACGTATGCTGTTGGCACGTCAAACGTAGCGTTACAGGCGGATGGCCTGACGCGCTGGACCGATGCGATGCAGTCGTTTCTGCAAACGCTGAGTGTCGGTGCGCAGATCATTCGCAATGTCGAGAACGACAGCGCGAGCCTTTCTGCCCTGGTCGGCGCCTCGCAAGGTGCGGCTGGCAACCTCGAAGCCACGCAGGCGACCAATCAACTGCTTGCGCTTTCAACGAAGCAGCAACTTCAGACACAAAGCTTGCTTGCTGCGCAATACCGCGCCGAGACCTTGCAGCTCGCCAACGAACAGGAAGCCGAGGTGCAAGGCAGGGCAGAGTTCGCAAATTTTGTGGGCTCTGGAAACGCCTACACGCCGCAATAGCCACGCCATCATTGCCGGAGAAGTGCCGTGAGCGATCTCAATATTGTCGATCAGTTCATGCAGACTTTCATCCACTATATCGACAGTGGCTTCGGTCTGCTGTCCGGTGACGTGGGCTGGCTATCGACGATTCTGATCACGCTCGACATCACCCTGGCCGGTCTTTTCTGGGCGATGGATGGCGAGGCGCACGTCTTCTACCGGTTGGTCAAGAAGGTTCTGTATGTGGGCTTCTTCGCCCTGCTCATCGATAACTTCCAGTTATTGTCCCAAGTGGTGTTCGATTCATTTTCGACCTTGGGAATCGATGCAACCCATTCAGGGTTCACGGCTGCCGATATGCTGCGGCCCGGCAAGATTGCAGGGATCGGTTATCAGGCGGCCTGGCCTCTGTTGAACAAGGCAGGCTCGATGATCGGGCTCACCACCTTCTTCAGCCACGCGGTCACCATCCTCGTGCTGCTGTTTGCCTGGGCCATCGTGATCCTGTCGTTTTTCCTTTTGGCGGTTCAGCTTTTCATCACCATCATCGAGTTCAAGTTGACAACGCTGGCGGGATTCACGCTCGTTCCCTTCGCATTGTGGAACAAGACCGCCTTTCTTGCCGAACGCGTGCTCGGCAACGTGATCGCATCCGGCATCAAGGTCATGGTGCTGGCCGTCATCATCGGCATTGGCGCGACCTTCTTCAGTCAGTTTATTGCTGCGCTGCAGGGACGTGATCCGACCCTGGCCGACGCGATGTCGCTGGTGCTGGCGTCGATTTCCCTGTTCGGTCTTGGAATCTTCGGACCCGGTATCGCAACGGGCCTTGTCTCTGGCGCGCCGCAGCTCGGAGCCGGTGCCGCTATCGGAACAGCCGGAGGCCTTATTGGTGCTGGCGCATGGGCCGGTGGTGCGGTTGTCGGTGCCTCTCGCACGGGCGGCAGTGGCCTCGCTGCCATTCGTGCGGCTTCCGCTTCGCCATCTGCATCTTCCGGGAATCCACCGCCATCGGCTCCGCCTCCCGCTTCGAATTCGGCAAGTACATCCGCACCCGGTTCGGCTTCAGGAACACCGGCCTGGGCAAAGAAGATGCAGCGCGGCCAGCGCATGACCGGCCATGCCCGCGCCGTGGGGCAGGCGATCAAGGAAGGCGACAAGCCCGGTCACGGCGCCAATCCCGAACTCGATGGAGGTGAAGGCTGATGGTTTTCAAACGATCGACGCAGAGATACGGGACTGCTCCCGAACCCGTCACACCCTACCAACGCGCCGAGCAAATATGGGATGAGCGCATTGGAAGCGCGCGGGTCCAAGCGAAGAACTGGCGATTGATGGCATTTGGCTGCCTCGTTTTGTCAGCCGGGTTGGCCGCATCTGTCATTTGGCAATCGAACCAGAGCCGTATCGTTCCCTATGTCGTTGAGGTCGACAAGCTCGGCGAAGCCCAGGCGGTCGCGCCGGCCACCGCCAATTACCAGCCGTCCGATGGCGAAATCGCGTGGTTCTTATCGCGCTTCATTGCCGACGTTCGATCGCTTTCGAGCGATCCTGTCATTGCTCGGAAAAACTGGCTTGAGGCTTACGATTACACCACCAGTCACGGCGCGGCCTATCTCAACCAGTTCGCGCAGGAACACGACCCGTTCAAGGATATCGGCGAACGCACTGTATCGGTCCAGGTGACCAGTGTTGTTCGTGTCTCTGGCGAATCCTTTCAGGTGAAGTGGATCGAACAGCACTTCGATCACGACGCGGTTTCCAGCACCGAACATTGGACGGGCATTCTCACCGTTATCTCCAAGCCCCCCACCACTGTGGAAGTTCTGCGGAAGAATCCCCTCGGCATCTACGTCAACGCCATCGACTGGTCGCGCGAACTGAACGGCCAATGAAGGAGATCGTCATGCGCCAAATGTCATTGAGTTTGACAGGACTATTGCTTCTCTCCGCTTGCGCTTCGGCGCAGCCCCAGCCATCGCCCAAACAAGAGCTACGTCCGGCGGCGATTTCTCCGGCACCGACACAGTCGGTCAAGATCGTGACTGTGGCACAACCGCTTCCATTGCCCGGTCAGCTACAGCCGTATCCAGAAACCATTCGTGCTGACCACACGGCACCCGCTGCGCGCGTCAATGCAGCAGACCGACAGGCACTCGTCGAACCTTCCCGCGACGGCTATGTGAATGCCATGCAGGTGTACCCGTTCACGCCGGGTGCACTCTACAAACTCTATGCCGCTCCGCAGAAAGTGAGCGATATCGCACTTCAGCCGGGCGAGACCCTAATTGCCATCTCGGCGGGCGACACTGTGCGCTGGGTGGTCGGAGATACGACCAGCGGCGCCGGCACGGAGAAGCAGGTCCATATCCTGGCGAAACCTTTCGCCTCTGGGTTGAAGACCAACCTCGTCATCACCACCGACCGGAGGAGCTATCACCTCGAACTCGAAAGCACCGATCATACCTATATGGCGGCGTTATCGTGGACGTATCCGACTGACGAATTGATCGCGCTCAAGAAGCAAAACGACGAAGTCAAAGCGGCGATGCCGGTTGATACTGGCGTTTCGCTGAACAGCCTCAACTTCGACTACACGATTACCGGCAATAGTCCTTCTTGGAAACCGCTGCGCGCCTTTGATGACGGTCGCCATGTCTACATTGAGTTTCCCGCGACGCTGGATCGCGGCGAGGCGCCGCCTCTGTTCGTGGTAGGTGAGGGCGGCAGCACCGGCCTCGTGAACTATCGCGTGCGCGATAACTATTATGTTGTCGATCAGCTCTTCTCCGCGGCCGAGCTCAGGCTCGGCAAAGACAAACAGCAGATCGTGCGTATTGCGCGGAGCGGCACCCGGATCTCGTCGAGGGTGCCATGAGCGAGTCGGGCCAAAAGAGTGAACCGGAAGGTTTGGTTCTGCGCGGCAAGCCACGTCGCGTCACGCGCTTTCGGCGGAATGTCGTAATTGGCGCCGCAGCGACCGTCACCGTCATAGTCTGCGGAGCAGCCTGGCTCGCGCTGCGGACACCATCGCCGAAGGTCGAGGTGGGTGGCGATCAGGCCGAAAACACGGACTCCAAACCACAGGCCGACCAGCTCGCGGCACTTCCCGCCAATTACGGCCAGATGAAGCCGCCCAAACTGGGGCCTCCACTTCCCGGCGATCTAGGGGCACCGATCATCGATCGCGAGCGGCAGCTTGGCGTGAACCCGGTGTCAGGCTCGTTTGGCGAGGCCGATGCCGAGCACGCCGAGCATTTGCGCCAGGCCCAGCTTGCCCAACAGGCGCGGGAGGCGAAGGTGATGTTTCAGGTGGGCGGCACGGGGAAATCGGCTGCCGCGCCAACGTCCCCGCCGTCACTTTTGTCGTCGCCTGCAAGCAATACGTCATCCAATCCGGTGTTGACCGACGACCAGAACCAGCAACAACACAAGCTGGAGTTCACTAGGCAGCGTGAGAACAGCGGAACTTACAATTCTCACGGACTGCAAAATCCCGCATCGCCATATGAACTTCTCGCTGGCGCGGTTATTCCCGCGAGCTTGATCACCGGCTTGAACACGGATTTGCCGGGAGAAGTGATCGCGCAGGTCACGCAGAATCTTTTCGATAGCGTCTCGGGCACCGTTTTGTTGGTGCCAATTGGTTCCAAAATTATAGGCAAGGCCGATTCCGTCGTGGCGTTCGGCCAGAGCCGGGCACTGGTCGTATGGCAACGCATTGTTATGCCGAACGGAACGTCCATCGAGATAGACAACACCCCTGCCACCGACACGGAGGGCTACGCGGGGCTTGAAGATGAGGTGGACTATCACACCTGGCGCCTTGTCAAAGGAATTGGCCTCTCGACGTTGTTGGGCGTCGGCGCTCAGCTATCGGTGAATAACAATAACGATGATCTTCTGACCGCATTGCGGGAATCCGCGCAGGGCAGCGCCAATCAGGCAGGCCAACAAATCACGCAACGCAATCTTAACATCCAGCCGACGATAACTGTTCGGCCCGGTTGGCCGCTCCGGCTCATTCTGTCGAAAGACCTGGTGCTTCAACCCTTCCAAGGTTGATAGGTCATGTCCGCTTTGAAACTCGCCAAGCTTCCAGCCCGGACGCCGGTGAAGATCACCGTATCGGTGACGCCAGATCTTTACCGCGCGCTTGAGATATATGCCGAATGCTACCGGGCGGCATACGGCGAAGCTGAGAAGATCGTCGAGTTGATTCCGTTCATGCTGGAAGCGTTTCTTACGTCCGACAAGGAGTTCGCCAAAGCGCGCAAAGCCGCAGCTCAAGACAATTCAATAGGTGGGGAGCAATGATGGAGGCGCTTAGATGATAATAGGTAGGTTTACGCGCACGTCAGATGGTTGGTCGGGCACGATCCAGACTACTACCTGTCAGACCAAGGCCCGTTTTGTCCCGAATGACAAGCGGGAGAACGAGCGTGCGCCGGATTTCCGGGTGATGTCGGGACACTGCGAATTGGGCGCTGGTTGGCGGCGCATGAAGAAGGATGGAGATGCGCGCGAACGCATCAGCGTCATCCTCGACGACCCGTTCGTCGCGACGTCATTGAATGCGATGTTGTTTGAGACTTCGCGGCCCGGCGAAGCAAATCTCGTTTGGCAACGCCAGCAGGACGGCGAGCAACCGCACCAAGAATAAGCCTGGACATCGCGCCCAGAATATGTTCCCGTTATGTTCTTGCGTATTTGGTGACGAGCAATGGTGTTCGGCCTTCTTCTTATGGCTTTCGGGATCGGTGCGTTCTGCGTGCTGACCTACAAAATGGCCGTCTATGCCTTGCCAGTGATGGTGGGACTCTGGGCGGCGTTTGCTGCGCTTCATTCGGGCAGCGGGTCCGTGCTGGCCTTTGGAATTGGATTTGTCGTAGGCGCGATCGTATTCTGCATTGGACAGTCGATTTGGAGCAGCCGCCAGCCGAGGCTTTTTCGCTATGCTGTGGCGCTCCTCTTCGTCGTGCCGGCAGTGTTGACCGGCTACTACACCACACAGCAGTTTTCGACCCTCGTTGTCCCGTCAGTTTCGTGGCAGTTCGTATTGGCAGTTGTGGGAGCGATTGCAGTTGGTCTGACAACTTTTGCGCGGCTCGCAGGCAGTGTTCCCGTCATCGATTGGCACACGACACGAGACAGTCACATTTGAAGCGTTCTACAAAATATTCATGTGGGTCGACTGATCTGAGGTCCTTGATTACTTGTAATAATGATGTGTGGGCCGAAGGTGTCGCATTGTCTTGACTGCGGCAGCATGGGACAATCCCTCCATTCGTAATGGCGGAGGGTGAGCCATGCCGAAACAAAAGACAGCAAAGATTTCCTTTTGGGCCGACGACCCGCTCAGCTTTGGCCGGGGCGTTGCAACGCATCGCCAAACCCAATTGAAACTCGCCTACGCCATCAATCACACGATCAAGCGCCAGAAACTGCAACGCGCCGCGACCGCGGGCATGTTGGATCTGGCCCCAAGCCATTTTCATTGACACCTCGCCGACCTACACCCCATGGTTGTAGAGGGCTTTGGGACGACCAGAACGCGGTCGCCCGACAAATCGTAACTGTCGTGGGTGTTGCCAGTGGAATTCGCTGGCCTCCAATCGGAATGACCGATGCGCGGGCCGTTGTTTCAGGCAGTGTGCGGCAATTCGGAACAGCTGTTACCGCCGCGTTGATGGGACGACACAGGGCAGGAAGATGACCGCTGACAATAGCATTGGCTACCGCCACACCGCTGAGGAGCTCGAAGCGATGGTAGCCGCTATAACGAAGTCTGGCGATTATCGCGTGCTGCGCAAAATTAAAGGTATGCGCAGCGAAAAGGCTCCGCCAAATGCGGAGACAAAGCTAGCAATATTCTTGGACGTCGAGACGACCGGCCTGGATCACGCCAAAGACGAAATTATTGAGCTCGCGATGGTTCCGTTTTCCTATTCGGCGGATGGAGTAATCTACGAGGTAGGGGAGCCGTTCCAGCGCTTCAATCAACCGCGTGGACCAATATCACAGGAAATCACCCGAATCACTGGCATCACAGACGACATGGTCGCCGGACACAAGATCGACACTGCCGAAGCCGAGGCGTTCGCGAAGGGGGCAGCTTTAATCGTCGCGCACAATGCAAGTTTTGATCGGCGATTTATGGAGAGATTGGTCCCCAGCTTTGCGCTCAAGCCATGGGCATGTTCCCAGAGCCAGGTCGACTGGGCCAAGGAAGGATTCGAAGGCACCCGCCTGTCCTACTTGGTCGCAGGAGCGGGCTTCTTTTACGACTCTCATCGCGCCAGCAACGATTGCTTGGCGGCAATCGAACTTCTCGCTTCGACGCTTCCCATGGGCGGTGGTACCGCGATGGGTGCGCTTTTGGAAAGAGCGCGAAAGCCATCCTGGCGCATTTGGGCGGAAAATTCGCCATTCGAACTTAAAGACACCCTTAAGGCACGAGGCTATCGGTGGAACGCCGATGGCTCGCCATTTCCAAAGGCTTGGTACACCGAGGTCGACGACGATGCGAAAGACGCCGAGCTCACATTCTTGAAAAATGAAATTTATCAGCGCGACATCGAACTCCTAGTTCGAAAAATTGATGCCTACAACCGATTTTCCGACCGCCAGTAACGACTTGCGCAAAGCCAAGATAGTCGAGGACTCGAATGCATATTTCCAAGCTGCAGCTGGTCAACTACCGCAATTTTGATCGCGCCACCGTCCATTTCGCCAAAGGCATAAACACGATTATTGGTGAGAATGGATCTGGAAAGAGCAATCTCTTTCGGGCGATGCGGCTTCTCCTGGACGATACGCTGATCCGTGCAGCGTTGAAGCTTGAAGAAAAGGATTTTCATCGCGGCTTAAAAGATTGGCGGGGCCACTGGATCGTCATCAGCATGGAGTTTGACAATGTCTCCCAGGATGAAGCGATCCAGGCGCTCTTTCTTCATGGAACTGGGAATGTCTCGGGGCCCAAAATTGGCAAGGCGACTTACAATCTGGTCTTTCGGCCAAAGGCCGCGGTGCGCCTCAAGCTCTCCGAATTGAAGCTCGGCGATGTTGCAGCGCTAAGCGATTACCGCAAAACAATCACTATTGCAGATTACGAAACGACGTTCATGGGGAAGAGTACGGCGAATTTCGCCGACCCGGCCGAATATAAAGCGTTGGTGGGAGACTTCGAAGCTGTCGTATTTCCCAAGGAGCTAACGTCCCCCAAGCTGGGTGGGCAGCTGCCAAATCTCCTTTCGGTCAAGACCGAAGTCTGCTTCACATACATCCAAGCTTTGCGTGACGTCGTCGCTGAATTCCAAAACAATAGGACTAACCCGCTTCTGGCGCTGTTGCGCAGCAAGAGTGGCGATATCAACGCCGCTGATTTCGCGAAAATCACGAAGCTGGTGAGGGACCTTAACACCGGAATCGAAGCTCTTCCTGACGTCGAAGGCGTGAAAGACGATATTCGCGACACCATCGTGGAGGCTGCCGGCGAAACTTATTCGCCCCGCTCACTCTCTATCCGATCCGATTTATCGGACGAGGCGGACCGTCTGTTCCAGTCGCTAAAGCTATTTGTGGGCGAGTCGGATGAAGTTTACGAGGGGCCGATTCACGAATTGAGCTTAGGCGGCGCCAATCTCATATTTCTGACCCTGAAGCTGTTGGAGTTCCACTATCAAAAGGCCAAGCAATCCTTCGCCAACTTCCTAGTGATCGAGGAGCCCGAGGCCCACATCCACACGCATATCCAGAAAACGCTCTTCGACAAGCTCGACTACACCGATACGCAAGTCATCTACTCGACCCATTCGACCCATATCTCCGAAGTGAGCAACGTCGAGAGGATCAACATTTTGGCGAGGAGGGGCCAGGTTTGTGAGGTGTTCCAGCCTGCGGCGGGGCTAGACCCGATCGAAGTACGCAACATCCAGCGCTATTTGGATGCGGTCCGCAGCAACCTTCTTTTCGCTAAGAGCGTGTTGCTGGTCGAGGGGGATGCTGAAGAGATTGTCATTCCCGCGTTGATTAAGAAGGTTCTCGGTCTGAGCCTTGATGAGCTGGGCATCAGCTTGATCAATATTCGGAGCACGGGATTTGCCAACGTAGCGGTCCTATTTCATGACCTGCGCATTAGGAAGCGTTGCGGTATTATAACGGATCGGGACGCTCCCTTCTTCGATACGAAGCCGGCCGCCTCCGACACCCCGGCGGCCAAAGCGTCGAAGGAGAACGCAGTCGCATCAGCAAAAAGCGGCGCTGAGCGCGAGACGGCGCTTGCTGCCTTGGTCAAAACTAGCGGTTGGCTATCGGCGCACTTTGCCCCTCACACATTCGAAGTCGACTTGCTGCTGGCTGGCAATCAAGACGCCTTCTTGCGGGCGCTACCTAAGGTTTACAAAGATGCGGCCACCCTGGCGGCCGCCAGTACCGATCTGAAATCCAACGACGCTGCGCAGGCTGGGGGCCGCGCGCTGCGCATGGCCAATCATCTGAAAAAGGGGTGGTTCGCAGTCCTGCTTGCATCGGAGATCGACGAAAGGGCGATCATACCCGAGTATATTTTGGAGGCGGTCTTTTCGGCCCATCGGCCGATTTCGAAGACTTCCATTTGTGCGGTTGTCGAGCATAGGCGAGCCATAGACCTGGCAAGCGGCAAGCTGACCGAAGCAACTCTCGACATAATCGATGGCAGCCTGAAGCAATTCAAAGAAGGCAAGATCGATATACCCACATTGCACGCGATGTTTCTCGCGTGCTTTCCCAATGATCCCGTCCAAGCCGCTTTCAATTACTTCTCGGCAGCATAGCCGTGTTCGTTTGGACCGAAGCCGAGCTTAACAAGTCTCAGTCGGATGCGGTCCTCGAGCCGGGCAGCGTTTTTCTTGCGGCATGTCCCGGAAGTGGCAAGACTCGGACGCTTACTTACAAGATCGCTCAGCAATTGTCCGAGTTGAAGTCGGACAAGCAGCGCGTGCTGGCGATCACCTATACCCATCGCGCGGCAGAGGAAATTCACGAGCGCATCGAATTGATGGGCGTCGACACGTCGCAATTGTGGATAGGTACGATCCATTCCTTTTGCCTGGAATGGATACTTAAACCCTATGGAATGTATCACGAATCGCTGCAATACGGCTTCCGCGTCATCAACGGGCATGACACGGAGCAGCTGCTGCAAACGCTATGTGCGGCTGTCAAAACCAGTAAGGTCAATGAGTTCCATTGTGCCCACTATTTCACTTCCAAGGGCAGGGTGATTACGGGGTGTTCCGGTTCCCTTAGACAGGTCGCTTCCGAGGTTCTGGACCAATATTTCGCTTTGCTGAAGGCCAATCGGCAGGTCGATTTCGAACTCATTCTTTATTACGCCTATCAGCTAGTCAGCTCCACTCCTTCGATATGCGTGTTGCTCGGGTCCATCTTCTCTGCGGTTCTTATCGATGAGTATCAAGACACCAAAGAAATCCAATATTTCATTCTTTCCAGCATTCTGAAGGCTTCCGCTGGGAAAGCGATAGCGTTTGTCGTTGGTGACCCCAATCAAGCGATTTTCGGATCGTTGGGCGGCTTCGCTATTACGCCTGCAGACTTTGGTGAGATGTCAGGGATTGAGTTCAAGGAGATGGAGCTCTCCAAGAATTACCGATCCTCGGCGCGTCTGGTTGAGTACTTTGGCAACTATAATATCTATACGACGAAGATTGAGGCCGATGGCAAGCTCAAAGACTATGCCAGCGTTCTCACCTTCAACACAGAGACAGACAAGGACGATCTGCCCGATGAGATTGCGCGGCTGATTCGATACAACATGGTGTCCATCGGTATTCCCGCTCACGAGATTTGCATCGTGGCGCCCTGGTGGGTTCACCTTGCATCCATGACGCGTAAATTGGTTGCGGCTTTGCCCGGCGTTGAGTTCGACGGCCCAGGCATGGTGCCGTTCGCGAGGGACATCGACAATTTTTGGTACAAGCTCAGCCGTATTATTCTCACTGAGGCGTCGCCTCAGCTGTACGTACGCCGGTTGCGATGGGCTGGAGAGATATTGGACGCTCTCAGCGACGCCGGCGTGCCCATCTCGCATATTTCCCGAAAGGCACTCCTGCGCGCCTCTAACAGTATAAAGCCGACCGAGACGGATGGCCTGGCCTATCTAACACTGGTGTTCGATGAATTGCTCGGCGGCTTTGGAATTGACTATGAGCAGTTTGATACGCTTCGTGAACACCAGGAAGCGTTTTTTAAAAGCTCACAGGTAAAGATTGAGAGACTGGCGAAAGAGGGCGCCAAAAGTCTGAGCGAAATAGACATGTTCCGGCGCGTTTTTTCCGGTCGAACTGGTGTAACAATTTCCACGATCCACGGCGTAAAGGGCGCCGAGTTTGATGCGGTGATTGCATATGGATTGCTGGACGGCATGGTGCCCCATTTCAGCGATCCTGATCAGGCAGACGCTGCCAATAAACTGCTGTATGTGATTTGTTCCCGAGCTCGAAAGAACCTACATCTTCTGTCGGAAACTGGGCGTTCGGACGGGCGCGGGCAGACGAGAGACCCGACCGAGGTGCTCGTATTATGTTCCTTCACATATGACGATTTGCCTTGAAGCCGGCTGCGGTAAAAGGCACCGAACCCCAAACCTGTCGGGACTTTAGATATGGCGGATAACGATGAGAATGGTTCGGTCAGCGACCGGCTAGAGCTTATCCGGCGAGTGTTTACGGATCACGTCGGGTTCGATCTGCGTCTCGATCGTCAAGTGTACCACGAGGCGGACCCGACGCTTACCGACACCTCACCGCTCCCAATGCCCCGACTTTTCGACGTTCACATCGTTGAAAAGCGACTCTGCCTTTATCCGGTCAGTACACTCCCGACGTCGCGCTTCTTGAGGCCAAAATACAATCGCGTCCGATCAATCTGCGTCGATTTCGACGGGTATGAAGAGGAGTTGACGGAGCAGGCAGACCCGGTGGGGCTTTTGCTAGAGCATCTGCCACAGGGTTTTGTGAAAGACCCCGCATTCGGGCTCGGTTTGATCAAGGAGACCCGGCCAATCATCACCGCTATCGAGGAGATACCGGGCGTAGAGCATCTGTATATTTCTCGCGAAGTCGAAACCAAGGTCGACGGTAAGACGTACTTTCTCAATAGCGCCGACTATGAGGAGTTGCGGCTGGCGTTTCACAGGATCGCCGTTCGGTATCAGGGTGAGAGCCTGCAAGATCGAACCTTGTTGGCGCAAAATGAGCTGTTGCATAGTGTGCTGCCAGAGCAGTTTGCTCGGAAAGAGCGTCCTTACAAGCCTGGAACGATATTCAAGATGTTTGGAGGTCGCTCTGCGAGCACGGCTAAGCTGCGCGGGAAGGACCGAAAGGGCGCGATCGATGTTGTTACCGCGAATGCCAAGGAAATCGAGAGCAATGACCCGAAGGAATTTCTTCAGCTGCAGAAAGATATCGAGCTTGTTAGCCTCGATAAGCTGATTGAGAAGTATCGTTTAGCGCTGGACCGCAATCGAGGTGAGGGGGAGTGGCAGAGCCTCTTCGAGCTTAATCCATTTATCCTTTCAATGGTTTTTGGCTATCCCGTTGTTTTGGTATCGGCAGGGGCATCTGTTGGCGGCTTAACGTTCCTCGGGAATGGCGAGAAAATCGCCGATTTTCTGATGAAGAGTTCCTCGACAAACAACGCAGCGCTTGTCGAAATAAAAAAGCCGGGCGCCAAGCTGCTCGGTCAAGAATACCGCTCCGGGGTGTGGATGCCATCGAAAGATCTCGCCGGAGCCGTTGTTCAGGTGCTGGATCAACGCCTCAAGCTCGTGACCAACATCGCGCAACTTAGGCATGCCTCCCGAGGCCTGGATATCGAGGCAAACGCCGTCGACTGTGTTGTCGTTATCGGAAGGACCCCCACTGGCGGTCCCGAGGCAAGTTCGTTTGAGTTGATAAGGAACCAATTCAAGGACGTTCGCGTCGTAACGTTTGACGAGTTGTTGCAGAAGCTTATTTTGCTGCGAGAGCTTTTGTCCGGTGAGCGATATGAGCCTCCACCGTTACCTGACGATGAGGAGGAGAGCATTATTGGGAGCGCCGTCGATTTGGACGATGATATTGAAGACCTCTGACAACTTGGTGGATCGTCACGATAGGGTCCTTTTTTCGATCCGCGTCAGCGACCTTATAGGGGGCGCCCATTCTCCCATATTCTGGGCGAGGTAAGAGTGTATCAGCGGGCAGGGCATCCACTGTGCCAGTGATTTGGCGCCTTTTGATAGGTTACATGGCCCGCACGATGTGAGGAGGTCCTCAAACCTGTTCGCGCTCAAAGCGCTTCAACAGAAAGGCACCTTTTAACTCTGGGGTTTCTCAGCAGGCCGCCTGAATCAGGTTTTTACAAAGGCTAGCAGCGGCCCAAAATCGTGATTGTCTGCCGCGTGAAGGGCGTCGATGTATGCCTTCCGGGTAGCGTTCGGGTCTTGGAGTGCGCCTCCACCCCAAGTGAACGGCTTTTCGCCCATCCGGGTCAGCAACACGTCCACCATGAGACGTGACCAGCGGCCATTGCCATTCGGAAAGGGATGTATCCAGACAATGGCTCTGTGAAACCGGGCAGCAATTTCATCGGGTGAGTAGGTCTTGTTGTCTATCCAATATCGGACGTCTGATAATACCTGCCGGAGCGCGACGGGTAGCCGTGTGACGCGACGACATAGTCTACAACCTGTTTCATGAGCGACGGCCGGGGAATTTTTTTGAAAGCACGTCCTGCAGAACCGCTTTATCCAGACTGAGCTCCGCCACCAGCTTCTTCAGCCGCCCGTTCTCTTCGCTCACCTGCTTGAGCTCGCGAACCTGCTCGCTTTCCAAGCCCGTATATTGCTTCTTCCATCGGTAAAATGTCTGCTCCGATATCCCCATC
>Ga0134126_10000297_pt1 | contig 64675 bp, 54 predicted proteins | sample KB31752_FD_96881 | JGI IMG/M metagenome (GOLD analysis project Ga0134126, IMG submission 96881) | Terrestrial soil microbial communities with excess Nitrogen fertilizer from Kellogg Biological Station, Michigan, USA - KB3-175-2 | ecosystem: Environmental > Terrestrial > Soil > Unclassified ...
AACAACCCTAAGCTCAACGTTCAACCCGAACTTATTGAAAATAAAAAACGACCAAATAAAAATCATGTTTTACTTGGTCGTTTGAAAAGCCAATCATAAATGAAAAGCTTTTTCAGTGCCCTCCTATTTAGGTCCGGGCTTTTTTAGTTAGCAAAATTTAAAACATGGTTCACGCGTCATGAAATAACCTGCATCTATATCGTACATATATTCAATTGTACAAGGTACGGGAGACGTTAGCATTTAATTTGATTTTAAATGTATAAATAGTTATTTTCGTATAAGAAAAATCAGTTATGACTCATTTAACGATCGACAACAAAAAATATGTGCTTTTGCCTGAAGAAAATTATCAGGAGCTGCAAAAAATTGCCGCGTTGAAACGAGAACCTGAAAAGACATTCTCCATTGAAGAAGCCCGGATTTATAGCAAAAAGCTGATTAGAAAGTGGGCGTCCGAACAGTAGTAGTCAAGCAGTCTGCCGCTGAAAGTATTGCAGAGATTTCATGGTATTTGGAATCAGAAGGTTTACTAGCCACTGCCGAAAAGTTTACCGACGATGCTTATAACTTTATTGAAAAATTAGGAGATAGTCGCAAAGGCTACCGTACTTGCAGGGAGCCAATAAGGGAGGCGCTGGGTTTTAAATGTATTCCGTATAAGAAAAAATATACTATTGTATTTATCGAGTTGGATGCAGAGATAATTATTTGTGAATTTATCCTTTCAAAACGAATTTATTGGTAATTGCGTTTTTCCTTGACTAACAGACCAAGAATAGCACCGTAAGTTTAGTACGACACCTTATTGGATGCCAGGCAAAAATTGATCGGCAAAGTTCGCTGTACACGTACAGCTTTGCCGTTAACGGTCCCGGGCTTCCAGTTCGGAGACGCGTTTACCAGCTTTAAGGCTTCGTTATCCAGTACCGGCGAGATACCGCGCTCGATCCTGGCGTTGGTGATACGGCCATCTTTCTCAACGATCATCGAAACGATCACCCGGCCCTGGATATTTTTTTTTCTGGCTTTGGCAGGATACTGAAAGCGGGCGGTAAAATATTGGTACAGGTTGTCGATGCCGCCCGGGTACTCCGGCACAGGCTCAAAAAATGGATTTGGCGCGTCAACAACCGGGATATTCACTTCACCGGGGACCAGGCTCGAATGATATAGGGTTGTATCACTCTGCCTGGCGTTGGCGCCAAAAGCCAATACCATCAGGCATACCGCCAGCAGCGACTTTTTCATAAATAGTTTAATTAGTGGAAAGGGCGAACGGGTAGTTATACGGAAAGCTTCAGCTCAAGGTTTCACACAAAATTAAAAAATTTCGTTTATTGAAATTTAATTAATTTTCTCTCACCAATAACCCGTCGGCAAAATCCCGCAGGTATTGTTTTTGTGCCTCAGGCAGATTAATGGCATCAAGCGCTACGAAGGCTTTTTCGGCAAAGGCTTGCATGGTAGCTTCGGCGTGCTGCCTTACTTCAAGCACATCGTATAACGCGGTTACTGCCGCCACTTTCTCGACGTTATCAAACTGTTTTAAGGCTATAAGATCGTCGAGTTCTTGCCGCTGTTTCTCATTTGCGCGCTCAAGCGCTTTGATCAGCAGGTAGGTTTTTTTGTTGGATATGATATCCCCACCCACCTGCTTGCCAAATTTTTCAGGGTTACCGTAAACATCTAGGATGTCGTCCTGCAACTGAAAAGCGATACCCAGTTGCTCACCAAAAACGCTAAGGAGTTCAGCGTCTTGTTGGTCGGCTCCGCCAATGAGGGCGCCAATTTTTAAGCCGCTGCCCAAAACCACAGCTGTTTTAAGACGGATCATTTCCAAATATTCATCGATACCGGCATTGTTCCGCTGCTCAAACTCCATATCGATCTGCTGGCCCTCGCAAACGCTCACGGCCGTCGAATTAAAAATATTCATGATCGGCCGCAATAAACGCTCCTCAACCTGCATCATCAGCTTATAGCCTTCGATGAGCATTACGTCGCCGGATAATATGCCCACATTTTGGTTCCACTTTTCATGAACCGTTGTCTGGCCGCGCCGCAACGGCGCATTGTCCATTATATCGTCGTGCATCAGCGTGAAATTATGGAACACCTCGATGGCCAGGGCAGGAGGGACTGCAGCGTCTACATCCCCGCCAAAAAGGTCGCAGGCCATTAACAGCAGGGCCGGCCGCATACGTTTCCCGCCAAGCGACAGGATATAGGTGATCGGCTCATATAACTCCGCAGGGTAACCCGGAAACGTTAGCTTTTCAACCGCTTCACTGATCAATTCCTGCAGGTCTTCTAGTTTTCTCATCTAATGGTTATTAGTTGATTGGGTTGATTAAGTGAGTGGTTTAACCTAATCAACTTATTCAACTCAATCTAACTTAATCAACTAATTAATCTTGTACCAACGAAAAATCAATCTGCTTCTTCGTTAGATCCACATTTTTTACCTTTATTTTAACCTCATCGCCCAGTTGATACACTTTCTTTTTCCGCTGACCGATGATGGCGTAATTTTTTTCGTCTAAAGTATAAAAGTCGTCTGATATATCACGCAGCCGGATCATCCCTTCGCACTTATTTTCAATAATTTCCACATACATGCCCCATTCGGTAACGCCGGAGATAAGCCCATCGTAAACCGTGCCCACCTGGTCTTGTAAAAACTCCGCCTGTTTATATTTTACCGATGCACGCTCCGCATCCGCCGCCTTTTTTTCCATTTGCGAGCTATGCTGGCACAGTTTCTCATAATGCTCTGCATTCGCCGATTGCCCGCCGTTCAAATAATGAAATAAAAGCCGGTGCACCATCACGTCCGGGTAACGCCGGATAGGTGAGGTGAAATGCGTATAATGATCGAACGCCAGGCCGTAATGGCTGCTGCTCTTGGTGGTGTAAATAGCCTTGGCCATTGAGCGGATAGCAAGCTGTGTCAGTACGTTCTGTTCCTTCTTTCCTTCCACATCTTCCATCAGGTAATTTAACGACCGGGCCGTTTCCTTATCCGATTTGGTATTGATCCGGTACCCGAACCGCGCTGCAAATTGCGCGAAATTAGCAAGCGCGTCCGGCTTCGGTGTATCGTGCACCCGATAAACAAATGTATACCGGTGTTTGCCTTTACCTAATTTGCTTACATATTCGGCAACCTTCCGGTTGGCCAATAGCATAAAATCCTCTATCAGTTTATGCGCGTCTTTGCGTTCTTTTACATATACCCCTAGCGGCTTGCCGCGCTCATCCAGCTTAAATTTTACTTCGGTCGTCTCAAAGCTGATGGCGCCGTTTTTAAACTTGCGCTCGCGTAATTTATAGGCAAGGGCGTTTAATTTCTCTATTTCAGGCGCAAAATCGCCTTGTTTGCTTTCTATGATCTCCTGTACCTCCTCGTAAGCAAAACGCCTGTCGGAATGAATGACGGTTTTGCCGAACCACTCATTAATAACATGGGCTTCCTCGTCCAGCTCAAACACCGCCGCAAAACAGAGTTTGTCTTCTTTTGGCCGTAACGAGCACAATCCGTTCGACAAACGCTCCGGCAGCATGGGGATCACCCGGTCAACCAGGTAAACAGATGTGCCCCTGTCCTCGGCCTCTTTGTCTAATGCCGAATCCGGTTTTATATAATGGGATACATCCGCAATATGAACGCCCACTTCATAGTTGCCGTTTTTCAATGTTCTGAATGACAGCGCGTCGTCAAAGTCCTTCGCGTCAAACGGATCGATGGTAAAGGTGGTGACGTTTCTGAAATCGCGCCGTTTTGCGATCTCTTCGGCGGTAATAACATCGGGTATTTCCTCCGACTCATGCTCAACCTCCTTCCTAAACGATAAAGGAAAGCCGTATTCAGCCAGAATAGCATTCATTTCCGTATCGTTTTCGCCCTGTTTGCCTAATATGTGCTTAATGCGCCCGATCGGATTTTTCGCATCCTCGGGCCAGTCGGTAATTTCGGCTATCGCTTTGATCCCGTTTTTTGCGCCGTGAAGCTGATTGATAGGGATAAAAATATCGTGCATCATTTTGCGGTCGTCCGGGATAAAAAAGGCAAAGCGTTCCGAAAGCTTTACGATCCCGGTAAACTCCATTTTGGCGCGCTGCAATATTTCTATTACCTCACCCTCTTTATTTTTCCCGCGACTTTTGGCATAAACATATACCTTAACCCGGTCGCCGTTTAAAGCGTTTCGCAGCTTACGCGGTGCGACAAAAATGTCGCTTTCAAACTCATCGTCGGTCACAATAAAAGCCGAGCCATCGTTGGTAAGATCAACTTTGCCTTCGACAAAAGTTTTCAGCTCAAGCAGCTGGAATTTGCCGTGGGGGTGCTCTTTAAGCACGCCCGCAAAAGTTTGGTCCTTTAGTATATCGAGGATAATGTCGCGGTCTTCCGGATCGTGGATATTCAATTTGGCGGCAACCTGTTTATAGTTCAACGGGGTATTGCCGTTTTGTTCAAATATATCGAGCACCATTTGCGTGAGCACCCGGTTTATAGAGGAATTGTTTTTCTTTTTGGACATAGATAGAATTTGTTCAAAGATACGGATTAAGTCGAAGCAGTGAATTTGCAACTAGAAGCGTGCACCTATAACTAAAGTATAAAATACCTGCCCGGATTATTCATCACGTAACTCTCGATTTCGTTTAGCTTAATTTTTATTAAATCCATCAGCGCCAGGATGTCTTCGTAGCGATTCGTTTTTGCATTAATATTCATTATGCAAACTTTTAATGAAACGATCTTTTGCTGGTAGTAAAGGTTTTTATCATTGGTAATTAGCAAGTCGAAGTTATGCAGTAACATCAATTCTAATAATTCGCCATTTTTTGTCCCAAGCCATTCCATATCACGAACAGTGTAAACTTCATAGCTCGTGTCTGAAAACCTGTACTTAAGTTTGGTGGGAAGTTGTTCGTCAATTAATATTTTCATGCAATTGTGCATCTGTCAGAAGCTTTTCCGACGCCTTTAAAACAATAAGGCAATACTCTTTTGGTATGTAGTCGAAATCGACGAGAAAGTCATTTAACGAATCACCCGCTTCCAAATAATCAAAAAGATTTTTAATAGGAACCCGTGTTCCTTTAAAAACAGGGATGCCTCCTAATATATCTTTATCGACAACTATAACATCGCTAATTTTCATATTCAAATATAAGGATATTTAAAAGCATTGTTATATACCCGGTATCGAAGCGATCAGCTTCTTCGTGTAATCCTCCTTTGGATGATAATAAATATCATCAGGATCGCCCATCTCCACGATCTCGCCTTTGTTCATCACCATCATCCTGTCTGATATATGCTTGATCACCGCAAGGTCGTGCGAAATGAAAATATAGGTCAGGTTAAATTCCTGCTGCAGCTCGCGGATCAGGTTCAACACCTGTGCCTGTACAGAAACATCCAGCGCCGAAACCGACTCATCACAAATAATAAATTTAGGCTGTAGGGCCAGTGCTCTTGCAATCACAATGCGCTGCCGCTGTCCGCCCGAAAATTCGTGCGGGTACCGGTTAAAGTGTTCCGGAAGCATGTTTACGCGCTCTAAAAGCTCCAGTACCTTTCGCTTACGCTTGCTGTTGTTGGCGTAAAAGCCGTGTACCTGCAAGGGCTCCATTAACGAATCGCCGATGGTCAATCTTGGGTTAAGTGACGAATACGGATCCTGGAAAATGATCTGGATGTCACGGCGTATTTCGCGCAGGTCGTTTTTTTTAAGGCTGCGCAGATTAATATTCTCGAAGTTAATGCTGCCCGATGTAGGTTCGATCAGCCGTAAAACACTCCTGCCTAATGTTGTTTTGCCGCAGCCTGATTCCCCTACCAGGCCAAGTGTTTCGCCGGGATATACATCAAAACTAACCTGGTTAACCGCTTTTATTACCGTTTTAGATTTCGTAAACGGATTATTACCATAAGTGAACCATGTGTTCAATCCTTTTATTTGTAACAGCGGTTGCTGACTGTATAACCTGCTTTTTCGTTCTTTGATCTCTTTTGCAGGATAGGCGTACCCCTTCCTGATATCTCCAACGCTCAGTTCCCGGCCATCCGCTGTTAAAAAGTCGGCTATGACGGGCAGTTTTTTTAAATGGATACCGGGCACGGGCCTGCAAGCCAGCAACCCTTTGGTATAGGGATGTCTGGGATGGGTAAATAAAGTTTTTATTGAGGCTTCCTCAACGACCTCGCCTTTATACATCACCAGCACCCGGTCGGCAATTTCTTTGATGACGCCCAGGTCGTGCGATATAAAGATCAGGCTCATGTTGCGTTCGGCCTTCAGCTTTAGCAATAGCTCAATGATGGTCTTCTGGACAGTTACATCAAGCGCCGTGGTGGGCTCGTCTGCAATCAGAATTTCGGGATTGCATGACAAAGCCATCGCTATCATCACACGCTGTTTTTGCCCGCCCGATATTTGATGGGGGTAACTTTCGAATATCGCTTCGGGCCGGGGCAACTGTACCTCGTTAAAGAGGCTGATCGTTCTTTTTTTCGCTTCAGCCTTGCTTACTTTAAGGTGAAGGCGAATGGCTTCGGTAATTTGATACCCGCATGTAAAAACCGGGTTAAGCGACGTCATAGGCTCCTGGAAGATCATCGCCATTTGGCTGCCACGTATCTGCCTCATTTCTTCTTCAGGCAAGTCGCATAAGCTTTTGCCGTTCAGCGTCACGCTGCCATTGATTACAGTTTCCCTTGCATCCAGCAAACGCATTAAAGCCAGTGACGTAACAGACTTCCCCGACCCGGATTCGCCGACAATACCAATGGTTTCGGCCTTGTTCAGGGTAAACGAAACACTTTTAACAGCCTCGAAAAGCCCGCTTGCTGTTTTAAACTGAACATTCAGATCACTTACTTGAAGCATTTAAGGGGCTACCAATGTTATACATTCGTCCAAAATCAATTCCTCACCACGATAGCGACGCAATAGCTGCGCTGTTGCAACAACGTCTTTTTGGCAATAGGTGCTGATGCGCTCTAACTGATCCTCTACCCAATAAACATGGCCCACCATGCTGCCGTCGATATCGTCTTTTGGGGTAGGGATATTAAAAATAGCGGCAAGCAGGCTCAGTGAAGTATAGTTTTTATAGTCGCCGAACTTCGAAACCTCCATCGTGTCAATATGGTTTACTTCCCAGGGTTTTTTGCCCGATATTTCCAGTTGCGACGGTATCCTTAAACCGTTGATGAGCATCCGTCTACAGATGTATGGAAAGTCAAATTCTTTCCCGTTATGCGCGCACAAAATAAGGCTCGGCGGTTGACCGTTCAGCAACGCGGCAAACTTTTCGAGTAATTCCTTCTCATCACGCGACGCAAACGATTTTACTCTTAATCCCACATTTTTGCCGCTGGTAAATATACCTACCGATATGCAAATGATCTTTCCAAACTCGGCCCAAATGCCCGCACGATCATAAAACTCGTCCGGCGTGGCTTCCTTCCGCTGGTACTGGGTTTTCAGATCCCATAGCTTTTGAAAATCTTCCGGTACCCGGTCGAAACTGCTGTATTGTGGTACGGTTTCGATGTCGATCACCATCAGGTTATGCAGGTCGTATTGCTCAAGCATGGTTGTGCGTAATTTTTAGCCAAGATAAGGATTTTTAGGTTGGAGGATATACGCGTTTACTTAGCCAGCACAACAAACGCTGTGTGAACGGTATTGCCGTTGCCATCAACCAACGTTAGCTGGTGATTACCCGGCGGCGGGTTTAAAGCGATCTGGTGAAAATCTTTGGTTTCACCTACATATTGATCATCCAGATGCCAGAATATTTTAACGCCGCTTTGCCGGTGCGCCGCGTTGAAGATCACCCTTCCCCGGCTGCCATCCGCTTCCAGCGGAACATAGATCTTAGCGCCGTCTTTCGGGTAAATAATCTCCATCGGGTTCGTGTTTTCCGCCTGTACGCAATCGGGTTTAAATGGCGGCAATGAACGGTATTGATAATTCTTGGTCTTATAATAGTATTCCATCGAAGGCGGTAACACAAACCATTTTCTATTAACGATCTGGTTGGGCGGTAAACAATTGCCGGTAACTTGCCATTTACTGTCGGCACTTAAATGTACCAGTTGATGCCACGGGCACACCGGGGCCTTAACGCCGTTTTTCGGCACCCAGACATCTTCCGTATCGTCACAATATTCACCCGCCCTGAATCCGCTCTGGCGGCAAACGCTGATTTTCACCATTTCGCCGATGGGCATCTCGAACCAGTCGCGGGTAACCGGCAGCTGCCTGAAGATCTCAAAAAGAACGGGTGCCGCCGTATTGATCCCTGTTAAACCGGGCCTGCCTTCGCCATCGGTATTTCCCACCCAAACACCGACTACATATTTTGGCGTAATGCCGATGGCCCAGCCATCGCGAAAACCAAAGCTCGTTCCGGTTTTCCACGCAATGCGCTGCGTCGAGCTGAATTGCTGCCACAGCATTTCTTCTCCGGGACGCATCACCTCTTCCATAGCCTGTAACGTATAGTAGATCGACGCCGCGTCCAATAACCCCGATTTCTGAAGATCCGCTTTTGTATGCGGGGCTAGGGCGTAAACGGGATTATGATAATCTGCCAGGTCGTATTTGCCGTTGTACTTATCATAGTGGTTTAATACGCGGGCCATATCGGCGTAAGCGCCAGACAATTCCCAAAGGGTATTTTCGCCGCCGCCCAATATCAACGACAACCCGTAATGGTTGGCGGGTTTGTTGAGTGTGGTAATGCCGATCTTGTGTAAAAAATCGTAAAACCGGTCAACTTTAAATTGCTGAAGCAGCCTAACAGCCGGCACATTTAATGAACGCGACAAAGCCTTGGAAGCGGGTACCGCGCCGTCATAAACCAAATCAAAATTTTGCGGATGAAAACCCATTATTTGTGTGGGGATGTCGGGCATCAGGCTATTGGGTAATATTAAACCATCATGCAAGGCCGAAGCGTACAGAAGCGGCTTTAGCGTACTTCCCGGGCTGCGGGGCGCACCAATCACATCCACGTCGCTTTGCATAGTGGTGTCTTCAGGATGCGAAATATTGCCTGCATAGGCAAGCGCCGCGCCGGTTTCAACATCAAGCACAATAGCGCCTATATTATTGACTTCATTGTTTTTTAATAGCTGGTGATGCCGCTCAATGATTTCGCTCACACGTCGCTGTAGGTTTGCCTGGATGCTTGTTCTAACGCGGGTATCACCGTAGCCTCTTCTTTGCGTATCGGCTTTAAAACGAGCCAGCAGGTGAGGGGCAAGCTGGGGTAATGGCACGGGCTTTTCGGGCACGGGCTCCAGTTTAGCTAGCGAAGCAGTGGATGCATCGATGATTCCCTCCCTGCAAAGCTTATCAAGCAAGAGGTTTCTCTTTGTAAGCAGAAGCTCCTTGTTTTTTCCGGGGCGAACAAGCGATGGCGAATTGGGCAGCACCGCCATGGCCGCCATTTCGCCCCAGGACAATTGGTCAGGGCTTCGTCCAAAGTATCGCCACGACGCAGCATCCAGCCCGACAACGTTACTGCCGAACGGCGCGTTGCTGGCGTACAGCGATAATATCTGGTTTTTATTGTACCGGCATTCGAGCCGCATGGCCATAAATATCTCTTTGAACTTATTCCAAACCGTCCTTTTATGTTTGGTTGAAAGCCGGATCACCTGCATGGTGATCGTACTGCCGCCGCTCTGAACTTTTCTGGAATGGAAATTCTGGCGTATTGCCCTCCCGAAAGCCAGTACATCAAAACCCAGGTGATGCATGTACCGCTTATCTTCGAAAGTGATAATACATTGTTTAAACTTTTCGGGCACTTCCGAATTGGGCGGGAAACGCCATTGCCCATCGGCGGCGATCGAAGCGCCGAGTAGCTGTCCGTTGGCATCGTCGATCACATAGGATGTAGGGCTGTTGAAAAGCTGTTTTGGAAGGCAAAACCAGAAGAGCAAGCCGCAAACGAATAAAAACGAAAGTATTATGATTACTTTTGGTTTTTTTAGATAACCCGTAATTCGCTTCAGTTCCGGTCGCATTGTAAAAGATGAAAATAAAAAAATTATCGATTATTATACCGGCCTATAACGAAGGCGATACGATACACCTCATATTAAATAAGATCAAATCTGTTAAGCTCATCGGTGATATCCAAAAAGAGATCATCATCATAAACGATTGCTCAACCGACCATACCGAACAGGCCATTACCGATTACCGGCTCAATAACGCCGGCGTCGATATTAACTATTTTAAGCACGACGCCAACATGGGCAAGGGTGCATCGCTGCACACAGGCATCTCGAAAGCGACCGGCGAATACCTGATCATCCAGGATGCCGACCTGGAATACGACCCCGCCGAATACAACGACCTTTTAAAACCCGTATGTGCCGGCTTCGCCGATGTTGTTTACGGGTCGCGCTTTATGGGCAGCAACCCGCATCGTATCCTTTTCTTCTGGCATACCATCGGCAACCGATGGCTTACTTTTGCTTCAAACATGTTTTCCAACCTGAACCTGACCGATATGGAAACATGCTACAAGCTTTTTGATACCAAAGTGATCCAGGGCATCAAATTAACCGAGCAGCGCTTTGGCTTCGAACCCGAAGTAACCCAAAAGATTGCCCGGATACCCAATATCAGGATATACGAGGTCGGCATTTCTTACTATGGCCGTACATACGACGATGGCAAAAAGATCGGCTGGAAGGACGGTGTAAGGGCCATTTATTGTATTGTAAAGTATGGATTATTAAAACTCGATTAACTGATTACAGGATCTGGCCCTTTTGTTTAACCATTCACTTAACCAACTTAATAAACCACTTAACTTACCGAACAACCTCCACCCATTGCCCTTTCAATAACGCGCTGATCGATTTATTATACATGGCCTCGCAATACGTCGCCGGCATATAATATTTACCTGCGTAAGCTGCATTCAGCATGACGTGATAGGTTACCTCTTTGCCCTCCGGTATGCCGAAATACGTATACACCCGGTCATCCCGGATATCCAGGTAGTCTGACGGCGAGGAGGAAAACGCATCGTCGGTGCCTGTGAGCCGCGAATTCAATATCTCCCATCCGGATGGGAATATCTGCGTCAGCGCCATGTTAAAGTATTGTCCGCGCTTACCCGGGTTTTTAATGATCACCTCAGCGACAAAATCAGTGCCCTGCTTTAATTTCGCAGGATCGACCGGCTTATGGTTGAGCGTATAATAACCGACCCGCATTTGTAAAACATCCGGGTTAATGATGGACGGTACGTCGCTGCCCGAAACCGGTTGTCCCCGCTGTATGAGTCTTACATATAGCTTATTAGTGCCATCGTTTTTAAGCGTCACTTTACCGCCATTTGAAGCTACTGCCGATTGCCATAAGTAAGACGAAGAGCTCACGTTTGCCCGTGTTGCGCCTGCCTGGTAATTAAACATGAGCTTAGCAGCGGATTTGTTTTTCCCGCAATATTCTGCTATCGCGATCAGCGAATAGGCCGTTGTTTGTGTGCTGTACCAATCGTCCTGTGATAATCGCGCGGCAACCAGGTGCAACTCAGCGTTGGCTTTTTGCTGCTGGCCGAGCAGCGTCAGCGTCTCCAGGATCATCGCGTCATCGCGCAAGTCGGAGCCATAAGTGCCATACAGCGAATAATAAGGTTTGATGGTTACCGGCAAATTCGCGATCATTTGCCGCCCCACTTCAGGTTGCCCCGCCAGTTTATAGGCAGCTGCAAGCCGCCATCGCGCTTCAACACTTAAGTAAGGAAACTCTTTTAGCCTGTTCATCGCCCCCAGTTCGGGCGCCCTGGCAAGCGCCAGTAGGTACAGGCGATAGGCTTGTATCAGGTCCGAGCCGTAAAAACTCCGGCTGTCCGGCGCCCAGGTTTGGGCTTTTTGCCTTTCATAAGCTTTCCAGTGTTCTATAAAACCTAATGGCAGGCTATATCCTTTGTCCTGTGCCGAGAGCATAAAGTGCCCGGCATAGTTTGTGCCCCATTCATCGGCATCACCGCTTCCGGGCCAATAACTTAAACCGCCATCGGTTAGCTGGAATCCGTTCAGCCGGTCGATCGTCGCTTTGATATTGCGTTCCGATTCAGCTTTTTGCCGCGGCGTCAGGTCGAGCAATTGATCCAGGTACAGTTGCGGGAAAGCGGAAGAGGTTGTTTGCTCTACGCAGCCGTAAGGATATTCGATTAGATAGCTTAAACGTTTGGTTAAGTTTAACGGTGGGATAGAGGCTACCTCAAGGGTCGTTTTATTGGTTCCGTTAATTCCGATCGCCGAATACCCGGCATTCCAGCTCTCGCCCGGACGAAGCTCCTTTTCCAGTATCCTGTTTATAGACGGGTTCGGGTTGCGAACGTTCATTTCCACATCAAAGGCCGATGTTTCTTTCCCGCTTCTCGCCACGATCTTTACTTTACCTACACCCACAAAATCCTTTACGTCCAGGTCAAATGTGACCAGTTGGTCGCCTGTTTTGGTGAAAGTAACGGTCTTGTGATTGTTGCCGGCAAGGTTGCTGAACATATTCGATTGTACCTGCAGGTCAACGGTCTTCACGTTATTTTCCATCGCGAATACAGTAACCGGCAACTGGATCTTTTCTGAAGGGCCAAGCACGCGCGGCAAGGTTGCCAGTATCATCAGCGGCTTTTTAACGGCCACATATTTATCCGCAAAGCCATAACCGCCGTCGTGACCGGCTATCACCATCACCTTTACCATTCCAACATATTGCGGCAGCGTAAACTGGTGGGTTTGCTTTTCACCCTTGTCCAGGCGGAAGGGCCCTAAAAACTTCACCACTGGCTTAAAGCGGTTCACCGTTACATTATGGTTGGCCCCGCCGGTTCCGTCGCCACCGATGCTTAAAATGCGCTCCAGGCCGCCGCCATACGCACCGATCACATAGTCGAAAAGATCCCAGGTCTTTACGCCAAGTGCTTCACGCGCATAGAACGTTTCGTGCGGGTTGGGCGTTTTGTAATTGGTGATATCAAGCAGGCCCTCATCTACGATCGCGATGGTATAGGTCATTGCTTTGCCCGAGGCTTCAGAAACCGTAATAGCCGACCGCGTTTCGGGCCGTATCTTATCCGGCATGCTGATCACCGGTTTTAATATGGTTGCAGGGTCGTCCACCTTTAAAGCGATGACGCCGTACATCCGGATCGGCAGGTCGTTCACCGTTTGAGCGTGGCGCTGCAGCAGCGTCACGTTAACAAAAATATTGGGCGCCATGCCTTCTTCAATCTTAAACGTGTAGCGTGTTTGTCCTTTTTTGGTATCGATCCATGTTGCCTTCAGCACCTTGCTGCCGCTTTCCAGGCTGATCAACGCCCGGCCATCCGACATGGTCGGAATAGTCAATGTGGCTTCTTCGCCCACGGTGTAGCTTGTTTTATCGGATGTAAAGGAAAGCATCGCCGCTTCGGTAGGGTTACTTTGCTGCAAACGTTCCGACCAGTTTGGCCAGTCCAGGTACATGATCTTCCCGGTCGAATGGCCCGTTTCAGGATCTTTTACGCGGATCAGGTAACGTCCCCAGTCGGCCCGCTTTACATGCATGGTCCATTTCGCGTGCCCGTTAACCACCCGTATCGTTTCGGCTTTAACAAGCTTATTATACTTGTCCTGCGTAAAATTACTCAGCTCGCTGCCGGTTTGATCCCACCACCAGCGCCATTGAATTTTATACAGCTCCAACTCCACGTTACGTGTGCCTTCAAACGGATTCCCTTTGGTATCCACGTCGGCAATATCGATTTCGTTGTCCTTATCCGTATATAGCATCCCCGAAAGATCGCTTCCTTTGGGGGTTTTTATACCGACGTACCCCGGGTATATATTGTAAGGCATACTCATGGATTGTATGCTGAAATTACCGCCCGGCTCAAAAACCTTGATCAGGAAGTTAGCCGACAATTGTCCCGGCGCCTGTTTTTCGATATTGATGTCGGTATTGATAGGGGCTTTGCCTTCGGCATCCAGCCTGCCGTCGAAAACAGTCGAGGTTTGGGTGGTAAAGTTTAATGTCGGGTCATCGAAAATATAATCTTCATAATTTTTAAAGGCGGTCGTTTTGGGTGACAGGAACGCATCGATCTTGGCTTTCAGGTTCTGAGCCGTACCGCCAAAAAGCCATTGGGCGGTCAGCGTACCCTTATTGTCGCTGCCCTTGGTTAGCTCGGTAGCTCCGCCGAAGGTCAATCCGATCTTCAGCCGGTTCGGCATAATCGTTTCTATCTTAATGTTCTTTTCAAAAACAGCGCCGCCCACTTTTACTTTGGCCGACCAGTTACCTGTCGGCGAAGTGGTTTCCGTCGCGGTATGGAAGCTATAAAAGCCGTCTACCGATGCCGTCTTGGTTATCCGGCGGTATAGCTTATCATTCGGATCATATAGCTCAAATTCTACGGGATGGTCCTGGGGCAGCGTTTTTAACTTATCCTCCAGGATGAACGACATGTAAATGGAATCACCAGGCCGCCAAACGCCGCGTTCTCCATAAATAAAACCTTTGAGCCCGCTTTGTACTTCATCTCCGCCAACGTTAAACCGGGAAAGGGGCAGGGAGCCGCCGTCATCCAGTTTAAGATAGCCGCGTTCGGTGCCGTTTTTTGCAACCAGCAGGTATGGCTTTCGTTTCAGGTCGAACCGGGCAAAACCATCAGCGTCCGACGTGCCTTTATACAATACCTGCTTTTGATAATCCAATATCTCCAAATCAACGCCCGGCATCGGTTTGGCGCTTAATATATTAGTTACGGCTACCAGTAGCTTGTTGTCTTTACCGCTTTTTGCAATCAGGCCGATATTCGACGCAATGATATTGCGTACAGCCCAGCGGTCCTTGGTGAAATACGAATCGGTACACGGGTCGTTCTTTTGCTGCCAGTTAAAGTTGTCCGGGTAGTAATTATCGTACCGGCTCCAAAAATCATCATCTTCATCACTGATGTGTGCAGTATTTCTCTGCATGCCGTCGCCTTCATCTTCATCACTGATCTCATCATCGTTCTTTTTTACTACCGGGCTCCCTAACGAACAATTGTATAACGAGTATGCTTTCCTGAAACCGATGATAACCCGGTAAATGGCGCCCGGCTCGGTCCGTATCAGTTGATCCAGGTCAAGCATAAAACGATTCTTTTTATTCAGGTTAAGGCTTTTGTCATTGTCCAGCCTTATCGTTTTTTGAACCACCGGCCGGCCCACATGCCTTATCTCGTCGCCGCCGTTAAAACCATTGTTTTGAAAATACTGGGGAACATTGTCTGCATATATTTTGATGATGCTGACATCCACGGCGGTTAGATTGACCGCTTCGAAAGGCATCATCAGTTTGCCTGAGTCGGGAAGGATAACACCCTTGCCGGGGATGGTAACAGAGGGCAGCCTGTTTTCAAAAAACACGTTTGCCGAGTATGTTTTTTGAATTTTTTTGCCCGAGATGTTTTCTACGCCCGCATTCACATTAACGCTATAGTTACCTTCCAGTTGATTGGGCGCGTAAACTTTTACCATACTGCCTTCAATGGTATAAGCAGGGTCGTTTACCTCACCGATGCTGATCAAACCGTTCAGTTCCTGCCCGATTTTAATAGCGTCAGAAAATTGCACCAGTACATATTGATCCTGATCCTGCACAGCGCGTATATCAAGTACTTTAAAGTCGCCGATCGCCGGGATCACAAAATCCTGGTTTCCTTTTTTATCAACGCCAATGCTGCTGCCATCCCATATAACTTTAAGCGGGTTTACCTTATCTTTTTCGCGTGTTAATCCCGTAATGGTAAACTGATGGGTTTTGGTGACCGGGTTATGCTGCCAGTTCACTTGTACCGCGCTGCCGAACGTGGCATTGATTAGCCTTTCAATATCGTTGGCATTTTCATTGTCGGCGGTTTGGATAATTCCGCCAAGCTTCATTTTATCGACAGAAGTGTTCGTAGCGGTCTGTAAACCCGTAAACGAAACCGTAAAATCGGGTTTGATCGTTTGAAAACTAAACCTGAAATGCTCAAAACGGTCCGATACCCTCAGGATTTTGTTCAATTTGAATGTCGCGGAGTAACTTTTATCCGGGTCTAATTTCTCAGCCGGTTTAAACTCGATTGTACGGGCGTCAACCCAATAAGCTTTACCCTTGATGGATGGCGAAAAATCAAAAACGTCGTCATCCAGCGCCGCGTTCTGCTCGTGGCTTGTTTGCACATCGCCGGCAAGCCGGATACGGATGGTGCTTTGCTTGGAAATTATTCCCGTGGTATACGATTCAATATACTTACTGAATTCCGGGTCCATTCCTTGCTTCTTCCGGTAGTTGAGAACAATAAATATCAATACAATGACCAGCGTAAACGATACACCGATTGCGACTAATCCCTTCCGGTAGCGGGAAGGGTCAAATGAAGTATTCATGAAGGTTGGGAGAGTTAATCACCATGAAATTAAACAATTTATGGTAATTAATAATAATTGCGAAAATATATTTTATGCCTGATAATCAAATACTTATAATCGTATTTTTAATTATCAGGTTAAAAACAGGGTGCTGGGAAGAATTTGGGATATAGTAAATCTGCGCGGCCGGTAGCCTCACCGTATCATCACGCCGACTTTATTTATAACAGGCAGCCTGGTAAAATTCATTTCGACAATGCTTTCGGGCAAAAAGATGAATTTTTTGTCGTAGATGTCTTTGCCGATATAATAACTCAGCCAATACTCATTACTTAACCCAAAGGTTTGCTCATCGATGGGTTCTATGAGTTTGTACGATTCTTTTTCAATCACCGGGAACATGTGACGCAGGGTGGAGGTTTTAACCGGCGCGCCGTCTTTTTCGCCATAACCCCTGGACGTGATCAGCACATTTTCGATAGGTACATTTTTGAGGTTGATCAGGTAAACATACCAAAGCTTGTTCTCCGCCGACTCTTTCTCCAGCGCAACTGCTATGGCAATATCCTTTACTATATTTTCGGGCAGATCTTTTATCATTTTATTGGTTGATTAAGTTGGATTGGGTTGATTAGGTGAATGGTTGTTTTGATCATTCAATTAACTATTCACTTAATCAACTCACTCAACCATTCACTTCTTCTTCACAAATCTCCTGCCGGATTTTTTGGGTTCCTTCTCCGCGGTGGCCGCCAGCGCTTTACATTCTTCGAAAGTTAAAGATTGAGGGTCTTTTCCTTTCGGAATTTTGATGTTTAATTTGCCAAACTCGATATAAGGCCCCCAACGACCGTTCAATACTTTCATTGTGGGGTCCTCGTCGAATGCTTTGATCAGTTTTTCCGCATCTTTTTTCCGCTTTTCGCCGATCAGCTCGATGGCCTTTTCTTCCGTTACATCAAGCGGGTCGATCTCTCTCGGAAGGGAGTAAAATGCACTGTTATGCCTGATGTACGGGCCAAATTTGCCGATAGCCACAGTCATCTCCTTATCTTCAAAAACACCGATTTTTTTGGGCAGCTTAAACAGTTCCAGCGCATCTTCAAGCGATATGGTTTCGATGCTCTGTCCTGACCTTAAGCTCGCATACAGCGGTTTTTCTTCGTTTTCCGCATCCACGCTGTCCCCAACCTGGACAAACGGCCCATAGCGCCCGATACGCACGGATACCTTTTTGCCGCTTTGCGGATGAACGCCTAAATCGCGCTCCCCGGTAGCTTTATCAGCTGTTTGAATGGTGCTTTCCACCTCCTTATGAAACGGTGTATAAAAACTCCGTATCATATCCGTCCATTCCTTCAGCCCCTGTGCTATTTCATCAAACTGCTTTTCAACGCTCGCCGTGAAATTAAAATCCACGATGTCCTGGAAGTACTGTACCAGAAAATCGTTTACTACCGAGCCTATATCCGTTGGGAATAGTTTCCCTTTCTCCGCGCCGGTATTTTCAGTCTTATCTTCTTTGGTGATTTTGTCGGCTTTAAGCGTTAATTGCCTGAAAACACGCTGTTTGCCTTCACGTTCCTCTTTAACCACGTAACCGCGGTTTTGAATGGTCGAGATCGTCGGAGCGTAGGTCGATGGCCTGCCTATACCTAGTTCTTCCAGTTTTTTTACCAGGCTTGCCTCGGTATACCGTGCCGGTGGCCTCGAGAAACGCTCGGTAGCCGTCATCTCCTGCAAAACAAGGCGCTGACCTTTGGTCAAGGGCGGTAGCATGGCATTTTCTCCATCCTGTACATTGTCGTCCTCGTCGTCACTCGATTCAAGGTAAACTTTCAGGAACCCGTCAAATTTCATCACCTCGCCATTGGCTACCAGTTCCTCTTTACGGGTTGATATGCTGATCTTTGCCGTGGTTTTCTCAAACTGTGCTTCGCTCATTTGCGATGCAATGGCCCGCTTCCATATCAGCTCATATAACCGCATTTCAGATGAATCGCCTTTGATGGTATGCTGGTTAAAATAGGTGGGCCGTATCGCTTCGTGCGCTTCCTGTGCGCCCGCGCTTTTGGTTTTATACACCCTTTGCTGGTGATATTTGTTTCCGTAGGCCGATACGATCTCGTCGGCAGCGGCATTTAGCGCCGTATCCGATAAATTAACCGAGTCGGTACGCATATAGGTTATATACCCCGATTCGTACAGCTTTTGCGCCACCTGCATCGTACGCGCCACCGAATAACCCAGCTTCCGGCTGGCTTCCTGCTGCAGCGTGGAGGTCGTAAACGGTGCGGCAGGCGAACGTTTCGCCGGGCGCGTTTCTAACGATTTAACTTCAAAATCCGCACCTAAACAATCCTGTAAAAACTTTTCTGCATCTTCCTGTTTGCTAAGGCGTTCACCTAATTCTGCTTTAAAAGCTTCCCTGCCTTTGCCAAATAAAGCGGCTATCTTAAAAGCCGCTTCCGATTTGAACTTGTTGATCTCCCGTTCCCGGTCGACGATCAATCGCACCGCTACCGACTGCACACGGCCGGCCGACAGCGACGGTTTTACTTTTTTCCACAGAACAGGGGAGAGCTCAAAACCAACCAGCCTGTCCAGTACCCGGCGCGCCTGTTGCGCATACACAAGATTATAATCTATTTTGCGCGGTGTTTCGATGGCACGCATAATAGCCGGCTTGGTGATCTCGTGGAAAACGATGCGTTTTGTAGTGGCATCTTTCAGGTCAAGGGTCTCAAACAGGTGCCATGATATAGCTTCTCCCTCACGGTCCTCATCCGATGCCAGCCAAACCATATCTGCCTCTTTAGCCAGTTTCTTTAACTCGCTGACCACTTGTTTTTTATCAGCCGGTACCTCGTATTTTTGTGTAAAGTTATTCGCGACATTAATCGCATCGTCCGACTTTACCAGGTCGCGGATATGCCCATAGCTCGACTTTACCGTAAAGTCGGGACCAAGATATCCTTCGATGGTTTTGGCTTTCGCCGGAGATTCAACTATAAGTAGATTTTTAGCCATTCAGCACTTATTTTTTGCAAATAAAACATAAAGAAAACGAAACGCAAGAAGAATGTTGGAAATGTTAGTGGTGTTGTAAAGTTGGAATGTTGGAATGTTGTAAGGTTAGTATCGCAGATTGATTATTGAAAAGCGTCCAAAAATAACATTCCAACCTTCAAACTTTACAACCTTTCAACAACAAAAAACTACATCAAAAACCCGCCGCCCAGCAGGTCATTCCCTTCATAAAAAACGGCCGATTGCCCCGGCGCGATGCCCGACACCGTATGATGGAAGTCAACCTTCATATGTTCCCCCATTTGCACGATGGTGCTTTGTGTGCCGCCATCCTTGTAACGTATCTTGGTTACAGCTTCCAGCGGCTCAGTGATATTTTCGTACTTAACCAGATTTAAGTTCCTAACCCAGGCTTGTTTACGTTCCAGTTCCTCAACGGTTCCTAAAACTACGGTATTGGTTTCCGGCTGGATGCTGGTTACAAACATAGGCTGCCCCAGTGCGATGCCCAGACCCTTCCGCTGACCAATGGTGTAAAACGGGTAACCCTGGTGCTTGCCCACAACGGTGCCGTCAGTGAGCGTAAAGTTACCGCCGGCAACACGTTCCTCCAGGTCCTCGACTTTATGCCGCAGGAAGGCCCTGTAATCGTTATCCGGGACAAAGCATATTTCGTAGCTTTCGCTTTTCCCGGCAAGCTCCGCCTGACCCATATCCATCGCCATTTGGCGGATCTCGGGTTTGGAAAAGCTCCCTAACGGGAATTTGGTGCGCGAAAGGTTTTTTTGAGATACCCCCCACAGCACATACGACTGGTCTTTATTTTCGTCTTTACCTTTCGAAATAACATACCTGCCGTTATCCTGCAAACGGATGTTGGCGTAATGCCCGGTCGCGATGAATTCGCAATCCAGCTTATCGGCGCGCTTTAGCAGCGCTTCCCATTTAATATGCGTGTTGCATAAAACACATGGGTTAGGAGTGCGGCCGGCCAAATATTCATCAACAAAATTGTCGATCACAAAATCGCCGAACTCGTCCCGGATATCAAGGATATAATGCGGGAAACCATAACCCACGGCAAGTGCACGGGCATCGTTGATACTGTCCAGGCTGCAGCAGCCGGTTTCTTTTGAGCTGCCACCCGCTGACGCATAGTCCCAGGTTTTCATGGTAAGCCCGATGACCTCGTAGCCCTGTTCGTGCAGCATCACTGCCGCCACCGAACTATCCACGCCGCCGCTCATCGCGACCAATATCCTCCCGTGCTTACTCATTGCCGCAAAGATACGTCTTTGAATTTTATCATCGAATTTTGATGGTCAGGGGAGGGTAAAATGAATTATGAGATCGATGACGAGCAGTTTACTATAGGTTATATCTGTTGTTAGTCAAATGTTTATGTAGATTATATAATTTATTTCTTTAGATTAAAATATTAAATTTCAGGTGTTTCTTTTATGAAAGCAAATTCCGCTAAACATTCTATATTAGCTTAATCGTATATGTTTAAATTTTTGCATTCAAGCGTGGACGTTTGAATGGGCGAGAGAAATTTGATCAAATAATACAATGGATATACCACTGATGATTTTTGGAATGGCCATGATTGGCGTTGGATTTAATTTTTGTCAAAATTCAAATAAATTCCTCTCGAAAAGGTGTGAAAGATACATTTGGATCAGAAATAAGTAGTTTAATAGGGAGTATTGGCTTAATAGTGATCGGAATAATAATTATCATTAAAGCCTTTACTGAATAGATTCATCCAACCCCACCAGTTCAAGCGTGGACGCTTGAATGTGCGGGAGGTCACCCTCAACTTTAATACGCTATCAGTTAAACGTTTATCTTATTACCAAAAGGAACATACAGGGACTTGGCAATAACTTCCCGACTCGGTTTCTTACCTATCGTTTTAACTCAAGAACCCTTGTCACTTAAAGCTTGTCCGGATTCTCGTACCTGAAGGGGCGTTGCCTTTGAGTATCGATAAATAAAAAAATTACCCAAAAACATCACCCAGCAACTGGCTAACCACAGCCAATAACCTATTTTATAGCTTATAATTTGACTGACGTTGCCATTTTCGTTATCAATAATTTTGGGAAAAAACAAGAATGATAAAGCAAATAGTGCAGCCAAAAAACTCATCACAACTGATAGCTTGTTATTTCTGTTTATTATTATCCAAGATAAGATAAGTAAAGGATTTGCCAACCATATTAAATTTGTAAAAGACAGAAAAAATCCAAAAAAACCCGAAAAGAAAACAGCGATTGAATCACCACAACTATAGGTAGTACAAAAGCATTTTTGTGATAACGAAATAACAAACAAGCCAATACTGATAAACAATATTGTTTTGCGTAAATTCAATGTCGACATATATTCGTTTTATCCCGCATGTTCAAACCCGTACTTGAATGGTAAAAATAATAATTATGAATCTATTCAAATATCCGGCAATTTTTATACACCCGCCTGTTCAAGCGTCCACGCTTGAACAAAGCAGTCAAAGAAACAAAAGCATTTGGTAAATAAAAACGCTATAATGAACATATCATATATTATCTTGGGATCAGTCATGATCTGCATCAGGATCTTTATCGTTATTCTTCAAATAAAAAGGTTTAAAAATGGTCTGAAGGATGAATGGGGATATCAAAAGAGCTTGTTAATCACAGGATTTAGCTCTATAGGGATAGGTATAATAATTTTAGTAAAAAATCTATAGGATGGTAGTGTCCGCCTTCAAGCGTCCACGTTTGAACACAAGCAAGGCTACGGCGTCCGTATCTGCCCGTCCCCTCGAACGATCCACTTATAAGTGCATAGCTCTTCCAGGCCCATCGGACCGCGCGCGTGCAACTTTTGCGTGCTGATCCCGATCTCCGCCCCGAGGCCGAACTGGGCGCCGTCGGTAAAAGCAGTCGAGGTGTTTACATATACCACGGCGGCGTCCACCTCGTTTAAAAACCGTTCAATATTCTTCGGGTCGTCTGAAATGATGGCCTCGCTATGTTTTGAGCCATAGGTCGCAATATGTTCCAGCGCCTCGTCCAGGTTGTCGACTGTTTTAATGGCCAGCTTCAACGATAAAAATTCGATGCCAAAATGTTCAGGTCCGGCGCGGTTCAGCAGCTTTTCCGGGTAATGACCGTCCAGGATCATATAAGCGGTATCATCCGCGTATATTTCCACATGCTTATCAGCCAGCGGCTTTATCAACTTGGGAAGGTCTCTTAACCTGTTATCGTGTATGATCAGGCAGTCCAGCGCATTGCAAACGCTCACCCGGCGTGTTTTAGCGTTATCGATAATATTGCGGCCCATTTCGAGATCCGCAAACTCATCGAAGTAGGTGTGAACAATGCCGGCGCCGGTTTCAATAACGGGCACTTTGCTGTTATCCCGTACATAATCTATTAACTCCCGACTTCCTCTGGGGATCAGGGCGTCAACATACTTGGTAGCATGTAACAGGGCGTTCGTTGCGTCGCGCTCAGCGGGCAAAAGTGTAACGAAATCAGCATCGATATTATATTTGGCCAATACCTGGTGAATGATACCGACGATGGCCCTGTTTGAAAAATCGGCGTCGCTGCCGCCTTTCAGGATACAAACATTGCCCGTTTTGAAACAGAGTGAAAACACATCAAAGGTCACGTTCGGCCGCGCCTCATAAATTATGCCGATCACACCCAAGGGAACTCTTATTTTCGAGATATTCAGGCCATTCGGCATAGTTTGGTCTGAAAGAACATGCCCCAGCGGACTTTTTAATTGTGCTACGTTATTGAGTTCCCTGGCTATATTTTTGATCCTTTCGGGCGTTAGCTCAAGGCGGTCGTATTTCGGATCAGCCGGATCCATTCTGTCCAAATCTTTTTTATTCTCATGCAGCAGGTTATCTGTTTGCAAAAGAGCGGCCGCTGCCAGGTCGTTCAAAACCAGCTCGATCACGGCAGGATCAACTCTTTTCCGGCTGGCGGCTGCGGCATTTTCAAAATAATCGGTGTAATTCATTTTGGACGGATTAGCATAAATTAATGAAGAGGGAGTTGCTCAGAATTGTATATAAAGATAATCATAATGCACCAACGGCTTTTTATTTTTTTGCCCCAGCCACTCTGCTGCTTTTTCTGCCCCATATTCGGCTATTCCCAGGCCCAGGGGCCTGTTATCTTCATCTACCAGCTTAATGATCTCGCCTTTTTCAAAGCCCGAAATAATTTTAATGATTCCCACCGGCAGCACGCTCGAGGCTTTTCCCGAGGTCAGTGCGGCCCTGGCCCCTTCGTTAATTTGTACGGTTCCCGTCGCTGAATGTTCGGAGTGGGCAATCCACTTCTTTTTTCCTGAGGCGCCCTTATGGGGGACAAAGTAGGAGTGGGTTGTTTTATTTTCTAACACATCGGGTAAAATATGGTCTTTAGTGCCGTTGGCGATATGAACGGCAATACCCAGCTGCGCCGTTTTTTGCGCCATGGTTGATTTGGTGATCATCCCCCCGCGGCCGAATTGCGAATGCCCAGACGATACAAATGATGAAAAATCAATCACGGGGCCGCTGATCTCTTCAACCACCTTTGAGCTGTCCAGCGCCGGGTCGCCGTCGTAGATGCCGTCCACTTTGGTTAATACGATCAGCGCCTGCGCGTTTAGCATGGATGCGATCAACCCCGCCAGTTCGTCGTTATCGGTGAACATCAGCTCGGTTACCGACACCACGTCATTTTCATTTACGATAGGGATCACCTGGTGCTGAAGCAATATCTCCAGGCAGTTTTTCATATTCAGGTAATGCATCCTGTCCCTGAAATCCTCTTTGGTCACCAATACCTGTGAACACAGCATGCCAAATTTCTCAAACGATTGTGCATACGTATTGATCAGCTTAACCTGACCGATAGAGGCTAGTAATTGCCGGGTAGCAACCGCATCGTTTTTGTCAGAAATATTGATGAGACTTCTTCCCGAGGCTACGGCGCCGGATGAAACTAAGACAATTTCTTTCCCTTGCTTTTTGATTTCGGCAACCTGCTCAACCAGGTGGTTTATCCGCTCCAGGTCGGGCAAACCATCCGGCCGGGTCAAAACATTCGACCCTATTTTAATAACGACCCGGTGGTAATTATAGCCCATTTTGGTGATAAATGGTGCAATATACGGTTAAAGTGCAGAAAATCACGTCATATACCCGCTAATTTAAGAGTAATAAAATACGAAAACAGGGTAAAATACAAATACTTTATACTATTACCGTCATTTTCATCCTATTTATCGATAAAACTGCCGAATTTCAGTAAAAATAAGCTGCTTTTTGTCATTTCAGGTAATGGACCCATTAGCGTACACACCGCGAAAACGGGTTTAAAACGTTAACTGCAACTGCACTTCGAACATGTTGTTTTTGATTTGGGTAACTTCTTCATGCCTGTCCAGGTAGTTGAGCTCCAGCCGCGCCCAATCGTTGAAGAAGTAGTTTAAGCCGCCTGTGTAAATTTCAGTACGGTCGGTTGTTATGAGTTTATTCGGATCATAGGTGTCATACTTTGCAGCCAGCTGTAATTTTTTGGGAACAACAAAGTACGTTGCCTGTCCGTACCACCCATCCCGTCTGACCGAACCATCGGTTCCTTTATCGTACTCTGCCTGTAGTGATAATCCGCCAATAACATACCGGGCATCAAAACCGCCCCGGTTGCGTTTTTGGTTTTTTGCAGGTGTGCCGTAGAATCCCACACCATTATAAAAATCGCCGGATATCGACAGGCTTTTAACAGGATGGACAGTTAATCTTCCGGTTATATCTTTACGACTGTTATTGTCAGTGGTCACATCATAGCCGGCGCCGTTAAATACCCCGAAGGTGTAGTCAAACAGGTAATGGTCATCCAGTTTAACAAAACTGCCATTTACCTGTATACCGATATCCCGCCCGTTTTGATTGCCGATCACGTCGGTCGACCGTCCGGCGAGGGCATTTACCACCTGCGTCCGGTCGATAAATTCCAGCTGGCTGTCGGCGATCAGGCTTTCGAGCGAAAAAGGAACTTTAAACTGGCCCGCCATAAACTTTAAAAAATCCCCGATTTTATAGGTCGAATAAGCATCGAGCAGCTTGGTTGTTCCGGCAAACTCGGTGTAAACCTCGTAATTCCAGTTGTCGTTAATATCTCCTTTTACATCGAGTCGGGCGCGATGAAGGAGAAAAGTGTTATTGACACCTGTTTGCTCAAATCCCTCATATTCTGTTTGTACCAGGCCGCTTATCTGCAGGGCCCTGCTGCCAATAGTGATCCCATGCTGGTTTTCCTTATCCTTTTTAGCCTGCTGCTTTATAGCAAGTTCGGCCCGGAGAGAGTCAGTTTCCATTTGGGTTAATACATTTTTTTTAATTAAAAGGTTAAGCAGTTCATCATTCTGCTGTGCCTGTGTAGCTAATGCCGTGAAGAGTATGCTTACGACGAGGAATGTCCTGAAAAAGTAAAGTGATTTCATTTGTGAATTTGACAAGTAAAAATTTTGATTGATAGCGGATGGTTGTGAAGAAGCTTCGGTCAACAATAACAATCCATGGCGCGATTTGCCATTTTTGGAAAGCGACAGGAAGAAGAAATAAAGTGAGGCTGTTGTTTAAGTGTGTTCATTAAATTAATAATAATCTATAATGTCTACCGATTTAGTCGTGTAAAAGTACATAGTGTAATTTCACTTCCAAATTTTTTTCTAAAAAATTTACAACTTAGTTTGTAAACTGTTGATTATAAACAGAGTAAAAATTAAAAGACCGGCCGCTTATCGCGATCCGATCTTCATCACAGGTACAAACTTCTTAATTATCGGACGGGGTCATCTTGTTTTATCTCGTCGGAGGGATGCAAAATTATTTTATCGCCGGCTTTAAGTTTACCGAATACTTCTGTCGAATCGTTGCTGGCCAGGCCTTCCTTGATGTCGACAAGATTTGCTTTGCCATTTCTTGCGGCAATCACGTATTCCCGTTCGGTCGATCGTACGATGGCGGTGTTAGGTACAAGCAGGGATTTGGCTCCCGAAAGCATGGGGATGCTCACCTCGGCATACATACCCGGTTTTAACATCCCGTTTTCGTTGGGTACGTCAATTTCAATAGCCTCTTCCTGCATGGACCCCAAAGAATTGGCCGAACGGCTTATTTTTGCCGTATGTACCTGGCCCGGCATGGCGTTAAAAGTAAAGGAAACCGGTTTGGCCAGATCCACTTTATCTACGTAATCTTCGGGAATATCTACGGTGAGGCGCATTTTATGAACATCCTGCAGTATCAGCATGGGCTGGTCAGTCGCTTTACCGGGGGCAACCAGCGCGCCCGGCGACACATTCCGCTGGATGATCATCCCGTCGAACGGCGCGTAGATGCGTAAGTAACCGAGCATCGTTTTCACCGCCTGCACGTTGGAACGCTGCGATTGCGCCCTGGCCTCGCTGGCCTTCATTTGCGAGCTTGCGTTATCCAGGTCTAACGGTGAAACCGACCCCGGTTCTCTTGCGGCTTCTTTTAACCGCTCGTATTTTTCTTTACTGGCCTGGGCATCTGCCTGCGCCTGCAAATACTGAGAATTGGCAGCCTGCAGCTGTGATTCCATTTCGGGCGCTTCCAGGATGGCCAGCACCTGGCCCTTTTTTACGATCGACCCCCGGTCGGCAAAAAGCTGTTTTACAAACCCATTTACTTTCGGGAATAGATTCACCTCGTTGTAGGGAACCAATTGGCCCGGCAGGCGGGCCGAACTCGAAAGCGTTTTTTCAGCAATTGCACCCAACTGGTATTTATTTGTTGCCTGTTTATTTGCAGCGGTTAAATCAACCGGCTTTTCGGTTTGCGAGCAAGCTGTAAATAACCCGGTTGCGCAAACGGCTAAAATGAGTTTAAATTTCATTGTTTTATATAGTTGCAGGTTGTTGATCGGTAATTTCATTTGGCATTAATGATGATGAATTGTAAGTTGTTTTTTCTTGTATCCAGGCAAACACCATAGGTAATATGAATAAGGCGGCAAAGGTAGATGCAAATAAGCCGCCTATAACGGCGCGGCCCAACGGGGCGCTTTGTTCACCGGCTTCACCCATCCCTGAAGCCATGGGGATCATCCCGGCTATCATGGCAAAACTGGTCATCAGTATCGGTCGTAGCCTGACAGACGCGCTGGTTATCGCAGCACGGGTGGAATCGCGAAACTCAAGGCGCAGGCTTTCGCCGGTGGTAACTATTAATATCGCATTGGCCACCGAAACACCGGTGCTCATGATCATGCCCATATACGATTGTAAATTAAGTGTCGATCCCGTTAGTAATAAAGCAACTAACGACCCCAATATTACCGCCGGAATGGTAACAAGAACGGTTAACGACAGCTGAAACGATTGATAATTAGCTGCAAGGAGCAAAAATATGACGAGGATGGCGAAGAGCAAACCGTTTTGAAGGCTGCTCAAAGTTTCGGTCAATAAACTCGACATGCCTTTTACTTCGGCAAGCAAACCTTTCGGTGGCGCGCCAATTGATTTTAAGGCATCTTGCACAGCGGCAGTTGCCGTACCCAGATCTTTTTTATAAATATTAGCGCTAACGGTTATAAATCTCCTTGGCCCTGTACGGTCATACTCGCCCGGCTGATAAATAATTTTAAAATCTGCAACGTCTGCAAGGGTAGGGGTGCTTCGTCCTTTTAATAGGGGAATTTCTTTCAGCTCATCCATCGTATTCATTACATACTCGGGTATTTCCACCTGTACCTGGTAAGTATAAGCGACCTTTTCATCCAGCCACTGGTTTTTTTCGGTAAAGCGGCTCGACGAGGTGCTGGCGGTAACGGAGCGGGCTACATCTGTAACATTCAATCCAAATTGCGCCACTTTAAGCCTGTCGAGGGTGATCGCAATTACAGGCACTTTCAATGGCTGTGCTATCTGAACATCCCGTAAGTAACTGATGCCTTTTAGTTTACCGATGAGCTTATTCGCATAATTTTCAATCTGCGACATGTCTTTTCCGGCCACCCGGACCTCGATGGGGCTCGAAGCGCCCTGACTCATGATCTTTTCTGTCAAATCTATCGGCTCAAATGTTATCCGCACATCGGGCAAAGCGTAAGCAATATTTTTTCGGAGAGCGTCTTTTAATTCATCGGTATTCACTTTATAATTTTCATCGAGCTCAACCTGTAATACGGCTTCATTTGTACCGGTGTTAAAAACATACAGGTTGCTGGTGCCGTAGCTGCTTGGCACCAGGCCAACATAAGCCGAAGTGATGGACACATGATGCTCAACCGTTTTATCGATAACTTTTAATACCTGCTTTAATGCATCCTCTGTTCTTTCCAGCCGGGTGCCTTCGGGCTCTTTTATACGTATCTGGAACTGGCCGTTATTTATTTTGGGCATCATATCCTTACCGATGAATACAAAGCAAAGGCCCGCGAGTATAAACATGCTTACCAGGTAGGTGACTATAATAATTTTTTTACGCGGCATAAGGCGGGTTAAGATGCCGATGAACCGTATTTTTACCTTTTCAAAAAAGTCATTTTGTTCGGGGTGTTTATGTTCTTCTCTTAGATGCGTATTTATCTGGATTTCTTCCCGCCTGTCTAATGCATGCCCGGCATGGGCATGTATTTTATCGTGATGGTAATGCTGATAACGTTCAGCTTTTATCATCCAGTTGCTCAATATAGGCACTAACGTTTGCGCCAATATGTAGGATACGATCATGGTTAACCCAATCGACAACGACAAGGGTAAAAACATAGCTTTTGGAACGCCGTTCATTAGGAATGATGGCGCAAACACCGCAAGGATACATAGTAATATCAGCAGCAGGGGAAAGGATATTTCTTCGCAGGCATCGTAAATCGCCAGGCGTTTTGATTTGCCCATTTCCAGGTGCTGGTGTATATTCTCGATCGTCACCGTTGCCTGGTCGACCAAAATTCCGATAGCAAGCGCCAGGCCGCTCAGAGTCATAATGTTAATGGTTTGCCCGCATAAGCTCAGCAGCAACACACCGATCAATATAGACACCGGAATCGTGATGACCACAATCAGGCTGCTTCGCAGGTCTCTAAGAAAAAGCAATACCATCAGGCCGGTGAGCAAGGCGCCGAGGCCTCCTTCGGTCATCAGGCTTTTTACGGCGTTCGCCACAAATACAGACTGGTCAAATTCGTAGGATACCTTAACGTCATCCGGCAGCAAGCTCTGCATTTCAGGTATTTTCTTTTTCAGGTTCTGCACCACCGACCACGTCGAAGCATCGGCTGTTTTTATGACCGGGATATAAACGGAGCGCTTGCCATTGATAAGCGCATAGTCGACGGTAACATCGGCTGCGTCGGTAACCCTGGCAACGTCCTTTACAAAAACAGGAATCCCTTTTTGTGTTTTTACGGGGATGTTGCCAAAGTCTTCAGCTTTCTTTTCCAGGGTATTTATCGTAGTCGTGAACATGGTATTGTTCAGTCGTAAATACCCCGAAGGCGACATCACATTAAACTTCGCTACCGCATCCACCACTTCGTCGGCGGTCAGATCGTAACTGCGCAGCTTATCCGGATCGACGCTTAAAACAATCGAACGCGAGTTGGCTCCGAATGGCGGTGGCGCCGATAAACCAGGCACCGATGCAAACAACGGCCTTACGCGCGTGGTTGCCATATCATAAATGTCTTTTAACTTCCGGTCTTTTGCCGACAACACCAGTTCGCCAACCGGTAACGAAGAGGCGTCGAACCGGATAACCTGCGGCGGCAGTGCGCCCGGTGGGAAAAACTTCATGGCCCGGTTAACCTGCAAAGCCACTTCCGCCGATGCCTCGGCCATATTAGTGCTTTCGTAAAATGATAGTTTGATGAGCGTTAAACCGGTGATATTTTTACTGGTGATAGTTTTTACGCCGTTGATATACAGGAATTGGTCCTGCATACGCGTAGAAAAGAAACCCTCCATTTGCTGCGGCGACATGCCTCCATACGATTCGATAACGTAGATGGTAGGCAGGTTAAGCTTCGGGAAAATATCGATCGGTATATTGATTGCACTGAGCACTGCAAAAATTAAAAGGCTCATGGTTATCACGATCACCGTGATCGGCCTTTTCAGTGCGGTTGTGACCATTGACATAGTTTTTTTATTTTAATAGGGTTAAAATATTATTGACCTTATTTTCGGTGATGGCTTTTTGGAACAGGGCGTTCGAATAATCGTACTTAGCCTGCATATAATCAGTTTCGGCGCGGTAAAGGATATTTAAAGCTGCGTCCAGATCGATAATGTTCGACAGGCCGTTGCGATATAACGAAAGCTGCTGCCGGTAGCTGGCATTGGCCGCTTTTAGCTGGTTAGGGATTTCCTGCAGCCGGTTTAGCGCGGTTTGCATCTCAACATCCGCCTGGCTTGCGCTGATGGAAAGCAGTTGTTGCTGCTCCTGCAATTTTTTCTCCGCGTAGTCGGTATTGGCCTTTTGCGTTTGTAATTTCAGGTGCCTGCGGCGCAGGTCGAACAAATTATAGGATATTCCCAAACCCACGAGATAATCGCTTCTCTGAAATCCGTAACCGGTGGACAGGCTGTTATACTGATCGCTGGGGCTGATGCTCGATCCGCGCGCCCAGGTAGCAGCCTCAAGCGATATTTTTGGGTTATACTGCTTTTTTACCAGGTCCTCACGCTGCAAGCTGTTTTGGTAAAGCGACTTGTAATAATTGATAAGCGGATGGTTGGCGGTGTCGGGCGTAAACAGGTATGCGTTTGGCTGATCGATCAGCGTTTGTTCAGCAGTTGTATCCGGAATGATGGATTGGTACGGAACGCCGCTAACCGCCGATAACTGTAGCTGAACCTGCTTCAACTGATTGTTCAGCTCGATATAGTTTAATCGCGCTTTTGACAGTTCCGCATCGGCTATGCTGGTATCCACCCCGGCCTTAACACCGCTTTTGGCAAGCGAACGTACAGAGCGAAGTATTTCCTGGCTGCGCCGGATGTTGCGGTATTGTATCCCTGCAAAATCCTGCAGCCGCAGCAACTGTAAATAATTGCTTATGGTAAACGCTTGCAGGTTATATTTTGATTGTGCATATTGATTCTGCTGAACCGCAACATCCGAACTGGCCACCATGTTGGCGGCGTGATAAGCACCGAAATTGTAAACTTCCCAGTCCAGGGCCGCTATGCCCAGGTTGGTCGATGCCGCTGTTGTAATGTTGGAGCTATGTACCCCGCTGGAACTTGAGGGCACAATGCCAAAGCCAAAATACGGCCCGATCACATTGTTGCTCGATCCGATGTCGGCCTGGTAGTTTAACCGCAGGTTGGGCAGCCAATTGCTGCGCACCTCGGCGGCCTGTGCCTGGCGCACCAGTATCGCCGCCGAATCTGTGAGCAGTTCGGGTGCTTTTTCGCCAACGCGGTTTAATAATTGCTTTAATGTAATTGGCTGCTGTGCACGCGCTGCCATCGCTGTCGTCAGCAATACCATCATGCACAGGCATCTTTTATAACTTAACATTTGAACTTTGAAAATTATTGGAATGAATATTAAACGCTAAATTGTTGGTTTATAGCGACTTACTTTAACTGCGGACGCAGTTATTCCGGAATATCAAATAATTAATTTGCCGTTAACCAGGTAGGTTTGCCGGCATGGGACCAGGTTTAACGAAATTCTTTCTAACAAACCATTGGTCAGGGAAACTGAAAAAACAAAAACGACAGGAAAAAGGATATTTAAAAAATGTGAGAATAATAAAAACAGTTGCCTAACCGGGTCGGCTAACTTATCCTGGACAACATTGATGTCAAAATTGCTCTCCTCAACATATTCCTGTTTCCGCTTGGTAAATGCCTTAACAAAAATATTCTCGGTGCCCGGCGGGTTCTCACGATTAAACATACTGAAACCTAAAAAGGGCTTCGCAACAAAAAACAGTACAGCAAAGAGGCAATATATTTTAGCTGTTTTAGCTACTGACATTTTTAGCAGTGAACTTTAAATTTGCGCAAAGGTCAGTACAACCTCGTTTATTGTAGCAATTGTCACATTATTGTTGCAATGAAGGAGCTCCGTTTTAAGTTTGGCAATAATTTAAGATGGCCTGACCGATTAAGCCAGCTACATTCAAAAGATATTTTTTGAACTTATAAGCCATCAAAATCCGCTTTAAACATTGTCGATCCTGGTGGTGTAGTAGCGAAGTTTTTGAAAAATGAGTTCGATGGGGATATCGGCGTTTGGATCGATTTGCATGGATTCATATACATCTTTCGGTTTAATGCCACCGACCGCTTCCTGCAAACTTTTGTCAAGACAAAAGCCAATCTTAACCTTTTTTCGGTCGAGCCAAAGGTAGCCCAGCTTTTTACCTTTATAGGTAAAAAAAGGAATTTGAAACTTTCGTTCATGCACAATGTCCGGATTGCTGAGCAATATAATATCCTTAAGCGCCAGCAGGCAGCTGCGATACGGCTCTGGTTTATTAAGATAGTAAGATTCTAAAGGGGTCGTCATGGCCTTACAAATAATTCACCGTGTGCGGCCCCTGGTTAAAAAGCAGATCGGCAATGCTTAAGTTTTTTAAGAAGCCGTGTCGTTCTTCAAAAACCTGGTAATAAGTTTTTTGATCGACGTTAAGTTGTCTTTTGGGATGAATGGTGTTCCTTAAATCCTCCAGCGAAGGATATGCGGGCTCGTAGGTGTTTGTAAAAGTAAGCTCAACCGGCAGTTTAATTGCCCGCAGTATAAACCGCAGCAGGTACTCATTATAATCAAACAGGTATTCGTATTTTTTTTCATAGAACGGTGCCAGGTCATCCTCGTAATATTCAAAATAGGCTGAGCGGCGGTAACACGTTTGCAGGCTCTGCCAGTGTAGCCGCTGCCAGTTAAAGTCGTAGCTTATCTTAACGTCTTTAACTTTGGTGTGATTTTTTGATCCTTTTACAACCGGCACCGTTAAGGCCAGCACACCGTCGGGTGAAGCAATGTTAGCCCGGTTCCGGTAGGTCTGCTTTGGAAAATGTTCTTCTTTCTCGATAAGAATTACCGGCTTATACATATTTATTTTTGTGAAATAGGGCACGGGCGGAAGATAAAACATAGGAAATACAGCGCCTTTTTCAATCATATATTTTATGTTTGCAGCTAAAATTGCCCCAAAATAATGATAAAAAGATGCTTTCAAGGATAGGGACTTTTTTTTTATACCTATTGTCGTTATTGCCGTTTTGGTTTTTATACCTGGTAGCCGATATTTTATTTTTTTTTCTTTATTACGTAACGGGTTATCGCCGCGATGTTGTGCAGCAAAACCTCCGAAATTCCTTCCCTGAAAAATCGGACAGGGAACGCAGGGTTATTGAAAAAAAATATTTTAAATACATGGCCGACCTGGCGATGGAAACCATCAAATCTGTCAGTATGCCGGCAAACGAAGTAAAAAGGCGAATGACGGTAACAAACCCCGAACTGGTAGGGCAATACTTTGATCGGGGTAAATGTATTCTGGCTGTTACGGCGCATTACGGCAACTGGGAACTGGCCTGCTTACGTTTCGGCTTTACGACCGATAAAAAAAGATTAATTGTATATAAACCGCAATCAAACAAGGTTTTTACCGATTTCTTTAACCGGACCCGCTCCCGGTTTGGCTCCGAAATGATTTCCATGAAGCAAACGCTGCGCAAGATGATCGAGTATAAAGACCAGCTTTTTTTCGCTGTATTTGCCTCTGATCAGGCGCCCGTGAGAGAAGATTCCAAATATTTCACTACCTTTCTTAATCAGCCTACCGCTGTCTTCCTGGGCGTTGAAAAATTAACGAAGGTGGTGGATAGCGTGGTGGTATTTTACCAGATCAATGTGTTAAAAAGAGGTTATTATTCGGCTACCATCGTACCTTTATTTGATGAGCCCGCGCAAACCAGGCCGTATGAAATCACGGAAGCCCACGTAAAACATCTTGAATCAATGATAAGGGAGAAGCCTGAATACTGGCTATGGTCTCACCGGAGATGGAAAATTAAGCCGGAGGACGTACAGTGATAAGCAATGTTCCAAAGGTGGCCCTGGTTATTTTAAACTGGAACGGGATAAAACACCTGCGCCAGTTTCTTCCGTCGGTGATATCGTCGGTGTGGCCTAACCTCGAGATCATCATCGGCGACAATGCGTCCACAGACGGATCGGTGGAGTTCATTAAACAAACCTATCCATCGGTCCGGATCATTCAAAATGACCAAAACTATGGCTTTACCGGCGGTTATAACCGGGTATTGGGCCAGGTTGAAGCTGATTATTATATTTTATTAAACTCGGACGTGGAAGTATTCCCCGGCTGGATTGCGCCCGTGATCAATTTAATGGAAAGCGATCCGCTGATCGCCGCGGCGGCGCCAAAAATCAGATCGTTCATCCAACGGGACTATTTTGAACATGCGGGAGCCGCGGGCGGTTTCATCGATTGCTATGGCTATATGTTTTGCCGCGGACGAATGTTTTATGAGACTGAGAAAGATACCGGTCAGTATCAGCAGTCGGGCGAAGTGTTTTGGGCAACCGGCGCCGCAATGTTTATAAAAAAACATTGCTGGGACGAGGCCGGCGGCTTTGACGACCGTTTTTTTGCCCACATGGAAGAAATTGACCTGTGCTGGCGCCTCAAAAACAAAGGCTATAAAATAATGTACTGTGCCGAATCGGAAGTATTCCATTTAGGAGGGGGTACCCTTAACGTCGAAAACCCGTTCAAAACCTTCCTCAATTTTCGCAATAACTTATTGCTGCTGCAAAATAACCTGCCTTTATGGCGGGCGGTGTTCATTATCCCGGTAAGGATATGCATGGATCTGCTGGCCATATTCCGGTTTTTAGGCGAGGGCAAACGCCGCGATGCCCGGGCCGTAAGCCGCGCGCATCAAAACTTTGTGCTCAGCCTGTTTAAAAGAAAAGAGCATCAGCCCCGGGGGCCGAAAGTCCGGTCAAATTATAAATTAAGCGGTCTTTACCGCGGCAGCATCGTTTGGGCTTTCTTTGTCGGGAAGAAAAAACATTTTACGGAGCTGGATCCCCGGGAGTTTGTTTAGAATCCTCTCCTTTGCCTGAATTAGCTAATGGTACGCCTTCCGGAAAATGCAGGTAAACATTTTTCTGCGTGGCAGGCAATGGTATTTCTTCGTCGGCAAGCGCCTGGTGGATTTGGGTTAAAACCGAGCTCTTCATAGACCCGGTGGTAGCGATATCGGCCACCCAGAACAGAACTTTAAATTCAACCGCGCTCTCGGTGACGTTATTTACCAAAACCGCAGGCGCAGGGTCGTTCATAATATCGTCCCTGTTTGACAAAAGATTTTTTAGCAGGTCTTTAACTTTGTTAATGTCAATCCCGTAAGCTGTTATTATCCGCAATTCAGTTTGACGGTTGTTGTTGCTTAGCGTCCAGTTTACAACCTGGTGCGAAATAAAATCGCCGTTGGGTATAATCACTTCCGAACCGTCGCCGGTCACCACTTTGCTCGATCGTATCCCAATTTCCTTCATCGTTCCCATATGGCCGTCCACCTCGATAATATCACCGATGTTGATCGGCTTTTCAAACGCCAGTATCAAACCCGAAACCAGGTTGTTCACAATATTTTGCAGGCCAAAGCCAATGCCCACACCGAATGCGCTGATAATAATGGTCAGTTTATCCAGCGGAAAATTGGACGCGGCCACCGCCAGCAAAAATCCGATAGTGAATATGGCTATTTTGATAATGATAACAGATGTTCGGTTTTTACGCTTTAAAACGGAAAGGTCCGTTACACGTTGCGCCGAAATATCATACAGGTAACCGATAAGTTTGGATACAATCGACGATAGCCAGATCACAAGCACAAAGATCACAAACCCGCCGAAAGTAAATGTCGCGCCGCCTATGGCGCGGGATTGATCTAAAATATCCGAAACGTAGTCGTGGGCCCAATCGTCGATGCCCAGGTTTTGCATGAGCGAAAATAACCAAAGGAGGGTAGCGCCTACGATGAGCGAATTGGTAAATTTTTTCCGGACAAGCTCATAATCAAGCCAATTGAGAAAGCTATTACTCCCCTTTTTGATCTGGAAATGCAAATACAACCCCTGGATGATAATTTTTATCACCAGGTAAAAGACCACCAGCTGCCATAAATTAAAAACAGCCGTTACCCCAATGATCTTAGCGAGGCTAAACCTGCCTGTCACATTTAACAATGCTGATAAAATTTCCAGGCCGATAAACAACTTCAGTGCTATGGCGGTATTGGGCAGGTGATCGCCTGGCGATGCTTTTACTTTTTTATAAAACCACGCGCCCGCCGCTGCCGAAAGGATGCTTAGCAGCAGAACGAAATACCTGTCGGCATTTGAAAGTTCAATAAATAGATTGCTCACTGCGTAACACGCCGCCAGGACGAATAAAACCAAAAGAAAATTTTTCGCTGATGAAGGCACACGCTTCCTGACAAGGACAAGTGATAACATGATGGAGATCAAAAGGAGGGCCTCAAGGAAAATTGTAGGCGGGTGCGTATAAAAATAAGGGATTATTGCCGTAGTGACCAGTAACGGCGAAATGATGGGACTCTCATATAAATAGGGCGCCTCCTGGGTCACCGACGCCAGGTTTTCCTGGTTTTTTAACGCTATTGACCGGCTGAATAATATCCACGTGAAGATCAATATAAAAAACACAAAGGCGATCAAATGAATAACCGATGCGTTTTTAATAAAAAAGTTAAATAGCAGCGTGTTAAGCTTTACGGTACGTTTAACCGCGGAATGGAGATCGTTGTACTGAGGATCGGGCTGCCATATATAGTCAGATTCGCCCGAGATCGCCTTCATAGCGAAATCTTTTATTTTCGTGTCGATCTGATCTGTCTCATCAAGTGTTTTGGTATAAGCTACCGAAACCTTGTCCTGTAAAAAATTCACTTTCAGTAGATTACGCCGGTTAATGGAGTCAAGTATTCGCCACAATCGCGCTATATCGCGCCGGTGGATAAAAAAAGCGTTTCTCAACAGGCTATCCGAAGGACTGCTTTTTAGCAAGGTATCCTTGGGGAACTTAAGCAAATCATGTTCATTTTGTGTGAGTTTTGTGTTCAGCTCGTCCAGGTCCGATTGCCAATTTTCCAGATCGTCCTGGGCCCGGTCCAGGTTATCTCTTAAAACAAACAAATACCGCAGCGTGCCCGACTTGTTGGTTTCGGCTATATTACTAATCCTGTCTATCCGCCTCACAACCGGCGGTAGTTCACGGCTTATTTCAAAAGTATCCAACCCTTTCGACAGGTTATTTTTTATCTGGTTAAATGTAGTAGTATACTGCTCTATGCGTTGCAGCAGGCTGTTTACCGAGGTATCCGATTTATTAAGTGAGCGCAGCGATGAGTCGCGCCTGCGCATAGCAAGCCGCGCTTGCGCCCGTTTTTTTGTTACTTCTTTTTTATTTTGCGATTGCGCGAAACAGTTCACTGCCGCAAACGAAAGTATTGCCGTTAAAACGATCAGGACCGACGATTTCGCTAATTTGTGCATTTAAATGGAATTTTTATTTTGTCATTAGCAACGCTTCGATGGCTAAACGGTACGAATCCATACCAAAGCCGGCGATCACCCCTTTGCAATTCGCGGCTAATAACGAGGTATGCCTGAATTCTTCACGTTTATACACGTTGGAAATGTGCACCTCGACAACAGGCGAATCGATAGCGGCAATAGCATCGGCAATAGCGACCGAGGTATGCGTATAAGCGCCCGCGTTTAACACAATCCCGTCGTGTTTAAACCCAATTTCGTGCAATTTGTTGATGATCTCGCCCTCAATATTGCTTTGATAATATTCGATATCGATGTTTGCATACCGCTGGCGCAGGCTGGCAAGGTAGGTATCAAAACCGGTATCGCCGTAAATTGATTTCTCGCGTACGCCGAGGAGATTTAAATTTGGCCCGTTAATAATTTGTATCTTCATCAGTTCAAACTTAGTTAAAAAAACCATTGGATTGGCGATCGGCAATAAAAGGTTTCCGGGCTTACTTAAAATTAGAAAGGTCGCTTTCCGAGAATTCCATCGAGGCCTACAGCCGGGATATTGAAAAGCTATACCAGTTTGCCGATATTCAGCCGGCTAAGCTAAACCCCGAAAATATTACTTTAATTCATTTGCGCCAGTTTATCGTATGGGCCAGCGATCTGGGCATGATACCGTCGTCGCAGGCCAGGATACTGTCGGGCATCAAGGCGTTTTATAAATACCTGCTGATGGAGGATATCATAAAAACCGATCCTTCAGAATTGCTCGAATCTCCAAAGATCCAACGGAAACTGCCCGATACATTAGGTATAAACGAGATTAATCGGCTGATAGAAGCCATTGATGTTTCCAAGCCGGAAGGGGCCCGCAATAAGGCCATAGTCGAAGTTTTGTATGGCTGCGGGCTTCGCGTATCGGAGTTAACCGGCTTAAAATTATCAAACTTGTATCTCGACATCGAATTTATAAAGGTGACGGGCAAAGGCAGTAAGGAGCGCCTAGTGCCCATAGGTACATCGGCGATCAAAGCATTAAAAATCTGGATCGAAAATATCAGGGTCCACTTTGCTATAAAAAAAGGCCAGGAAGATATCGTTTTTTTAAACCGCAGGGGATCGGGGCTAAGCCGGGTGTATATTTTTATGCTGATCAAACAGCTGGCCGAATTGGCGGGGATAAAAAAGACCATTAGTCCCCATACCTTAAGGCATTCATTTGCTACACACCTGGTTGAAGGCGGCGCCGACCTGCGCGCCGTACAGGAAATGCTGGGCCATGAAAGCATTACCACAACCGAGATCTATACACACCTGGACAGGGAATATTTAAAAGGAACGATCATCCAGTTTCACCCGAGAAGCTAACGAATTTCGGATTTCGGATGTTCGATTTCGAATTTAAAATTTAAAGATCATCGTGGTCAATCCTTTAATCCCGAAAATCGAGGTTCAGACGCTTTTATCATTCTATCCCTGCCGCTCATATCCTTTCTCAATTCAATATTTTTAAAACCTCTGTCCCTTAACAATTCAACAATTTGTTCGCCATAGCTTTCATTGATCTCAAAAAAAAGCAGACCGTTTGGCGCTAAATTGTTAACCGCGAAATCGGCGATCGCTTTATAAAACACCAATGGATCATCCTCGGGCACAAACAGTGCGGTATGCGGTTCAAAGTCGGTTACGTTGGTATGCATGTTGGTTTTATCATGCAGGGTAACGTAAGGGGGATTACTTATAATGATTTCGAATTTCGAATGTTCAATGTCGGATTTTAAATTTAATATGTCGGCCTCAATAAATTCGATTTCCACATCATTAAGCTTTGCATTTTCCTTTGCTGTTTTTAAAGCCTCAACCGAAATGTCTACCGCGAAAACCTTAGCGTTTGGTAAATGCTTTTTTAAACTGATTGCTATACAGCCACTGCCCGTTCCAACGTCCAGCACACTGCCTACTGCCAACTCTTCACTGCCCACTGACGAGATCACCCATTCTACCAGCTCTTCCGTTTCCGGCCGCGGGATCAGTACGGATGGATTCACGTTAAAAGGCAGTCCGTAAAACTCGGTTTTGCCCAGGATATATTGTATGGGCTTCCCTGTTTTTAACTGATTTAATAGGTCATTTAATTTTTCTGACTGCTCGCGTGTGAGTTCCAGTTCGGGAAACGCTTTGATCTTTGCGTTTGAAAAACCGCACACTTCATTTACAGCAATTAAGGTAATTGCTTCTGCTTCATTGGCGTCATATAGATTATTAAGACCTTTTTTATAGGCGATAAAAACATCCCCGATGGTTTTCATGCAACAAAGTAACATAAAAGCTACTTTTGCAGCATGGTGCACCACGAAAAATATATGCGGCGCTGCATTGAGCTGGCCGAACTGGCGTTGGGCGAGGTGAGTCCAAACCCGATGGTGGGCGCCGTGATTGTATGCGACGATCATATCATTGGCGAGGGTTACCATAAAAAATACGGCGAAGCACATGCCGAAGTAAACGCCATTAACCAGGTTTTTGAAAAGTTTGATAACGCCGCCGAACTGTTAACACGGTCGGTTATATATGTGTCTCTTGAGCCGTGCGCCCATTACGGTAAAACGCCGCCCTGCACCGACCTGATCATCAGGCATCAAATACCAAAAGTGGTTGTCGGCTGCCGCGATCCTTTCGACGCTGTTAATGGAAAAGGTATTGAAAAGTTAAAAGCCGCAGGCATTGATGTTGAAACCGGGATACTAAAAAAAGAATGCCAATGGCTTAACCGGCGTTTTTTTACCCGCGTGCAAAAGCACCGTCCCTATGTTATTCTAAAATGGGCCCAAACGGCCGACGGTTTTTTTGCACCTGCTGACAGAACACAACATTGGATAACCGGCCCCGAATCGCGCCGGTTGGTGCACCAATGGCGCGGCGAAGAGGATGCGGTACTGGTCGGGAAAAATACGGCGGCGATTGATAATCCTCAGTTAAATATTCGGTATGGCAAAGGAAAGGTCCCGGTAAGAATTGTTATCGACAGGCATCTTGAATTAAGCAAAGGCCTGAACCTGTTTGATCAGTCGGCCGAAACATTGGTAATTAATGCGGTTAAAACCGATACCGATGGCCTGGTGAAATACATTTCCCTTGAGGACTTTGACCGGTACGTTCCGCAATATATTTTGTATCAATTATATCTGCGCGACATCCAGTCGGTGATTGTCGAGGGCGGCGCTTATACCTTAAATAGCTTTATAGAAGCAGGGCTTTGGGACGAAGCCAGGGTATTCACCGGCAAGGTCAGCCTGTTTTCGGGGATAAGATCACCGTCGATCACGGGCGAAACCGTTGACGAAATGCGATCGGGAGAAGATGAATTGAGGATCATATTGAACAACGAATAATTTATGTTGTTCGACGATACGTACAATACCATAGGAAAGCCGGCTATAGGCGAATTCCACGACCGCGGCAGCAAATTTTTAGCCTTCGCATATCCAATAACTTCCCATGCAGAAGTAAAGCCCATCCTTACACGGTTAAAAGCAGAACATCCTAAGGCCAACCATCATTGCTGGGCAATGCGGTTGACACCCGATCGATCGGTATTTCGTGTAAATGATGACGGCGAGCCGGCTGGAACGGCAGGGCGGCCTATTTTGAATGTTTTGCTATCCCGTGATGTCACGAACGTACTGGTTGTAGTGGTACGTTATTTTGGTGGAGTACTGCTTGGCGTGCCGGGGTTGATAAACGCGTATAAAACCGCGGCCGAAGGCGCAATTAAGCAAGCCAATGTGATCTCCAAAACCACCAACGATATATACGTTATCGAATTCAGCTATCCGCAGATGAACGAGGTGATGAAAATACTGAAGCAGGAAAATATCGATATTCTTTCGCAAACCAGCGATCTAAACTGCGCCATACAAATAGCCATAAGAAAAACAAAGGTAAACGCCGTAACAGCCAGGCTCGCAAACCTTCAGGAAGTGAGGCTGATTTACAAAACGACCGAATAGTCATTGGCAGTGCGTCATTATAAAGCTGGCGGCGGGATTAAAAAAAACCATACATGTAAAGAAATCATGTATATTTATTAAAATTTAAACCTTCTCACATGGCTAATACTTATAATATCGGCAATAGCGCCGGCCAGATCACCATGGAAGCCGACATCAGTACAGTTGGGCTTGCAGCAACGCAGGCTATCGTACTTGACGTTTCCGGCGACGATGATGGAACCCGCGTGGCAAGTTCAACCGACGCGACCGGCAATATACCTACCCAACCGATTGGCGATTTCAATTTACTGAAAGGAAAGCGGCTCACCGTATTTACAAAGATCAGCTTAACGGATAGCGATCCGGCAGCACGCGCTATCCAGGCGGCACAGGTTAGTGGCATCTATATCCTTGACGGCGGCGATGGTGGGGCCCAAACCTATACCAATACCACCCGCGATTACAAGGACCCTAATGTATTTATGAATTGCCTGGTTGATCTACAATGAAAAAGGCATTAGTTTTTCTGTTGTTTTTGTCAACCGCTAAAAGCGCGTTGCCGCAATCGAGCACGGGCAAGATAACCGACCTGGCGGTTCCGTCGTCACCCGCTTTTGTACTTACCGATATTACGCCTACGCTGGTACAGGACCCGGGCACGCCAAAGTCGTTTGTGCTCGGTATCGCACAATCTTTTCAAAAATCAGGAACAGGTTTTCCAGATAACTACTCCGCCGAATTCGCACCATATTGGTGGACTGACCCCCGGGGCCGGAACATTTATAAGTTTCTCGGGCTTTCAGCAACCACGGCAAACGGCAAAACGACCTGGCGCGAAAACCCGGCTTTGGGCATTAAATTCACCAGCATCTCCGTAGCTTTTATTAACAAAGACCTTATCCCGGATACCTCGTCGGCTGCACAAAAAGTTTTTTCGGTCGGCGTACGAAGCACGCTGATTAAATTATACCGTCGCGATCATGCCCGGCAATTGGGAGAAAAAATTGCTGAGTGGGAAGCTGCTGCCCAGCAGGAGTTGTCGGCCAACCAAAGCATTATCGCTAAGCTGGCACGTTTGGATCCCTCCGATGCCAATTATGCCGCGAATCGTTTAAAGATTTTAAGCGGCTACAAAGAATCACAGACGCCGGATGTTTTTAAAGAGGTGAACGACCTGATAACGCAAAAGCCCATCTTTTCGTGGGATGTTGCAGCCGCCTGGGCAGTGTACGGAATTAACAATGAGCAGATACGCACCGGCAGAACGGGAGCATGGACAACAGTGTCTTCTTATATTCCTTTAAGCAAGGAGGTGCCCAACAACTATTTTAATATCAATGCCTCGGTCCGCTACCTGGCAGATAACTTTTACAAAAATGACAAAGGCGTTATCGGGATGGCAAATAACGTCGATATTGGCGGAAACGCCGGCCTGGCATTTAACCAGTTAACCATAGGTATCGAATCGCTTTACCGGTATTCGAACGGTGTTGCTAACACCCAAAACCGGACAGTGGGGATAATAAAAGTGAAGGTGGCCGAAAATATGTACATAAACGGAACTTTCGGAAAAGATTTTGCCGGCCCGAACAAATTGATCTCAGCTTTTGGCATAAACTGGGGATTTGGCAAGGAGCAGGCGACCCTCCCTGTATCGTTATAAGTGTTTAAATGTCAGGGGCCGGTAACACCTATCAGTTGCTTGGCAATAGCGATTTTGGCGTCAATAAGTTTACCCGTTGTTTCCGGATCGGGTGTGCCCGCCTGCTGCGCAATTTCGATACTTTTAAGTATGGCCAGCGAGGTGCCCACCGTGCTGGTTTTTTGCAGGGAGTTGGTGTAATCTATCGCCTGTTTTAAAGTGGAGTTGTAGATAGCTAAAAAAGTGCCGCCGATTAGATTAACAACAACGCCAGACGCAGTTGAAAGGATGGCAATTAACGATGTTCCGTCATTTACCCCTTTAACGCCTGCGGCGTGCGCGTTTAATCCGATCGCTTTATGGATACCATAAAATATGATACCACAACCTATCGTCATAACGATTACGCTAAGCCTGAAGGTCCAGTTGTTTTGATTGAGATTGCGCTGATGATAGGTATCCAGCATGGTTTGCGCCGTGATCCAACTCTCGGTAATATCTGCCGATGTACTATACGCCTTCTGGATCTGTATAGCCCGTTCAAAATGCCTGTGCTGACGCTTAAGATCATAGTAAGCGATAGCCATCGTAGCTAAAAGAACAAACGCTACAACGATACAAAAGTATTTCAGCGGGTCATCCTCCAGGTTATTCCAAAACCCATTGCTGGTGACAAACTGGTCCAGGTTCATTTTTGAGTAAAAGTCGTCGCCAACCTTGCTTTTAATAAGCGAAACGAGCGTAAACTTCTGATGGAACGAAGTGTCGGGCAACAGTTTTAACTTATCACTCAAACTCTGTGTTCTTTGTGCATTAAATGTATTTACAAACAGTTGTTTATCCGAGTCGGGAAAAAAATTCTCGATGTTCGCCGATTTATAATTATTGACGCTTAGGGCCTTTGCCATCTCCAGCCTGACGGTGTCGAACCCATCAACTGTGATCGATTTGTGTTTTTGCAAAACATTGCTGGTAGTCTGGAGAAAATCAATCGCACTGTTTTTATCAAACCGGTAGGTTGCGCCAAAATATTGCAGCAATAAATAAACACCTAAGCTAGTAATCAATAATGCCAGTTCCATACGTAGCGCGTATTTAAGATACTTAGGCATTTTATAATTGAATGGCTTAGTTGCCGGGAGTTTTGCATTTGGCATATTACCCGGTAACAACGGCTCGGATGATTGGTCGATCATAATTTATGCGGTCACTAAGGCTAGGGAATGGTTGACATTCCTCTTTATCAAATATATATAATTTAATTAAACAAACCGGTACCGCCGCTCAACTGACAACAGTTGTTTTTAATTACGATAAAAATTTGCGTATATGTAGGTATACAGGTACATTTAGGCAAATTAAAAAGGGGATCCGTCGAAAACCCGTTAAGAGTAGACAACAACCAAACCCGGTAACATGGCAACATTAGACAAAGGAACACCTATTGGTGTAACCGATTTAAACGTAAACAACGTATTGGATAAGGGAACACCGATCGGTGTAAAAGAAAACAGTTCAGAAGAATCGGAATCAACAAAAGACGATTCTGACGACGCAGCACAGGATTCCGAATAACTGTACAGGCAACGCCATCTTTCCGATGGCTGCTATGGTTTTATCTTAAATTATGCATCACTACTTGACTAAAAGAATAGTGGGTACATGCTTTTTTGTGTGTATCCTGATGGCTGCATATGCGCAAAAAAATACAATCTCTGCTTTACGATCGCAGTTGCAAGAGCGTATCCCGGATACAGCTCGTGTGGAATTGCTGAGAAAGCTCAGCATGCAGATCCAATCGGTTAAACCTGATAGTGCATTGTTATTTGCCCAGCAAGGGCTTTCTCTCGCGCAAAAAATAGGTTACAAAAAAGGCGAGGCCGATTGCCTCGACAGGCTTGGCGTAGTTTTATGGAAAAATGGGAAATACGACCGCGCACTTTCATGTGCTATCGGGTCGTTAAAAATAAGAGAGGAAAATAAAGACCGGGCAGGGCAGTTAATTAGCTTGAACGATATAGGCATCATTTATGCAGATCAACACGATTATAAAAGAGCTTTGCAATACGACTTTAAAGCTAAGGCAATTGCCGACCAACTGCATAATAAAAGAAACAAAAGCATTATCCTGTCTAACATAGGTAATTGTTATATAAAGCTTAAAGAAATTGATTCGGCCCTTAGCTTTGAAATGCAGGCGTATGAAATACAGCAAGCCCTGAACGACAAAGACGCCCTACCTAACACGCTCTCCATTTTGGGAGACATAAACATAAACCCTAAAATAGGACATGTTGCACTTGCGCTCGAGTATTACAGGCTTAGCGCTGGCTTGGCCATAAAAAACAATGATCCGATCGGGCTTGCCGATACCTACAATAGCATTGCCGCATTATACAAAAAATCTTCTAACGCAGATTCGAGTGTGTATTATGCAAGGCAGGCGCTTAATGCGTCTCAAAAAGTGATGTACCCCGAAGGAATATATCATGCCAGCAACTTGCTTACGCAGATTTATCAGGGAAAAAACGAGCACCTGGAATTATTATATTTTAAAATTGCTGCAACGGCAAAAGATAGTCTTTTCAGCGCCGAAAAGGTAAAACAGATGCAAACCCTGAGCTTTAACGAGGCGGCAAGACAGCAGGAAATTGCCGAGGAGCAACATCGCGTGTCCGAACAAAGGATTATCAACCTGCAGTTGATCGGCATTGCCTTATTTATTCCCTTCTTTTTCCTGGTGATGTTATTAATGAGCAAAAGCCGCACCCACAGAAGGGTTATTGATTTTATGAGCGGATTGTCGTTGCTGCTGGTTTTTGAATTTATAACGTTATTTATCCACCCCTTTGTGCAGCGTATTAGTAATCATCTTCCGGTGCTTGAACTTGGCATATTGGTGGCTTTAGCGGCTGTGCTTGTACCCCTCCATCACAAAATGACACATTGGCTTCGCGAAAAATTGGCCCATATCGCGCAGCATCATCAGCCAAACCAAATTATACCCGAGGTGAAGCATGAGCCTAAATCCCGAAAAGCCCACAAATCATACTTTTAATCGGTTTTATTCGGTCAACTTAAATTCAACGCGCCGGTTCTTTATCAAACCGCTTTGGGTTGAGCTATCCGCAATGGGATGACTCGCGCCTAAGCCTTTTATTTTTATACGCGAAGCACTTATGCCGGCATTGATCAAATAATTTTTTACCGCTTCGGCGCGCGCTACAGACAATTTTTTTACATCGTCTTCGCCGGCTGCATACCCGGTGAGTTCAATGTTTTCGTTATTGGTTTTTAGATAGGCAGCTGCATCATCAATAGTAGGAAACGATGACGGTTTTATTTGCGCTTTATTGAATTTGAACAGCACACTGGAATAACTGAACGCCGGCGGCCCCGCCGAACCGAGTGCCATTCCCATTCCGTAGTCTAAGTCGGGTTTGGGGAAAATAATCGGGCATCCGGCGCCATCAACCACGGTACCTGACGGGGTATTTGGACATTTGTCGAATTGGTCGGCAACGCCGTCGCCGTCAGAATCTTTCTTCAGGTCGTTAATTGCGGCTTCGACATTAGCGGTCCTGGTTTTTAAAGCGGCCTCCTCCGCACGTAATTCAGCATCGTATAGCTCGTCATAAGTTATGGCCACGGGGTTTATCCAATCCAGGTTCGGTTTCGCAGCTGTGCCAAAGGTATATTCAAGCCCGCCATAACCGTATGAGTAGTGACTTTTTATACCTCCGGTATGATAGCCGGCAAAATTATTGTCGTCGATAAAATTCATGGTATAGCCCACATTTAACGCAATCGCGTCAGACAGCTTAAATTTAATAGCCCCGCCTATAGGCAAAACCAGGGAGATTGCACTGTAACCATGTGAAACGCCGGCAGCGTCCACCCACGTAGGTTTGTAATATGCCAAACCGGCGCCGGCAGACAAATAAAAATTTACCGAATTGGCCCGGTGCAGGAAATCCATGCTTGCAACGTTGATCAAACCGCTTAAGCTGCCCGAATAAAAATCTGTTGAGAAGCTTTGGCTCCCGTACTTCAATCCACCCGCGAGACTTGTATTATCCCCCCTTGCGTTGCCTCCCTGCACATCTATTTGCAAGCTGAAAGAATGCGCCAGCCGGTCTCTTAACGAGAAGCCATAGCCTAAGCCGGGTTTCCAGCCTGACGAGGCATTCGCGCCTCCTATAGCCAGGAACGGCGATGTAATGCCGGCATTTGCCCCCAGGCTCCATGTGCTGTATTGCCCTGCGCCCCTAAATGTTTTGCCCGAGTCGGCAACGGCCGTAGCAGTTATGGTTGAAGTTTGAGCCGTAACGAATAATGCGTTGCCAGTGAGCAACAATAGAATTGGAAAGTAAATTTTCATAATGTTCAGGCGAATGTGATACCAGGTTAATCGTTATAAAAATAATAAAAAAAACTGCATATTTTGTACGCTTTAAATAGAATAGATGCCGATAGCCTCCACTGTTTGAAAATTATCAAATCGTAACTATCTTGTTACCGATTTAATGGATGATTTGATTAAACGTTTACGAGGTCTGCATTTAAGGTGTATTGCTATCGTCGTGTTCCTGATTTTGGCCGGCGAATACACGGCCTATTGCCAGCACATAACCATTTCCGGTAAAATAACCGATCAGCAAACAGGCGAGCCGGTATCTTTTGCATCCGTCGGGATAAAAGGGACCGGCATAGGCACAAGCTCGAATTTTGATGGCCTATACAAACTGAAATTAAGCGGAAAAAAAGATTCTTTAACCATAACCTGTATGGGATACCGCCAGTTATCAGTTAAGCTTTCCGGTGCTGAATCACAGGTTTATAATATAAAGCTTAAGCCGGTTTTGCAGCTATTGAAGGAGGTTCGCGTGTCGCCGCGCAGCTATGTAAATCCTGCATGGGAAATATTGACCGAGGTTATCCGGCACAAGCAGCAAAACGATCCGTCGGCGCTAACAGACTATAAATATGGCAGTTATACACGTATAGAGATCGATGCGACCCGCTTCAGCGAAAATTTGCGAAAGAAAAAGTTTATCGACAGGGCGATCGCGGTGGCTGATAGCATGAAATTGAAAGGGCCCGACCACATGCCGCTGTTGCCCTTATTTGTGTCCGAAACAGTTTCAGACGTATACATCGGCAATACACCGTCCACAAAACGGGAAGATATTCAGCGGGTGAAAACAAATGGCTTAGGGTTTGAGGATGGCACGGTGATAGCCCAGCTAACCGGCAGCACGTTCCAGCAATATAATTTTTATAAAAACCATATAAGTGCGGCCGGAAAGGATTTTGTTTCGCCCATTACCGATAGCTGGAAAATATGGTATGATTACGAGCTCGATAAAAGGGATGTGCTGGTAGATGGCATCCCGTGTTATCAAATCTCGTTTAAGCCCAAAAGAGCAAAGGATCTGGCCTTTGCCGGAATTATATGGATTGCACATGATACTTACAAACTTTACCAGGTAAAAGCCACGATTTCGCCCACAGCCAATCTAAATTTTATCGATAAAATTACGGTACAGCAACAAATGCTGCCTTCGGGGAACGAAACACCCTGGCTGCCGGGAAAAACCCGCATCCTTGTTGAGTTTGAGCAGCTCACCGGCAACACAAGCGGGCTGCTCGCCAAATTTTACACATCCAACTCAGGTGTGGTGATGAATAAGACTTACCCGGCTGATTTTTTTAAAGAAAATATAACCGTTGCCGAGGATGTGCAGCATCAAGACGAAAACTATTGGGCGCGGAACCGGCCAGACTCGCTGACCCAGGCTGAGCAATCGGTATATAATATGATCGATACGATCAAAAATATTCCTATCATAAGAAATTACATAACCGTTGCCGACCTGATTATTAATGGTTACTACCGTGCGGGCAAGATCAGCATCGGGCCGATCCTTCAAAGCTTTAATTATAACAATATCGAAGGCGCCCGCATCAGGCTGGGGTTTAAAACTAACTCCGGTTTTAACAATAAATGGATTTTAGGCGGCTACCTGGCTTACGGCGCCAAACGCCAAAGTTTGCAGTTCGGCAGTAGCATCGACTATATCCTATCGAGGAAAAATTGGACCGAAGCAGGCGCTTCCTATTCGCACGACCTGAACCAGGTGGCTTTAATGAGCGACAATTACCTGTATCAGCGTAATGCGCTGTTTTCAGTTTTGGCGCATAATGGCAATGTCGCTAAGCGAAAAGCGTTCGACCAGGGCCGTTTGGATATGTATATGAGCCGGCGATTGTTTAAGAGTTTTAACGAAAAAGTAACCTTTTCAAACTGGACGATGGACCCCGAATTTTCTTTCGCTTTTAACGAACCTGGTGGGGGAGGTATAAGCCGGCACCTGGTGGTATCAGAAATTCAGTTCGAGTCGCGGTGGGCGCCCGGTGAGCAGCCCCTGCTTTCAGAAACTGTGAATAAGCAATTAAATTTAAAAACTAACGTAACCAGCCCGGTATTTACATTTCGCTATTCGCTGGGTATTCGTAATTTTCTCGGAGGCGATGTGAACTTCAATAAATTTAGTTTCAATGTTACCCAAATCCTAAAGACAGGTAGTTTCGGACGGGGCAAATATTCATTAACGGCGGGCTTTATTCCCTCGGGTGTAATATACCCGCTTTTAGAAAACCATTTGGGCAACGAAACTTTCCTTTATAATCCCAATTCATTTAACCTGATGCGTTTTTTTGAATTCGCGAGCGACAAATATGTGAGTTTGAATTATACGCAACATATTGAGGGGCTCATTTTTAACTCACTTCCAGTAATTAAAAATTTTAATTGGCGCCTGGTAGCAACAACAAATATTTTATATGGCAGTCTTTCAGCCAATAACAAAAACATACCCGGCAATAATACCGTTGCCCTGCGGGGCCTGGGTAAAGCGCCGTATATGGAGGCTGGTTATGGGATAGAAAATATTTTCAGATTTATACGGGTCGATTTTATTCATCGGCTAAACTATCTCGACAACACCACAGCCGGCCCCGTAAAAAGATTTGGTGTTAAAATATCCGCTCAATTCCGGCTGTAATATCGTTAACAGTAATGACCTATTTAATTCGCTTTTTTTTGTCATTAATGCGTATTTTAGTCGGCCATGCAATCCTTCGAAATTGATAAATCCGACCTGCTGCGCGTCAAAACCGCGCTTGAGGACGATGACGCCACGCTGGCGCTTGTCCTGAAGGAATATCACGCCTCGGAAATTGCGCTTTTGTTTGAAAAGCTTCCTCAGGAAGCCAAGGAAAGGATCATCAATATTCTGCCTTCCGACGTTGCCTCGGAGGTGATCTCGGAAATGGATGAGGAACATCACCCGGAAGAATTATTGATAAACCTTCACCCGGAAAAGCGATCGGAAATTGTTGAAGAGCTCGATTATGACGATGCTACGGATATTATTTCGCAGCTTGACGAAGACGAGCAACAGGAGATATTAGAGGACATTGACCAGGAAGATGCCACCAATATCCGTGCGCTGTTAAAATACGACGAGGATACGGCGGGCGGTTTAATGAACTCCGAAATTATTAAGGTGAACATCAATCTTAATAAAAAAGCTGCCCTTGACGAGATCATTCGCCAATCGGAAGAGATGGAGGAGTTTAATACGATTTATGTGGTTGATGATAATGACCTCCTCAAGGGCATTTTATCCATAAAAGCGATTATAAAAGCCCGCGCAGATGCGCAGGTTAAAAACCTGGTTGAAACTGATTTTGTATATGTAAAGGCCGACCTGGACCAGGAAGACGTTGCCGGACTGATATCGCAATATAATTTGACCGCAATCCCCGTTGTGGACGACGATATGAAGCTTTTGGGAAGGATCACCGTCGACGATATCATCGATGTAATGGAGCAGGAGAGCACAGAGGATATTTTGAAGATATCGGGGGTATCAGAAGACGAAGAGCTGAGCGGTAACTGGAAAGACGCGGTAAAAAGCCGCTTGCCCTGGCTGGTTATTAACCTGGCGACTGCTTATTTAGCAGCATCGGTGGTAAGGCATTTTGATAATACGGTTGCCCAACTGTCTATACTCGCGGCCTATATGACCATTATTGCAGGTATGGGCGGTAATGCGGCCACGCAGGCGCTTGCGGTTACAGTTAGGCGTATTTCGTTGAACGATCTTACCGATAAACAATCCTACAATGCCGTTTTAAAGGAGTTTTTGGTGGGCATGATAAATGGCGCCGCCAATGGGCTGATCGTTTTTTTTATAGCGCTGATCTATGATGCGGACCCGATGCTTGGTTTGGTTTTGTTTTTAGCGATGACGGGCAACCTGATCGTTGCCGGCCTGACGGGGGCGTCAATCCCGTTAATCCTGAAACGTGTAGGGATCGATCCGGCCGTAGCATCGTCAATTATCATCACAACATTTACCGACTGTGCGGGCTTCTTTTTACCTTTGTGGTTTGCCACCAAATTATTAATGGATAACCACCACCATTTACTGCACCATCACTGATAAAATCATAATATAACACTATTTAAGATATGACCGAAGTAAGGTACAACTGGACAAAAGAAGAGATAGCAGAAATATATCATAAACCCTTGCTCGACCTGGTATACGAGGCGGCAACCGTTCACCGCGAGAATAAGGATTACTCGGAAGTGCAGATCAGCTCACTGATCTCCATTAAAACCGGCGGCTGCCCTGAAGATTGCGCCTATTGCCCGCAGGCGGCGCGTTATAACACCGGTGTTGACGTACATGCCATAATGCCTAAGAATGAAGTTGTGGCGGCGGCAATAAAAGCGAAGGAAGGCGGTGCGTCGCGGTTGTGTATGGGCGCCGCCTGGCGCGAGGTGCGCGATAACCGTGATTTTGATAAGGTTATCGACATGGTTAAAGCAGTGAATGAACTGGATATGGAAGTGTGCTGCACCCTGGGTATGCTTACCGAAACACAGGCGCAGCGTTTGGCTGATGCCGGTTTGTATGCTTACAATCACAACCTGGATACATCCGAAGATGATTATAAACGAATTATCACCACGCGCACTTATGATGAGCGCTTAAAAACGCTGGAGCATGTTCGAAAAGCCAGGATCACGGTTTGCAGCGGTGGTATTATTGGTTTGGGCGAAACGGTGGAAGATCGCATTTCGATGCTTAAAACATTATCTAACCTGCCTAAACATCCCGAGTCGGTGCCTATAAACGCACTTGTTCCCGTGAAAGGTACGCCGTTGGCCGATCAGCCGCGGGTATCCGTTTGGGATATGGTGCGCATGATTGCGACTACCCGCATTATTATGCCCAAAACAGTGGTGCGGTTATCGGCCGGCCGCACGGAAATGACGCTCGTTGAGCAGGCATTTTGCTTTATGGCCGGTGCGAACTCTATTTTTGCGGGCGATAAATTGTTAACAACCCCAAACCCTGCTTTCGATGTCGACATGGCGATGTTTGAATTGCTGGGATTAAAACCACGTAAGGCATTTAAAAATGGCAGGGTAGGCGTGGCAGAAGAAGTCGCGCAACTTTAAAAATTTATATGCTTGTTATGAAGCGGATTAAAATAAATACAACCTGGGAAGAAGACGAACAGGAGCGGAGGCAATTTTTTACCGCGCTTTCTTATTCTGAACGTTTGAAGTATTGTTTTAAATTGCGAAAAAAGTTCCATTTTAATAGGCTGGCAGAAGAGAAAACACGAATATTTAAACTTTACCGTTCACACGATGCCTTTTGACATTGATGATAAGTTTTATATCGATTTTCTCACCGGGATGCAAAATCATAAGGTACGATATATGCTTATAGATGGTGTCGCGATAAATTTTCATGGGATAAACAGAACTACTCAGGACATGGACATTTGGCTGGCCCCAACCAATGAGAACAGGGATTCATTTTACAATGTATTGCTCGACTTAAAATACACCGAAGAGGAAATCGGGGCGATAAAAACGGAAGATTTCACAGGTATATTTAAATGTACGATAGGAGAAATGCCTGATACTATCGATTGTCTGACAGTGGTTCATCCCAATATCGATTTTAATGAAGCTGAAAAATCTGCAATAAAACATGATATCGGCAATGGATTAATTCTAAATGTTGTCGATTACGAGTATCTCAGAAAAATGAAACTTTTAACCCATAGAGAAAAAGATTGGTATGATGTGGCACGAATGGATGAGTTAAAAAAGAAGAAGGAATAATTATATATTAACTTACTCAATAAGATTAGGTGTGATAATCTGTAGCGCTTCGCTACACTTTTATGCCCAGCAATACACGCCAGGCCCAGCGTGTGGCAAGATTAAAACCTTTCCATTCGTTAACAAACGCTACGGTATTATCCAGGCACGTTTCGGCGAATTTATTCTTGAAATTCTTCCCAGCCAGTTTGTATATCTCTGACGTATTTTGAAGGCCTATGCGGTCATAAATTTCTTTTTTAACATACATCGTGCGCAAAAAGAGAATATTAAGCAAGATCACATAGCTATATAACGTCCGTTTTATAAAACCTGCTTTGGTAACGTACGTATTCAGTAAGGCTTTGGTGAAAAGTATATGACGGGCCTCCTCGATATTATGCAGGTCGAACATTTTTTTTAAAGCCGGGTAAATATTCTGCGATCGTCGTGCCTGGTTGCCGTAAACATCAGTGACCAACTCAATCGCCAAACTGCCCATAAACAGGTAATCCGCCGGAAGATATTTATTACTGAACCGCCCAAAAAACTTATGCAGCCGGGACTGTCCGATGGGTTTCCCGTCCAATTTGGAGATCATTTGCCCAAACATTTCCTGGTGCCTGAGCTCTTCCGTCATTTCGCGCAAGAGGAAACGGTGTTCAATATGATCAAGCGGAAGTGTTAAAATATGCCGAGTCATAAACAGGCAAAACAGGCACTCGCCCCATGCGTACGAAGCTATAACCTGCACCAATTCGTGCCGGCCGAGCTCACGTTTCTGATCAGGTGTGAGCGTTTCGTATACATCAAGACCCTGGAGTGATGTAAGATATTCGGGAAGAAAGACGTCGGCGGGTTGTGGTTCCAGCTGCCACGGAATATAGGTATCGGGCATTAAGGGATGTTCCTTACTGATCCTGATAAGGCGCTCAACTTCTTTCACATCCATAAAACGGCTATTAAGATACTATAAACCTATACCCTAACAAGAACTATTTGGTTGCTTACACCGCAAATAGCTGACCAAAATCTTTAAACGATTTGAATTCAAGCGCGTTCCCCGATGGGTCCAGGAAAAACAGCGTGGCCTGTTCGCCCGGCAAGCCTTTAAAACGAATATATGGTTCTATAACAAATTTTATGTTGTGCGTTTTTAATCTTCTTTCCAGCTCGTGCCATTGATCCCATTCTAAAACAACTCCATAATGAGGAACAGGAACATCATGGCCATCGACAGGGTTAAAGTGATGTTCAATTTTTTCGGCCGGGCGTGGTTTTAAATGGATAACAAACTGGTGACCGTACAAATTAAAATCGGTCCAAAGATCAGAGCTCCGGCCTTCGCTGCACCCCAGCACCTCCCTGTAAAATTTCCGGGCTTCTTCCAGGTCGTAAACCGGAACAGCCACATGAAATGGTGTTAATTTATTCATAATTATAACTTACAAGCACTAATTACCTTCCAACTACTGTACCGTATACCTGTAAACCTGCCGCCCCAGGTCGCCGTCCTTATCCAGGCCTTCAATCACGGCCCGGTAGGTTCCTTTGCCATCAGCGTTAAAGTATTCAATCGTGGCGATGCCTGTTTTGTCGGTTACAACATTCGGGTTCCAGTAAATTGTACTTCGTGTATCGGTCCGGGTCGGTTGGCTTCCCCGCGGGCCGTCGTACCTGGGCAAATAAAACGTTTTAATAGCGGCATATCCTTTCGGCGTAAAGGTTATATCGTTATTTTGTTTGATCAGGTCGTGAAGCTGCTGCAGGGTTATTTTTTGAGTTTCCATCTTTTTTGTATTCACCACGATGGCGCCATTCGTATTGTAGGCGCTGTTTACCAATCCCAGCTCATCTTTCAAAAATATCTCCACCGACTCGATTGTATTCGGGTCTAACGTAGCCAGGTAGCTCACGTCCACCGGGACGCCCCTGACAAAAACCTGTACAGGGGTTCGCTTTCCCTGACTATAATCCCTGAACACATAAAAATTATTGTCCTCAAACGTCATTCCGGCTGCCTGGCCCTTTAAACACTCCAAAACCGAATTGCAGCCTTTGAACTGTTCGCCGCGGATCAAATGGTCCGGTTCATTGCTAAGGCTGGCCAGCGACCCATAATCTTTATGACTGGCCATCTTCACAATTTTGGTGTCTTTGATCACGACCTCCTTCAGTATATGCGAGTTGGCAAATTGAGCTTTGCTGTTCTTTAAATAGGAGCTAAGCGCGCTGTCGATATTTAATATTTCATCCGGCGCATTAAAATTCGCGGCAATTTTTTGATAAGTATCGCCGTCCAGCATCAGCATCAGATCAGATGAACGCGGATTGTTACGCGCGCTGATATTTACTTTGGCCGAGTCCAAAAACACGACGTGCGAAAATTTAAAGCGGCCATCGGCGTCGGTAACCGCATTTTCCGAATAATTTTTATCGGCAATATATAACCTTACATTCCCTCCTTTTACAGGGATACCCTGGTTGGTGCGCAGCGTGCCGGACAGATCTATACCCAGTTCCGGTGCAAAATTTATCGCGGGGTATTTATTTCTTATAATGCCATCATACGAAAACCGGCGATAACCCTGCGTTTGCATCAGAATATCCAGGTCGTTTTCCGTTTTTTCGGTGGGATGATTAAAATAGTAATTTGGTTTTTCGATATAGCCTTGTATGTCCGAGGTCAGCAACAGGTAGGTCAAAATGGTGGTCTCGGCATTTTCATCAAACGGCACTTTGGCCTCATCGATAACCGCCACTGAAAAATTACCTTCGGCAGGTTGGTCGTTATTTTTTGCAGTTATATTTAACTTAACTTTTTGCCTTGTAGTATATGATGGTTGATCGCTTTTAACAGCAATGTTTAACTGATCGCTATGCTGTATAAACGCAATGCGTTCACTGATTGGTTCGCCATCCGGCGAAAAAAGCGTTACCTGTACAATCCCTGTAGGGAACTTACTTTTAGGGACGGCCGCATTGTATACCTGGCCCTGCAATACGGTTTTGGCCGCAAAGCAAATCACACCGCTCGATTTGGCTAAAATAAAAAATGTTTTGCCCTGGTAAGCCTCCACAAAAGGAAGATCGGCCAGCAGCTTTATTTTTAAAAGGTCAGGATCGCTGTTTTCAATACCCAGATTTATTCCGCCGGTGCGGATCTTTGGCAGCTCGGGCGAGGCCGTGCTGCCATCAGCAAAAGTTACGTTCGCTTTATAGGTTTTGCCGGCCTGTGGCGTAAACACAAAAACGCCCATTCCCAAATGCGATGATGTGAATTCAGCTGCAATATTGTTGTCGTTGTCCGTTATAGTGCCTTTTACACCAATGCCCAAACCATCCGGTTTTATCGCCTTAAAGGCCACCTTTGAGCGCAGGCCAACCAGCAACTGGCCCCCCTCAGGAAAAAACTGGAAATCGTTGGTGCCGGCCACAGACTTTAGAGGAAAGGAAGTGCCGATCTGCTTTCTTGCCCCGTTATCTATCGAAGTAACCAGTTTGGCGGAGTCCAGGCTATAGTTTTTAACATTTACAAAATTGATATCGATAAAGCCGTTTTTATCAGTCGTTCCCTTTCCTTTTATAATTTCTTCATCATCCCGCTGTACCCACCAATTCACTTTTTTATCACTATACGAGTTGCCGTCGTTATCTTTGAAGTAAATGCCTGCGGTTATTTTTGCCTGTTTACCTACACCCGAGCTTTTCAAAGATATCTGGGTGGTTACCGGGTTTGTTATGGCATTGCCAATGGTTATATTTTTATTAAAAAAATACCCCGGCCCAGCGTTATTCATCCAGTTGGTATAAGCCACTACGCGGTAATTTCCTTTTTTGTAAGTGTACTGGGATAGTATAATACTGTTCCATGCCACACTGTTTTTGACCTGTAATTTCAATGATTGCACCAATGAATCGCGCGGCCCAAGCACATCGACATAAATTATTTTACTTAGCGGCGAGGGCTGATGATGATCGATAGTTAAATAAGCTTTGAACCAGATCGTGTCGCCTACGGCATAATACGGCTTGTCAAAATGCAGGTAAACTTTTTCAATAGGATAGGAGCGATATACTTGCGATGTTTTAAGCATAATATCGTTCAAAACGGTATTGTCATTTTGCGCGGATACCGGTGCTGTGAAAGCTAAAACGAAAAGTACGGGTATAACAAAAACCTTTAAAAAACTCATGAAAGTGGTAATGTAGCTGGAAGCATGCTAATATAGGCCATTACGAGTTAAATACCTTGAAACACGACACAGTTTAACAAATTTTAAGACTTTTGAACAAACATTTTACCTGACTACAAGCTGCAGGGTGTTCCTGCTGATCTGTTCCAGCAGGATGGCTTTGTTGTCTGTCAGCTCTTTTAAATAACCGGCGGTATAGTGGCGCAGGGTATATAAAGTTAAGCCATCGTTATATTTAACGCTAAATTCATGCTGAAGATCGCCGATCAATCTTTCAAACCGCTCTGCGTTTAAATCGAAACAAACGGTAAAGCTTAGTGCCGAGGTCTGCATCATATTCACTTTTACCTGGTTTTTTGCAAAGGTGCTAAAAATGCCGCTCAGGTGGTTCTCGGAAATAAAGGAATAATCTTTTGCTGACATGGAAAGCAATACCTGGTTCTGTTTTTGAATGATGACCGGCTTTGTAAATTTGTTAACTGCATTTTCTTTTATTATCGTCCCGGTTGCCCCGGGATCATAAAATGGTTTTACCAGCAACGGTATTTTAGCGTTTTGAAGTGGTTTAATGGTCTTGGGGTGGATAACGCTTGCGCCATAATACGTCATTTCGATAGCCTCAGAGTAGGAGAGCTCATCGAATTTAAGGGTATCCTCAAAAAATTTTGGGTCAGCATTCAGTACGCCCGGCACATCTTTCCAGGTTGTAACTGATTCTGCTCCAAGACAGGCTGCAAATATCGACGCTGTATAATCCGAGCCTTCACGACCTAAGGTGGTGGTAAAGTTTTCGGACGTACCGCCTAAAAATCCCTGTGTGACTACCGGCCCTTTTTCAAGCAGCCCGGGAAGGTCCCGTCTAATACTTTCGCAGGTTTTATCCCAGTTGACCAAACCTTCACGATAAGTGTTATCTGTACGGATATAACCGCGCACATCAACCCAACGACTATTGATGCCGGTTTTATTTAAATACGCGTTAACGATGCGGGTGGACACCAGTTCGCCGATTGAAACGATCTGATCATAAATAAAATCGTAATCGTTATGCGGTTCATCCTCAATGATCCAGTCGATCTCGACAAAAGTGTTGGCTACCTCGTCGAAAACCGGGTCGGAGCCATCAAACAACTGTTCTAAAACAGTAAAGTGATAATGCTTTATTTCTTCGAATAGCGTATGAACATCATTTGCCCCCGTTGTGTATGCCTTTGTGAGCCTTTCGAGCGCGTTGGTGGTTTTCCCCATTGCCGAAACTACGACAAGGAGTTGGTCGCCCTCATATTTTTTTACTATGCCGGCCAGGTTGGCCACACCACTTGCATCTTTTACAGACGCCCCGCCAAATTTAAAAACCAACATTATTTGATATATTGGGTAAGGCTTATATTCCGGATCTGATCCCCAGATAACGACGCATTAAGCCACCCGGCCTCGATGGCGGCCTCGTACTTTTTATAGAACTTTATCGCAGGTTCGTTCCAGTCGAGCACTTGCCATACCATGCCGCTAAAGCCAAACTCATTGGCTTCGCGTAATAACCGTTCAAATAATAGTTTGCCAAATCCCCGGCCCCGCATAGGCTCGGTGATGATCAGGTCCTCCAGGTACATCCTGCAGCCCTTCCAGGTAGAGTACCGCACGTAATACAGGGCAAACCCTATAATTAAACCGTCAACTTCGGTAACAAATGCTTTCCAAACAGGCTTTTTACCAAAGCCGGCGTCTTCGAACTCTTCCAAAGTCACCGTTACTTCTTCCGGCGCCCGTTCAAAAAGTGCAAGCTCATTTACCAATTCCAGTAATCGTACGCAATCTTCTTTTTTTGCTTCCCGTATATTAATGTCTATTGTTGCCATTTAGTTGTTCTTCCAGTGTTTAATCACCCGTTGTCCGAAAATCGTACTCCCCAGGCGCACCATTGTGCTGCCCTGATCCATGGCTATTTTATAGTCAGACGACATGCCCATCGAAAGAGTGTTAAAGGCTGCGTCGTTCCGGAAAAAACTTTGTTTTATTCCGTCAAAAAACGTTCTTAATTCGTAATACTCCTCTTTTATCTGTTTTTCGTTATCGGTGTTCGTGGCAATCCCCATCAGGCCGCGGATGCGGATGTGCTGCAGGTTATTACGCTCATCGCTCCGCAGCAACCCGATCGCCTCATCAAAGCCCAACCCGTATTTGGTTTCCTCGTCGGCAATATAAATTTGCAGCAGGCAGTCGATCACCCGGCTGTTTTTTTCAGCATATTTATTGATCTCCTGCAGCAGCTTTAGGCTATCCACCGACTGGATCATGCTTATAAACGGGGCGATATATTTAACTTTATTGCTCTGCAGGTGGCCTATCAAATGCCATTGTATATCTTTTGGCAAATATTCCTGCTTTTCAACAAGCTCCTGGACCATATTTTCGCCGAATAAGCGCTGGCCGGCATCGTAAGCCTCGCGGATTTCTTCAACAGGCTTTGTCTTTGACACCGCTATCAGCGTTACTTTTCGCGCTTCGGTTTCTTTTTTTAAGCGCCTGATGTTATCCGCAATGCTCATTTATCCGTAATTTTGCTTAATTATGGCCGCTAAATTACAGAATGCTTAAATATATCACCCTCTTTTTTTCAGTATTGATTTTTTTATCGGCTTGCAGACACGATAAAACCCCGGCCGGGATTATCAGCGAGCCGCGAATGATCCATTTATTGACCGAGGTCCATATTATCGACGGCAGCTTATACACTACGAGGCAGGAGCCCGACAGCTTATACAAATATGGTTTGGGTAAATACCTGGCCTTATTTAAAAAATATCATACAGACTCCACAGCGTTTAAAAAAAGCATGAGCTATTACGCCATGCAACCCGCCGAACTGCTGAAAATGTACGACCAGATAACCTTTATTCTCAAAAACAAAACCGACTCGCTCAACAAAATTCAATATAAACAGCATGCTTTATCCAAGTAACAGCGTTGATAAACTGGGTTTTACCGAGATAAAGGAATTAATAAAAAAACATTGCCTCAGCGAAATGGGCCGCGAGATGGTGGGCCGGATACAGGTGATGACTAATTTCGACCAGATCCGCAAATTTTTAAGCCAGGCCAATGAATTTAAAAATATCCTTGAGAATGACGCCGCTCTGCCGATACATCATTTTTTCGACATCAAATCGCTGGCCAATAAAGCAAAGATAGAAGGCGCCTGGCTGGCCGAGGAAGAAGTATACCAGGTACAGGCCTCGTTAACCACGGTTTTTGCTGTAATTGCCTACTTTAACGACCGTGAAGGCCAATACCCCAGCCTGGAAGCATTATTTGAGCATTTGCCTATCGAGAAGGCGATCCTGAAAAAGATCGACCTGGTTATCGATCAAAAAGGAAAGATGAGGCCCAACGCCTCGCGGGAATTGTTAGATATCACTTCGGGCATTACAAAGGCCGAACAGGATGCCAGAAAAAAGATCGATCAAATATTTAAAGCCGCCACTGCTAACGGTTGGACGGCAGATGGATCGTTAACCGTGCGCGATGGGCGGCTATGCATCCCCATACTGGCCGAAAATAAACGCAAGCTAAAAGGATTTATCCACGATGAATCCTCATCCGGGCAAACGGTCTATATGGAGCCCGAAGAGGTTTTTACACTAAACAACCGTATCCGCGACCTGGAGTTTGAACGCCGGCGCGAAGTGATAAAAATATTAACCGCTTTAACGGATGAATTACGACCCTTTGTGCCGCTTTTACTATCCTATCATTCGCTGCTAACCAAGCTTGATTTTGTGCGGGCCAAAGCCCTTTTCGCCCTGGATATCGAAGCAGCCATGCCCATCGTGACGGATGAGCCGGCACTTAAGCTGGTAAATGCCCGCCACCCATTGTTGTACCTGAATTTTAAGGCGGATAAAAAAACCGTTGTTCCATTAAACGTGAATATCGACGCGCAAGCCCGCATTGTGGTAGTATCCGGTCCGAATGCTGGTGGAAAATCCGTTTGCATGAAAACCGTCGGCCTGCTGCAAATAATGGTGCAGGCTGGATTGCTGATACCCGCCGCAGAAACAAGCGTGATCGGCGTATTTAAGCAAATGTTTGTGGATATCGGTGATGACCAGTCTATCGAAAGTGATCTGAGCACGTACAGCGCGCACCTGTCTAAAATGAAAACGTTCGTTGAGCAGGCTAACGGAAAAACACTGGTGCTTATCGATGAATTTGGTACAGGGACCGATCCGCAGTTTGGCGGGCCCATCGCCGAGGCGGTGCTGGAATCGTTGAATCATAAAAAAGTGCGCGGGATGGTAACCACCCATTATTCCAACCTTAAAATATTTGCCAGTCATACTGAAGGCCTGGAAAATGCGTCGATGCTGTTTAACAATGTCGAGATGCAGCCGCTTTACATACTGGAGGTGGGAAAGCCGGGCAGCTCTTATGCTTTCGAAATAGCACAGAAAATAGGCTTGCCGCAAAACGTGCTTAACCTGGCAAAAAATAAGATCAGCGCCGGGCAAAAAAAAGTGGATACCTTATTGGTTGACCTGGAACGCGAAAAAAAAGAGATATTCGATACGACGATCAAACTTGAGAAACAACAGCGAAGGCTGAATGAGCTCCAAATCGAAAATGAAAAACTAAAAAATTATTTCGACGAAAATAAAAAGACACTGATCAGGGATGCCAGGGAGCAGGCAAAAAATATCATTATAAATGCCAATAAGCTGATTGAAAATACCATAGCTGGGATAAAAAGCAGCAATGCCGACAAAGAAACAACCCGAAAACTGCGCGAAAATTTGGGCCGCGAGCTTGAAAAAAATATAGTTAAGCCCGAAGCCAGCCCTGAACCTGCGGAGGATGAACTAAAACCGGGCGACTGGGTAAAGCTTAGCGACACCGAAACAACCGGACAAGTTATTGAATTGATGAAGGATAATGTCGTTATCGCTATTGGCGATCTGCGTACGGTTGCCAAAAGGAAACGGGTGGTAAAGGTTGCGAAGTCGGCTGTTCCGAAAGAAGTGAGACGGAATTTTAGCAGCCACACGAGTGATATAGCCAGCTTTAGTCCGGAAATTGACGTACGGGGTTTGCGAACTGAGGATGCGCTTGCCGCGATTGAGCGTTTGCTCGACCGCGCCCTGATGATGGGTTTTGGAAATTTGAAAATACTGCACGGCAAAGGCGACGGTATTTTACGCAAAATGATAAGGCAATACCTGAAGAAATACGACCAGGTTGACCGTATGGAGGATGAGCATGCAGACAGGGGCGGGGATGGGATTACTTACGTATATTTGAAATGAACGGTATGAAATATAGATATCTCTTTTGCATTGTCTGTTTTATATATAGCCTGCCATGCACCGCCCAGGTTATTGTTAAGGCAAACGATCCGCATATTCATTACATGGGCCGTGTTGTCATGAGCGACAGTGCCGCCGAATTATCATGGTCTGCTACGTCCGTTACAATTAATTTCAAAGGAACGGGAGTAACCGCGACATTAAAGGATGAGCGTTCAGACAATAATTATGATGTGATCGTCGACGGCAGGGTGATCAGCGTTTTACATCCTGAAAAGGGTAAAAAGGACTATAACCTTGTATCTAACCTGCCTCATGGCAAACACACCATCCAACTGTTTAAACGTACGGAATGGGCGATGGGTAAAAGCTGGTTTTATGGGTTTGAACTGAATAAGGGCGGTTTAGTGCTATCGCCGCCGCCTGCTAAAAAACATAAGGTCGAATTCTTTGGCAACTCGATCACCTGTGGCTATGCCGATTTGGATACGACCGGAAAGGATAGGGGTACAAGTCCATACGAAGATGGCTATATCAGCTATGCGGCGATCACCGCGCGCCATTTTAACGCGGAGTTTTATAATACATCGAAAAGCGGGATCGGTATTATGGTTAGCTGGTTCCCCTTAATTATGCCCGAAATGTACAACCGCCTGGATGCCACCGATCCAAACAGCAAATGGGATTTTTCGAAATATACGCCCGATGTGGTGGTGATCAACCTGTTCCAAAATGATTCGTGGATAACGAATATGCCAAACAACGATCAGTTTAAGGCACGTTTCGGATCCACGCCGCCTTCGCCGGATTTTATCATAAAAGCATACCGCGATTTCGTTAAAACTATCCGCAGCACTTACCCCAGGGCGCAGATCATCTGTATATTAGGCAGCATGGATGCCACTAAGCCAGGTTCGCCATGGCCGGGTTATATCGAAAAGGCCGTAGCGGAACTCCATGACAAAAGGATTTATACACATTTTATTCCGTATAAAAACACGCCAGGGCACCCAAGCGCTAAGGAACAGCAGGCTATGGCAGATGACCTGATAGCGTTCATCGATAAGAATATAAAGTGGTAGTAGATCAGGTTGATTTGTCTACGCGAGTAACCGTATTTGCCTCACCCCGGCCCTCTCCAAAGGTGAGTGTTGCACAACTGAAGCGAGTCATTAAAAGATTTGGCAATAAAGTTCTTTGAAATATTGATTAAAACTTTGATTTTTAGTAAATTAGGGCATGCAAGGCAAAAAGCATCAACAAGAA
>Ga0134126_10000298_pt1 | contig 64650 bp, 59 predicted proteins | sample KB31752_FD_96881 | JGI IMG/M metagenome (GOLD analysis project Ga0134126, IMG submission 96881) | Terrestrial soil microbial communities with excess Nitrogen fertilizer from Kellogg Biological Station, Michigan, USA - KB3-175-2 | ecosystem: Environmental > Terrestrial > Soil > Unclassified ...
TACTACATTCGATTCATCCGCGTGATGTACCTCTGGGATGGCATCGCGGACGACGAACCGTTGTCGCTCTCACATCCTTTGCGGGCGGGACTGGCCGTCTCGCTCATTCTGATAATTGTCATCGGTGTTTACCCGCAACCATTCATCGCGCTGGCGCAGAAGTTAATTCCGGCAACGCCCACAATCGCTCCGGCAGCAGTAGCACCGCCAGCCTCGAACAATCCTCCGGATTCGCAGTAGACTTTCCAGCTCTTGCTTCTTTACACCTTCTATTTCTTCGCGGCAATTTCAATCTATCTGGGTCTGCTCTCGCTGCGTGGCGGCGTTCGCTTTGTTCGATATCTGCAGCAGGAACTGGCGGCAGAGATACCGGACTACACGCCGTTCGCGACGCTCTTCGTCCCTTGTCGCGGCGTCGACGTTGGGTTGAAGGAAAACATTCTCGCCCTGTTTGCGCAGGATTATCCCGCGTACGAAATCATTTTCGTTAGCGACTCAGCCGACGACCCTGCTTTTGCGGTTATCGAGGAAGCGCGCCACTCTTTCCAGAATCAAACTGGCCCGGTGATTAGCACTATGGTTGCCGGCGCAGCGACTGACAGTGGGCAGAAGGTGCACAACCTGCGCGCGGCTATTCGCGCCGCACATCGGCGAAGTGAAGTTTTCGTTTTTGCTGATACGGACGCGCGGCCGCAGAATTTTGCGCTGCGAGCGCTGGTCGCGCCGCTGGCAGACAAGTCAATCGGAGCGACAACCGGTTATCGATGGTTCGTGGCGGCAAAAGCTGGACTCGCATCGCACCTGCTGTCCGTCTGGAATGCGGCGATTGCTTCTGCGCTGGGCGCGCGTGGTGACAAGAATTTTTGTTGGGGTGGAGCAAGCGCGATCCGCCGCGAGACTTTTGAAAGGCTAAGAGTCGCCGAACGCTGGCATGGCACAGTGTCCGACGACTTCACCCTGACGCGTCTGCTGCACGAAGCCGGATTGCCGATCAAGTTCGTGCCGCATTGCCTGACGCCCTCGTTTCACCGCTGCACATGGCCCGAATTAATTGAGTTCACAACGCGCCAGTTGAAAATCACGCGCACTTACGCGGCCCACCTATCGAAGTCGGTGCTGATGGGCAGCGTGATCTTCGTACTGACTTTCTTTGGCGGTATTGGATTGGTCGTGGTACGCACGGCCTCGGGGCTTTCATTTGTCACGCCTCTGGTGATCTTGCTGCTGCTGTTTGCTATGGGCGCAGCCAAGTCACACCTGCGACTGCACGCCGTGGCGCTGGTGATTGACGGCGAACTAATGCGGACGTGGCCGACCACGCTGGCTCATGTATGCCTCTGGCCTTTCGCGTCAGTGCTCTTTCTTTACAATGCTCTGGCGGCGTCGGCCTCGAGACGCATCAAATGGCGCGGCATCACTTACGAATTGAAATCACCGACTGAAACTGTCATTCTTTCGCGCGAAATCGAATGATAAAGAAAATAAGCATTTGCCTGTCGATTTTTGCGATTGCGTTCGGCGGGTTGCGGCCTGCCGCGGCGCAGAAATCGAAGTCGCGCGATGACCTGACACAGATGGTCGACACTGAGCGCGCCTTTGCGCGGACGTCGGAAGAGAAAGGAATTCGTGAAGCGTTCGTCGGGTTCATCGCCGACGATGGCATCCTGTTTCGCCCGCACGCGGTCGTCGGCAAGAAGTGGATGCAGGAACATCCTCTGCCGCCTTCCAACACTCGTCCGCTACTAACCTGGCAACCAATTTTCGCCGCTATTTCGCGCAGCGGTGACCTGGGATACACGACTGGACCATGGCAGTTCAAAACTGACATCAAAGACGCGCGCCCTTCGGCCTTCGGAGACTTCATGACGATTTGGAAGAAGCAAGCCGATGGCAATTGGCGCTTCGTGCTCGATCTGGGAGTTTCTCATCCCGAGCCTCAGACCGAAGCAAAAGCCTCATTTCCTCGGGCCGCCACCAGCCGGTTTGCGCGAGTTGATGTCGAGGCAACCCGTACTGCTGTGCTGAATGAAGAGCGTGAGTTTGCCAAAGCATCCGCGGACCTGGGCGCCGCGGAAGCGTTCCTCTTGAAAGCCGACATCGGCGTCCGCGTCTATCGCGAAAACAAAATACCGTTTGTGGGACGTGCCGGTGTCTCCGCAGCCATGTATCCGTCATCATCCGTCTGGACTTGGACGCCCGCATTTGCAGATGTTTCGCGCGCCGGCGATCTGGCTTACAGCTATGGCACCTATGAAGTGCGAGACAAGAAGAGCGGCGCGATTTCGGAAAGCGGTAATTACGCGCGCGTCTGGAAGAAAGTCGCAGGCATGTGGCGCGTAGTAATCGATGTCGCGAATCCCGTGGCTGAAAAGAAAAGTAATTGACCAACAAAGCAATTCAACTGGTTCAATTGATTCGCTCGACCAGGCGCGAGAGGCGTCTCGGTACAGTGATTCTGTTCGTAACTTCTCGCTGCAACTCTCTCTGTAAGACCTGCTTCTATCACAACGAACTCAATCAGCCCGGCGACATGACCTTTGAGCAGATCGAGAAGGTCGCGCGCACGATGCCGCCGATTACCGATCTTTGGCTCTCGGGCGGGGAACCGACACTGCGTCACGACGCTTCAGAAATCGTCGATATGTTTGTGCGGAACAACGGCGTGCGGCGCTTGATCATTCCCACGAATGGTCTGGTGAAGGAGCGCGTTCATACGATCGTGAATGACGCGCTGGGCCGGCACTCTCAGTTGCATCTGTACCTCAACGTGGCCCTGGACGGCTATGGCGAAACTCACGATCGAATCCGGGGCGTGCCGGGCCATTGGCAGAAGACACTCGATTGCATTGAATCGCTTTACCCGTTGAAAGATGCGTACGGCGATCGATTTCGACTGAATGTGAACACGGTTGTGTGCGCGGACAACTACGCTGAGATCGAACGCCTCGGCGAATTCATGTGGGACAATTTCAAGCTTGATGGCCAGTACTTCAACATTGTCCGGGGCGATACGTTGGTTGGCGACGAGATCAAGCAGGTCCCGCCGGAAGCGCTGCCGCTGATGTATGCGTACATCTCGCAACTAACTAAGCGCTATGGCGATCGAATGTTCGCGGGCGATGACGTCCCCACGCGTCTGGCCAAGAACATCGCCTACGTGGGAACCATTACGACGCACTATCGAACTCAGCACCGGAATTTTCTGAAACCCTCGGCGTGGCCTTTCGCCTGCACCGCGGGCGAGACCATCGCGGTGATCGATTACAACGGCGACGTGCGCGCGTGTGAGCTGCGTGAGAAGTTCGCGTCGTTGCGTGACTATGATTATGATTTCGACGCGCTATGGGCTGCGCAGGATCGGCAAACCGAACTGCAGGCAATCGATGGCGGCCAGGCATGCTGGTGCACGCACGTCTGCTTCATACACGATTCGATGCGCCATTCGCGCCGCGGCCTGCTTTATGAAGGTCCGAAAAATTACCTGATACGAAAACAGTGGTCGAGTGGCTCTGCCACCTGATGTGCGGAAAGGCTTTGCCTTTCCGAAAAGCAATCCATTCTTTTTCTAAAATGCGAGACGAAGGCTCGGTTGCCGAGCCTTCGTCTCGCACAAGAAAACAGAAATCCCTCGACGGTAAGGCGGAGCCTTACCGCACATCGGGCGGCAAAGCCGCTTGAGTTTTGCGAGTCGCAGATGCCGGACGAAGACAAACAAGAGACCAACCGGCGCACGGGTATCGCGTACGGCGCGGCTATCTCTTTGTTCGCCGCTGTGGTTTCCGGACTTCTGCTGGGATGGCTGCTTGACCGTTGGCTCGGCACGAAGCCGTGGTTGCTTGTTGCGGGCGTGACCCTGGGTTCTGTCGCAGGTTTTTACGAGTTCATCCGGGCCACCTCGCGACTTTCCTGATGCCGCGCATATCGAGCAGAATGACAGCTTTTAGCTTAGTAAAATCTTCTCAACCAATCTGCAAACCTCTTCGTCTAAAGTATTGACCTGATGGCGGCTGCTCGTTATAGTCAGTGAACCAGGGTTAGTGCCCGGTGGCCCCTCCACCAACGCAGATAAAATTGGCCAGCCTCAATGTCGATTCATTAGTCTTGACGAGAGAGCGTCCCCTTATGAGATACCGTGCTTCCTGTTTGCAACGGCGATTCCCAGGCTTGGTGTGCGCGACTCTTCTGGTCCTCGTTTGCCTGAGCCAGTCGGCTTCGGCAGCAAATCAGAAGAGTCCGGTTCTGTACAGTCTTTCCGCAGCCTCGACGCGCGCGGTTGTCATGGAATCGGTTTCCCTGGTCGGCGAGCCGTTCTCGCTGAATATGGAGACGAACTTCAGTCCAGCCGATCCGCGCACGCGCATCAGTTTGTTTGGTACGGACTTTCAATTTCTCCAGGGTGAGGGAGCTAACTCCCTCACCGCAGACGCGCAGGATGCCGCAGGGAACATTTATTCGCTGAAAGTTGAATACGCCAATACCATTCCCGGGTTTTCCGGCGTTTACATGATCGTCGCGCGGCTGAACGATCAGATGCCGAGCAACCTGGGTGACGTGCTGGTGCGAGTGAATCTGCACGGCATGTCGAGCAATCGCGTTCGCGTCGCGATTGGCCAAATCGGTGGCGGACCTCCGGACGATCCCGGCGCAGTCGGCACGCCCGCGCCGTCAACGCCGCCCAGCGCAGTTCCCCCGCTGACAGCGCCATCGTACGGACCGAACGATCCAAACGTTTCTGTCGCGGATATTCGTCGCTTACTCGATCAAGCGACATGGGGCCCGGTGGGCGATGGCAGCGACGTGACGCACATCCAGCAAGTGGGACTGCGCGCCTGGCTCGACGAACAATTCACCGCGCCGGTTTTGAATCCGACGGATGGATCGGATTATCCGGACCTTGCGTTTCCGGCAGATGATCAAACTGCTCAATGCGGGACCGATCAGAATTGTCTGCGAGACAATTACACAATCTATCCGGTGCAGAAGCAGTTCTTCACGAACGCTCTGACGCGAAATACCCAATTGCGTCAGCGCGTAGCGTGGGCTCTTCATCAGATTCTGGTGATATCAAATCGCGACATCGTTGAGCCGTCGTGGATGGTGCCGTACTTACAGGCGCTGGATCGGAACGCATTCGGCAGTTATCGCATGCTAATGAATGACGTCACGCTGAATCCCGGAATGGGGCAATACCTCGATATGCGCGTCAGTACCGCGACGAACTCAAACGAGAACTTTGCGCGCGAGGTTCTGCAACTCTTCTCGGTCGGCGTGAACCAGGTGAATCTGGACGGCACGCCAGTTCTCGATTCCCAGGGCAAACCGGTTCCGACATACACGCAAACAAATGTTAACGAATTTACGCGGTTATTCACCGGCTGGAACTGGCAGGCGGCGTTCCAAGTGCCCGTACCGGGCGGTGGCACATCGGGTGCAACCAATTATCGTGATCCGATGTTGCCGCGCGGCGTGAACGGCACGCACGACGTTGGATCAAAGACACTCTTCAATGGGACAGTCGTTCCTGCTTGCAGCAGTCCGAACGGCGCCGCTAACGCTGCTTGCGCGCAGACCGATTTGACCGCGGGCCTGGACAATATTTTCAATCACTCAAATGTCGGCCCATTTGTCTCGCGACAGCTGATTCAGCATCTGGTCATGAGCAATCCTTCACCGGCTTACGTCCAACGCGTCGCCTCTGTTTTCAATAGCGATTGCAACGGCCTTTATCCCGAGAGTCCTTGCGGCGCGCGTGGAAATCTGAAGGCTGTCGTGCGGAACATTCTGCTCGATCCGGAAGCACGCGGCGATTTCAAAACTGATCCGAACTACGGCAAGCTGCGCGAGCCCGTGCAGTACATCAACAACATCCTGCGCGCCTTTAACGCCGCCAGTGACGGTGTTATCGGGAATCGTAATCCCGCGTCTGGCGGGGACATGCCCGCGCAACTCGACGAGCCGGTTTATCAGCCCACCACCGTTTTCAGTTATTACATGCCCGATTATGAAATACCCGGGACGAAGCTGCTCGGCCCGGCGTTTCAGATTCTGTCCACGTCAACGACGTTGCGGCGCGCGAATGTCGCAAACACGCTCATCTATTCCGGCATTCCGGTAAGCGCTAACTCGCCGACGGGCACGCAACTGAATTTTACTTCGCTCGATACGCTGGCTTCGGGCGATACGAGTGGCGGCCAGTTGGTCGATCAACTTAACGCGTTGCTGTTGCATGGAACCATGTCGACGACAATGCGCAGCTCAATTCTGACGGCTGTCTTGAGCGTGCCGACATCCGACGGCAACTTCGCGCGCAAGCGTGTGCAGACCGCAGTCTACCTGGTGGTAACTTCGCCGCAATTCGACGTGCAGAGGTAACATCGATGGCCCAAACACGCAGAGACTTTATTCGCAACACGGCCTGCGCGCTCGGCAGCATGGCGCTGGCTTCCACGGTCGACACGCTCGGTCTGGTGAACGCTTACGCGCAGAGCGCGGCGGATTATCGCGCGCTCGTGTGCATCTTTCTGAGCGGCGGCAACGATTGCAACAACCTGGTCGTCGATCTCAATCAATACAGCGGCTATTCGAACGTGCGTAATGCTGCGGGACTCGCCATTGCGCAGGGAAGCCTGCTGCAGATTTCGCCGTCAAGCGGTGGCTCTTTCGGTTTACATCCCAACCTGCCGGAACTGAAGACTCTATTTGATCAGAACCATCTCGCGATCGTCGCCAACGTCGGTCCGCTCGTCGAGCCGTTGACGCGCACGACCTATCAGAACGGTACCGGCAAGAAGCCGCTGCAACTCTTTTCTCATTCAGATCAAGTGGGACTGTGGCAGTCTTCAGTAGCGAACGACGTGGTCCAAACTGGGTGGGGTGGCCGCATCGCCGACAAGACTGGCAGTCTCAACGGCGCAGCGACGTTTCCGCAGATGACTTCGATTGCCGGCATCAGTCTGTTTGTGACCGGCGCGAGTGTGCGGCCGCTTGCCATCGGAGACTCGAACACAGCGCTTAACGCAGTTTTGCCACTCAACAATCCATCAGGCGGCGCGGGATTCACAACTGCGCAGAACACCGCGCGACGATCAGCATTCGATCAAATCAATGCGTTGGATCCTGGTGTGACACTGATTAAGGCCTCTGAATCGGTGCGCTCCAGCGCACTGCAAACACAGGCTGCACTAGCGTCCGTCAACCCATCACTCGCCACCGTCTTTCCGAATACGACGCTCGGACGCCAGTTGCTTCAGGTCGCGCGTGTAATCAAGGCGAGTACGGATGCCACCGCCGGTATCAACATGAAGCGGCAGATCTTTTTCTGCAATCTTGGCGGCTTTGATACACACAGCGTGCAGATTAATGGCCAGGGAACTTTGCTGCAGCAACTCAGCCAGGCCATGAACGCGTTTTATGCCGCCACGGTCGAACTGGGCATTGCGTCGAACGTCACGACGTTCACGCTTTCGGACTTCGGACGCACGCTCTCGCCGTCCGGATCAGGCGCCGCGGCGGTCGGCAGCGACCACGGGTGGGGCAGTCATCACTTTGTGATGGGCGGTGCGGTAATTGGCGGCAAGTTGTACGGCGCCTATCCGACGCTTGCCCTGAATGGTCCTGACGACACAGACAACCGCGGTCGTTGGATTCCGACCACTGCGGTCGAGCAATACGGAGCGACGCTCGCGAATTGGTATGGCCTATCAGCGAGTGACTTTCCGGCCGTCTTCCCGTTGTTGAGCCACTTCTCGCCCTCGAGCCTGGGCTTTATGATGTGAAGGTGCGGTCAAACAGAAAAATGGGGTCTGCAGAATCAGAGCATGAGACATGCAGCCCGGCGATTCACTCGTCGGGCTGTTGTGTTTTGTCTGCACGCTCGCGTCTTGTTCGAGCAGTTCGCCTGGTAAGAATTGATCCAAAACTCATCGCGGCTTTCGTGTTGTTGACGATTGCGGTGGCCCTCGTTTTATTCACGGACAATTCGGCGAATCCGAGCGCGCGTGCAAATTTCAGCGGACCGCCGGCCGGTTTCACAGGCGCGCCGGGCGAGCTTAGATGCGATGACTGTCACACGACGCCGACACAGAGCAACGGCTCGATTACCCTGAATGTTCCTTCTACCTACACGCCGGGACAGACGTACACTATCACTGTGACGCACATGACGACTGACTCGTCGCGTAAGCGCTGGGGATTTGAACTGACCGCGCTTGATGGGGCCGATCAGAAAGCCGGCACGCTCATAGCGCCGGCCAACGGTCTCACACAGGTGATTAACAATCAGGGACCTTTCCCTTCGCGACAGTACATCGAGCAGACCACCCTCGGCAGTTTCGAGGGACAACAGTTTGGCGCGAGCTGGACGTTTCAATGGACAGCGCCGGCTGACGTCGTCGGTGTCATCACTTTCTACGTGGCGGGCAATCAGGCAAACGATGACGGCAACAGCTCAGGCGATAATATCTATTTCACTTTTGCCGCAGCCCAGCCGGCGTCTGGGCCGCAGCTGCGATTGGAACAGAATGGTCCGAATGCGAATCAAGCCGCGGCTCTGGATGCGGTGCTCTTCATTCGAGATCCATTTCATGTTCAGACCGTCGCGCCCTGGTTTTACCCGGGTACAGATCAGAACACGCGCGTGATGGTGTTCGCAGCGAATCTACCTGCCGGCTCCGTTGTCGTGAATCTCATTGACGCGAATAATCAAAGTTTCGACGTCGCGGCGGCGGACGTGCGCACTGTTGCGGCTTCCGATTTCAGTCAGGTCACGTTCCGGTTGCCTGATAACCTGGCTACCGGCACGTGCACCGTTACAATCAAAGTCGGTTCGTCAGTAAGCAACGCCGGCACGATTCGAATAGTGCCCTAGCGTCTGCCGCGCGGATGACTCACTCACTCAATCAATCCTTCCTTTGTTCGCATATACTTTCGGCTTCGCTCCAAGCGAGAGGGGAAAATCACGATGACATCTCGATGGGAATTATTCTTTGGCGGGTTTGTGTTGCTAATGCTAATGGCAATGTTTGCTCAGAGCGTTAGCGCGCAGCCTCAATCGTCCGAACCTGTTGAAATTCATATCACGGCCAGGCGTTTCGAATTCGATCCGCACACGATTACGCTTCAGAAGGGGCAGCCGGCGAAGCTCGTCATTACCTCGGAAGATGTAGATCACGGCTTCGCCATTGAAGAATTCGATGTCAATGTGAAGATCCCGGCAAAGCAGACAAAGATTGTTGAATTCACGCCAGACCGCACCGGGCGTTTTAACATTCATTGCACCGTCTATTGCGGCGCGGATCACGAAAACATGACAGCTGAACTCGTAGTCGAAGAACCTCAATCGGTTGGCGCGAACATGAAAGTTACTTTCGATGAACAGTCGCCGGGCGTCGCGATTATCGAATCAGATGGTCAGCGTTATCGAATCGATACTGCTACGAAGACGGTGACACGAATCGCAGACGAAGCGGCGGCCGCGGTTCCTCATCCGGAACCAAAGGTCGAGAGACCGAAGGAAAATACCCAGGAACCCTATGACTATCGCCTGGTCAACGTGCCGACACCGAAGCGGGTCGTGCGTGGCAGTGTGAACCTCTACTTTACGCACCGCTTCACCCAACCAATTAGACCGCTCGACGACAGTGCGCGCCAGCTTTTTGGGCTCGACAGTTTCGGTGTTGCGTCATTCGGTGTCTTCTATGGCATCACCGACAAGCTTTACGCGTCCGCGTATCGCTCGCCGCTATGCCAACGCGGCTTGTGCCGGACCATCGAAGTCGGGTTGGGTTATCACTGGCTCGATGAAAAGAAGGGCGAATCGCCGATTGCTTTGTCGACGTACGCAAGCATCGAAGGCGACGAGAACTTTACCCGCAACTACACCTACAATCTGCAGGTGATGGTCGCGCGCAGCCTGACCAAATACGTCAATCTATTCTTTTCACCCGCCGTTCATCTCAACGCCAACGGTCAACGTAGATTCGATCCGCAAGCGAACAATTTCTTTCCGCCGGCTGCGGCGGCAGACGCGTTCCGCCAGGACAAACACGCTGGTTCTTTTGGTTTTGGCGTAAACGCGCGCATCAGGCCAACTGTTTCTTTGCTTTTTGAATACACGCCGCGGGTCGGTTTCAAGCTTGGGCGTGTCCGACCGATCGTCGGTCCGGGCTTCACCGTGACCGGCTTTACGGTGGATTCAGAAGCGGAGATCGGCTTCGGCATACAGAAAGACATTGGCCGCCATTCGTTCTCGCTCACTTTCTCGAATACGCAGACAACGACGACGTCTCGTTACAACTCGAGCAATTTGGTCTTACCCCCGAGCAGATTCATCCTTGGGTTCAATTTGTATCGCAGGTTCTTGAAATAAAAAGACGAGGTTTAGCGTTTGCCGTTTGGCTGCTAACTACCTCCTTGAGCAGCGTACCTTGCGGGTCGATCTTGACTGACGTCGGATTGCCCGTTAGACGAATCATCTTAGTCGTTGATTTGGCGGTCGGATAGATTGTTGTCTTTTCCACTTTGCCGTTAACGACAAACTCAACCGGGACCGGATCGAGAAAGGCCTCGCCTGATTGAAGTTGATTAAGCTTAAGCCATACGCTGGTGGCCGCCCGCCGCTCCATCGAGCCCCACTGCAACTCGTAACGAGGATGGCCGGCACCGTAAATCCAACGCGCGAAAAATTGCTTCAAGTCCTTGCCTGATGACTTCTCCAGCGCCGTGCGCAAATCCTCGGTGGTTGCATTGGCTTCCTTGTGCGCGTTGTAGTAATCGCGCAGTCCTTTGAAAAATGCTTCATCGCCCAGCCGCATGCGCAGCATGTGCAAAACCCACGCGCCTTTCTCGTAATTGTTAGGATTCAACATCCCCATCAGATCCTTAGTCTCGGTATCGTGAATGGGGAAGCTTGCCTGCTTCTCAAAAGTGAAGTAACGCTGCGCGGCGTCGTTCATGTAAGCGCGAAACGCATCTTCGCCGTCGTGCTTTTGCACAAACAAACCGGCGAAATAAGTTGCGAATCCCTCGCTCAACCAAAGATCTGCCCAGGTCGATTCTGTTACTGAGTCGCCAAACCACTGGTGCGCTATTTCATGAGCGACCACGCTCTCAATGCGCTGGGGAATGCCGAAGCGGGAGCTATTGTCATTGGCATTGCCCAGCGGCGCGCTGACTGATCCTTTCTGATCAAAGAGAGTGCTGGTGAAAACGATTGCGCTGGAGTTTTCCATTCCTCCGAATCGCGTGGCCCCGACAATGAGGGCAAGCTTCTCGTAGGGGTAAGGCGCGACGACCTGACTGAAGTAAGTCAGCGCCGGCGCCGCAGGTGAAAATCCTTTCGGCGCATAGTCGCGATCATGCTGCGGAACATTGAACATGAGGTTGGTGACAGATTTGTCCGGCGAGTTAATTATCGCGCCCTGGTTCACCGTAATGATCATGCAATAGGGCGGGATAGGTTTAGGTTCGTCAAATTTCCAGTGCGAAGTAGCCGCGTTGCCCGTGAGTGTCACGAACTTTCCGTTCGCAATCACTTCATAACGCTGCGGCGCCGAAACGGTGAACGACACCGAAGCCTTTGCCGAGGGATGATCCAGCGAGGGAATCCAATAGTGCACGCGATTGGGCCAGTTGTCTCCGGTCGCCGATTGATTCCCGTCACGATCTTTTGCGAAGACCATGCCGTCCTTCGGATGGCCGTGATATGTGATCGTCACATCCAACTTCTGCCCACGCGTGGCAGCGTGCGGCAATACCACATTCAGCGTTTCCGCCGTTCTTTCGGTTCGCGCCGGCTCTCCACTCACTACTACCGAGTCGATCGGCATCTCGCCAAAATCGAAATCAATCTTTGTAAGGCTCGCGGCCAGCACTTCGACGATGATCTGTGCGCGGGCGGATTTGAATTCAGTAATCTGGTCGTCGAAAGCAATGTCGATGTCGTAATGAAGCGGTCTCCAGGTTGTGACGGCCCGCTCAGTGCGTTGCGCCAACAACGGCCCGACAGCGAATAAGAGAAGGGCGGTGATCGAACAAGCGCGCCCCATCAGCTTTACGGTATTTTTCTTCATCTTCATCTCAGTCCAAGCATTAAGAGCGCCGAACGATCAGAGACATGGCCGCCGCTGCTTCTCCAGCTATCATACGCCGCGCGTTCATCGCCGCTAACAGGTCGGTTACCGATGCGCGCCGCCGGTGTTCGCTCAAAGGCGCGTTCGGTGAGCGCCATGTGTTTAGTTCGAATATGCAGTGAATTCGGGTTCGCCAGCGCTCTCTCGGCCGATTCAATGTCCCCAAATAGTTCTTCGTATGCCCGGAGGTGCCAGATCCTTTTGCCTTCCAGCTCTTCGATGGCGATGACGCGCAGTAAGCCGTAACCACTCTCGAGTTGGAATATCAAATCGTCTCCCGGCAGGAACTGCTCACTCATGGTCGTAAAGTTAGCAGTAACCAGATGTGAACTTCAATTGATTGAAAAACGTCAGTGTGAACTCTAGAATGCCGGGACCAAGTTGAGTTCCAAGCAAGACCACTACCAGATTCTCGGCGCGCGGGCTGATGCCTCGGCGAAGGAGATTGAGCGCCTCTACAAACGGCAGGCGCACAAGCGCCACCCTGATCGCGGTGGCGCTGAGGACGACATGAAAGCGCTGAACGAAGCGTACCGAGTCTTGCGGGATGAAGATTCGCGACGCGCGTACGACGACGCGCGCCGGCAACCGAAGCAGAACCGGCGCGAGGTTCGCGCTGCCGCGCCGGCTGCTCGCGAGGTAGGCGTCTACGGACAGTTATTGAGCGCACTCCTGGCCATCGCTCTCGGCTTGATGTTGCTGCTGTTGGTGCGCTTTAACGGTCTGTGGTTTCTTTGGCCGTTGTCGATTTTGGCGCTCGGAGTGATCTTGTTTGGCATTATCCTGGCGCATTCAGCGATGCAGAACGGGCGCCGCTTGTTACCGGCAACACATCCGGTGCGTCGCTTCCGAGCGATTCCGGAGATCGCTTTTTGGTTGGTGATAATCGGCGGCGGCGTGAGCCTTTATCTCATCATGTCGTCAATCTAGAAATGATTACAGGACTCGATCTACTGTTTCTGGAAGTAAACAATCTCGAAGAGTCACTCGAGTTCTATCAGGACGTGCTGGGATTCAATATCGAATCAAACGAACCGGACGCTGAGCCACCGATCGCTTCACTACGATCCGGTTCGCTGCGCGTCACTCTGGTGCAGCAGCTTGAGACCATGTTAAAGCGGGGCCGCGGCGTGCATTTCGTGCTCGGCGTGACCGATGTCGATCAGTTCTACCAGCGATTGCGGGCGCGACAAGTAAACGTTGCCGAACCAAAGGATGAAGGCTGGGGCGGACGATTCGTCAGTATGCAGGATCCTGACAGCTACCGGTACTTTTTCGTGACCTGGACATGAGAAATCAACGAACCCAACTCGGAGATCCAACATGAACTATCAACATATTGAGAACATGCTGATCAGGTATAGAGGTCAAGCTGTCGACATTAAGACTATTTCTGGCGGAGTTTACGAAGGCACGATCAGCGACGTCACGAACGACTATGTGGCGCTGAAAGTTAAGGACGCAGCGGGCGGCGAAGCCCTTGTGTTCATCCTGCTGCATGCTATCGAATCCGTCTCGCCGCAAGGTCCCGCTTAACATCAAAAATGCTGAAGTGATCTGTAACGAGATTTTTTGTAAAAACTTTCTGGTTTCAGTTGCATCCCATAGTTGACTTGTGCATAATCTCGTCTGCGCCCGCCTCCCCGGTGGGCGAAGTGGTCGCGTGGGGTGAGGACACGTGGCCTTAGGGTGGGGCTTGTGGGAGGGCCCCGCCCGCTTTTATTTTTGGGCCCTTGCATTCGCTCTTCACACTCGTCATGGCATTTCTTCGGTTGACTTTCAAAACAAGTGGCATAACATACGGCACAGATAATTAGCCCCAATGGCCACGTTATCTCAAGCACAATGAAGCAGCCGGCCACCACTGGGTGAGCGACCGCCACAGTAGCGCTTTTCTTGAAGGAGTTGCACGCTGTGGCATTTTTGCGCTCTTCAGTTAGTTTGAGCTGGTTGCGATTAAGGACGGAATGGCCTCATTAAAGCGTCTGCTGGTCGGTAGCCCGATTCGAACAGCGCGCTTAGCACACGAACGGCTCACCAAGAAAACGGCGCTGGCAATTTTCGCGTCCGACGCGCTTTCCTCTACAGCCTACGCGACTGAACAAATTCTGCTGGTACTGGCGGCCGCCTACATCTATGGGCAAGGGAACGCGTTTGGTCGCGTCGTGCCAATCTCAATCGCAATCTGTTTGCTGCTGGTAATTGTTACTCTTAGTTATCGGCAGACGATCCACGCGTATCCTTCCGGTGGTGGCGCGTTCATTGTAGCTAAGGAAAATCTCGGCACGATTCCTGGATTGATCGCCGGGGCCTCGCTGTTGGTCGATTACGTGCTCACCGTTTCAGTTTCAGTCGCTGCCGGTGTTGAAGCTATCACGTCGGCAACTCTGGGGACCCGATTTGAGGGCCTGCATGATCATCACATCGTGCTGTGCCTTTTCTTCATTGGACTCATCACCGTTGCTAACCTGCGCGGCGTCCGCGAAGCCGGCGCGATGTTCGCAGCGCCCAGCTATGCTTTTATTTTTAGTTTCCTTTGCCTGATCATTTATGGACTCGTTCGCTTTTACTTGCATCCCGATCTGGCCGCAACTCCGAACGAAGCTGATCTGAAAATCGCGGAAGGCTATCATCCCTCGCCTTTGCACCTGTTTCTTCTTCTAGGCGCGTTCGCCAACGGCTGTGCGGCGTTGACGGGAATCGAAGCGATCTCGAATGGCGTGACGGCTTTCAAACAACCTGAGGCCAAAAACGCCGCAATCACTTTGTCGTGGATGGGTTTTCTGCTGGTTGTAATGTTCGTCGGCGCCAGCGTGCTTGCATACTTCTTCAAGGTGCACCCACTGGAACACGAAACAGTGATTTCCCAGATCGCGCGGGTAGTGTTCACCGGTCCTGTCGGTTGGTTCTATTACGTGGTTCAGGCAACCACGGCTTTGATCCTGATTCTCGCCGCCAACACATCCTTTGCGGGTTTTCCGCGCTTGGCTTCTCTCCTGGCGCGCGACCGGTACTTGCCCCGGCAACTTGCTAACCTCGGCGATCGGCTGGTGTTCTCAAATGGAATTATCCTGCTAGCAGGTTTCTCAGGGCTGTTGGTGTGGGCTTTTCGTGGCGATACCAGCCGGCTGATTCCGCTGTACGCAGTTGGAGTCTTTCTTTCCTTTACCCTCTCCCAGGCCGGCATGATCATCCACTGGTGGCGCGAGGGACAACAGCTTCGCGCCATGCGCGGCGCTGCCGTGACGGGAACCGGATCAGCAGAGCAAGTCGCGAAGAAACAATCCGCGGAACTCAGGCTTACCGGAAAGCTGGAAGGCCTTCGGCTCACCAAACCAGGGAGCGAGCCAAAAACTCTTGCTGAAGTCGTTCAACTGGAAAAGAAATCGCATTGGAGAAAGTCTCTCGTCATTAATACCATCGGCGCCGTTGCCACCGGCGTGGTCCTCTTTGTCTTCATCGCCACGAAATTCATTCACGGCGCCTGGGTCGTCGTTCTCCTCATCCCCTTGCTGGTTTTGCTGTTCATGCGAATTCACGGGCATTACATTGAAGTTGCGAAACAACTTTCGACTGAGGGTCTGGGCCAATTGCGGCCCATTCATCACGAAGTGATCGTGCCGATATCGGGAATTCATCGTGGAGTCATCGAGGCTCTGGAGTACGCGAAATCAATCGCGCCGCACCACGTGACGGCCGTATACGTTAATCTCGATGATGAAGCGGCGCAGAAGCTGCGCGAGAAATGGCAGCAGTGGGGATCGGGAGTGAATCTCGTCGTGGTCGCCTCGCCGTATCGCTCACTGGCGCGACCACTTCTGAATTACATGGACCGGGTCAGGCGCACGAAACAAGGTGTGGTAATCACCATCGTCCTGCCTGAATTTGTGCCCGCTAAGTGGTGGCAGAACCTCCTACACAATCAAAACACTCTGTTTTTGAAAGGGGCGCTGCTCTTCAAGAAGGGAATCGTGGTGACGAATGTCCCTTACCACCTGGAACACTAGCGCTCAACGTTAATTCGGAAAGCGTTCACGCGATTGTCGGGAGTTAGGCAGTCGCGCTCATCGCCCGCCCGGCGAGAAAGCACGAACGGCAATAGACCGGCCGGCCTTGTGAAGGATAAAACGGCACCGTAGTTTGTTGTCCGCATTGGGCGCAGACAACGGTGACTTCGATTCGTTGTCTGATCCCCGCCGTGTGCGACGCGGAGATGGCCGCCAGCCTTTCGTTCTTTGCCTGCTTGCATGACTTGCAGCGCTTCGGCGGGTTCTTCAATCCTTTGTCGTGAAAGAAAACCTGCTCGCCGGCCGTCCATACGAACCTCTCGCCGCAATCGACACATTTTATTTTCTGATCGTTAAATTCGGACGAACTGGCAATCTCAGCCGTGAGGACTTCGGTCTCTGGCATCTCTCGTAACCTCCCCAGGTTGGTGCTGGCCCGACTAAGCGTCGGGACACAGTTCTACTGCTCTATGGAGGCTGACGAGGAGGCCGAGAAGTCAGGGCTGAATGCTGGTTAGCTGCGGAAATGCGGCGAGCACCCAAAAGCGACGGCCACAGCGCGCTGCAACTTATAACTAAGCCGCGAGCCTGTCAAGATATTTTGCCGCAAAACATCGCTCGATTTGCGGTTGATTCATTGTTAGCATGTCGGCGCAAATATGAGAGTACTGGTGATTGGATCGGGTGGTCGGGAGCACGCACTCGTCTGGGCGCTAAAAAGAACATCGGCGCGGCCGCTGCAATTGTTCTGTGCGCCGGGAAATGCGGGCCTTGCTGAGATCGCGCAGTGCGTGGCAATCGCCGTTACCGATGTCAACGCATTAGCTGATTTCGCCGAGCGGGAGCGTATCAATCTGACGATGGTTGGGCCGGAATCCTCGCTTGCCGAGGGAATCGTAGACGAATTTCAGCGGCGCGGCTTGCGCATTGTGGGGCCGAGCATGGACGCAGCGCGGTTGGAAACCAGCAAAGCGTTCGCAAAGGATTTCATGGAGCGTCATAGCATTCCGACGGCGCGCTTTCGCGTCGCATCTTCTGTCGCGGAAGCGCAGGACGTTTTGAGTAGCGGAGAGTTTGGAGACGAGAGAACACCTCTGGTCGTGAAAGCCGACGGCCTCGCAGCCGGCAAAGGCGTCGTGGTCGCGCAGTCTCGCGACGAAGCGTCACAAGCCATTGGCGAAATCACCAACCTGGGAGCAGCGGCACAGCGGATCGTGATTGAAGAAGCCCTATTCGGCCGTGAAGCCTCTGTTCTGCTGTTCTCAGACGGGAAAGACTTTCGGCTGATGCCGCCCGCACGCGATCACAAGCGCATCGGCGATGGCGATAATGGTCCGAACACCGGAGGCATGGGGGCGGTTACCGATTCGCACGTTATCGACGACGTGATTTTAAGAAGAGTAGTCGCCGAAATTGTAGAACCCACCCTGCAAGGAGCGAGCGCGGAAGGATTTCCTTTCCGCGGCATCCTCTTTATCGGTTTAATGCTCACTGCCGGCGGCCCCAAAGTTCTGGAGTACAACGTCCGTTTTGGAGATCCCGAGACACAGGCAATCCTTGTCCGTCTGCAAACCGACTTAACGGAAATTCTTGAAGCCATCGTCGATGAGCGTTTGGGCGACGTCGAGGTGGAATGGTCTGGCGAATCATCCGCCTGTGTGGTGCTCGCTGCGCGTGGTTATCCGGCCAAACCGGAAACTGGCGCGCGCATCCACGGACTCGGGCCAGATGGGCAACACACAGACGCCGTCGTTTTCCATGCAGGCACAACTCGCGGTGCAAACGGCGAATGGTTAACCGCGGGCGGGCGGGTTCTTGGCATCACCTCGACGGGTGAAACGCTGGAAGTAGCGCTGTCGCGATGCTATGCCGCGGTCGCCGGCATTCGTTGGGAAGGGATGCATTACCGGCGCGACATCGGCCGAACGCCCACGCCAACCGCGGCGGCAACGGGCTGAGAATCAGCGAATTTGTCCTGCTTCCTGGCGCGTGCCTTTTCTCTGCTCACTGCTTACTGCTCACCGCTCACTCTCTGCTATACTCACCGCGAAAATTGGCTGAACTGCAACAGTTTGCGCTCCGCCGACGTAATATTTGACGGCGCTTCTGGACCGCTGGTGAAGCCAATCCGACTTCAAAAATCGACTCTCTGGAGGATGCAGAAATGGGACTGTTGACGCGACTAAAACGTTCGATGCGCGCGCTGTTTGGCGGCGTGATCGAGAAGACTGAGGATCCGGAACTCATTCTCCAGCAGACCATCCGCGACATGCGCGACCGGATTCCGGATCTGAACAACTCTGTCGCGCAGGTGATGGCGACCGAGAAGTTGCTCGCCAAAAACAAAGAGCGGCTGGAGCAACAGGTCGTCGATCTCGATTCGAAAATCAAAGCTTCGATCAAGATGAATCGCGACGACATTGCCTCGGCCTACATCGGCCAGCTGCAGCAAGCGCAACTCGACCTCTCGAAAACCGGACAACAACTCGAGCACGCCGGCCTGGCGTCGAAGCAGGCGCTAAAAGCTCGGGACAATTACATGCTGCAAATGCAGCGGCGCACGGCTGAGGCCATGCAGCTTATCAATCAGTCGAAGCAGGCAAAACTTCAGGAACAACTCGCGCAGACAATGGCCTCGTTCCAGATCGGCGACGACGCGCAGACATTCGACGAAATGCGCGACAAGATCGATCGCCGCGCCGCCGCTGCCGAGGCCCGGATGCAACTAGGGACCGCTTCAGTCGATTCACAGATGCAGGAAATCGAAAAAGAAGCGATGGACATGCAATTGCAGGACAAGCTGCTCGCGTACAAGCGCGAAATGGGTCTGTTGCCCGAGGGGTCGTCGGGGAGTGCAACACCGCAGGCTCTGCCTGCGCAAGGTGAGACAACGCCGCAGTCGTGAAGCTTTGCGGTACTTTGCGACTTTGCGCCTTAGCGTGAATCGCCTCGTCCCGAACAATTAGACAATTCAGTTCGTACTATCGATGGACTTGTCGAAGATCGATTTTCGTTACGTGAAAGAGGCTTTCAAAGAGCCTCTGAATTTCTGGGGCATGGCTGGGTTCGCCGTGGCGGCGGCGTTTTTTTGGGATGTGACGCCGCTGTTGATGGGGCTCGGCGCGGAAGGATTGTATCTGGTGACCATTCCCGCGAGCCCTTTCTATCGGCGCTACATCGAGCGGCGCGAAAAACAGCGCCAGTACAAACTGCGTGACGCCCAGCGTGAACAGTCCATCAAAGCTTTCGATCCACGCGAGCGCGAAGCTGTCGAATACCTGCGCTGGATGAAGAACCAGATTTATTCGAACTACCGCAAATTCACCAACAGCAAAGAAATTCCCGCAAACCTCAGAACTCTGGATCAGCGTTGGGAAGACTTCGTCGATCTGCTGGATGTCTATCGCCGCCGCAAACATCACCTGCGATCCATCAACCGCCAGGCAGTCCAGAACCAGCTGAAGCAAGCCGAACACGCCGTTCAGACCGCGACGGATGATCGGCAGAAGCGGATTCAACAAGCGAACGCCGAGATCCTGCGTCGTCGCGTCGCGGCCTTTAACGATCTAGAGCGGTCCGTTCGCTTGGTCGAAGGCCAACTGCAATCGATTGAAAACTTCTTCGGCCTGGTTAATGATCAAGTCGTAACCCTGCCTACTCCCGAACGCGTCTCCGCCTTGCACTTCGAGGAACTCAGCGACTCCATCGCTATGACGCGTCAGATGCTGGAAGAGACGGCGGACACCTACGGGCTCCTCGACAACCAACATCGCGAGTTGGATCTGCTTCTCTCGAGCGGTTCAAGCTCGAAGTAAACTCACCACCAGGAGACTAAGACGCCAAGCAAAACACAAACTCAGATCAAAGTTCTTTGTGGCTCTTTGTCTTCGTGGTAAATCGTCGTTCTAACGCATTGTTTCCCCGCCAGTTAACCTCAAGTACTTCATCAGAAAACCCACTGTATCGTGTTGAAAAAAAAAGTCACCACAATATATTGACATCTTGAATCAAGAGGTTTATAGTCCGTCCTGCTTTGGTTGTGACGGCTGGCGGCGGCGGCAGAAGGGCTCCAAACCCAACTCCGCAAGGGTAGTATTAACTTCGCAAACCGACCGTAGTACCTGCGTAAAATCGAATCTTTTTGGTGCGGCGATTATGAATCGTCGATGGTGTTTTATTCCTCAGACCCCGGCTCGCGTGCGGATCCCTGCGCGAGAAAGGTAAAATTAGAGATGAAATCAGCGAGTGGTGCGAAGATGACTAAGCTGTCTGAAAACGAAATCCTCCAAGCAGACGGTACACACGCCTCCGGCGTGCTGCATGCCGGAAGCATGCATACCGCTTTGCGACGGGCGATTCAGCCCTTGGGCTTGAATGCGCGCAAAGTAGTGTCGAAGCGTTACTCGCTGAAAGACGCCAAAGGGAATTCGATCGAAGAGTGGAGCGACATTGTGGCTCGCGTAGTCGCGCATGTTTCGGTGGCGGAAACTGATCCGGCCGAGCGCGACACGTTTTACAACGCGATGAGCGACATCATGAATGCGCGCGAGTTCGTGCCCAACACACCGTGTTTGGTTAACGCTGGTAAACCGAATGGCCAGCTTGCTGCGTGCTTTGTGCTCGACGTGCCGGACTCGATTGCCGGCATCATGAAGACGGCGACCGATGCGGCGATTATTCATCAGACCGGCGGCGGCACTGGATTCACTTTTGAAAAGCTGCGACCCAGCGGTTCGATGGTGCGTTCGACCCACGGAGTCGCCAGCGGTCCGGTGTCGTTCATGAACATCTTCAACACGACTACCGACACCGTGAAGCAAGGCGGCGTGCGCCGCGGCGCGAACATGGGCATGATGCGCGTCACGCATCCCGATGTGCTGCGTTTCATTCATGCGAAGAACGATCAGCACTCGCTCACGAACTTCAATATCTCGGTCAATGTCACCGACAAGTTTCTCGAAGCCGTCGACAAGAACGAGTGGTATCAGCTCGAATTCAAAGGCGAGCCCTGGAACGAGCCTGTTTTCGATCCGGTCACCGGCCGCAACTACGTCGTCTATCGCCGGCCAGACGGCTCGACGGTTGCATTCCGCGACAAAGAGGCGTTCGACACGGCTGATCTTTCCGACGCGCTGATTGAGGAGCCGCCGGCGCCCGGATTTGTCTATGCGCCGGACATCTGGAACCGCATCATCTCCAGCGCTCATAAATATGCCGAGCCCGGCATCGCGTTCATCGATGAAGTCAATCGTCACAATCACATGATGAATTCGATGGGCCCGATCATGGCCAGCAATCCCTGCGGCGAGCAGTTCCTGCACTTTGCTAACTCGTGCAACCTCGGCTCGATCGACGTGAACAAGTTCTACAATCGCGAGCAGCGCGTCGACTGGGAGCGGCTCGCCGAAGTCACGCATTGGACCACGCGTTTTCTGGACAACGTGATCGACACTTGCGCGTGGCCTCTCCCCGAAATTAACGACGTGGTGAAGCGCACGCGGCCCGTAGGCTTGGGCATCATGGGCTTTGCCGATCTCTGTCTCAATCTGAAAATTTCTTACGGCTCGCCTGCGTCCATCGACTTGATGGATGAAGTGATGGGCTTCATTCGCAAAGAAGCCTGGAACGAGTCTCTCCGTCTCGGCGCCGAGCGCGGCGTCTTTCCTGAACTCGAAGCGAATCGCGATTCTTACGCCGACTTTCTCTACAACCAGATCGGTATCTCACGTGAAGTTCCGCTCACCCCGCGTAACTATGAAGTCACGACGATAGCCCCCACGGGCACGATTTCCCTGGTTGCAGAAACATCGTCGGGTGTGGAACCCAACTTCTCGTGGGCGTACGTGCGCAAAGACACTCTCGGCACACGCACGTACGTTCACACCCTCGCCGCGCAGGCGCTCGGCCTGGATGTCGATCAAACCGATCAGGATTCGATCGATGCCGCGGCCAGTTACGTGGTCGAGCATGAGCATGAACTTCCCGGCTATTTCATTTCCGCGATGTCGATCAGTGCTGAGCAGCATGTGCACGTGCTCGCCGCCGCGCAACGCAATGTCGATAACAGTGTCTCCAAGACCTGCAACGGCGCAGTGAACGACACCGTTGAGTCAGTCGATCATCTCTATCGCTTAGCCAGACAGCTCGGCTGTAAAGCCGTGAGTTACTATCGCGACGGCTCGCGCGAGAATCAGGTGCTTACTTCCATGAAGACAGAAACAAAGACGGAAACCCCTACCGTTGTAACTACGACGACGATCATTGAACCGGCCACCGACACCCGGCCCCTGACACCTGACACCGTCGTCCCAGAGGGCCGCGCGGAATCTGAGAACGAAGCGGCAGCACGTCGCCTCGCCGAAGCCGAAGCTGCGGCGCGCAAGCAGGGTGCGATTCGGCTCGAGCGCCCGCGTGAACTCCGTGGTGCAACCTGGCGCATTCCGTTCGACGGCCAGAACCTCTATGTCACGGTCAATCACGATGAAGAAATGATCGCTGAGGTGTTTGCGACCGGCCCCATCAGCGGCGGCGTTGGCATGCTGGCTTCCAAGATGCTGCGCGGTGGTTTCGACGCGGCAGAGGTGGCCTACAGCCTGAACAAAGTCACCGGCACACACGCCGTCTGGTTCAACGAGCGTCTGCTGACCAGTCCCGAACAAGCCGTGGCCGAGTGCCTGATGATCACGAACCGAAGGTTGAAAGGCCATCCCGATTCCGCGCGCGCTTTAAAGTCGCAGCCGTCCCTGGGTACGCAGTCCTCCGGACTGCAGTCTCAGTCCTCGGTTGGTTCGGCCAACACCCAACACCCGACACCCGACACCCGTCACGTCGTGGGCGCAATTATGTCCACAATGATCAGCACTTGCCCAGAGTGTCATGGGCAACTGGAGCATGCTAGTGGGTGTGATTTCTGTCGGGATTGTGGATATTCAAAGTGCAAGTAGCGGAGTGAAGTCAGTACCATCTGCGTGAGCGGATGGGTCACAGAAGGTAGTTTGAAGTACAAGGAGAATTACAAAGTAGATTTATAAAAAACGCGGTTAGTTTCCCCTGAGGTTTATAGTTCCCCGAGCAGGGCGAGAACTCACACTCGCGATTCAATTGACCAGCTAGTTTTCCCGACTTCCGCTCAAAAGCCCAAGCCGCCAAAACCAACTTGGCCGTCGCGAGAAACCGCGACGGCTTTTATGTGAGCATCAGCTGTTGGAAAGGTGCTCGATTCGTAATGACCATTCAACGTGCGAAGGACGCCCGGCAGTCCTCGCCTTAGCCAGTGGTAAGGAGCGTTTATGTATAACTGCACATTGGAGGTAAGAAGTTTTCACGATGATAAAGTTCGGTTGGGAAAGGAAGAGCGCGACGAGATGCGTGAGCGCCGTAACACCAACCGCACCAGAGTAAGAAATGGGCTGAAGGAAAACGGGAATCCAAAGCCAATGGATTTCTTTTCGCAGGGTTCTTATGCGATGAGAACGATGGTCCAGCATAAGAAAAAGGATTACGACATAGACGACGGCATTTACTTCGATGAAGGGATTCTTACAAACAGCAACGGCACGCAAATGTCCGCGTCACAATCCAAACACATGATTCGGGACGCTGTCGATGATGGTAGCTTCACGAAGAAGCCGGATGTCCGCAGCAACTGTGTTCGAGTCTATTACCAGACTGGTTACCACGTTGATTTGCCGGTTTATCAGCGCGTATCATCATCCAACGGCACAGACACTGAGTATTACGAACTCGCTTCAGACGAATGGAAGCGTTCTGACGCAAGGGACGTAACGGCTTGGTTCGAGGGCGAATGCAGTCGCCTAAGCGTTGACAAGGAGGACGGCGGCCAACTGCGTCGCGTCTGTCGCCTGATCAAGAAATTCGCCAGAAGCCGCGAAGGTTGGCGTGATCAGATCGCGAGCGGGTTTATGATTACCAAACTCCTCACGGAGTGCTACGTTCCTGCCGCTTCACGTGACGACGTTTCGCTGGTTGACAGTATACGGAGCATCCACGATCGACTGACTAGTAACTTAATTGTGGAGCACCCTGTAACGCCCGACGAAACAATTACCAATGGAGATGCCGATATCTGTGCCGACTTCTTGAGATCCAAACTATCGGATGCATTAGGATGGCTCGACTGTATATCAAGAGTTGATTGCACGCAGGAGGAGGCGCTAAAGGCGTGGGACAAAGTCTTCAATACTGATTATTTTATCGCCAGGCTACCCGATGATCAGAAAAAACGTGTCGAAGCACCAACAATATTAAAGTCAGGCCTGGTGAGGGATTGGGCGGAGCAGTCGCCGGCGCGCGTTGAAAAAAGAGGCGGCCACGGCTATGCCTAATGACCGTTTCAAAACGGACTGTCGTCATGAAATAGCTGTTGCTCAACTCGAGAGAGAGCTTGTGTCGATTGGTGGTCGGCGACTTGGCCAGCATGAAGTTGAGTTGTACCGAAAACGTCAGTTTGTGGCGGGTTGGAGACTGCCGTTCGAATTTGCAGATCAGTCTTGTGAGGTTGATCTGCTAGTCGGAGCTGATCTCCCATTTGTGCCAGCCAGACTTGCTTTAACCGAACCACCGCCGTTCTTGACTTGGCCGCACGTAGAAGAGGACGGTGTACTCTGCGTCTGGCCAGAAAGCGTTGCGTTCCCTCCGCGTGATGTCATAGGGGTAACAAAAAGTCTGCTCGTCGAGGCTGCGGACCTGTTAGCGAAATGTGCAAAGAACGAAAACCGTAAAGACTTCCTAACCGAATTCAACTCCTATTGGAGCAAGGCGCTCGATAACAATCCGACCTCGTTCCTAAGTTTGGTGGACCCGTGTTCACCCTCACGACTCATCCGTGTTTGTCGCCGTAAGGGCTTCTCCTTATTAGGTGAAACTGAGACATCTCTGACCAACTGGATCAAAAACCGGTACACCATCGAATCTATTGAGTGCGATCAAGCTGCCTTTATTTGGCTTGAACGACCTCTGTACCCAGAAGAGTACCCAAAGACCGCCAGTGACGTTTTCGAGATTTCTCGCAATTTTGGAGTCCGTGGCGTCGAGGTCCTGGAACAACTGACGGCGACTGAAAAAAAACGCGCAGTTGTTGTGTTTGCCGCAATGACTGACAACGGACCATGTTTGGCAAGTGTTACGATAACCGCTCCCCAACATCGGTCTGCTGGCGGAAAACTCGTAGACAGTTTGGAGAAAGGATTCCGACCGGGCCACACGCCAAATCTGTTGCTTGCGAACCGGTTTTGGCAGGCTGGCACACCTGCTCAACGGGCGTCTGTGGCTCGAGTCGATGCCAAATGGATTCATGGGCGGGGTGTCGATGAACGTCAACCGGTTCTCTCTAAGAAAAAGATAGTTGTCATCGGTTGCGGATCAGTCGGCGCACCGCTCGCGATGCAACTGGCAATGTCAGGTGTTGGAGAAATCTGGCTAATTGATCCAGGAGTTTTAGAGCCAGCTAACACTGGGCGTCACCCACTTGGCGCGAAGTATGTCGGAAAGAATAAAGCCCAAAGTCTGACAGAAGAGTTGAGGCGGGCATACCCGCATTCGCATTTCGAAGCGCGGGGAATGAGTTGGCAAAATGCTATGCGAACCGAATTCGAAATATTTGAGTCTTGTGACCTCCTCGTGTCAGCGACGGCAGATTGGGGTTCGGACAGCGAACTCAATGATCGGCACATGACCAAGGGCCGCGTTCCACCGGTGATCTATGTGTGGACCGAAGAACATGCTTGTGCTGGCCATGCCGTGGCTATATTGAGCACCGGTGGTTGCTTTGAATGTGGCTTTGATGAGAACGGGAAACCTTTAAACTCGGTAACGACTTGGCCGTCGGAAACGGTCAAGCAGGAGCCGGGATGCGGTGCGCTATTTCAGCCTTATGGCCCAATGGAGCTAGCACACACCATCACACTTGGCGGTGAGTTGTCTTTGGATGTGTTGTTGGAGAAGGCCGCTCACTCAACACACAGAGTGTGGGCATGTCAGAAAGAATTTCTTGACGAATGCGGAGGGCAGTGGAGTCCGCTATGGAAAACCGCCGTGGGTGATTATGGCGGAATTGTCTTGTCTCAGGATTGGTCGGAACGATCGAATTGTCTCAGTTGTTCCGTCAAGGGAATGGCAGCATGATCGCGTATCCCATCGCGACATCGGGTCAATCGGTCGTGTTGACGGATGCGGTAGTAGCGCATTTCAAAAAGCATCGTCAGAACCGGTGGCTGAAACGGGAAGCGGGAGGGCAACTCTTCGCTCGTCTGAGAATTCCAGAGATCATAATCGAGGAAGCGACTGGCCCGCGATCTAGCGACCGCCGAGGCCGTTACCACTACATACCGGATCGTCGCGCAGAACAGGCGGAGATTGAGGAGCGGTACGAATCAGGGCTGCACTATGTCGGTGATTGGCACACGCACCCGACAGCAGTTCCACAACCGTCGTCGCTAGACCTCGGCACCATTCAGGAGTGTTTCATTGAATCTAGTCACAACCTGGCGGGATTCATATTGATCATCGTCGGAAGCAGTCAGCCGCCCAAAGGACTGTTAGTCTCGATAAATAACGCCATTAGCTCGACGTTCTTACTTCCGAGTCCAGCATTCAGTACGAACGCTGGCAGGAGCGCGATTCCTATTAAGAGTGGGTAAATGAGATGCATGCTTACGCAACAGACGCAACGGATCGAAAAGTAGTTCCAACCGTATTGGCAGTAGTCTCCGTAGGTTTAGCCTTCGCGTTAAGCAAGACACTATCCCTGCTGGGATATCAGCCCCCGTGGTATGTCGATACCCCTTCGGTGATGGGCTTCTACGGTTTGCTCTATGTTTGGTTTGACAAGATCGGTTGGCGATGCCGCATCAAGTCTGCACAGTTGTCACGAATCCCGGATCTCCGAGGTACGTGGCGAGCTACGTTAAAGTCGTCTTATAAGGATGCTGCAGGTCAACCGACAGTGGTTGAGGGAGTTGTTCACATCCGGCAAACGTGGACGAGGTTGAGTATTCGCATCCAGTTTGGCAGTTCGACTTCATGTTCGACTATGGGCGCGATAAATACCGAAGACTCGCCGGACGCTGGGGTTAACTATGAATACCTTAACGAGCCCGAGCCTCATGGTGTGGATACCATGAGTATTCATCGTGGTACTTCACATTTGCGAATCAGTATCGATGGCAGAACTCTTGTGGGTGACTACTATACCGGCAGAGGCCGTATGAATTTTGGATCTTTGGCGCTTAACTTCATTTCCAGAGACCTAGAGTCAACCTAAGCAGAATAAAAATCGAACTATTGAAATTAGTTCCGTCAGCTTAAGGTGCCATTGTCTCGACATTCCTCGGGCTCGATAGTTGACAGGCTGAAATCTATCGCCGGCTAAAGCCGGCCCTGATGTTCCTGGGGACCGCGTTCCCCGGCTTGAAAGCCTGGGCTACTTTCAAACGTCCGCTGACGCGGATGAAAAACGCCCGCCCGGACGGTCGGGCTACAGCCCCCGTTGGGTGCTCGACCGCGTAACGCGAGCCGTCAGGATTCTGACATGCGCAAGATCCCCGCACTCCCAGCGGGTCTCAAAAATCCAATGTGGCGTCGGCTTACCTAATTCATGGGGAGTCGATATCATCTGCGAGGCGAATCATGAATAGACGTTTCTTTATTTCATCTTCAATTGCGGTCGGTGCGATCGCGTTGTGGTCGCGGCTGCCGAGCTGGGCGCGCACTGGAACGAATGCGGACGAGGACGTCCGCGCTCCCAGGGGCGACGCAGCACTCAAAAGTCCAGATTCAAGTATTCAAGACAAAGCAAAATCAAAAGGAATCCAAAAAGTGATCAAGACAGATGCAGAGTGGAAGGCTCAATGAGATCGAGGGTCAGGCCTTCGATTCTGCGATTCTCGCGGAATCTGACGGCGGCACTCCGAACCAAATCCAAAGCGGTATCGAGTCATCGCACTCCACGTTTGTCGCCCGCTAAAGCGGGCTCTCTCATCTCCAATGGATCGGTAACTCAGCCTTCAAAACCTGAGCTATTTTCAATCGTCCGCCGCGCGTACAGAACCGCGACCGTAGGGAGCGGGACAATGATTCATCTTGCGGATATGTCGTTCGATCGTAATGGACTCTGCGGGCGTCTTCGTCCCGCTCACTATCGTTCGCGGTTCTGTAACTCTCGCCCGCAAGGAAAGGGTTTCCCAGACTTGAAACCCTGAGCTATTTTCTTTTGTCCGCTGACGCGTGCCCGCTACCGCAGGTGGTTCTGACAATGCTGACGCGGACGAGCAGAAGCACTCAGCCTTTTGGAGTGCGCCGGCAGAGTCCCGAATTGTCGGGACGGCGACGGCGCTTTGAATCAGTGTTGAAGATAAAGAATCGCGAAAGCCACAGCGGTGTCGCTCCCGATAAATCGGGATTACCTCCGCGCTCCAAATCTGTCGCCCGCTAAAGCGGGCTCTGATTTCGTAAATAATTTGTGATCCTGGGGTGGCGCGCCGAAACAGCGCTTACCCCAGGCTATTTTATTTCACGCTTTCAGCGTGAGGAGTCGGTCGTAGCCACCACCCCACGCGGGCTGCCCGCGTGGGGACCCGGTCCGCTCTCGGTACTGACACAGCGCGCAATGCGGACGAGGACGTCCGCGCTCCCAGTATATTGCGCACACGAAATATATTGTGCGTTTGACATATGATCTTTAAAAGCATAGTGTGATTGCGAACCGAGTCCAGCTCACTCTTTCTCAGGCTCCTCTGGAATTCTCCAGATCATCTGACAAAATAGCTCAATACCAAAGGAGCATAAGTATGTTTACCCGTCATGTAGTAATTCAACTCAAACCGAAAACCGCCCCGGAATTTACGCGCCTGATTGAGAAGGAAGTAATTCCAGTGCTGCGTAAGCAGAAGGGATTCATGGATGAAGTTACCTTTATCTCGCCCGATCTTACGGAAGCCGTTGGTAACAGCTTCTGGGAGACGAAGGCGGATGCAGATGCTTACAGCCGCACCGGTTACGCCGAGGTCATGAAATCGCTGGAGCCAGTCATTAATGGAACACCGACGGTCGGAACCGCCAATGTTTCCAATTCGACGTTCCATAAGATCGCGGCTGCTCATGCAGCATAAGCGTTTGCAGACGGTGAAGGGGGCGCAGACGCCCTCTTTTCGCGATTCACCTGTTCCGGTTATCTACTTTGGGGGCGAGCCGGTTCCTCCAAAACCAGGAGTGATGCAGAAAATAAGAGAGCGCGGGATCTATGCTCTGGCCGACGGCAGAGAGTTCGTCGTGCATGCGGTCTTTCGCGGTGGTTATGTTTTCTACACCCCGGAGGATTGGGATCTCTTTGGGCCTCATGCATACGAATCCACTGCGGATGGGCGCCTGCTTTGGAACGGCCAATCCGATCAATGGCGCACCGAAGACCTCATCGATACGGGCCGGACTGCTCGATCTCGCTCGCGGGACAATTCCTAAGTCCTAGTGGTGTAGTTTGGGAGTGGCACGGGCGTCCCGCCCGTGAACAGAAGGGCAAGATGCGCGTACCACGTCAAACTGCACCACTAACAAGATATATCTCGCCGTTGACATATAACGGTCGTTAGCGTATGGTCAATGCAGAACAAAGTCCGAGCCACTCTGCTCCTCAGCTTCTCTGGTCACTTTTCCAGTCCAAACTGATTCCAGCTCAAACCCAGTTAGAATGCCAAGGCTTCTCTCTGTTGGATCGCGAAACCTTGGATGATTGGGAAGCGTTGGAAGCTTCTGTTGGTCCCCAAAGGGGGAAAAGGTAAAAGTAAAAATGTCTATGAAACTTTATGTTGGTAATCTTTCGTTCGATACGACGGGCGAGGATCTAAAAACTTTGTTCGCGGAAGCGGGCACAGTCGAAAGCGTCTCATTGATTGAAGATCGCGAAACGGGTCGCTCGCGCGGCTTTGGTTTTGTCGAAATGCAATCCAAGGAAGAAGGCGCGGCGGCCGTCGCCCAGTTTAACGGCAAGGAAGTCGGCGGACGTGCGCTGAAAGTCAATGAAGCCAAGCCACGCGAAAATCGCAACGGCGGCGGCTCGCGTTACTAAGTAGAAGCTGTTTTGCTTCGAACAGGCCTCCGGCGAAGAAATTCGCCGGGGGCCTTTTCTTTTGTCTCGCCGGCTAATGCCGGCGGTGATCTTTTGGGGACGCTACCCTCAAGAGGCAAGTTGAATCATTAGCCCGCGCGCTACCGCTCGCGGTTCTGTAACAACTGATGCCGACTAAAGCCGTTGGTGATGTTTTGGGGACGCTACTCTCAAGAGGCAAGTTGAATCATTAACCCGCTCGCTACCGCTCGTGGTTCTGTAACAACTGATGCCGGCTAAAGCCGGTGATGTTTTGGGGACGCTACTCTCAAGAGGCAAGTTGAATCATTAGCCCGCTCGCTACCGCTCGCGGTTCTGTAACAACTGATGCCGGCTAAAGCCGTTGGTGATGTTTTGGGGACGCTACTCTCAAGAGGCAAGTTGAATCATTAACCCGCTCGCTACCGCTCGCGGTTCTGTAACAACTGATGCCGGCTAAAGCCGTTGGTGATGTTTTGGGGACGCTACTCTCAAGAGGTAATTTGAATCATTAACGCGCTCGCTACCGCTCGCGGTTCTGTAACAACTGATGCCGGCTAAAGCCGTTGGTGATGTTTTGGGGAACGACGGCCTGTGTTAGTAGCCCGACCGGTAGCGAGGTGGATCGACCATTCAAGGTTGAGCATTGATCCGGTCGCATCCACCACCGCACGCGGGCTGCCCGCCTGGGTGACACGCGACCGCCGAAGCAGCCGGATAAGCCTTCACTGACGGTCGGGATACTGCCCCATGCTCTAATGCCCGACGGGAATTCTTTGGAAACGCGTTTTGCCCTCAGGGTCTTGCCACGAAATATCAAGCACGTAAGGGTTGAATTGGCCTTCGACGGCTTCCAGCCTTTGCAAGTGACTGGTGCCATTTGCCGGCTTACCGTTAATCCAAATTGAGTGGTGCATGACCGACTTCTCTGACGCAAGCATGCGTTCAATCCCGTCAAAGCGAATATGAATCTGCGAAGGCCCGTGCCCAATGCTGTCTTCGTTCTTCAGGAACACCGTTAAAATCTCAACACACTTGAGCGTCTGCCCCGTGGCATTCGTCAATTCGAGAACCAGATTCGGCCCTTCGTTCACGAATCGATAGGTAAAAGCTTTTGATTTGTTAGTTGCCATTAATGCTCGCTTTCAACCTTCCTCCTAAGGCTTTGTCCAGGGGATCGAAAGGAGCGTCAAAACGGAGGTTGGTTTTTTTGGATGGTCTTGGCAGTCCTTAGAAAAGCAGTATAGCACGGAGTGAATGATTGCCTTCGGGCCATCGCGTTTCCTCACTGGCGCTCTGGATTGAAAGGCTGGGCTTTTGCCGTTCTTCCGCTGACGCCGATGCGAGCGCTGAAGCGGACGGCCCGTGTCAGTACCCCGAGAGGTAGCGAAGTGGATCGACCATTCAACGTTGAGCATTGATCCGGGCGCATCCACCACCCCACGCGGGCTGCCAGCGTGGGGGTCCCGGTCCGCTCTCGGCACTGACACACGGCTACGCCCTCCCTCACGCTCGGGCTGCCGCCCCCCGCCAAGCTTGGCTACCTCAACCCAACTCTTCCGACCGGGAGAGAGGGTGAACGCGGCTTCCTCAACGCAGGCTGATGAGAACTCATTTTGTTCGCCGTCCCAGCGATGATATAAGCCCCGTTCACAAAACCACAGACAACCCGGGAGGCGGGAATTTGAAAGCATCGACGCTTTATCGAATCGCGGCAGTCTTAATAGTGCTTTTTGCCATCGGACATACGGTCGGATTTCTTCAGCACGATCCAAGTTGGGGACTTGATGCGCTGCTCGCCTCAATGAAGTCAATTCACTTCAACATCCAGGGATTCAATCGCAGCTATTGGGATTTCTTCGTAGGGTTCGGTTTGTTTGTCACGGTGTTTCTGCTGTTCGCGGCGGCGTTGGCGTGGCAACTGGGTGGTGTTGCGGCTGAGACTCTGGCGAGACTGCGCCCGGTCGCGTGGGCCTTCGCGCTGTGCTTTGTGGCCATCACTGTGCTGAGTTGGAGATACTTCTTCGCTATTCCGCTCGTCTTATCATTCCTGATTGCGGCGTGTTTGATTCTTGCTGCATGGCTGACGGCGAAACCACTGCGAAGCTGACTAAGGTGGTGGCGAGGTGGATCGATCATTCAACGTTGAGCATTGATCCGGTCGCTACCGCTCTCGGTACTGACACTCGCCGGCTAAAGCCGGCTATTGTTTCTTGTCGGACGCGTACCCAGGCTTAAAAGCCTGGGCTATTTTCGAACGTCCGCTGACGCGGACGAAACGAAGAGTCCCGAAGACGCCAGATGTATCATGGTCCATCTACCGTTCGCCCGCAGCGTCGTAAACGGCTTTGGCGATTTTGGCGATGACGCCTTCGCGCGTTTCTTCGTCCGCGGGTGAATCGGACACGAAGACAGCGATGGCGAGATGGTAGCCGTTGGGTAGGGTGATGATGCCGATGTCATTGGTCGCGGCGGTTATTCCTTTTTGGGTTCCGGAGGTGCCGGTCTTGTGAGCGACGATGGTTCCGCTAGGCAGCAGGCCTTTCAAACGTTTGGCGCCGGGAGTGGATTGAATCATGTACTTCAATAGCAAAGTTTGACTTGATTCGGATAATCCACGTCGCTCAAAGAACGCGCGCAACAGGGCAACGGCTGATTCGGGCGAGGCGTAATTGCGATATTGCGCGGTCCAATCCTGGCTCAACTCTTTTTCAGTGTTCAGCACAATCAGGTCAGTGATTGATAAGCTATTAAGGTACGTTTGGACTGCTGTGTTGTCACCGGCGAGCTTCATCAAGACATCGGAAGCGGTGCCGTCGCTCTCGGAAACCGCATAGCGCAACAACTCATCGACCGTTAGTTCGGCGCCGTTGGGATATTTATCGCGTATCGGGGAATGTGCCGCAGGTCCCACATAATCCGTTTTCATGATGCGCACTTTCTGGTCGAGCTTTAGCTTTCTATCATCAACTTGCTTCAGCACCGCCATGGCGATTGGAAACTTGTAGACACTCTGCATCGGAAAATGGTCTCGCGCATTGAGCGATGCGAGCGCCTCTTGGGTTTCTAAAACAACTGCATGAACCCCGACGCGGCCTTTGGCGAGCGATGCGATCTGGGTTAATTGAGGTTGAAGAGTGTCAGTCGTTTTAGGTACCTGACTGAGATTCTGGGTCGGAGCGTTGTGCAGGCTCTGCATTTCACGGTGTACGGATGCGCACGATAGCCCTATGGTGAATGAAAGGGCCAGGGCAAGTGCTCTGTGTTTTGCGATCATGCGGCGGATTATTCCACATTCTTCTCTCCGCGGATTTGTGGGTAGCCACAGCGATGATGTGAGCCGTAAATCTCGCCGGCTTTACATGAACTAACCACCCGCAAGCACCGTATTCGTAAAGAGCATTAGAGGCCACACACGACAATGAGGAGGCTATCAATGAACCCCAAACGAATGCTGACCGTCACGTCTCTGCTTTTGATTTTCCTGGTCATCGCTCACCTGGCGCAGGACGTCGCTTATGGATACGAGCCGGGCAATCTGCAAAACCTCATTGCCGTGCCCATCGCAGTCATCTGGTTGTATGGAACGCTGGTGCTCGCCGGACGACGATCGGGATACATCGTCATCATGCTCTTCTCGCTGTTCTCTTTGGTTGTGCCACTGGTCCACGCGCAGGGGAAAGGTTTTGGCCTGGCGAGTCGCATGGCGTATACCGGCGGACACTTCTTCTTCGTCTTTGGGCTTCTCGCGATCGGCGTGCTGGGCGCCTTCTCAGTTATCCTTTGCGTGCACGGACTGTGGAGTTTGCCATGGCGGCGTAAGCGAGAGGTTAGGAATTAGAATTCTCCGCCAAGCATGTCAGAACCCCGAGCGGTAGCGAGGTGGATCGATCATTCAACGTTGAGCATTGATTCGGTCGCATCCACCATCCCGCGCGGGCTGCCCGCGTGGGGACTCCGGTCCCTCTCGGTAGTGACACGTGGATACGCCCTCCCCTCACGGTCGGGCTAATGCCCCGAGCCTCAAATCCCGCCGCCGATCATCCGACACTTGCGGGAACCAGCAACTCGCCTTCAGCGTTTAAAAAGAGCACGCCCCTGAAAAAGTCTTGGGGCCCCGTTACTACTTGCGATAGCAACGAGGCCCTTGGATGAAAACATCGGTTCGGCTGCCTTGCGGCGGACGAAGATGCATCATCGACACTCCGCATCTTATCCACCTGGCGGCCGCACTTCAACCTTCGTCTGTCAGCGCCCGCACTGATTGATCCCCAGCAACGGCTGAGCGCTGAGCCAGCACACGGCAAAGGGGGTCACCATGTCTCGACGAATCACGCTCCGCTGCATTCTGTTTTTGTTTTCGACCGTCGCCCTCGCGCAAGGCCAACCGTCGAACTCTGCCAACAAATATTTCGAGCAGGGAACCGCGAAATACAATCGAGGCGATCTCGATCAAGCGATCGCCGACTTCACCAAAGCGATCGAAATCAGCTCGCAGCCCATACATCACAAGCGGAATGACGAGAGATTGCGGACGGCCGCAAACTCGTTCTCAAACACTGAAGACGAGCTGAGTAACATAACCATAATCGATCCGCTCACCGCGCTCGCTCTCAACGGTCGCGGTCTCGCCTGGTTGAAGAAGGGTCAGATTGAGCAAGCGCTGAATGATTTCGAGCGCGCGCTCAGGATTCGGCCTGGCCTCGTCGAGGCGTACGTAAATCGCGGCGGCGCGCGATATGCGCAAGGCGATAATGACGGCGCGTTGAGTGATTGGACCAAAGCGATCGAGATGAATTCGAAGTTGGCTGCTCCGTATGTCAACCGCGGAGCTGCGTTGCTGAAGACAGGAAAAGTCGATGCGGCGGTTGCCGATCTCGACAAAGCCATTGCGCTGGATTCTAAAGAGGCCAAAGCTTACGGCCACAGAGGATTTGCCTCGATCTTGCGGAACGATCTTGATGGGGCAATTGCCGACTTTGACGCGGCGATCAAATTGAATCCCCAACTGCCTTGGGTGTTTGAAGGACGCGGCTGCGTGGAGCTGGTTAGAGACGAACTCGAACAGGCGATCGCGGACTTTGATCAGGCAATCGCTTTGAATCCACAATTCGCTGTCGCGTACATGAAGCGCGGACTGGCTTTGCTGAACCAAGGAAGGGCAACTGAGGCGCTTAGAGATTTTGCACAAGCACAGACGCTCGATGCGAATCTTAAGGAGAGACTGGGTCCAATGATCGAGGCGGCGCGGAGCTCACCACCACAACGGATTAAAGTTACGGCGAATTAGATTGATGTCGCCGCTGGTGTCCTAAAGCCGGCTGCTTACTGCTTCCTACGCTTGAAATAATAAGCCGGATCGGTGGCCGGGCCGGCGACCGAAACCAGTTCCCAGCCGTTGGCGCCGAGTTTGTCGAGATGCTGTTCCAGAACGAATGCCTCACGAGCAAAGGGGACGTTTGGTTCTTTGCGCATGCGCGGATTGTTGGTTGGAGTTAAGTTGGTTGTGCTGGGACCCGCGACCGCCAGGTATTCCCACTGTTCGGCCGCCGTCGTGCTGCGCGACGCCGTTTCTTCCTGGCCTTTCGTTTTGACGCCCGCAAGCACGGCCAGCGCTAAGACCAAAATCACGACGAATTTCGACGCACGGATCAATGCTTTTTTCGTTTGACTCATGGAGTTCTACCTTTCGATTCTCTGAAAGCAAATGAAATAACGGCAAGCCCAAAGAGTCTTCTCATTGCGCTACTCCTCGAGCGGTGTCTTTAGCATGTTAGTACCATCGTGTCGAGATTTTTCCTCCCATCTCGGAGACCAGTTGTGCAAAAGACTTCTGCGCAAAGCTGCCGCCGATCCACAGATAGAACGCGGACGTCGCGCGCGCGAAAAAACCACAGGGCTGTTCGCCGCTAACGGCGCGTTGCCGACACGCGCTACAATCTCTCAAAACTAAAATCAAAGGGAGAACGAACATGGCGAAACGCACAGCAAGCGCGGTTTGGGAAGGCAATCTTCGCGAAGGTAAAGGAACGGTGAAGTTAGGCAGCGGAGCCTTTGAAGGTAATTACTCTTTCGTCTCAAGGTTTGAAGAAGGCGCCGGCACGAATCCGGAAGAGTTGATCGGCGCAGCGCACGCGGGATGTTTCTCGATGGCACTGGCGGCCGGGTTGACGAAGGCTGGTCACAATCCAAAGCGCATCAGCACTAACGCGAATGTTAGTCTGGAAAAGGTTGGGGAAGGATTCAAGATCACCACCATTGAACTCAACACTGAAGGTGAGGTGCCGGGAATAGATGAGCAGACTTTTCTCGATGCCGCCGAATCGGCAAAGAAGAATTGTCCGGTGTCACAGGCGCTCGCCGGAGTTGATATCAAACTCAATGCGAGGTTTGTGAAAAGCGCGGCAGCGTAATCAGGAGGCAGAAGGCGGAAGGCAGAAGGCGGAAGGCAGAAGGCGGAAGGCCGAAGGCGGAAGGCGGAAGGCAGAAGGCGGAAGGCGGAAGGCAGAAGGCCGAAGGCAGAAGGTTATCGCTGCTTCGGCTACTGACGAGTCGTTTCAGCTCAGTTCCGTCAAATTCAAAACAGGAGGTGTCGGAAAACAGGGACCACAGTTCCTTGGCACAGCGAATGCCCTCTCACATCATGCAATCCGAGTTTCGCGGTTTTACGCGTGAAATCGGCGGAAAATCGAACGGAGGAGAGTATGAAAAGAGTTCTTTCGGTCACCCTGTTAGCAATTTTTATTGCGACTAGTTTGACAATCTCACTTGAGGTTGTCAGCCCGAACACTTCAATCATTCCGACGGCTGCAGCGCAGACTACAGTGCGTCGTCGTCGCCACAAACGCAGCTTCTGGGCAAAGCACCGTGACAAGTTAACGGTGGCGGCCGGCACTGCGGTAGGCGCCGGGATCGGCGCGGGCGTGGGAAGTAAGAAGGCGGCCGCAATTGGCGCGGGCGTCGGCGCAGGCTCATCAGCGCTCTACACGTACAAGCTGAGGAAGCGTCATCGTCGCCACAGACGTTACTGAGAGCAGTGGGCGGAAAACAGAAGGCAGTAAGCGGAAGGCAGTAAGCGGTACGTAGTACGTAGTGCGCAGAATGGAGAGGTGGACTGTGCAATTGCATGATGTCCACTAATGATGCGCACTGCGCGAGCTAAGAACGCGAATGCCGCGAGTGATCCTCGCGGCATTTGTTTCTGAAACCACAACCCGACTGAAATCTGGCTGACATTAAGTTTGAATTGGGGGGTGCGCTTCTTGTGTCTAACTTTTAGAAACAAGGAGGCACCTATATTAACCAAACATCTACGTAGACTTGGCGGATTGATTTTGGCTGTGCTGCTGCTTCTTCCGAGTTTCGTGATTTTCCTGTCGAGCACGACGGCGCAGGCACAGCAGCGTGTGACCATCGTTCATCGCCCATTTGCCCCGTGGGGTTATCGGCGCCGAGCATATTACACCTTTGACAATTCGTCTGCGGCGACGAACCAAGGCTATAACGAGGGTCTGAAAACGGGTGAAAGCGATGCGAAACACCGGCGAAGCTACGATCCGCAACGCTCGCATTATTTCCAGGAAGCGAGCTTCGGTAACTTCGGTGAAGTCTATCGCTCTGGTTTCGTAAGAGGTTACGACGCCGGATTCCGTGCGTAGTGATTCGTTGCGACGAATGATCAGGGACATGCTCGGGCCTTGTTGCGGCATCCTGTTTCGGCGTTGCGGGGATAGGAGATGTAGACGCACGATATCGTGCCCGTTTCCGCTGGCCTAAATACGATTTCGTTCGATTTGGGGTGCGAGAAGCGGCCTACCCAATCGGCATGGCGATTGCCATATTCGCGGCGGAGGTTCGGAATATGAAATCAAATCATCTCAGTGGCAAGGTCGGGAGAATCATTGCGGTATTGTTTTTCCTCGTGAGCATCGGATTAGTGTCCAGCAGTTCAGTGCAGGCACAGTGGTGGCCGCAGAATCAGAATCGCGACCGGGACTACCGGCGCGACCGAGATCGTGATGACGATTATAACCGGCGCCGAAACGATGATTGGCGTCGACGCAATGGCGGTTACGGCAACGTGAATCAGATGGCGGCGAATCAGGGCTACCAGGACGGTCTCTATACCGGACAGAATGACGCCCAGCGCGGCCAGAACTACAATCCGCAAAGGTCTCACTTCTATCGCAACGGACATGGTGACAACGGGCAATATGGAAACAATGGCCGTTACAACAACGGTTACCAGTACCAAGCAGCCTATCGGCAGGGATTCCTGCAAGGTTACGATCAGGGCTTCCGTCAGTACGGCGGTTACAATCGCAATCGCCGCAGCAACGGGAACTACAGTCGTTGGCCGTTTCCGTGGTAAGTAAACCGACTAAGCTAATCAAACAACCGACTAAGCTAATCAAACAAAGAGAGGCGACGTTCCCCAGGCGTCGCTTCTTTTTTTTAGTCGAATTTCACGCACAACATCGACACCGATCCGCCGTCGAAGCCTTCGACCGGAAAACTTATGACATCACCTGAATTGCACGTGCCCAGAACATAGAGCAGCGGTAGATAGTGTTCCGCTGTGGGAACGGAGAGGACGGCATCGCGACCCAACGATTCATAGTTGACCAGGGACTCGTGATCACGACTCGTTAGTAGCGCTCGCGCGCGAGTTTCGAAGCGCACAGCCCAATCGAATGGTTCGACATGGTGCGCGCCCCAGGCGTAAGTGTGCAGATTGTGAACGAGGTTGCCGCTGCCAATAATTAACACTCCTTCGTTGCGCAGAGGTGCGAGTCGCTTGCCCAGTTCGTAATGGAAGGCGGGTGGTTGAGTCTCGTCGATGCTAAGTTGCAGTACCGGAATATCAGCTTCAGGGAAAACATGACAGAGAATTGACCACGTTCCATGATCCAATCCCCATCTTTGATCCATAGAGACGGAAGTTGGCGCGAGTAGTTGTTCGACACGTTGCGCAAGCTCGGGACTTCCCGGCGCCGGATACTCAACTTCGTAAAGTTGGCGCGGGAACCCGCCGAAATCGTGAATCGTGCGCGGCTTCACCATCGCCGTCACCGCAGTTTCGGGAATGTACCAGTGCGCCGACACGCACAAGACCGCCTTCGGTTTGTTCATCGACCGGCCAATCGCCGACCAGCTTTGCGTGAACCCATTCTGCTGCAACGCATTCAAAGGGTTACCGTGACCGAAGAAGATTGCCGGCAGGCGGTTCATCAAAAGTGATTCTAGTATTTGCATAAGGGATTCAGAAATCTCGGGCCATCAGCAAGAGGCATGATCGTGGTGTTTTCGTAGAACAACTTTGACCACCTCGGCGTACAATGTCCCGGGTGCACCTGAATGTTTTGTCCTCAATGCGCAACCGAATCAGCGCCTGACTTAAAATTCTGTCGCACATGCGGCGCGAATCTGCGCGTCATCGGCAAAGCGGTGACGCTCAGTGAAGCCATCGCGCGCAGTGACAGTGTCCCCGCCAAAGTCAAAGACCTCGTCAAGAATCTGAAGCTCGAAAGGGTCACCGATGAGGTGGCCCGCGCGATGGAGAAGATGAACCAGGAGATCGTTCACACCGCATCCGATCATCGTGAGTGGGTTCAAGCCAAGACTCGCGACCAGATTCGACATGAAATGCGCCGGCGTCGAAAAGAGAAGACTGCCGAACAGCGTCGCGAGCGTTATTTGACCAGGGGTTTTGTCACCATGTTTTCAGGAATTGGCTTGGGAGCCTTTCTCTATTTCCTGGGCCACAGCGTGGTGCTACATCTTTCACCTGACGACATCCAGAAGATTCCATTCGACCTTTACTCGTTGCTACATGTTCTGTGGCTGGTCGGACTCATCCCGGCGCTAGCGGGCTTCGGTCGGATCCTGGCCGGCCTGTCGATTCGGCGTGAGCGCCAGAGCGAAATAGGGACGGCTGAGGAACAGCCCCGGCGACTGGGCGAACCAACAGAGACGCCTTACGTTCCGCCGAAGACATCTGCCATGCGACCCGATGATGAAGTCACCGTGTTTGCGGCAAGACAACCTCCTGAGAGCGTGACTGATCGCACTACGAACATCCTCGAACACCACATTCAAACGCGCCAAACTGATGAGATAAATTAGTCAGCCTCCGGCCTCGGTCTTAACTGATTATGCTGTCGCGGGCCGTGACTTGGTTGTACAATTCGCCACCGATAGTCGCCAGTCTTTCCCCTTTTCACTCGCGTGAATTACCGGCGCGCACAAGGAGACGGAAAACATGCAAAGACTTTTCCCGATCGAGAAAACAACCACCGTTGGTTTGTCGTTATGCCTTGCATTCGGACTGCTTGTCTTGTTGACGACGCGCGTGCAGGGACAGCGTTCGCGCAATGAAAGCGGTTCGCACTCAAGCGGGAGTAGCGGCTCCGGTCGCAGCGGTGGTTCATCCAGTAGCTCATCGAGCACGCGATCAAGCGGCAGCAGCACTCCAGCGAGCAGTTCCGGCTCGAGTCGCCGCAGCGGCGGTGGTCGCAGCTCGGGCGGCAATGGAAGCGGCAGTTCGAATCGTGGCAATGGTTCTTCGGGCTCGAGCAGCAGCAGTAATTCACGTAGTTCGACCACCGGTAATAATCGGAGCCGCGACCGACGCCCGAATGACGACACGGATCGAACGAATGCCGAAGGACGGCCGAGAACTGAAGTTAATTCTTCGACTGATCGAGATCGAAATCGAAACCGCAACCGTTCCAGTGACACGGGTGCCACTACGTTGAGCGAGAACCGCGGTCGCGATCGGAACCGCTCCGGTGATGAAAACAGAATCGCAGATCGCGACCGAGATCGAGATCGCGGCGGCGACGACCGTGGCCGGCATCATCGGCACGGCTATGATCGACGTCGCGACGGCGATCACCGCGACTGGTGCCGCCATGAATACGAATGGGGACGCCGGGCATGGGTGTCGCGACCTTATCTCTATGCCAATTATGGGAACTATCAATACAGTTCCAACGCTTACGACAACGGTTATAACGATGGAGTGGTTACCGGAGCCAGCGATGCCCACCGCGGACAAACCTACGATCCTGAGCGCTCGCACTTTTTCAAACATGCGGGCGGCGGATTCCTGTCGATCTTCGGCCATCGTGAGTCATACAGCGCGGCTTATCGCGATGGCTTTTTGCGAGGTTACGAGGAGGGGTTCCAGAATTGGGAAAAATATTTTTCGAGCGGACAGTTTCGCCGGTAGCTGAACAGTGAGCTTTCGAAATTCGCGGTGGCACACCGCCGCAAAGTCTGCGACAATGGCAACTGGGACGATTTTGTCCGAATCAGAATATCCAGATGGATTACACAACCAGAGAATTACTGAAGCGTTACGCAAAATTGGCGTCAGGGCAGCCGTTCGCGCCGGTTTTGCTGAATATCCTTGTGACCTCGGTCTGCGACATGCGCTGCACGCATTGCTTCTTCACGGATGAACTCGACGATCGTCCGCGCAAGAAGCTGCAGATGAAGACGCAGGAAATCGATCGCATCGCGCAGACACTTGGCGGCAACCTGGGCGTCTTGATTCTGGCGGGCGGCGAACCGTTCACGCGCAAGGATCTGCCGGAGATCGTCAGCTCGTTCTATCGGCACAACAACCTCGAATCGGTTTACCTGATGTCGAACGGACAGATTCAGAAACGGATTTTTCCCGATGTCACACGCATCCTCGAAGAGTGTCCCAACCTCAATGTGACGGTGGCGATGGGCATCGACGGACTGCAGGAACAGCATGACAAGATTCGCCAGAAGCCGGGCTCGTGGTCGATTGCGATCGAAACGGCGCGCGAGTTGAAGGCGATGAAGAAACAGTATCCGCAGCTCGATCTGCAAACGTGCACCTGCTTTATGCATTCGAACCAGGACACGATCTTTGAGTGGTACGATTTCCTCAAACACGATTTGAAGCCTGACAAAGTGAATTTCAATTACATTCGTCCACCTTCAGCAGATCCGATTGAACTCGAAATCGATCACACGCGGTACGCGAAGTTGGCGCAGATGATTGACGACGATTCGCGGCACGCGGCGATCAAAAACAGTTACGGCGGCAAGGCCGGCTTCTTCAAGGCCGCGATCGACATCTATATGCACGGCTTGATCGCGAAGACTCAGGAGACGCAGCAAGCGCAACTGACGTGTTACGCAGGAACCGCCGGCGCAGTGATTTACGACGAAGGCACGCTGTCTTCATGCGAAAACCTCGCGCCGATCGGCAATCTGCGCGACCACGACTGGAATTTTCAGGGCCTGTGGTTGTCAGACGCGATGAAGGCGCGGCGCAAGCAGGCGGCTGACGGCTGCTTCTGCACGCACGAATCGAACTGTTATTACCCGTCGCTGCCTTTCAATCCGAGGCACTTGATTCAAATCAAGAAGCTTGAGCGCGAGATGAAGAAGTCGAGCAGGGAATTAGAGAAGCGCGGCGCCGCTGACCAACAGCCCGACGGCGTCGCAGTGAATGTCTAATAACGGTGGCCCAGACTTCAGTCTGTGATTTGCCCGCCCTCACTCACAGACTAAAGTCTGTGCCACATGACAAGAAGTGAATCCTAACACTCCAAAAATCTTAATCCTCTCATCGGACACGGGCGGCGGTCATCGCTCTGCCGCGGCGGCGATCGTCGCGGGGATTCAGTCTTTCGTTCAAGGCGAGTCGTATGCGATTCGCACCATTCGCGCGGTCGAAGAATCTCATCATCTCGCTGCCAAGATGGTGGCGTTTTATAACTGGCTGCTGCGCAACAAGCAGCACTGGATGAAGTATTACTACTGGTTCATCAATCGCTTTCGTCCCGATGCGCGCCAATTCTTTTACAAACGAACAGTCGGATACGTCGCCAGCCAGTTTGATAAATGGTGTCCGCATGTCGTCGTGAGCGTGCATCCGCTCACGCAGCACATGTTCGCGCGCGTGCTGAAAGAACTGGGGCTGGCGAAGCGTATTCCGCTCGTCACCGTCGTGACGGATCCGTATTACGGATTTTGGAAAGGCTGGGCTTGCGACGATGTGAGTCTCTACCTGGTAGCCACTGAAGATGCGCGTCAGCAGTTGATCGATTACGGCATCGCACCGGAACGCATCAAGATTTCCGGCATGCCGGTCCATCCGAAATTCGACTTTCCCGACGAGCAGGCCGCGCAAACGGCGCGCACCGCGCTGGGACTCGATGCTGAGAAATTCACTGTGTTCGTCAATGCCGGTTGGGAAGGCGGCGGCAACATCCCGCAAATCTTCCGCGAGTTGGTGCGCGGCGAATTGGATGTGCAGGCGATCTTTCTCGCCGGTCGCAACGAAGGGTTGCGCACTGAAGCCGAACAAATCGCCTCAGTCGCTAAATTCCCGGTGAAAGTAATTGGCTACTCGGATGAAGTCCAGAATCTTATGCGCGCCGCGAACGTCATGATTTCCAAGCTGGGCGGCCTCAGTACCTTCGAAGCGCTCAGTTGTCGCGTGCCGATCATCGCCGACAGGATCACTGAGCCCATGCCGCAGGAGGCCAGGACGGCTGAAATGATCGTCAAGGGTGGCGCCGCCGTCAGCTTGAATAAAGCTTCGGACGTGGTGCCGGTCATTCGCCATATGATCGACGATTCCAAACACTACGCGTCTTTGCGCGCCGCTACGATTACGCTGGCGATCCCCAACGCGACCAAGCGGATCGTGGAAGAGATTGTCGCGTTGATTCCTGAGCAAGCATCCGCAAACAGTGAGGCGCTGGCGGAGCGGGCAGCGTAATACGAGAGGGAAAAAGGGTAAGAGGGGAAATGGGGAAGAGTGAAAGTCATTATTTCCCCTTTTTCCCTTTTGCCCTTTGCCCGACGGCTTCCTTTCTTGACTGACGTGCGCGCTTCGCGGTTTAATCCCTCGTTCTTAAAAATCCGAAAAAGTTAAGCAGATCGGTAGTCGTTACAATCCCGACAAGTCGGGATCGTGACGGGGTCAGCATGCGAGTGTCCTTAAGCCACTCCCTACCGGTCCCAGTTCTGTAGCGGGGATGGCTAATCAGCACATGAGTCTTTTACTCGAGGGAAAAAGAGCTTTCATCACGGGCGGCACGCGCGGCATCGGCGCGGCGCTCTGTCAGGCTTTCGCGCGCGAAGGAGCGGACGTCGCATTCAGCTACAACTCGCGCGACGATTTGGCTGAGCAGGTCAAGGGTGTAATCGAGTCGCTGGGACGGAAAGCGCGCTCATTCAAGGTTTCGGTTACCGATCGTTTCGGCATGAAACACCTGACGCGCGAGCTGGTGCAGGAATGGGGCGGCATGGACATTCTCGTCAACAACGCTGCCATCAACCGGGGCGACAACTTTGCGACTACAACTGACAAAGCCTGGGATGAAGTGATTGGCACCAACGTCGGCAGTCTCTTCTCCGTCACCAAGCCGATGTACAAGCAGATGATTCGCCAGCGCGCCGGCACGATTCTCAACATCACCTCGATCGGTGCGATTCGCGCGCTGCCGACGGCAGTCCACTATGCCACTTCCAAAGCTGCGATGATTGGCTTCACGAAATGCCTCTCGCGCGAAGCAGCGACTTTTGGCATCAAGGTCAACGCGATCGCGGCCGGTATTTTCGACACCGATCTTGCCCAGGCCTTGCCCGAACGCTGGATCCAAATGCACGAGTTTTGGGTGGGCCGTTTAGGTAAGCCGCAGGAGCTGGCTGAGTTTGCCGTCTTCATGTGCAGCGATCGCAACTCGTACATGAACGGCGAAGTTGTGATTGTCGACGGCGGCGCGGTGACTTAGAGCAGTAGGCAGCGGGCAGACGGCAGTACGAGGAAGCAGATCTACTCTCGACTAGTCGACTTCTCAATTTCATCAACGCGCTTTTGCAAACCTCTCAGCGTTCTCGCCATTTCTCCAAGACGCCTGAACGCCGCAATCGATCGCAGCCAATCCTTATTATCGAACGCGGGAATTCCGGAAATCATTTTGCCCGGCGGGATGTCGTGACTAGTCGCGCTCTTCGCGGTCAGCACCACATCATCGCCGAGTGTGTTGTGACCGGCGACGCCTGCCTGGCCAGCAAGAATCACGCGGTTGCCGATGTGCGAACTGCCTGCCAATCCCACCTGCGCGCAAATCAGAGTGTCTTCGCCCACTGTGCAGGAATGGCCAATCTGCACCAGGTTGTCGATCTTCGCGCCGCGCTTGATGCGCGTTTCGTCAGTTGAAGACTTGTCGATAGTCGTGCCGGCGCCGATCTCGACATCGTCTTCGATGACGACCCGACCGGCCTGCGGAATCTTTAGCCAGTGTCGCTCTTCATCTTTGGCAAACCCGAATCCATCACAACCGATGACGGCGTTGTTATGAATGATGACGCGCGCGCCGATAACCGTGTTCTCGCGAACCGCGACGCCGGAATGAATCTCAGTTTCATCGCCGATCGTCACGTTGTCGTAAATCGTGACGTTTGCGTGGATTCGTACGCGTCTGCCAAACCGCACGTTTTTTCCGATGGCGACATGAGCGTCGATGAAGATCTCTTTCGGAACCTGAGTGCTTGAATCGATCACCGCAGTCGGATCCCAGTACGGTTCAAAAGACGGGAGCGGGTTGAAGGCAATGAGCGCGCGGGTAAAAGCGAGATAAGGATCTTTCGCGCGCAGTACAACGAGATCCGCGCGCGGCACTTCGACATCGTCCGCCACAAAGATTGCGGATGCGCCGGTGGCGGCGACTTTCGGTGTGTAGCGCGGATTGGAAAGAAACGTTACTTGCCCGGGCTCAGCCTGTTCCAGGCCGGCGGCTCCCGTGATTTCAATGTCGCCGTCGCTTGACTCGCAGTGCGCGCCCGTCAGCGTGGCCAATTCCGCAAGTTTCATCGCGCGGCAGTTTACCGTAAGAACGCTCAACCACGCATCATGCACGGAAAAAATGAAGTGTGCTGGAGGGCGACGACCTGAGGACTACAGCGCACCGACTAGAGCGCAACCGTCCCGGTTTCGTAGTTTCTCAGCCTAAAGTGCACGCGCGCGAGCTTGTCTTTTGCCGGTCAAATCTTGTCCGCGTCGTAAGCAGCCAGTTCTGGTTCGAAGTGAGCGCGCGGTTGATTCGTTCGATTGCCTGCGAAAGAAGCTGCGGCCTCAACTCGGGAAACTTTGGTGCGAGATGAAGCAGCGCCTCTTGCTCAGTTAATCCACGTTCGTGCACCAGGCGAAACACCTGCTGATCCGAATCCGATTGCAGGAAACTCGACCATGCTTCGCCCGAGTCGGCAAGCCCAGCTTTTCCAGAATTAGATCAATGCGAGTTTCCGCCATAGTTCGGAAGATGAGAGCGATTGTGAGCGTCGGTGAAGACTCAATCGGGTGCAATTGAGGTTGCGGCAACTGGCTGTTCCAGGGTGAACAGCATCCGACGAATGGTCCGCAGCTTTCTCCGCCGGGTTGTGTGAGTGTCAAGAGTGCTGAGGGAGTGCGTATCGGATTCGAGGATAAGGGTATCATTCACATCATGCTAATCGGATCGATCTCGAGACTGACGTGCCGCAAATCCTGACCGGCGCCTTCCAGCATGGTCAATGCGCGATCGATGACATCCCGCATCTGTTTACGACTGCGGGATTTCAGCAGCACGTGAAAACGAAATTCATTGCGTAGTCGGGCGAGCGGCGCAGGGGCTGGGCCGAGTATGCGGCACGAGCGTTGTGTATCCGCTTCAACCAGAGCCTTGCGCACTTGTTGAGCGATTTCGTGAGCGCGATTCACATCAGTGTGGCGAGTCAGCAATAAAGCTAAGGCGACGAACGGCGGATACTGATGATTGCGGCGATGGCGAATCTCTTCGTTGTAGAAGCCGGCATAATCCTGCGCGACCGCGTGTCGCAAAGCATAATGATGCGGATGATAAGTCTGAATCAGCACGCGACCCGGCCGCTCGCCGCGTCCGGCACGCCCGGCTACCTGAGTGAGCAACTGAAAGGTTCGCTCGGCGGCGCGAAAATCCGGCAGCGCCAGACCTGCATCCACAGAGATCACGCCGACGAAAGTAACGTTCGGAAAGTCGTGGCCTTTAGCCAGCATCTGGGTGCCGACGAGTAGATCAAGTTCGCCCTTCTCGAAATCGAGCAAAGTCTTCTCGAATTCTCGGCGCCGTGATTTGGTGTCGCGATCAATTCTACCGATGCGCAACTGCGGGAAACGCTTGCGCAGCCGCTCTTCAATTTGCTCAGTCCCTTCGCCTACGTAGTAGATGTATTTACTTGCGCAAACCGGACACTGCGAAGGCGCGCGCTGATAGTGATTGCAGTAGTGGCAGACCAAAGTTTGATCGCCGCGGTGATAAGTGAGCGTCACCTCGCAGTTGGGACACATGATCGATTCGCCACATGAACGGCAAAGGATGAAGCTGGAGTATCCGCGCCGATTCAAAAGAATGATCGACTGCTCGCCGTTCGCTTTGGTCTCCGCGATGGCTGCCAGGACTTCATCAGAAAAGACGGTGGGCTTTTTGTGGCGTGCAAACACAGCCCGCATGTCGATCAATTCAGCAGTCGCCAGCGATCGTTCACCGATTCGGGAAGGCAGACTCAGATATTGATACTTGCCCGTTTGTGCGTTGTGAAACGATTCCAGCGATGGCGTTGCCGATCCGAGCACCACAGTGGCTGACGACTTCTGCGCCCGCACGATAGCGCTGTCGCGCGCGTTGTAGAACGGGGATTCTTCCTGTCGATACGACCCATCCTGTTCCTCGTCAATGACGATTAGTCCCAAATTCTCGACGGGAGCGAAGACCGCTGAACGCGTGCCGAGGACTACGCGGGCTTCGCCGGTTCGTAAGCGCGACCACTCGTCGAACCGTTCGCCGCGTGAAAGTGACGAATGGAAAATCGCAATTTGATCGCCGAAGTGGGCGCGCAAACGCCGTGACAGAATCGGGGTGAGCGCGATCTCGGGCACCAGCATCATCGCGCCGCGTCCTAAGTTCAATGCAGCGCGCATCGCGCGAATGTAAATTTCGGTCTTGCCGCTGCCAGTGACGCCGTGCAAAAGGAGTGGGGAGAACTTTCTATCCTTGATGGCGCTTTCGATCTCGGCGAGCGCGGCAGATTGTGCCGATGTCAACTTCAGTTCTTCTGTCCTGGGTAATTCAGCGCGCGCCAAAGGGTCGCGACGCAAATCTTCTGCGAATTCCTCGACGACGCCTTTCTTCTTTAGAGTGGGAATGACGGACGCACTGATCTGAGCCTTGTTGATTAGTGCGCTGAGGGGCATCTGTCCGCTGTGAGCGCGCAGTGCTTCAAGCGCACGTTGCTGCGCCGCGGTTCGTTTCTCGTCCTCGGCGTCATTGACAAGCCGGATCAACCGTTGCCGCTTCGCGCGAGTCGCTGTGGTGCGCGTACGGTAAGCGCGTTCGATCAGGCCCTCGCTCTCCAATTCGCGCAGCCATTTTGGAACACGCGCAGAGCCCATCCGAAGCGAAAAGGCGTTGACCTCGGCTTCGCCTTCTTTGTTGAGGATTGCAAGTGCTCTTTGTTTGCTTGAACCACCCGCTACCGCAGGTAATTCGGACTTCATCTCCGACGCCGCTTCCGTTAATTCTGCGAGTGTTTGGCGACCTCTTTCCGTGATCGCCACGACCTGCATGATTGACGTATTGATACCGGCGGGCAGCGCGGCACGCATTACTTCGCCGAGTGGAGCGGCGTAGTAGTCGGCAACCCAGCGCGTCAGCTCCACCACTTCAGGAGTCAGCGCGGCCTCAACATCAAGCAGCTCTTCAATCTCTTTCAACTCCGATTCGATCAGACTTGTGCCCTCGCGCAGCCGGGGAAGGAGAGCAACGATGTAACCCGTCATTGGTTTGTTCCCGAGTCGAACCACCACGCGTGAGCCCACTCGGGCGGCGGACTGAATCGATGGCGGCAGACGATAAGTGAATAGCTTGCGGAGATGAACGGGGAGGGCGACGTGCGCAAACTTCGGAGCAGTTTCTTCCTGCGAGGTGGTGTCTGGCACTGACATTGTGCGGGAGATTATCGCGGGATGAAGCCGATTCAAAGGGAGCTTTACGCGTTCGCCGAACCATGGGTGGCGCTGTCGAGGTGTTCCATCACCTTCTTCAAATCTTCCCAGGTCTCGCGCTTTTTTGAAGGATCACGCAGCAGATACGCAGGGTGGAATGTAGGCATTACCTTTATTCCATGATAATCCCGGAACTGTCCACGGACGCTGCTGATGCCGGCTTTGATCTCCAGAAGATTGCGAAGCGCGGTATTGCCCATCACCACTATTACGTCAGGTCTGACCGTTGCGATTTCGCGAAAAAGAAACGGGCGGCAGATGGCCGCTTCTTCCAGAGTCGGCTGACGATTGCCGGGCGGCCGACAGCGATTGACGTTGCCGATGATCACGTCTTCACGTTTCAGACCCATCGCTTCGATCATCTTCGTAAGCAATTGCCCCGCGCGACCGACGAAAGGTTTACCCTGCGCATCTTCGTCCGCGCCCGGGGCTTCACCGACGAACATCAGCCGCGCTTTTTGATTGCCGTGCGTATTCACAACCTGTGTCCGCCCTGCACACAGACCGCAGCGCGTGCAGTCGCCGATATCCCGCCAAATGTCTTCCAGAGTTTCGTTCGATGGCGGCAAGGATGGCTCGATTATCGACGCCTCGCCAAAGAGAGTTGTAGGTGGCGCATTCGGCGTGGGCGATTCAGCGGATTTGTGCGTAAAGAGAGTCGGTGAAGGCCCAGGCGAGGGAGGCTTTTCAACTTGCGCGGCAATCCGTTCGGGTGTCGCTGCTTTCGCTTGCGGCATGACGTGCAGAGTAACAGTCTCGGCGGCCGTGGAGCGAAGATCGATCGTCTCGGCGCCCAGTTCGCGAAAGTAGTTCACATACTCTCGCGTTTGCTTTAAGAGATCCTTAAGTTCGTTCTCGTGATCGGAACTCATTATTGGTTGGTAGCTGCTGGGCGTGACTTATTCTGTCTTGCTCGAAGTTTTACGATCTCATTCAGAATCCGATGCGCGGTTTCTATTTTTGACATCAATGGTAATTCCACAATCTCAGGATCGTCACGTAAGAGAATCGCGACCGCATTGTTTTCTGAATCAAAACCTGACGCGGTGTTCGAGACGTCGTTAGCGACGATTGCGTCGAGCCCTTTGTTGTTCAGTTTTTCCGTAGCGTGTTTTATCAGGTCTTCAGTCTCAGCGGCAAATCCGATAATCAATTGCCCGTTACGGCGCGCACGGGCGACTTCACTAAGAATGTCCGGCGTTCGCGCGAGTTCGAGTTGGAGCGCGTTCTGCGTTTTCTTGATTTTCTGATTTGCCGTGCGAGCGGGCGTGTAATCAGCAACAGCCGCTGCGCCGATAAAGATGGTGGCGTTCCCCGCATTTTCGATTACCGCATCGCGCATTTCCAATGCGGTAGTAGTTTTGATCAAACGCACTTGCGCAGGCGGATCCACGGTGGTGACTCCAGCCACCAAAGTTACGTCGGCGCCCCGAGCGAGGGCGGCCTGCGCCAGCGCAAACCCCATGCGTCCCGATGAGCGGTTGGAAAGAAACCTGACGGGATCGATCGGCTCACGAGTCGCACCGGCGGTTATCAAAATATGTTCGCCGGCGAGGTCACCGTCCCCAGCGCCACTGTCCAGAATTCCGAGCGCCGCAGCCACAATGCGTTCTGGGTCGCTCAATCGCCCCGGGCCAATTGTGCCGCAAGCCATCTCGCCCGCGTCAGGGTCGATTAGGTGAACGCCATCAGCGCGAAGCTTCTCGAGATTGCGCTGCGTCGCGGGATGCTCCCACATCGTCGTGTTCATCGCGGGCGCCACCAGCACCGGAGCCGTACACGCCAAATAAGTCGATGTCAGGAAGTCGTCCGCAACACCGTTCGCGAACTTTGCCAAAGTGTTGGCGGTGGCGGGCGCAACAACCAGTAAATCAATGGTTTGAGAAAAAGTTATATGGGCAATCGGGTCGGGATTGTCGGCTGCGTAATCATCGACCACTACATACGAGCCGGACAGTGCGCGAAAGGTCAGAGGAGTAACAAACTCGCAGGCGTGACGCGTCATCGCCACGCGAACTTCGCAGCCGGCGCGTTGCAGCCCCCGCAGGACTTCGATCGCTTTGTAAGCGGCGATGCCCCCAGTGACACCGAGTGCGATTCGCTTCGGTCGCGCGTCGACTTTCTTACCCATAGTGAAATCAAAATGTAACATCCACAAATTGTGGGTGCAATATTGCGCGATTTGTGACGCGAGTATAATCTGCTCACCATAAAGCACCGACAGAAACTGGCTAGCCGCGAGTTTCCTGAGCTAAAGTAGCGAACCGCATTCCTGTTCGGTCACAGCTTCAATCCGGGGGTGACTTCGATGCTGCGCTTAAAACTTTTTTCAATAGTTGGAGTTGCGATTCTGTTTGCGAGCACTGGTTTAGGCCAGCAGCGGCTCGGTCACAGCACCAACAATTCAGAATTCGGTCCGGTGATGCGTGCCTACTTGGGCTATCTTAAAAACGAACAGGAAGTCGTTGACGATCGAATTAGCCGGCGCGAGATTTCAGCCGAATACTACCGCCGCAATTTAAATCGTATTCGAGCGCTGCGACAGACGGCAATTCACCTGGTGACGCAAAGCGGTAACGACTATGTTCCTGAACTTGAGGCCGTCACCAGCGAAGAGTTCGGTATCCTCTTTGAGACACCTCCCAACCCTCGCACCTTGCGGGCGAATCAAGTAGTAAGGAATACGTTCCGCTATCTCGGACCGGTAAACTCAGGCGAACTCTTCTATGTTTTTGCGCGGCTGGATCCCTATGAGCAGGCCGCCCTCCTGGAGTCAAACAACAACCAAACCGCGGCTGAGCAGCCTCGCACCGTTGAGGCGAAAGGTCAGCGGATAGGGCAGGGCGCAACCCGGCCGCGGAAGACCGCTCCACACTAATCAAGGCCTAATGTTTGGGCCCTTCCGTTCAATTCGTGTGTCCGAAGGTTTTGCGCAAAAAGGACACAGAATCTTGACAGCATTTTAGGGAAAAAGCTCTTTACACCCTCATATGACCGTGTTATCGTGCCAAAACCTAGTAATTTAAGGGCTTAAGTTTAACGAATCGTAAGGAATTGGCTGTTGACATGGAGGCGTAAGTTCGTGTACAAAAGCCACTGATTTAGTGGCTTGCCGCGCCACGAAAAGCTTCTTATTATTGAGTTTGGACAGCGGAGCGTTGTTCCGCAACGGCTGGAAGCGAGCCGAGTCAAAAGCGTATTCCAGGAATCTTGTTCACTTCTACGGGAGGAAATGATGACTAGCAGAAATTGGAGCCGCAAGTCGATGGCATTCGCGTTGGCGATTGCCGTGCTTAGCGTCTACTCGATGGTGGCACTGGCCAACCCGGGACAAAAGAACAGCGGCGAGCTGTCGGTCTCCGGCCAAGTCACCGTTAATGGCCAATCCGCAATTTCGGGTGCGACTGTTTTTTCCGACAGCGTGATTACGACTGGGGCAAACAGCAGCGCCGTCGTGAGTCTGGGAAAGCTCGGACGCGTCGAATTGATGCCGAACACCACGGTCAAACTGAGCTTTACGGACAACAATATTTCCGCTTCACTTGATGCAGGTCGTGTGAACGTTGCGACATCGGCCGGAGTGTCGGCGATCGTCACGACGAAAGATGGCGCTGCGGTAGCGGATGCAAGCCAGGCGGCGAGCTTCATGGTTGACGTTGAATGCGGCGACATGAGAGTTAACTCGCAGGGTGGTTTGGTTGAGTTGCGCGCGGCTGGAAAGACAACTGCCATTGCCGCCGGAACGACTGAAACGGCTGGCACGCCGCAACCAGGCACTCGCTGCACGCGCTTGGCGCGACCGGCAATGCATGGTCTTAGTGGCGGCGCGCTCGCTGCTCTCCTGCTCGCGGCAGGTGGTGCGATAGCGGCAGCCATTCTGGCAGGTCGATCTTCTAACAACGACCTCAACTTCGGCGGGTCCGTCACGGTTATTAGCCCGACGAAGTAACTGGCGTTTCAAACTTAGCTTGTGACGTGCCTACGGCGCGGCACATAATGTAAACTGCGGGTCACGCACGTAACGTGCGTGACCCGTATCTTTTGAATCAAACGATTGCGAGATATTTAGCCTGAATGCATATAGCCGTTATCGGCTCCGGGTACGTTGGGCTCGTAACCGGAGCTTGTTTTGCGGAATTTGGTGTCGACGTAGCCTGTGTTGATGTAGACGCTGAAAAAATTGCCCGCCTGAGTCGGGGCGAAGCCACGATTTACGAACCCGGACTTGATCAACTCATCCAGAAAAATCTCCAAGACGGCCGCCTGAGATTCACCACGGATCTGCAATCGGCAGTCGAACCTGCCGCAGTAGTATTTCTGGCTGTGGGCACACCGCCACAAGCCGATGGTTCGGCTGACCTCACGTTTGTTGAGAACGCCGCTCGCGAAGTAGCCGGTCACATTCACAATTACAAAGTCGTTGCCATGAAATCGACCGTGCCGGTCGGAACTGGAAAGCGACTGACGAAACTCATCAAGCAGTACCTGCCCGGGCCTGTCGACTTTAGTGTAGTGTCGAACCCGGAGTTTTTGCGCGAGGGGGCCGCGATTGGAGACTTTATGCGTCCCGATCGCGTGGTGATTGGCAGTAATGACGAATCGGCCACTGAGGTAATGCGCGAACTCTATCGACCTCTTTACCTAATCGAGACGCCTTTCGTTCTTACATCAGTCGAAGGCGCCGAACTTATCAAGTATGCAGCCAACGCTTTTCTCGCCACGAAGATCTCTTTCATCAACGAGATTGCTAATCTTTGCGAGAAAGTTGGATGTGACGTGCACCAGGTTGCCCGAGCGATTGGAATGGATCGGCGCATTGGCAGCAAATTTTTGCATCCCGGACCCGGCTTTGGCGGCTCCTGCTTTCCCAAAGACACACGCGCGCTCTCCGTTATCGCGAGGCAGTACGATTCGCCCACGACGATTGTTGACGCCGTGATAGACGTCAACGAACGTCAACGCCGCTCGATGTTGCCGAAGATTGCAACCATTGCCGGTGGGTTAGCAGAGAAACGGGTCGCTGTTTTTGGCCTCAGTTTCAAGCCGGAAACCGACGACATGCGCGATGCGCCAGCCGTTGACATCATTCGGGGCCTGGTGGATGCCGGCGCGAATGTGGTTGCCTATGATCCTGTCGCCCAGACTGAAGCGGAAAAACACCTGCCGAAGATTGAATATGCAGAGGACGAATATGCTGCCGCCGCGGGCGCCGATGTTCTCGTTTTTATCACCGAGTGGAATCAGTTCAGAGCGTTGGACATGGAACGCATTCACAAGTTGATGCGCACGCCCAACATCGCCGATCTGCGAAACATATACGAACCTGCTGACATGCGCGAGTTGGGTTTCAACTATGTCGGCGTAGGAAGATAACCAATGGCACTCTCAGGAATAGCCGTCGTCACGGGCGGCGCAGGATTCATCGGTTCTCATATCGCCGCGAGCTTGGTTGAGAGCGGTGCAAAGGTCCGCATCATCGACAATCTCTCGACTGGCTACGAAAAAAACGTCCACGCAGTCGGCCCGGACGTTGATTTTATTAAGGGAGACGTGGGCGACGAGGAGGTTCTGAAAAAAGCCCTGAGCGACGTTGAACTGATTTTTCATGAAGCCGCGATTCCCTCGGTTCCCCGCTCAGTAGATCGACCCTCCGAAACTCATCAGGCTTCAGTTGACGCAACTTTCAAATTACTGCTGGCCGCACGCGATCACAAAGTACGACGCATGATTTACGCTGCGTCCAGCTCTGCCTATGGCGATCAACCGGAGCTGCCCAAACGTGAAGACATGCGGCCGGCGCCGTTGTCCCCTTACGCGGTGGCAAAGCTCGTCGGCGAGTACTATTGCCAGGTGTTCACTCGGGTGTATGGCCTGGAAACGGTTTCCTTGCGCTATTTCAATGTTTTCGGTCCGCGGCAGGATCCGACGTCGCAGTACTCAGGCGTCATCTCGAGATTCATGAGCGCGCTGCTGACCGGTGAGCAGCCGGTAATCTATGGCGACGGCGAGCAATCGCGCGACTTCACGTATATATCCAACGTAGTGGATGCGAATTTGCGCGCGGCCGAGTCGCGCAGCGCAGTCGGTGAAATTATCAATATCGCCAACGGTGACCGCACAACGCTTAACGAGCTGCTCGAAGCGATGAAAGTGATAACGCGAAGGCCTAAGGTTACTGCGCGCTATGAGCCGACGCGAGCGGGCGATGTGCGCGACAGCCTCGCCGATCTTACGCAAGCGCGAACCCTCCTCGGGTATGCGCCCCAAGTCAATCTTGAAGACGGACTAAGACTCACGCTCCAGTGGTGGGAAAAGAATAACGCGGGCTGATCGAGAAGATCAGTGACCCTGTGACAGCTTGCCGATCAATGAGAACATGGGCATGTACATCGACACCACGATGCTGCCGATAGTTATTCCCAGAAATCCAATTAAGGCCGGTTCCATCAACGTGAGCAGGTTGGCGATAGCCGAGTCAACTTCCTGTTCGTAAAAATCGGCAATCTTTCCCAGCATCGCATCCAAGGCGCCGGTCTGCTCGCCGATACCGACCATCTGAGCCACCATGTGCGGGAAAATTTCCGACGCGCGTAGAGGCTCTACAAAGCTTTTACCTTGTTCGACGGCGCCGCGAATGTTGATGATCGCCTCTTCAATGATCACGTTGCCGGCCGTGCGCGCAGTAATGTCCAGCGACTGCAGAATCGGAACGCCCGACGATAGCAGCGTCGACAGGGTGCGAGAGAAGCGCGCGATACCAATCTTCAGGAAAATTGGGCCAATGATGGGAACTTTCAGCAGAATGGTGTCGATTATCCTGCGACCCTTCGGCGTCTTGTAAAAAACCTTCAAGCCCACGACACTCGCAACGATGACGGCCAGGATGACCAGACCGCCCCAGCCCGCCAGAAAACTACTGAGGCCAATGACAATTCGCGTCGGCAAAGGCAGCGGTTCGCCCGGACCTAACAGTCCCAGGAAGATATTCTGAAATTGGGGAATCACCACGATCATAATGACCGCGATGGCCGCGATGGCGAGTAGGATGACCGCCGCCGGATAAATCATGGCGGAGACTACGTCTCGCTTCAATTTCACAATCTTCTCAATGAAGGTCGAGAGCCGCTGTAGGATCAAATCCAGAATACCGCCGGTCTCGCCGGCCTCGACCATGTTCGCGTACAACTGATCGAAGACTTTGGGATGGCGATTCATGGCGGCGGCCAGCGTCGAACCTTCTTCAACGTCCTGTCGGACCTGGGCCAGCACCTGTTGGAAATACTTGTTTTGCTGCTGCTGCGACAAAATGTCCAGACACTGCACCAGCGGCAGACCGGCATCAATCATCACTGAGAACTGGCGCGTGAAGATCGCAAGGTCCTTCGACTTTACTTTCTTCCTTCCCGCGAGTTTGGGGATGCCGATTTCTCGTCCTTTTTCTTTGACGGACATCAGCGTGATTTGTTCGCGGCGCAACGCTTGCCGCAGCGCTTCGCGATTGTCGGCAACTCGTTCACCGGAAACGATTTCGTTCAGCCGGTTCTGGCCCTTGAATACGTAGGTTGGCATGTTGGTGCTCCGTTGTGCTGGTGGTAATAGCCTGGTGACTCGCTAGCGTCGCTGCATTACTCTTTGCTGATTGTAGTTTGGCGGCATCGGGGGCTTAGTCATCGATCCGTTACCCGTGTTCAGGCCGGCGCCGCGATCGATGAGGTCGCGCAGCTCGTTAGCGTTGGAGCTGCTCTTGAAGGCAGTCTCGCGCGAAATCTGTCGCTTGTGAAAGAGCGTCGCCAGACTTTGGTTGAACGTCTGCATCCCGTGAACGTCCTGACCGGTTTGCATCATCGAATAAATCTGATGGACCTTGTCTTCGCGAATCAGGTTGCGAATGGCTGAATTCGGAATCAGGATTTCCATCGCCAGAGCGCGGCCGCCACTATCAGCGCGCGGCAGTAGGGATTGGCAAAGGATTCCTTCAAGCGTTAGCGACAACTGCGCGCGCACCTGCGCCTGCTGCACAGCCGGAAAGACATCGATGATTCGGTTGATCGTCGATGCTGCCGAGTTCGTGTGCAACGTAGCGAAGGTCAGGTGACCTGTTTCAGCGATGCGTAACGCTGACTCGATTGTCTCCAGATCGCGCATTTCGCCCACCAGCACCACGTCAGGATCCTGGCGCAATGCGGTTCTGAGCGCCTCGGGAAAACCCTTCGTATCGGCATTAACCTCGCGCTGATTCACGATGCAGTTCTTGTGATTGTGAAGAAACTCAATCGGATCTTCGATGGTGAGAATGTGTTCATGCCGCTCGCGATTGATCTTGTCGATCATCGCGGCCAACGTCGTTGACTTGCCTGAGCCGGTCGGACCCGTAACCAACACGAGTCCGCGGGGCTTAGCGCAAAGATCCTTGACGACCTGCGGCAAACCGAGATCTTCAAACGACTTGATCTCGTAAGGAATAGCACGGAATACCGCACCGACGGCGCCACGCTGGTTGAAGAGATTCGCGCGAAAACGTGACAGCCCTTTGACGCCAAAGCTGAAGTCGAGTTCGAGATTTTCTTCGAACCGATGCTTCTGCGCGTCAGTGAGCACCGAGTAGGCCAATTGCTTGGTTTCAGCCGACGTCAGTGGGCGATAGCCGTCCAATGGACGAATGGTGCCGTGGACACGGACAAGTGGCGGGGTTCCGGTCGTAACGTGCAAGTCGGAACCGCCAAGCTCTGAAAGCTTGCGCAGAAGTTCCGAGAGGGAAATTTGAGGCTGATTTTCCATGGGTGTATTCCGTTCCTTAATCAGAGTTTCAAATTGTGTTCTACTTTCGTTTCGCCTGTCCTGAATCGGGGGACAAGGTGCTGAGAAGTTTTTCAGCATCAGCCGCAACAGCCGTATTGCTGCCGGACGAGCGAGTCGTTAGCGAATAGACTCGACCATCGATTTCGGCGAAATAAAAATTCCACACCTGTTCCGGTTTGCCGTCCGCTGAAGGCGTTTGGGCAATTACCTCGAACACTTTGCGCCCGCCGATGTCGCGCTGACGATCGTTTACGACCCAGCCGCCCGCGCTAATCATTCGGTCGATAACCGTGCGACGTAGTTCAGTGTACGAGGCGCCACCAACCATGTTGCGCTGTTCGCGGCCAAAAGGTTGAGGGCCGGCGGTCGGCGCAACCACGCTCAGCGTGGCCCGACCTTCGACACCGTTGACAGGCGTAATCCGAAAATTCGTCGCGCCGTTGGCAGAGCCCGCTGCAGACCAACCACTCGGCAAGCCATTGGGATTAGCCGTCTCGATACTCATTGCGGGAGCAGGAGAAACCGCAGCATGATTTCCCACGATCTTTTCTGTGTCCCTGGGAACCGTGCCATTACGACGCGCCATTAAGAGCGCACGACGTCGCGCCAGCACCGCCTGACGACGACGCATCATCGCGCGATGACGACGCCACCACGCACGTGAATGCCGCCGGCGATGCGAACTCGCCGCAAAGTGTGAACGCAGATTATGCGCGGTTGAGCTGACCAAAGGGATGGTCACAACCAGCGATGCCAATAGACAAAGTGCTAATGCAAATCGACGTATCATTTTCCCTACTCCTTTCACGCCACGGTTTCGCGGAGAACTTCCTCGATCGTGGTAACCCCATTTCTGATTTTTTGCAGACCGGATTCTCGCAACGAGATCATCCCGTCTTCAATTGATTTCTTGCGCAGCTCGAGAGCTGACGCGCCGATGAGGATCAGTTCGCGAATTTCATCGGTAACTTCCATGACTTCGTACAAGCCAATGCGGCCTTTGTAGCCCGTCTCGTTGCAAGTCGGACAGCCGCGGCCTTTGTAGGTCTTGAGAGTCTTGGCTTCTTCAACCGTGAAACCGATTTCCATCAGGGCTTCATGAGGCGTCGGATGTTCTTTCTTACAATCCTTGCAGATGCGGCGAATTAAGCGCTGAGCCTGAATCAGGTTGACGCTGGTCGCCACGAGGAAGGGTTCGATACCCATGTTCATGAGACGTGAGATAGTGGAGGGAGCGTCGTTTGTGTGCAGGGTTGAGAGTACTAAGTGGCCAGTGAGAGCGGCCTTGATAGCGATCTCCGCAGTTTCGAAATCGCGGACCTCGCCGACGAGGATGATGTTGGGGTCCTGACGCAGGAATGAGCGCAGAGCAGCGGCAAAGTTTAGTCCAATCTGCTCTTTCATCTGCACCTGGTTAATACCGGGCAGATTGAATTCGACTGGATCTTCGGCCGTCATGATGTTGGTGTCGACGGTATTCAGAGATTGCAGTGCGGAGTAGAGAGTGTTCGTTTTACCGCTGCCGGTAGGACCCGTCACCAGAACCATGCCGTAAGGTTTGGCGATATTGCGTTGGAACTTGACCAGCGATTCCGGCTCGAAACCAAGGTTCGTCATGTCGAGCATCAACTTTTCTTTATCGAGCAAACGGAGCACGACTTTTTCGCCAAAAAGAGTGGGGAGAGTTGAGACGCGAAAGTCGAGTTCTCTTGAACGCGAATCAACTTTTACGCGAATCTTAATGCGGCCGTCCTGGGGTAGACGCTTTTCGGAAATGTCCAACTTGGACATGATCTTGATGCGCGAGATGAGGGCGTCACGCATTTTCAAAGGAGGATGCATGACGTCGTACAAAACGCCGTCGATACGGAAACGAATGCGGAGCTCTTTCTCGTACGGTTCGACGTGAATGTCGGACGCGCCGCGGCGTAATGAATCGACCAGTAAAACGTTGACGAGACGCACCACGGGTGCGTCTTCGCTCATGCGGGTGAGGCTGGAAAGATCGATCTCGTCGTTTTCCTCGAACACCTCGACGTCTTCTGCTGACACGTTATGATCGAGGTCAAGATTGTCGAGTGAGACTAAATCGGATTCAGAAAAACCGTTGCCATTTGAACTGACTTCCGGGGCGACAGCCGCAAGTTCGATTTCACGACTGGTGCTGTAGTACTTGGAGATTGCTTGTTGAACGCTCGCCTCAGCGACGACAACCGGCTCAACATTCAATCCTGTCATGAACTTGATATCGTCCATGGCAAAGACGTTGGTCGGGTCGACCATAGCGAGGGTGAGCGTTGCGCCCACGCGCGACAAGGGAAGCACCGAATACTTCTGCGCAACTTCTTGTGGGATCAGGCGGAGGACCGAATCCTCGATGTCGAATAGCTCGAGGTTGACGGAAGGGATGCCGTACTGCCGCGACAGAATCGCGGTGATGGTATCGTCCGAGACGAGTCCAAGCTTGACCAGATTAAAGCCCAGCCGGCCGCCATGCTCGCGTTGATAATCGAGCGCTTGGCGAAGGTGCTGCGGACTGATCAGATTCTCACGGACGAGAATTTCGCCGAGTTTCGCTGACATTTTGTGCGTCTAGTTCAGGGCTGCGTTATCTAAAAGGTCCTGGATAATGGTGGGTTTTAGCCCGAAATTGGGCATAGGCTAGGGCGGATTGCATAGCGACGGCGTGCCAAACACCGTTGCAACATCAATATAGGGGTTCAACCTTTAGCCTGTCAATCACTATTCTTTGGAGCCACGGCGTCGGTCTGATTCTCAGAAGATCGAATCCGCTGGACAAATATTCGCTGATATTCGACAATATTCGCACTCGTTCGAAGGAGATCATTCCAGTGGCAATCACCGCGCGTCAGCGAAGAGTTTTTGATTACATCACAAATTACTTCGAAGCTAACCAGGAACCTCCGACTATGGCGGAGATTGGGCGACAATTTGGCATGAGGTCGCTGGCCAGCGTTCATAATGTCTTGTCGATTCTGGAGCGCGAAAGATTGATTCGACGCATTCCCAACGTGAGTCGTGGTATCGAATTATTAAAACAAACAACTGACGAGAATTTCGAAATTCCTCTCCTGGGTATTGTGGCAGCCGGCGCGCCCATTGAAGCGATCCTAAATTATGAAACGGTATGTATTCCGCGCGATATGATGAGAAAAGGCCGCATGTTTGCCTTGCGGGTGCGGGGTGACTCAATGATTGATGAACAGATTCGGGAAGACGATTTAATTATTTTGCAGGCCCAGCATACGGCCGAGAATGGCCAAACCGTGGCGGCCTTGATCGACGGCAATGACGCTACCGTGAAGCGATTTTATCGAGGGCGAAATCATGTACGACTCGAAGCAGCGAATCCGCGATACAAACCAATTCTGGTCAGGCCTTCCGATCGTTTACAAATTCAGGGTGTAGTTGTCGGAGTAATACGTAAATACGCATAGCAAATTATTTGATCTTTGAGAGAACGGCGGCTATGCGTTTTAAGTCGTCGATGAACTGACGTTTTTCCAAATGGCGAGTTTCGTCGTCAGGTGTGCGCAAAATCGAAGAAGGATGAACTGTGGCCATAATGTACGGCGCTAAAGTCGACTCGATAAATTGGCCGCGCTGCCTGGTTACTTTGAACTGGGGACCCAGCAAAGCCTGGGCTGCGGTGGCGCCGAGACAAACGATCACTTTTGGTTTGACCAGGGCAATCTCCGCTTCGAGCCACGGCCGGCAAGCGTGAATCTCGCGCGCATTTGGTTTTTTGTGAATGCGCCGCTTGCCGCGCGGTTCCCATTTGAAATGTTTGACGACGTTCGTGACGTAAGTTTTACTGCGGTCGATGCCGGCTTCCGCCAGTGCGTCTTCCAATAAACGCCCCGCCGGACCGACAAAAGGATGGCCGGAAAGGTCTTCTTCGTTACCGGGTTGTTCACCGACAAATACGACTTCGGCCCGGCGCGCGCCTTCGCCGAACACGGTCTGCGTGCCGCGTTCCCAGAGATCGCAGCCTTTGCAGTCGGCGGCGGCTTCACGAAACGCTTTCAGGCTTTTGCGTGACGGGAAAAAATCTGCGGCCGAAGTTTCAGGTTTCTCTTTGCTCACGAGTTAATTTTGCTGCGGGGAACTACTTACTGCAAACATGAGCGCGCTGGTCACCAAAAAAGAAGTTGAGCTGGCTTTGGTCGATCGCTTTGGCGACATCTTCGAACGCCATGAGCGGCGGGCTGTCGAAATTCTGCCGACCGGCGTTGCTGAAATCGACGACCTGCTGTTGGGTTTGCCGCGGGGCGCCATCACTGAAATCCATGGGCCCGCTTCATCGGGGCGAATCAGCTTGATGCTTTCAGCCTTAGCCACGGCGACTGCGCATGAAGAGATCTGCGCAGTGATCGATTGTGATGACACGTTCGATATTGCCTCGGCGGCGGAGGCCGGTGTTGATTTCCAACGCACCTTGTGGGTCCGCTGTGGACACAGTCTCGAACGCGCTTTCAAAGCAGTCGATCTCATTTTGCATGGGGGCGGCTTTGGTTTTATCGCGCTCAATCTTGGCAATGTTCCGGCGCAAGCCGTGCGCCGCGTAATCTCCTCGTGGTGGTTTCGTTTTCGGCGCGCGATCGAAGACACGCCGACCGCTTTAATTGTGGTTACGCCCGTCACCGCCGTCCGTTCATGCGCCGCCCTCGTTTTAGAACTGAAAAGTGAAAGAGCAGTCTGGCCCAGCACTTTGTCGTTAGTTTCTGAAAACAGTAACAGCAGCTTCACAACTGATAACCGGCTCTCGCACGGACATCTTTCATTAGTACCGAAAGTCCCTTTGAGAAACGATCATCCGGCGCCGGCCCACGCGCATTTTCTCGCCACGATGCAGATTGTGGTGAATCGTGAAAGACCTGTCGGCCTACGGTCCGGCACCGTGAAGTTCCTCCCACGCCACAGCCCGGCTTGCGATATTCGGTAATATTCGTTAATATTCGCCACCTGCAGAGTAAGACAACTTACTCCAATCTCGAAGCAAATTGTCATGTTTGCCTGCATTTATAGCCGGAGTCTCGCAGAATGGCGGCAAAAACGAGCAGACAATAGTGCGGAGACCGGTTCACCGCTAGTTGATCTGGCCTTCACTTTTTCGCCGCTGGTCGAGCAGAAGTCGGCCGACACGGTAGTGCTGGACGTTTCGGGGCAGGATCTTTTGTTCGGTTCGCCTAATGGATCTTCTGATCAAGTCGCATCAGACACAAACATAGCGCAGGAGATCTTCCGTCAAAGCACGGTCGCCGGTCTGAAAGTGAATGTGGCAGTCGCAGCGAATGTCGATGTCGCAATCCATGCGGCCCGATTAATTGAAGGCGTCACAGTAATTCCGGCAGGCGATGAGCCTCTCGTCATAGGGGCTCTCTCCATTAAGCAAATTGATCACTCCCTGGCTGCAATTGAAGAAAAGCGAGCGGCTGAGATTCAGGAGACGTTTGCGCTTTGGGGTTTGCGCACTTTTGGCGATCTCGCGCGTTTGCCGTTGGCCGGCGTGGCGGAGCGTCTGGGCCAGGAAGGCGTGCGGCTACAAAAGCTGGCGCAAGGGAAATCGGATCGCCGCCTTAACTTAATTTGCCCGCCCGTGGGCTTCGTACAATCACTCGAGCTGGAACATGCAATCAGTGAAGTTGAGCCGCTGTCATTCATTCTGTCGCGCTTACTCAATCAGCTTTGCGCGAACTTGAACGAATACGCCCTGGCCACGAATGAACTCCAACTCGCACTGCAACTTCAAACCAAATCGATGCACGAACGCACTCTCACTCTTCCTGTGCCGATGCGGAACCATAGGACACTCTTGCGTTTGCTCTTATTCGACATCGAGCGCGAACCGCCGCCGGCGCCCATCATCGCAGTCGCAATCACCGCGAAGCCAGTCGAACCGCGGGCGTCGCAGACGGGATTGTTCATTCCGCTCGCGCCTGAGCCGGAAAAACTGGAAATCACGTTGGCGCGATTAGTGAAGTTAGTCGGAGCTGAGAATGTTGGCTCGCCGGAAATGCTCGATACACATCGACCTGACGCGTTTCGGATGAATCGATTTAATTTGAACCACAGAGGCAAAAGAAAACAACAAAGCGAGCGTAATCCGCGAAGCAATCAACAACCAGCAATCGGCAAGCGGCAATCTGTCATGGGGTTCAGAATGTTTCGTCCGGCCTGGCTGGCCGAAGTTAAGACCTCGAGCGGCCAGCCGATATACATCGCTGCGCGCGCAAAATCATTCGGCAAATTATCGGGAAGAATTGTTCGCGCCTCCGGTCCGTGGCGGGGGTCGGGCGATTGGTGGCGCGCCGATGTTTGGGCCAGAGACGAGTGGGACATGGCAGTGATCGATCCGAAATCCTCGGAAGGCGAGGTGCTCTGTCGCGTCTATCGTGACCTGACGACCGAACAATGGTTCGTGGAAGGGGTGTACGACTGAGCAGTGAGCAGTGAGCAGTGAGCAGTGAGCAGTGAGCAGTGAGCAGTGAGCAGTGAGCAGTGAGCAGTGAGCAGTGAGCA
>Ga0134126_10000299_pt1 | contig 64648 bp, 59 predicted proteins | sample KB31752_FD_96881 | JGI IMG/M metagenome (GOLD analysis project Ga0134126, IMG submission 96881) | Terrestrial soil microbial communities with excess Nitrogen fertilizer from Kellogg Biological Station, Michigan, USA - KB3-175-2 | ecosystem: Environmental > Terrestrial > Soil > Unclassified ...
ATATATAAAATATAAAATAAAAGATATAAGCGTTCATCCGAATTTTCAGTGATGGGCTTTCATTTAGTAATGGAAGATGTCTTGCTTTCCCGTACTACTGGTACGTGCGAACAACCATCACAACGGTAGTGGTTGGTTTGATCGGATGATAGCTTCCGAGCTTCAATCAGAGATGCGACCCCAGACTGACAGGTATTCTAAATCCCGTATGGCAAGATTTTGGTTGAAATTAGAGGTAGGGAGAGATCCCTTACAGAAGATGGACGTAACCAAGTTTTTGGGAAAATGGAGAGACTTGCAGTATCCGATAAAATCACTTCATTGTTCCCGCGTCGTGGCCACATCCTATCGAATCTCGAAGGTAGGGATGGAGGGCTCCGCAGCATCCGCTGATTCTGCTTTCTAGTCGCATACCCTTAGCGGGAACCCCTTTTAGGGAAGGGGGTACAATTTGCGCGCAAAATAACAGAGTCAACAATAAATAGAAATGCATGATTTGTTTCAGTGAGTCCTAGACAAACACTCGATGCAGGGTGGACTTTCGGAATGCATTGGATCCGAATTGGTAGAATTTCTCATTGCGTCCTAAAGAAAGAATAACCCGTCCAGTTAATTCGCTTAGGCTGGTGATATTGTTACTTTCCCCAGGCGTTTTACGCTTTCTTCCTGTACGTTCCGCCATACAGCTCTGTAAGGGATGTTGTGTCATTTGTCTCAGGAATTTTTTGCAGGATCCGACAGGCTTCTCTACGAGCAAATAATATGCTTAACTGGGAAGCAGCGTATCTTTTTCTCAACCACGGTTGTTGAAAGAAGTTAGTTGGCGAATGGATAGGTATGCCATCTCGTGAATGATTTCATATGGGTTAGTATGTAGAGTGATAATCTCCTGTCTCAGGCAAAAGATAGGGGCACCCCTCCCTCTTTAAGGGGGGGGCGGTGTAGTTGGAGAATACAAACGGAATTAGATTAGCAGTGTAGAGCACATCTTTTGTGGTGAAATGAACCTTGTCCAAAGCGGCAGCGGTTTTTTAAAGAAAAGAAGCCTGCATCGTCCCTCTTAGAAAGAGTGGGCCAATCTTGCTTTTGGTGATTTCTTCGGTGTTTCACCTCTATCCAGAGGCTCTGAAATTCAGCTTGCTTTTTTGGACTCAGAGCCTCCATTAGGAGGGAGTGTGCCCTCACGAGTTGGGAGAGGTTTCTTGCGAATTGTGGAGTTAAAGGCCCTGGAGAGGTCTTGCAAGTCAGTTTGCACTTTAAGTTTCGAGGTTCTTAGATGTTTGTACATCATGGTAACCTCTCTGAAATGGGGTTAACTTGGGATTTAACTTGGGATAGTAAGTAGAGAGGTTTTCCCGAGGAGGAACATGCTCTAGGTAAATTTTCGACGAAAAATTATCCAATGAAACAGCCGGTTGCTATCGTTATTCAACACCTCACTCCAGAGCTGGATTGTGGAAAGTTCCCTCTAAAACGGGTGGTGGGAGGGGACCTTTGCATTGAAGCAGACATTTTCAAAGAAGGATATGAAGTGCTTAGAGCTTTTCTGAAGTGGCGCTTGGTGGGTGAAAGGGTGTGGAACGAGGGGATGATGTTCGCTCTTGGAAACAACCGATGGAGGGGGGCATTTCCCCTGATTAAGGTAGGGACATGGGAATATACCATCGAAGCATGGCAAGACGGATTTCTTTCCTGGCAACGGGAAATTTGCAAGAAATTCGATAATGGCGTATATGAACTCCATAGCGAGGCCTTAGAGGGATCTCAGCTCATAGAGAGGACTGCCCAGAATGTAGAGGCGCCCGCTGATGCTTTGATCTTGAACAAATTTTCTAATGCAACTCGGCAGGCCGACGCCAAACAGTTGCGTACCATCTGTGAGGATCCGGAGTTGGTTGCACTAATGATGTATTGGGGAGAACGGTCACTTTCTACAGTGTTGCGGCCGTCTCGAAAAGTGCGTGTAGATCGTCAAAAAGCGGCTTTTGCAGCATGGTACGAGTTTTTTCCACGCTCAGCGGAAGGCAAAGCAAGATCTGGGTCGATATTGAGAAACTGTCTGAACAGGATTGACGATGCGAAAGAAATGGGGTTTGACGTCGTCTACTTCCCACCAGTGCATCCCATTGGGGAAACTAATCGAAAGGGGAGAAATAATGCCATGAGATGTGTGCCTGGGGATCCGGGAGTGCCTTATGCAATCGGCAACTTCCGGCAAGGAGAAATGGGTGGCGGGCATCTGGACATAGCACCTGAGTTGGGGACACTCGGGGATTTCGAATGGTTGATTTCAGAAGTACATAGGCGAGACATGGAAGTTGCGTTAGATTTTGCCATCAATTGCTCTCCGGATCACCCTTATCTTCGTGACCACCCCGAATGGTTTTTTTGGCGGCCTGATGGCTCTATTAAGTGTGCAGAAAACCCGCCTAAAAGGTATGAGGATGTTTATCCACTCAACTTTTATACCAAGGATTGGAAGACTCTCTGGGAGGAACTGTGCCAGGTACTACTTTTCTGGTGTGCCCGTGGCATATGGATCTTCCGTGTAGATAATCCACATACAAAACCCATTTTCTTTTGGGAGTGGATCATTGGCAAGGTACAGGAGAAATATCCGCAGGCTATCTTTTTAAGTGAGGCTTTTACCCACCCAAAAATGATGCAACTGCTTGCAAAAGTGGGGTTCACCCAGAGTTATACCTATTTCACCTGGAGAAACACCAAGAGGGAGCTTGTGGAGTATTTTACTGAGCTTACTCAATCAGAAATGAAGGAATTTTTTCGTCCAAACCTCTTCACCAACACTCCGGATATTTTGCCATATTTTCTTCAGCAAGGAGGACGGGCTGGGTTTCAAATTCGTGCCGTCCTAGCGGCTACACTTTCCCCGATCTATGGTATTTACAGTGGTTTTGAGTTGTGCGAGAACTCCGCACTTCCAGGAAGTGAGGAGTATCTGGACTCAGAAAAGTACCAGTTCAAAGCAAGAGACTGGAATGCCCCTGGAAACATCAAGAATTATCTTGCTTTACTTAATAGGATTCGCCGAGAAAACAGGGCGCTGCGCTTTTATGAAAGCCTCCGCTTTTATCCCGTAGACAACGATCAACTCCTACTTTACAGCAAATCTACTCCTTCCAAAAACAATGTTCTCCTTGTCGTAGTGAGTTTGGATCCGCATAACCAGCAGTCTGCTTATGTGAATGTTCCACTCGGAGAGTTCGGTTATATGGAGCAGGATGCCTACCTCCTGGAGGACCTGCTGAGCGGAGAGAGACTCTCCTGGGCTGGGGGTCGTAATTACGTGGTCCTGGGCCCATTACGCGTAGCGCGTGTATTGCGTTTACAGCGATGACCAATCTGGTAATGGGGAGCACTTTCCTTCCCAATCAAAACTCTTTCTTATCCGACCAGTTCCGTCTGTGACAAGCGATACCCTAGCATCAATTTACTATGGTTTCATCTCCTCATTGGTCATAGCATCCAGAATCGTGAATCTCTCATGGTGGAAGTTTGGGTCCGTACGGAAGCTCAGGTGTACAGCGTAGTGGCGCTCGATATCCAGAAGCAAGTCCTCATCTTCCGTGCGTAAGCGACTCAAAAGGTCAGGATGTACGATGATTTTAATTTCATGGACGCTGTCAGCATGCCTACGCACGATGGAGTGGAGGGCTCTTTGAAGTTCAACACTCATCGTTGTTGGACTTTTGACGGTGCCATGTCCATGACAATAAGGACAATTAAGATAGTGGACACTGGCCAAGCTTTCTTTAGCCCGCTGGCGAGTCATCTCCATAAGGCCCAACGGAGAAATTGGAAGGATATTCGTGCGCGCCTTGTCTCGTCTAAGACGTTCACGGAGTCTTTGATAGACAGCCTGTTGGTCTTTACGGTTCTTCATATCAATAAAATCTGCGACGATAATGCCTCCAATATTGCGAAGGCGGAGCTGACGGGCAATTTCATCTGCAGCTTCGAGGTTGGTCTGAAGAATGGTTTTCCCTATATCCTTTATCCCTTTGTTACGGCCCGTATTAACATCGATGGCAATCATTGCCTCTGTTTCATCAATGACAATGTAGCCACCGCAGGGTAGCCATACTTTTCGCAGAAAAGCCGCCTCAATCTGCTTCTGGACGCCAAAATTCTCAAAAATGGGCTGTTGTCCACTATAAAGGTGGACCTTGTTACGAGCACGCCTGGAAACATGTCCGATCAAGGTTTGCATCCGCTCACATGCTTGCCTGTCGTCTAAATATATGGCATCTACACTGTCTGTCAGGAAGTCTCGCACTGTACGGTCGATGAGATCCGGCTCTGATGAAAGTACAGCGGGGGCAGGCTTCTCCTCCATTCCAGTTTGGATTTGCTGCCATTGCTCTAATAAGAGGCTTAAGTCACGTATAAAGAAACGCTCACGCTGTTTTTGTCCAATTGTGCGGATAATAAGACCCATTCCTTCAGGAAGACGAAGTTTTCTTAAAATGGTCCGTAAACGCTCACGTTCCCTGGGGTCCTCAATTTTGCGTGAAATACCGCACTGGTCGTTAAATGGCATAAGGACCAGATAGCGCCCTGGTAAACTGATGTCTGTTGTAATTCTGGGTCCTTTGTTGCTAATAGGTCCCTTCTTTACCTGGACCATGATCTCTGAACCGACTGGGTAGATGGAGGGGGTATCTTTGGCTGTGACCCTCTTGCCTACAGCAGGATGCTTTTCCTTTCTACTGCGGCTAACAGTTTCAACTCCACTGTCTAATGCTGCTGGGATAGCATCCCAGAACTGGAGGAAAGCGTTTTTTCCAAAGCCAATATCAACAAACATAGCCTTAATTCCAGGTTCAATATTGCGTACCTTTCCTTTAAAGATAGCACCAACAATGTTGCGTTCTGTTTCTCTCTCTGTGGAGTATTCCTCCAGGAGACCACCCTCTAAAAGCGCGACGCGCTTCTCAAGCCTTTCACAGCTCACAACAAGGATGATCTCTAGCTTGTTTTTACCAAAACCAAGGAGGCGCTTTACTGATTCAATCATGGAGAATAGGAAACAACAAGGACTGCAGGCAGTGGAGAAGAGAGTGCGTTCTTTCTCCAGCGACTAATGCATTACGTTAAGAAAAGTTACAAAAATAGATGAGGGATGAGAGATGCTCCTTCTTTTTGTTGAACTCTTTCCTGAAAATCATACTGAAGGTAACTGACTACTTTCTACTCTCACATATCTTCCCTGGTGGAAGGAGTTATTGTGCCCTACTTCCAGTGGAACTTACAAAATTCCCTGACTCTTGCCTTAAGTTGAGGCCGTTTGGACGTGTAACCTGCCAAATCTGCCTCGTTATTACTAACGTTGGACTGCACAATATGCGTTGCCTCATTACCTGCGGTACGTAGCTCCGAAGTGACTGGAATTTTAATAACTTTTTTATCCTCAATGGTCGTAGTGCTAATGCCAGGGATAGTGTCGTCAAAATTTACCGATTCAATTTGAGAAAAATCCCCCTTAGCTGGGCTCAGCGCAGTCAGACGAGTTTCTTTGCCGTCCTCCATAGCAAGAATATCCCCAAGGATCTTTTTTACAATTGGGGCAGCAACGCTACCACCAGACCGTGCCCCTTCTACCATAACACACACAGCGTATCTGGGCTTTTCAAATGGGGCAAAGGCAACAAACCAGACTCGATTATCCTTAACACGGTCACGCCAGAATTGAGCAGTCCCGCTTTTGCCAGCTATAGAAATGCTTTGCACACGTACCTTCCCCCCTGTACCTCTTTCAGAGTTGACGACTTTCCACAAGCCATTGCGCACTAGTTCAAAGTCCTCTGGTCGTATCCCTCCCCCGCTTTCATCGAGAAGATTTGTACGAATGACCTTGGTGGGCTCTCTGGTAACAACGTGGTCATCGGGAGAAACGACGTGGTCGATTAAGCGAGGGTAGTATGTGATGCCACCGTTAGCAATTGTTGCAATAAGAAGAGCCATTTGAAGAGGGGTAGTGAGTACGAAACCCTGACCGATGGATGTATTGGCTGTATAACCTGCAGACCATCTCTCCGCAGGATTAAGAGTAGAAAGCCATCTTGGAGCGGGGAGGAGGCCAGGGGATTCTCTGGCAAGGGGGATTCCGGTTTTTTGTCCTAGCCCAAGCATGCTTCCGGTTTTCACAATTTGGTCGATGCCTGTGGCATTTCCATACTGGTAAAAAAAGGCATTGCAGGAAACTTCCAGAGCTTCGGAGAGAGTAATGGTCCCGTGAGAACGTAGGTGCTTCTGGACAATCCAACACTGCATGTATTTATCCCCATATTGAACACCACCAGTACAGGTAAAAGACTTATGTCCAAGCCTCTTGGGAAGCCCAGCAAGCGCAGTGACAATCTTGTAGACAGAACCGGGAGCATAAGCACCAATAGAACGGTTGATCAGTGGGTTTGTTGGATCAGTAATCAGAGCGTTCCAGTCCCTCGCGCTAATTGTAGGGATGAATTTGTTCGGATCAAAAGACGGGACTGATACCATAGCGAGGATGTCTCCACTATTGGGATCCACTACCACAGCAGCACCCCTACCGACAGCACGCATGGCCTTTTCAGAAATATATTGAATGCGGGCATCAATGGTAAGGTAAACATCACTCCCATGCTTTGGATCGACTACACTAACTTCTTTCTCGGCAATGTCCTCCTTTGTCTTACTCTGGAGTATACGCACCCCCGGAGTGCCCTTTAGCCACTCATTCGCATAGAGTTCAATCTGAGATTTGCCCTCTATATCTGGCTGAAAGAAAGAGAATTTAGAGGCTTCCTTCCGATCGATGTAGCGGGGCATTCCTACGTAGCCGAGTACATGTGCAGCCATAGCCCCGTAGACATAGTGACGAATGGGACGCATAGTGACTGTCACCCCTGGCAAGGTAGCATTGTTCTCGCTGAGGCGTGCCATAGTATCAAAATCGATGTCTTGGCAGCAATGAAAGGGAACTTCGATGTTGCCACGATAATGTGTCTGGAGCTTGTCGAAGTTGAAACCTTGCACAAGTCCAAGGCCTTCTAGTCTGGAAATAAGCACTTGCTTGACAATGGCAACGATGTCATCTTCGGCCAGGTCCTTAATCATATTGCCCACAGCAGCTCGATAACTAACCTGCGGGGGATGGCCGTAGATCTGTTTGTAGGCGTGTGCCACAGCAGGCAAGTAGAAATCCATATCAAAGCTAGCTCGGTTTTTGACTAGCGGTATTCCATTTCGGTCACGGATTTCTCCGCGCACAGCTGGAACTCGTACAGTAACCCTGGAGCCTACGTCAGCACGTACGCGGTAATCAGCCACTTTGATGACTTGAATGTACCACAATTTTATAGCAACTGCGCCGAGCGCGAGGAGAATAATACCGGCTAGGAAGTATAATCGGAGTTTTGTCCGCTTCCGGTTCATAGAGAAAATTTGTTAGGGTTCTTGGCGTGTCTGCCTCCTGGAGAGTAGAATGGTTTCCAGAAGCATGAAGGGAGCTCCTATTACGGGGGAAAGTAGGAAGGAGATCATAGTAGGAACGAGAACCTTCCAAAGGATATTTGCGTTTACATTAAAAAAAATGCTGTCTCTGTGCAGAGCAATTAGGACGTAGTGGAAAGAGAGCAGAGAGAATGTACATACAGCACTCAGGAAAGGATGCGGCCACCAAAGTCCTTGTAGGAGTGTCTTGTCTCCAATGTATTGCACAAGCATACCTAGTATGGAGTAGGCAATAATGGACCAGCCTATCCCAATTTCGATTGTTCCGCTGACTACCTGAAAAGTGGAGAGATCAGTAAAAAATCCAGTGAATGCTGCCAGCGCCAGCATGGAAGAAAACCGGAGAGATAGAGCACCATAGGTAAATAGAATTGGTGGGAGCAGGACATACGTAGATTGCAGGCCGTTTAAAGGCAGCAAATCTTGGAGGATAAAGGAGGACAACGTGGAGATAGAGAGAACAATAAGCAGGGGTATAAGCCTAGGCCTCATCTGGTTCCTCTTGCTATGACGAAGACATCCTTGTCTTCCAAATGCGAGAGATCAACAGCAGGCTCTAGCTGCGCCTGGATGTCTAGTTCTCTGGAATGGACACACTTGATGGTCCCTATAAGAATCCCAGAAGGAAAGATACCCCCACTGACCCCAACGGTGTAAACCCGTTTTCCAGATTCAATCTGAGCGTTTTTAGAGAGGAAATTTAACTCGAGGAGTGTGGGGCTCTTGCTAGAAAGCCGCTTGCCACTGACGATGCCCCTTTCCCGTGTGCCTTCCACCATGCCAGCCACCTTACAATTTTCATCTGTAGTAAGTAGAATAGTAGAAATACTCCTTCCGACAGTGACAACTTTTCCTACCAACCCAACTTCCGTGAGGACGGGCATATCTAGTTCGATTCCGTCTTGAAAGCCGTGGTCAATTAAAATAGTACTCCACCAGGTAGAGGCTCTGTAAGAGATTACACGAGCAGGGACCAAGTGAAAGACGGAGCGCGCACGATAAGCGAGCGCACTACGGAGTTGGTTGTTTTCCTCTTGCAGGTCCTGCATTAGTTCAATAGCGGCCAGGAGCCTGTCTCTCTCCTGAGAGAGAGTCCTCATCCGTCGCTGCAATTGAATAGACGTAGACAGAGAGGATTGTAAGTAGGGGCCAATAAAGATCTCCCTAATTGTTGCGACGGTTTTCACCACAGGAGAGAAAAAAGAGAGGAGGTTAGACTGCATTTTCTGGACAAGTGTGGGTCGCATATTAGTCAGTGCGAGTGCGGCTGTTAGCATGAGCAGAAGCAGAGCGGCATGAATCTTTCTCATTGCACGGCCAATTTCCGTGAAAGCAGCGGATGGAGCTGGTAGGTGATCTCTTGGCTACCTCCATGGAGATTTGTCTGTAGAAGCAACTGCGCGCAAAAAACTGAGTTCCTGAAGAGCCTTTCCAGTACCTTCGGCAACAGCACTCAGGGGATCTTCCGCAATATGGACAGGAAGGGCGGTCGCTTCTGACAACAATTTATCCAATCCCCTGAGCAGTGCCCCACCGCCGGCAAGAACTAAACCACGGTCTACCAAATCTGCAGAAAGCTCTGGAGGACAACGTTCGAGTGTGATGCGGACGGAATCTACAATTGTAGCAACAGGCTCAGTAAGTGCCTCTCGGACCTCTTGTGAGGAAATGGTGATAGTCTTTGGAAGTCCTGCTACTAGATCGCGGCCTTTGACGTCCATTGTTGTCTCTTTATCCAGCTTGTAAGCCGACCCAATCCTAATCTTTATTTCCTCTGCAGTGCGCTCCCCTATCATAAGATTATACGTGCGCTTCATGTATTGGGAGATGGCCTCGTCCAGCTCATCTCCTGCAATACGCACGCTCCGGCTGATGACGATTCCAGAAAGGGAAATTAGAGCGACTTCTGTAGTCCCTCCCCCAATATCGACAATCATGTTCCCAGCAGCGTCCTGGACGGGCAATCCCACTCCAATAGCGGCTGCCATCGGTTCCTCGATGAGATAAACTTCCCTAGCACCAGCACGAGTTGCAGAGTCCTTGACGGCACGTTTTTCTACTTCCGTTATACCGCTTGGCACAGCGATCACCACTCGTGGGCGCACCATGTATCCTCGATTGTGTACCTTGCTGATGAAATGCCTCAGCATTTCCTCGGTGATTTCGAAATCAGCTATAACACCATCCTTTAGAGGACGAATGGCAACAATGTTACCAGGAGTCCTCCCCAGCATCCGTTTAGCCTCATCTCCCACAGCCAATACCCTATTTGTTCCTTGGTAAACAGCTACCACGGAGGGCTCGCGCAAAATGATGCCGCGATCTTTCGCGTAGACCAGGGTGTTGGCAGTGCCCAAATCAATCCCAATGTCATTGGAGAAAAACCCGAGTAGCTTATCAAACATTTTCTTTTTTAATGAAAAAACACAGCGACAAGTCGATTCAGGAACTACCTGAGAAATAAGTGTTATTTTTCTTGAGAAGTTCCTACTGGAAGCTAAGGGCATCAGCGATTGCTTTACCCATCTCCGTAGTTCCTACTTTTATCATGCCTTCTGTCCAGATATCTGCAGTGCGAAGCCTTCCCTTGGCGATCACAGAAGAGACCGCATTTTCAATAGCGGTTGCAGCAGCAACTGCTGATTGAGAAGTGCCAAAAGAGTGCCGAAAAAGCATGGCTACAGAGAGAATTTGAGCGATAGGATTAGCAATACCTTTCCCAGCAATATCTGGAGCTGATCCGCCACTGGGTTCGTAAAGTCCAAATCTTCCCTGGGGAGTGGCTCTAACACTCAGGCTAGCACTAGGTAGCATGCCTATAGAGCCGGCAAGCATACCAATTTCGTCGCTCAGAATATCTCCAAACAGGTTTTCAGCAAGCAGTACGTCAAAGTCACAGGGATTTCTGATTAGCTGCATAGCAGCATTGTCTACATAGAGATGATTAAGAGAAACGTCTGGATAGTGAGTAGCTACATCATCCACCGTAAGGCGCCAGAGCACTCCATTTTGGAGAACATTAGCTTTGTCAATTGAGGTAAGGCGTTTAGATCGTGACCGAGCCGCATCAAAGGCGACTTTAGCAACGCGGCGAATTTCGCTTTCCCGATAGACCATAGTATCGATGGCAACCCTTTCCCCCTTTTCTCCCCTGATGCCCTTTGGCGATCCAAAATAAAGTCCACCGGTCAATTCTCGGACACAGAGGATATCAAATCCCCTTGTGACAATACGAGGATGCAGAGGGGAGACATGAGCAAGAGCAGGAAGGCAGACAGCAGGGCGTAAATTGGCAAATAGGGAAAAGTGTCTGCGTAGGGTAAGCAAGGCAGCCCTTTCTGGTTGTTGTTCTGGCGGGAGATAGGTCCACTTTGGCCCCCCTACCGAGCCAAAAAGGATAGCATCCGAAGTTTCGCAAGCCTGCAAGGTTTCTGGAGGAAGAGCAACCCCAGTTGCATCAATAGCAGCACCCCCTACTAGTTGCTTGGTCAACCTCAGTTGCAGTCCAAAGCGAGACTGTGCTTTGTGAAGCACGCGAAGCGCTTCCTTCATAACCTCTGGACCAATACCATCGCCTACAAGAACTGCGATTTGAGCCGTCATGCAACAGAGTAATTCTTACTTACAGTTCCTCGTGCTCGTTTAAATTACATTCCTCCCTTGCAGCCTTAATCAAGGCCTGGATTTTCTCCGCTGTTTTATGCCCTAGATCATCTTCAACGCCACTAGAGACGTCCACCGCAAATGGACGTACCATGGAGACAGCCTTTCCAACGTTTTCTGGACGAAGCCCTCCTGCTAGAAGGAAACGTTTATGGGGAAAGGCACGGACCGCACGTTTAGCTACGGCAAGATTAACGAGCGTGCCTGTACCGCCATAAGCCCTACTGGGAGAGTCGGTATCCAGTAAAAGGTAAGGAGTTTGGAAAGAATGTACTTGCTTTTCTATGAGTTCATAGCTGCTCGTCCGTATAGCTTTGATCCAAACAGGAAAACCGGAGTTTTTGCAAAACTCCGGGGACTCGTCCCCATGAAATTGGATGGCATCGAAAGCGCGAGATGCAAGGAGAAACTGGAGTTCTGTGGAAGTAGGATTTACGACTACAGCAACGCGTGTCACCCTACGGGGTAGCGCGGATAAAAGGGGTAGGGCAATCTCCGGAGAAAGGAAACGTTTGGAAGACGGACAGAAATTGAACCCCAGAGCGTCCGTTCCTGCCAGAACGGCGACCTCGATCTCTTTGGAGGTTTTCAATCCACAAATCTTAATTCGAGGCTGGCTATGGGAAAATAGAGTCATCGGTGATTACGGCGAAGTAATCCAGATCGAGTTTGGTAAAGGCAAAAAGTAGTTTTTATTTCTAAAAAGTGCAAAAAACTTCTTGATTCTCGTTAGTCTCGGGAAGGGCAGCATTTTCACACGTTCTCCCCTTTCTCCAGATTGTCTCTGATTGCGTATTGTGGACCCATTCATGGGTCGTCGATTGTGTGGGCGTCGGCGCGTTTGATGGTAGAACGGTGCCTCCTTAGAGCATGGGTACGGATTTGCCCACCACTGCTGCGAAAGAACAAGCTGAGTACCCAACTCACCAAACTGATTAGAAAAGAGCCAAGAAACGCGCCCAAAAACCCCTCCACTTGGAAAGAAGGAAGTAGCCAGGAGACAAAGCTTAGAAGCAGTGCGTTAATAACAAAGATAAAAATACCCATTGTGAGCAGGATAAACGGTGTACTTAGCAGCAGTAGAATCGGGCGCACAAAGGCATTTATAGTCCCAAGAAGTAGGGCAACTCCTACAAGGGTACTGAGCGAATCTATGTGCATGCCTGGAACGATGGCTGAGGCAGCATAAACAGCGATCGTTGTGATGATCCACCGGATAGCGAATAGTTTCATTGAAAAAGAGATTAGAAAAAACATAGGGAACAGAGCTGGAGCACCCTATGGAGGCACGGTGCCCACCGGCAAGGAAGGAAGAGTCCTCCAGAGTCTTCCAACACCGCAACACCAAGCTGCCCCCCCAGCTCGAAGCAACCAAACTGATCCACACGACGTGTGCTAAGCACTACTAACGCGGAAGCGGAAAGCCAAGCAAAAGTATCCACCTAGTTCCACCTATCTCCAGGAAAAAGGAGGGAAGAAGTCGAAGCCGCCGATACACATCACATCACTCATAAAGTTTCTCGCATACGTGGAAATCTCGATACTTCCAAATCAGAGCCAGGAGAGCCACAGCCGTTTTTTGCAATGGCAAAAACCATGGCACACCGTCAGGCGGTAGCATGGGTCATATTCTCAGGTCGAACCATATTATCAAACTGTTCTCCGCTTAAATAGCCAAGTGCTAAGGTAGCCTCACGGAGGCTAAGATTTTCCTTGTGAGCTTTCTTGGCAATTTGGGCGGCTTTATCATATCCGATGATAGGATTTAGGGCGGTGACTAGCATGAGGGAGGTTTGGACGTAAGCATTGATGCGTCTACTGTTAGCCCTGATACCAGAGGCACAATAATTGTTGAAAGAACTGCCGGCATCTGTAAGCAGCCTGACAGAGTTGAGAAAGTTGTGAATTATGACTGGTTTAAAGGTATTAAGTTCAAAGTTGCCCTGGCTACCGGCAATTCCAATAGCAGTATCGTTTCCCAGCACTTCTACTGCCACCATGGTCAAAGCCTCAGACTGAGTGGGGTTTACCTTTCCAGGCATAATGGAAGAGCCAGGTTCATTTTCTGGGATACTTAATTCGCCGAGGCCGCAACGGGGGCCAGATGCAAGCCAACGGATGTCGTTAGCGATCTTCATGAAAGTGCAAGCGAGAGTTTTAAGTGCACCGCTAGCAAACACCAACTCGTTATGGGCAGAAAGTGTAGCAAATTTATTGGGGGCAGAAAAAAAGGGAAGCCCGGTAAGTACCGCAACATGGTGAGCGGCAATTTCCCCAAAAAGAGGGTGAGAATTTAGTCCAGTTCCTACGGCAGTACCCCCAATTGCTAGAGCATATAGGCCATGAAGCACGGCTTGCAGACGTTCTAAATCTGCGTCAAGTAGAGCGACGTAACCAGAAAACTCTTGGCCAAGAGTTAATGGAGTAGCATCTTGCAGGTGGGTGCGTCCGATCTTAACAATGTCTGAAAAATTCCTCCGCTTTTCAGCAAGTGTGTCTCTTAGCCCACGAACCATCGGGAGCAAGACATTGCGTACCTGAGAGGCAGCCGCAATATTCATCGCGGTCGGGAAGACATCATTAGAAGATTGCGACAGATTCACATCGTCATTGGGATGGATTGGTTTTTTAGAGCCAAGCACGCCTCCGTCTATCTCAATGGCACGGTTGGAAATTACTTCATTTACATTCATGTTACTTTGCGTGCCACTTCCAGTTTGCCAGACCCGAAGGGGAAAATGACTGTTTAGCCTTCCGGAGATGACTTCGTCGGCTGCTTGGATAATGAGATGGGCCTTTTTCTCAGAAAGTTTTCCAAGCTCCTGATTGGCAAGAGCACAAGCCTTCTTGAGAATCCCAAAAGCCTTGATTAACTCTTCGGGTTGAACTTCCTTGCCGATATTAAAGTAGATAAGTGAACGGGCAGTCTGCGCCCCATAGTAACGATCAGTTGGAACGCGGATTTCCCCCATGCTGTCGGTTTCAGTACGATAGGTAGCGGTGTCGGACATAAGCGCGATGTTGAAAACGGACAACGCCGAGATGGGTCGATCTACGTACGCAGACGCGCAGACCAGACCGGACGTGTGTTCTTCCCAGGAGGGAATGGCTCTAGTCGGGAGTTAAAGGTTGGATTCTTGAAGGCGGCTGATACAGTGCCTGCTGGGAGTGTCACATCAATCGGAAGGCTAGTCGAGGCATAATGTATTTCTTTCTTCTAGAAGAATCTCCATCAATTAGAATGCTTCAGCTTGACTCACAACCAGACTACAACCGCCCTAAATTACCGTACATTACATCAGCTAAGTTCCTTGCCAAAACTACTATTCGTCTCTTGCGCCAACTAGCTTGGATGATATAAGAGGGGAGCGTGGAATCGAGTGAGTTACCGCGGTAAGTGTGTGTGGTGCGCGGCACAATTCCTCCGGGAAGATACGCATACAAAAGGCAGGGAAGGGCGGTGGCTTTGACCAGAGGGTATTCCGTGAGTGGCTTCTCAGTTGCTATGGATTTGGCTTCCTCCTCTCTCGGTGGGAGTACTGTGACGGTCACCCTCAGGCATCTGTCTCGGGCAGTTTGGCAGGCTGGTGCCGCTTACTCACCGGTGAATGCTTAGTTAGAAAATGCGAAGCGTTGCTCAGAGTTTAATAGAAGTTAGGGAAAAGCTGGCACAGGCAGCTCGGAGGTCTGGTAGGGAACCGGACGAAGTCACTCTAGTGGCTGTTTCCAAGATGCACCCAGCAAGCCAAGTTCTGGAGGCCATTAACGTCGGACAGAAAGTATTTGGAGAGAGCTATCTCCAAGAAGCTTTGAAGAAGGCGTCTGTGCTTCCCAGCTACCTCAACTGGCATTTAATTGGACACTTACAGACCAACAAAATCCAAGGGGCACTGGAGTTGTTTAGTCTGATACACAGCGTGCATTCTCTAGCACTAGCTAGAAATGTCGATAAGATTGCCGGAGAAAAGAATGTCTTTCCACACCTCCTTTTAGAGGTCAATATTTCTGGGGAAAGATCTAAATTTGGATTTACTCCAGGGGCCTTAGAAGCTTGCATGGAGGAACTTCTGGCTTTACGATACATCCAAATCGATGGACTAATGACCATGGCGCCGCGCGCTCTGGATCCGGAAGATTCTCGCTCCCTTTTTTCTCAACTTCGGGAATACCGGGACCACCTAGCTAGGGAAGCCGGCACGGCGCTGGATACACTTTCTATGGGGATGAGCAGTGATTATCAAGTAGCGGTAGAGGAGGGAGCAACTCTGGTTAGAGTAGGAAGTTCTATTTTTGGAGAGAGACTTGCTGGCTAAGTCTGCTTCGCCGATCCATTGACTCAGCTGGCTTAGTTCTCTTTTCTCCTTAAGTTTTTGTCTAAAACCAGCTAGCCGGATGGTTTTGCCCTTGGTTTTTTACCCTTCTCAGGCAGATCCACTTACCTTCATAAGGGAGTTCAGCACTCCCGTTTACTTTTTTAAAATTGGACTTTGAGTGCCTGGCTACCCCATTTAGCTAGGGTCGATTATCATTTCATGATTAACTGGCTTTTAAGAGTTCTTGGTTCTAAAAATCAGCGGGAGCTTCGCCGGATGCAGCCTATTGTCCTACGCTGTAAGGAGGCTGAACAGAAGCTTCTGCCTTGCTCAGATGAGGCGCTGCGGGAAAAAACGGCTATCTGGAAAGCACATCTTTCTGCGATTCAGTCTCCTCGTCACCTGGCAGCTAGTCTAGAGTCCATTCTGCCAGAAGCTTTTGCAGTGGTAAAAAATGCAGCCCATCGCCTTTGTGGGCGTTCATTTACTGTCTGTGATCAGCCAGTAACCTGGAATATGGTGCATTTTGATGTGCAGCTCTTGGGAGGAGTTGTTCTTCACCAAGGACGCATTGCAGAAATGTCTACAGGAGAAGGAAAGACGCTGGTAGCCACGTTACCAGTCTTCCTTAATGCATTGACGGGACGCGGTGTTCATGTTGTTACCGTCAACGATTACCTGGCTAGGCGGGATGCAGAGTGGATGGGTCAGCTTTACCGGTTTCTTGGATTAACTGTCGGATGCATTCAGCACGATCAGCCCCTGGAACTCCGGAGGCAACAATATGCCCAAGACATTACGTATGGAACTAATAGCGAGTTTGGCTTTGACTATCTACGAGATAATGGAATGGCAACTAGCAGGGAGCAGCAAGTACAGCGAGGACACTATTATGCCATCGTAGACGAAGTAGATTCAATCTTGATTGATGAGGCACGTACTCCCCTTATTATTAGCGGTCCGGCTACTATTTCAACCCATCAGTACGACCACCTCAACCCGCTAGTAGAACAACTAGTGCGAAAGCAAACCATGCTTTGTAATCACTTGGTTTCCGAGGCAAAAACAGCCGTGGAAGCTAAGCGTCTCGAGGGAGTTGGCAGAATTCTCTTTAAAGTAAAGCTAGGACAACCCCGCAATAAAGGACTTTTGAGAATGATGGAAAACCCAGAGCTACGGCGCGTAGTTGAGAAAGCAGAACTTTCCTTTTACCAGGATACAGATGGTAAGAAACGCTTAATCGAACTGAAGGAAGAACTCTTTTTCACCATCGATGAGCAGCAACACGACGCGGATTTGACGGAAAAAGGACGCAACTTTCTTAACCCAAATGACGGCAATGCCTTTGTGCTGCCTGATCTGCTGACGGAATTTGCAGACATCGATGGCAATCATCAACTAGATGAATCAGAAAAATTCAACAAAAAAGCTCAGTACCAACTGTACTGCAACGCTCAAGCCGAGCGGATCCATAATATTTCCCAGCTACTCAAAGCGTATTGTCTTTACGAAAGGGATGTGGAGTACGTGGTCGAAGAAAATAAAATTGTTATCGTTGACACATTTACTGGACGCAAGATGCCTGGACGCCGGTGGAGTGATGGATTGCATCAGGCAGTGGAAGCAAAGGAAGGAGTTCAGATTGACCGAGAAACACAAACCTTGGCTGCTATTACTATCCAAAATTACTTCCGCTTGTATGAAAAGTTGTCTGGCATGACGGGTACAGGAGAAACAGAAGCTAACGAATTCCACGATATCTATCAGCTGGATGTGATAGTTATCCCTCCCAACCGTCCCGTACAACGGAGGGATTTAAATGACCGTATCTATAAGACACGTCGAGAAAAATACAGTGCTGTGGTCGAGGAAATTAGAAATGCCAATAAGCGGAAGCAGCCGGTTCTTGTTGGCACAGCAAGTGTGGAAGCTTCTGAACTGGTAAGTCGCATGTTAAAGCGTGAGGGAATCCCACATACTGTGTTAAACGCAAAATATCATAGGCAGGAGGCGGAAATTATTGGTCGTGCAGGAACAGCTGGGGCAGTGACGATTTCTACAAATATGGCTGGACGAGGAACGGACATTAAACTTGGTCAGGGGGTAGGCGGTCTTGGCGGTCTATATGTCATTGGGACGGAACGCCATGAGTCTCGTCGAATTGACCGTCAGCTGCGGGGCCGTTGTGCCCGACAAGGAGATCCTGGTATGTCCAGATTCTATGTGAGTTTTGAAGATGACCTCATGCGTAATTTCGGAGCTAGCGAGCGCATGACAAAAATGATGGAAACTTTCGGTATGAGGGATGGAGAGGAACTGGAACATCCACTGCTAAATAGAAGTGTAGAAACTGCACAGAAACGTGTGGAACAACGCAACTATCTAATTCGCCGCCGTACGCTAGAATTCGATGATGTGATGAACCAACAAAGAGAGATAGTTTACAGTCATCGTAACGAAATTATGGACGCAGAGAATTTACGCGCGATGGTCTTTGAGATGATCAATGAAGTGGTGCCAAAGAAAGTAAAGGAATTTCTAGCAATGGCAGGGAGTGTCGACAACTCTGGCCTCCTTAATTGGATTAATGCAACATTTGCGCTCAGTTTGTCCGCGGAAGAGGTAAACTTTCCTTCTCGGTCCCTTGAGGAAAACAGTGTATACTTGGCGAGACGTGTTTGTGAGGCTTATAAATATCAGACGAGGACAGAAGATCCTCTGGAGATGAGAGAGCTAGAGCGTCAGGTTATACTCAGTACAGTAGATCGTCTCTGGCAAGAGCATCTGTATGCCCTAGATGGACTCCGAGAGGCAGTCTATCTACGTGCATTTGGGCAGAAGGATCCATTGGTGGAATATAAGAACGATGCCTACACCATGTTTGTGGAGATGCTGGACGCCATCAAGGTGGAGACCCTGGCCAATCTCTTTCGGGATGGCCTTGCTTGTCCCTCCACTGGATCCCATTTATCCTGTAGAGACCTGGTAGGAAAGTCCACATTTACCAGCCCTGCAGCCCTTTCCATATCCACCTTGTCGGCATCTCAGGACGAGGAAAAATTCCCTTTTTATGGAGAAGGAGGCGTATATAAGGTTGGGAGGAATCATCCCTGTCCCTGTGGGAGTGGTAGAAAGTTTAAGAACTGCTGCGGCCGTCAAAACTCCGCCTCAAATGAAAGGTAGGACTACATTCAGTTGCTCTGATCCAGTCAGAGTCTTTACTAGAATATCGGCAACTTTCCTGTAAGCGAATTAGTAGTTAGATAGATCCAGTCAACGGAGTCTATGAGGTATTTTGACTAGCCTTCTGTTAGACGCGGTGCTTACGTCCTTCAGATCCAAGAAAAAGAGGCATAATTCCCTTGTGTACCCAAGTAATGTGAGTCATAGAAAGGACTACGCACGGGTTCTGGGCTCACTAGAGACGAGAAGGCCGCACCTTCAGTAGGGGTATTTTTACAAAAAATGGCGAACACCGTCCTTGTTGGTGCTCAGTGGGGAGACGAAGGGAAGGGGAAAATCATTGATTTCCTCATGGAGGAGGCGGACGTCGTGGTCCGTAGTCAAGGAGGGAATAATGCAGGGCACACTATTATCTGCGGGAAGAAAAAGTATACCTTGCATCTGATCCCCTCAGGGATTTTACGGCACAGTAAGGTATGTGTCATCGGGAATGGCGTGGTCATTGACCCTGTCGCTTTAGTAGAGGAAATTCAGGCCCTTCAAGTCCATGGCGTCGAGGTAGGAGACAATCTGCTTATCAGCGAATTAGCCCACCTGGTCCTCCCGTATCATCGTATGCTGGATGAGCAATTGGAAACTCTTAGAGGTTGTAGCAGGATCGGAACTACAAGGCGAGGAATCGGTCCCGCCTACTCAGATAAAGTAGCTCGTATGGGGCTACGGATGTGCGACTTGGTCCGCCAGAGCACCTTTACGGAGAAACTAGCGGAGCGTATTCGCGAGAATAACGCGACGCTGCGTCATCTAAAGGCAAAGCCGCTGGATTGTGGAGAAGTTTTGGAAGCTTATCAAGCAGCTGCTGAGGTTTTACGCCCTTTTGTCTGCAATACGGTGGTTTTTCTTCACGATGCGATAGCCAGAAGGAAAAGATTGCTCTTTGAGGGAGCACAGGGCACCTACCTAGATCTAGACCATGGCACTTACCCTTTCGTGACCAGCAGTAACACTACCTCGGGTGGTGCCTGCACTGGAAGTGGTATACCACCAAGGGAAATAAACCATGTTATTGGAGTAGTCAAAGCATACACTACTCGCGTGGGCAGTGGTCCATTTCCTACCGAAAACAAGGAATTAAGCCGTTTTTTTCACAAAATGGGACGTGAATTTGGAGTGACAACTGGCCGGCCACGCCGATGTGGTTGGTTTGATGCTGTAGCTGCCGGCTATGCAAGCATGGTCAACGGCATTGACAAACTGGCAATCACCAACTTGGACGGTTTAGACGCCATGGCGACCATCCGAGTGTGTGTTGGTTATCAACTGGAAGGATGTACACTCCATACACCCCCAGCCATGGTTTCTGATATGGAGAGATGCGAACCGATTTACAAGGAGATTCCAGGTTGGCAGTGTTCCACCGTTTGCGCGCGCACCTATGGTGATTTGCCCGAAAGAGCAAGGAAATATATAACATTGCTCTCAGAACTGACTGGTGCCGATCCAACGTTCATTAGTGTAGGAGCAAGTAGGGAGCAGACCATACGGATCTAAATGAATAATGAAAAAGTTCCTACACACATTGCTATCATTATGGACGGCAATGGGCGCTGGGCAGAGCAGCGAGGATTTCCACGCTTGTCGGGCCATCAGGCTGGGGCAGATTCTATCCGAGAGTGCATAGAGGTCTGTGGAAAGATAGGGGTCCAATATCTGACCTTGTACGCATTTTCATCGGAAAATTGGAAGCGACCTTCTGCAGAAGTAAAAGGGTTGATGGACCTACTGGAACACTTTCTTCGGGAAAGCATTGAGGAAATGATCCATCAGGAAGTGCGCTTGTGTGCTATTGGGCACTTGCAAGATTTGCCAATTACATGTCGATATCTCCTAGAAAAAGCAAGAGAACGTACCGCTTCCAATCGCGGCATTACGCTAGTCCTCGCTTTGAGTTACAGTAGTCGAATGGAAATTGTTGATGCCGCTAGGCGTATTGTGCAAGCCGTACAGGATGGAAAAGTAGATATGGATCAAATTGACGATCAGCTATTTGGGAATTATCTGTACACTAGGGGCATACCCGACCCAGATCTTTTGATTCGGACCTCCGGGGAAATCCGGCTTTCCAATTTCCTTCTCTGGCAATCTAGTTATACGGAGATTTATGTGACATCAAAACTGTGGCCGGATTTTCGGGCTGCAGATTTACAAGAGGCTCTGGATGACTATGGTCGTCGTCGTCGTCGCTATGGAAAACTATAACGGTTGCTGGTAACAGAGAGAAAAAAAGGCTACAGCCCTTGAATGCTATGATGCAAACTTTGGTGCAGGAGTTTATTGGCGAGTGTATCGTGCAAGGTTTGCTCTGCCAATCTTATCCGCTCCTCGTAAAGAAGCTGTCACAGAGCATGACGCCTGGTAGACTCTCTGGGACGGAGAGATAACCCGTGACGGTTGGGGGGCTTTTGGAAGGTAACTGAACAGCGTCAAATACCAGAACAGCCACAAGGGCCAGTAACAAGGGTGTATAAAGATGGGCACACTATTTCAACACCATGCCAATTATGTGAGCTCGATACACTATCGGATCCTAGCAGATCTCCTGAGGTACTTGCGGCGTGAGAACTAGAGGGAAGAACATAACACAAACCTTTTCTTCTAGGTTTTTTGGATGTTGCAGACAGGCTGGATAACAATTAGGATCCACTCCGGTAGTGGTTTGGAGATATAATATAAAAAGGATAATATATAAGGTTGTTTATGTTGGGGTGGTCGTGGGGAAATTCCTTGCTTGATATTCCGAGAGCCAAGGTCAGGGGCGGCTTGATGAGGTGTTCGAGTTAATGTTCAAGCTGGCGACTGTTCTCTTGTGCGCTCTCGCAGTGGTTCCTGTGGTCTCTACAAGGGTCTTGGGTTCTCCTAAAGAGTTTTTAGATGGAGTTGCTGCTGTCGTTAATGGTGACGTAGTCACAGTTTCGGAGGTCCTCGAGGCTTTGCACAATAGGGAGCAGGCAGCGCTGGAAGGCCTTAGCAGAGTTAAACGCCAGGAAAAGCTACAAAGCTTAAGAAGTTTAGTGACTAGGGAACTGGTCGACCGTCAGCTTATACTCCAGGCTTTCCGAAAGCGTGGGCTTGCCATACCTCCTAGTGTAGTGGAGAGTCAAATACGGAAGATCATCTGCGAGAATTTCAGTGGAAATCGGGCGGCGCTCGTTGGAACCCTATGGTCCCAACGCTGTACGCTAAACCAGCTTGAAAAAATAGAAGCGGACAGAATGGCCATCCTGGCGATGCGCCAGGAAAATGTAAAAGATGGTCCTGTCATCTCGCCCGACCAAATCCAGCAATGTTTCAGAGAAAATAGGAGCCTTTATACCATTCCAGAGCAAGTAAAGCTACGGATGATCGTTCTGCGTGAAAGCGGTAGTAGTGATGACTTCGCAGTGGGTAAAGGGGATAATAGGAGAGCTATAGCTGAAGAAATCCATACCAAACTAATTAATGGAGAGAAATTTGACCGTATGGCGCGTGTATATTCTGAGGATGTTTCCACTAAAAACTCCGGTGGAGACTGGGGATGGGTTGAGCGGACAACTCTAAATGCAGATCTTTCTAGGCTAGCATTTTCTATGAAATCTGGGGAGATCAGCCCGGTTACCTCTATCGGGAATGCCCACTACATTCTATTTGTAGAGGCTCATAAACGTGCGTTGGTAAAGAGAGTCGAAGAAGTTTGCGATCAAATTGAACGCTATCTTATTCACCAGGCACGCGTCAGAACTCAGGAGTGTTGGCTGAAGGAGCTGCGGAAAAGGGCTTTTATCAAAGTCCTGTCTTGATAAAAGTGTTCCCCCAACGGCGCCCCTGCCGAGAGAGTTTGTGGGGAGTCTCGCAGACTCGCGTCCAACTGGTACGGGACAACAGAGAGAGGGGGAACGCCACGGGCTCTGTTTCAAGCACTATTGAAGGGTGCATTAGTGGGGGGATTAAGCACTTTTTTGTAGGGGACGGAACCTTGTTTCCCCTTCGAGAGTTCCAAGAAACTTGCTGGCAGCTCTACTCCGATTGGACTTGGAGGTAGGATGGTATGGTACTGTGTCCATCCAGAAGGAAATAGCATGGTTGATTCTCTTTTGGTCCCTTTAGTGAGGCTTTTTGTATATACGGAAAGGGAAGGGATTCGGTACCAGATGTACGTTTCCAAGGGATGGCCCTTGCAAACGCTTATCTTAATCGAGGGCGTTAGCTTAGCCTGATGCATTTTACATTGAATAATTGTTGGGTGGAAAGCAAGGTTACGGGACGCAGGGGTGTAGCTCAATGGCAGAGCAGGCGGCTCATAACTGCTTGGTTCCCGGTTCGAGTCCGGGCGCCCCTATCCATGGAATTGCCTTTGATAATCCAAGATTGAATAGGGGGCTACTGCCAGCAAGATCTGTCTGAGAATAAATAGTTCCTCTCAGGAAGAGAACAGTTCTCTCCGCATTTTATGTTAAGAATCTCGGTAGGAATTGGTATCGCATCTTCGTCCTTCTTGGGCTGGCTTTGGAGGCAACTCCAAGGAGAATAATTTGTATTTGGTTTGGGAAAAGGAAGTTTTTTGTTACATCTGGGGGGTTTTCCATGATCCATTCTATGCGTTATTCAAGCAACGGATAACGTATGAATCCAACTACCATTTGCTCCATGCTTCTTTCTGCCAAAAGAACGTCGGAGGTTTTCCTATGGAAGCCCCTGTGCTAGAAAGTGTAGGGGGGCCGGAAACAGTGTGTTGGAATTGAAGGGTTGAGCCCATACCAAATTCCGGACGGAAATGCCGACTGTGAAAAGGCCTATGAATGCAGGACAGAGAAACCCTGACTTAGCCAGCGGTCGGACACATTTCAGCTAAAAACTCTAACCCTGGTCCTTTATTGTACGGTGTGGCTACGACCATGGACAACCTTCCCGGTTGCAAGATTTTTCTCCAAGCGCACTTTTTGTCTTCCGCGATTTCTTGAAGAGTCCGCACCTACCAAAATTTCTGCCGGTAGCTCCAATGCAAGCTGTCTTCCACTTCAGACTAGATGCTTGTGTTACTGGCAATCCTAGCTATTTCTCTAGTTTCCTCAATCTTCTTTGAGAGGCAATCAAAGTCTGAATGTCCCCAATGCATGCTGCAACCTTGTTCAAGGAATTGACGTGAGAAATTCCGTTAAGTTTTGTAGTCTAACTGCTGGGGGAGTCTCGGCTTGGGTTCTGCATATTCAACATCTTTCCCAAGAAGGGTGCTGAGAATTCCAGTGTACACTCTGGCGGTAACAAAAACAAAGTTAGGCAGAGGTTGATTGCCAAGTGTTCCTAGGCATGCTACAGAGCGACAACGCTGTTCCTATCTTGTGGAACTTGTTCGCCATGGATGCCGTGTTAGTTTTGTGATACACTCCCAGCCGTTGCTATAAAAAAACGCACGGTATAGGCAACTGATGGACTTTTAATTGGTCTTGCGAGAACGTCCCTTGAAAAGGGAATCATCAGAGCACGGGCGCGCCATGCAACTCTAGTCTACCCGATCAGAGGTGTTACACCCAGCTTATTTTAGGAACGTCTAAGATTCCTCTTTTTGTAGGAGATATCTGTTAACTTATCACCAAAAATCCAGAGGCTATAAAAAAACAGATGCTTCGGTGAGCGAAAACGCGTCCCAAGCGGCAAGCTAAGCGCCCTATCCGAAATCTAGCGAGCAGACGAGCGCTTGAGGCAACTTTCAATAAACCTAGGACCTCGCTCAGCCTCCCTGAGGCGTCCTGATCTTCCAGAACTCTATATGAAGTGTTGCCGCTAACTCAACAGTTGGTTCTTGTAGTCTTGTGGTTTCCCCCCTTTTTTTAGTAGTCCTTCTTCCATCAAAAAAAGGAAGGGGTAGGGGAAAAAGCCACAAATGGATTCGTAACGAAAGAAGATCAAGACATGTTCCCCCACAAAAAAGGCGCAAGTAAGGCGTCATTATGGCAAAATTAAAACTTACCTTTTTGGGGACTGGAACCTCCAGTGGTGTACCAGTTATCGGCTGTAACTGCGAGGTTTGTCATTCGCAGGATCCAAAAGACCGCAGGCTACGACCTTCCATTCTGTTGCAAACCGAGCAGATATGTATCGTCGTAGATACACCGCCAGATTTTCGCGAACAGTGCTTACGGGAGAATATCCAGGATATGGATGCTGTTCTCTATACGCACGCACATTCTGATCATATTCTAGGATTTGATGATCTGTGTCATTTCATTGAGTTCAAGAACCCTGATATGCCAATTTACGGCGTTTCAGGGACACTGATAGGGATTAAAAGAATGTTTTGCTATGCCTTTAAGAAGGTAGGCAATTACGTACGACCACATCTGAGGGAGGTCTATGAGGGATTTAAGTTAGGAGATCTCCAGATTGTCCCAGTAGCTCTTCCTCATGGCATGTTCACCACGGCAGGTTTTGTATTTCACCATGCAGGCAGGAAAGCCTTAGCTTACTATACGGACTGCAGTACTGTTCCTCCAAAGGCACAAAGCGAAGCAAAAGGAGTAGAAGTTCTGGTGGTTGGCGCGCTACGTTACACATCCCATCCCACTCATTTAACAGTCCAGGATGCTTTAAAAGTAGCCAAGAGTTTGAGTAGCCACACTTGTTATTTCACGCACATGGGACACGAACTCAAATATGCAAGGATCCAGTCCTCTCTACCTAGCGGGGTTTTTCCTGCCTATGATGGGCTCCAAGTCCAAATCTAAGGGAGGCCCGATGGGGCCCCCCGGATGAGCTAGAAATTTTTGCGGATTGCAGAATTACTAGAGGAGTATCGCGATGGCTGATTGGCGGCTGTAACATTTACTTACTTAGTTGCGGGGTAGGCTTCTAGACGGACATCATCTCCGATACATGTATACTGAACTTTGGCCAGCCTTAATGCCTGATCAATAGAAAAAACACCAACCCCACCAAATGCTGGCACTCTCCCGCCCAGAAACAGCGGAGCATAATAAAGGCAGAACTTGTCAATGACGCCCTGATCTAGTGCTTCACCAAGCAGATATCCTCCTCCTTCGATAAGCACAGACCTAACGTTACGTGCTCCCAAGGTGTAGAGTGTTTCCCTAAGAGAGCTCCTCTGAAAGACTAGGGTACGGTCTTGATAACTGTCAGTAAAAATCTTTGCATCTGGTGGTAAGCTTTTTTGTGTCCAAACTACACGCCAGGGCTGTGGGCGAGGTGGAACTCCACGAAGAGTAAGACGTGGGTTATCAGTTCTAATTGTCTCTCCTCCAACTAGAATGGCATCCACAGTGGAACGAAGGTTCATGGCATCTCGTCGGCTAGCGGCGCTAGTAATCCAGCGACGTCTCGGGTGGGAAGAAATATAGCCGTCTAGAGACATAGCAGCCTTGGCGATAACCAATGGAGTCCCAGTGCATATCCATTTGTTCCACCCTTCGTTAAGAAGGAGACATTCTTCTTCTAAAACACCAGTAGTGACCTGAATTCCTGCAGATTTTAGCAAACGTACCGCGCGACCAGCATGGAGAGGATTTGGATCGAAAGCTCCAAATACCACCCTGGAAAACCTAGCGGCGATGATGGCATCGGTACAGGGAGGCGTTCTCCCAGCAGTAGAACAAGGCTCCAGTGTGAGAAAGAGCTCAGCTCCATGGGCTTCTTCAGGAGATTGTAGCATCTGAAGTGCAGCAATTTCCGCATGAGGACCACCAGCCTGACGGTGAAAACCCCGTGCGATGATGCCCCCTCCTCGCACAATAACAGCCCCCACAGCTGGGTTTGGATTCGTCCAACCAATGCCTCTCACTGCTTCGGCAAGCGCTTTCTTCATCCAGAGTGCATCCGAGGCAGGAGGCAACCCTTCTATCGATACGTCAGAAGCCAAGTTTGGCATAAGAAGGATTTCCTCCCACAGCGAGGATAACGATCGGGGCTACTGCAACTTATTTATTTGTGTAGTTTGCTTGCAAAGAAGATCGGACGGTCCGATGCTTAGGTACTTCAAAAAACATAAAGATTTCCTAGGATGATGTTCTTGAAAGTCAATCCAGAGTTGATGGCCAATGGGAACAAAATCATTTCAGTTGCTCGTAAAAAACAGCTCCCTCTCCTTCGAGAAGGAGAATTGATTGGGGGGGAATTTTGGCCGAACGCTGAATCAATTATTGCCTATTCAGCTTGAAAAGTATAGGCTGCGCGGTGTGCTTGGTCCCCCAGTTGTGGGAGGTTGTGAGGTTGTTTGTGGACGCAACGGGGGTTCCTGGTAGGAGGAGGAGAGGTATAGAGCATAGAAAAAGAGAGGAGAAAAAAGATGATTAAACTTCAGGATTATGAGATGTTCCCATGGGAGGCTTTCCATCAGGCATCGTCGATGCGTGATTTTTTCAACCATGCTCTCGAGTGGATTTCTGAGCCGCCGTTTGTACGCACTCCATGGAACCGCTACTTTTTTGTCGTGGATGAGAGGGAGAATAGGGTTACCGTAAAGCTAGAGCTGGTGGGGATGAGACGGGAGGATTTTGAAATTGAGTTGAAGGACGGTCTACTTACCATTGCTGGCCAGCGCAAGCTCGAACGGAAAACAAAGGAGGGGGAACCTCTCCGCCGAGAGCGCTTCTTCGGAAAGTTTTCTAGATCTGTCAGTCTGCCTGCTAAGGTGGACGAAAGTGCGGTGACTGCTTCCTACAAGGACGGTATCTTGGTTGTCGTCCTACCCAAAAGCGAGAAGACAGAACCAAAGAGAGTTACGATCCATACAAACTAAGGCGATTTGCCTTTCCCTAAACCTATGTCTCAAACTCAAACTGCTGTTTATAAACCGGAAAGTAATAAGATAGAGGGGGCTGCGAGCGGCTCATTTTTCGTCACTCCTGCAACGGATATTTGGCATGATAGGGAGGGATATACCCTGGAGGTAGAGGTACCTGGTGTCGATAGGAATGGCCTGGAAATATCTGTTGAAGACGGCAAGTTAATGGTAATTGGGTATCGGCGGCTAGATCGGCCTCCGATGGGAGGAGAAGGACCGCTACGTCGAGAAGAAAGAGAGAATAGAGACTACCGGCGGGTGTTCGATCTTCCTCCAGAGGTAAATGCTTCTGGTATTAAAGCCAATCTAGAGGAGGGACTCCTCACGCTCCGCATACCAAAGTCAGAAAGCATTCAACCGCTGAGGATCGCTGTAGGTTAGTAAGAAAGAAGAGCAAGTTCTTCTCTTCTCGGCCTTCATGGAAGGCCGAGAAGGGGGGGCCCGCAGCTGAGGGGGAATTCCTCCCACCTTGTGTGATTTTCTTTCTTGCAGGCTGGCCCTGTGTGAGGGTTGGCACCTTTCCCCTCTTGACTCTCTTTGTGGCTCGTGTAATGTGTGCTGCTGTAAGCAGGACGGCTAAGCCTAAACTAAAGAAGTTTAAAGAAGGGCCTGTCCGATTCTTTCTACAGAGGGAAAATCTGGAAGTAGGGCAAGTTGCTCCAGGACCGTTTTCCTTTCTCTGAGGAGAAGGAGATGAGGAGCAAAGTCGGACAGCGGGGCAAGAACAAACCTGCGACTTCCGATCTTTGGATGCGGCAGTACAATTGAGCCAAAAACTCCCTGATACGAGCTAAGGTAGAGCAGGTCTAGGTCTAGGGGGCGAGGGGCATGTCGGTAGTATGGATACTGCTTGCGTCCGGCAAGAGCCTCCAGTCGCTGGAGTTCCTCCCACAGAGTTCCAGGCCCGGAATTCCATTCAATTTCCACCACGGCATTCAAAAAGTATCTGGAACCTGGAGGGCAATCTACTGGAGCCGTTCGGTAAATGCCAGAGGAATGGATGGCAGCGGTCTGCGAAGAAGAGGAAAGTGAAAGAATGGATCTAGCGGCTTTCTGGAGATGGAGCAAGCTATGTCCCAGGTTAGAACCTAGAGCAATGCCTGCTCGGCAATTAGTAGGAGGAGTTAGGGAAGGACAACAACTCTGCATCTCGCATCTCTACAGCAATCCAAGGACATCCTGCATGCTATAAAGTCCAGCAGGTTGGCGTAGCGCCCAAATAGCAGCCTGCAAAGAACCTAGAGCAAAGGTATTCCGGCTAGAGGCCTTATGGACAAGTTCAAGACGTTCTCCGCCACCAGCGAATATCACAGTGTGTTCCCCAACAACATCCCCTCCTCGGAGAGAGTGCACTCCAATCTGGCGATTGGGACGTGGCGAGGCAGATGCTACATCCTGTCGGCCATATTCCATCTTTTCCGGAACGCAGAGAGAAGAGCGTGCTTCTGTAAGGATTGCTTCCAGTCTCACAGCAGTACCACTAGGGATGTCCTTTTTATGTCGATGGTGCATCTCTACAACTTCTTGGTCAAAGTCCGCACCGAAGATTTCCGCAGCTTTACGGGTAAGCCAGAAAAGAACATTCACGCCAGTGCTAAAGTTTGGGGAAAAGACGATAGGAATAGTGCGCGCATACTGCGAAAGGGCGGTATCTATAGCGTAAGGATGTCCTGTAGTACCGATGACAATGGGTTTACCAGCATGGGCCGAGGCCTCAACAAATGGCAGTGTTGCTTCTGGCTGAGTAAAGTCGATGGATACGTCACTCCGAGAGAGCGCGACCGGAAAAGAGTCATTGGAATTGATTTCGGCAGAAATCCGAAAGCGTAAGTCCTCCCTGGCACATGCAGCAACTGCTTTTCCCATCCTGCCGCGACTGCCAGCGATGAGGAGACGAATAATTGGAGTCATGGAAAGGAACCGCTGCTACTAGATTTCAGTACACTCCTGATGTATTCCTTACTGGACTCAGTAAGTTCGCACAACGGAAGACGGACTTCCTCCGAAATTCTCTCAGAATACACGACAGAAAGCGCATACTTCACCGGTACAGGATTGGTTTCTACGAATAGACTTTTGAAAAAAGGATGGTATCTGTAGTGCAATTGCATTGCTAGCCTAGACTGGCCCACCTTCCAAGCATGGACCATCTGGTGGATCTGCTTCGGAATCACGTTGGAAGCCACACTAACGACCCCATCAGCCCCTACTGCCAAAAAGGGTAGGGTAAGCGAATCATCACCGGAAAGAATGGTAAACGAATCAGGCAATTCCTCTCGAAGTTGGCTGACACGCTCCGCGCTTCCGCCAGACTCTTTGAGAGCAACAATATTTGGACACTCCTTCGCCAAGCGTACAACTGTTTTTACACCGATTTCCACCCCACAACGGCCTGGAATACTGTAGAGGATTAGGGGTAAATTGGTGGAAATAGAGATTTCTTTATAATGTCGATAGAGGCCTTCTTGAGAAGGTTTGTTGTAGTACGGTGCTACCAGGAGGGCACCATGTGCACCCAATTTTTCAGCTTCTTGGGTTAGATAGATAGCCTCTGCGGTGGAGTTAGATCCTGTACCAGCAACAACGCTCGCAGTAGAATTTCGGACTACTTCGACGGCCACTTGAATAACTCGTGTATGCTCTTCCGTGGTAAGCGTCGGAGACTCCCCAGTAGTTCCTACAGAAACAACTCCGTCTATCCCAGCTGCAATCTGTTGTTCGATTAACCAGCGATAGGCTGGGACATCTAGTTCCCCTCCCCGAAAGGGGGTAATGAGGGCGGTGTAAGTTCCTCGGAATTCCATAGAGCTAAGGAAGGCTACTCAAAAAATTTCTATTTCTCCATCAAAAACAAAGCTGGCAGGGCCACGAACGCATACGTTACGTAAATTGGGAAAAGTTTCGAAAAAGACTTGTAGGGTGTCTCCCCCACGTACCGTAACACAGATTGGTGGAAGAACAGACCTGTGTATGTGATAAAGGAGGGCACACGCAGCGACCCCAGTACCACAGGCCAAAGTTTCTGCTTCTACCCCCCGTTCATAGGTGCGGATATGTAGGTGGTTGGTGGCAATAATTTGTACGAAATTGACATTCGTTCCCAGTGGGGAGAAGGATTCGTCTCCACGAATCCTTCTCCCACGGCGATTAACATCCACTTCATCCACAGTCTCTACGAAAACCACTGCATGAGGAACCCCAAGGTTGAGGAAATGTACCTCTTCTGCTACTCCTGCCATTTGCAATAAGGTAGGTGGACGATAATCGCTAGGCTCATTCATCTGGATTTCTATGTTCTGTCCTAGTAACGCACTACGGATAAGACCAGCCGGAGTTTCGAAAGAAAACATTCTCCGCTTGCTCTTTGAGATGCGCTGAACATATCGAGCAAAGCAACGAGCACCATTCCCGCACATTTCCGCTTCCCGACCGTCACTGTTATAGTAGCGCATCCGGAAATCACCCTCACCTTGGGGTGGCTCTACGAGAAGCAGCCCGTCAGCCCCAATCCCGTAATGCCTATCACAAATTTTGGTAATTTGTGGAGGGGTGAGGCGTAGCTGGAGAATGCGGTTGTCTACCAGCACGAAGTCGTTACCAGAGCCATGCATTTTTGTAAAAGGAAGTTTCATGAAAAAGAACCGGAGGTCCTTCTATTCCATCAGGAGAGTTTCAACAAGTGGTTCCACAAACTCTTCAATCCGTGATAACCATCGCGGGGAAGAGGCGTATTCAGCGATGCGACGCACAATAGCACTCCCTATCACTACCGCGTCCGCGTAACCAGCGACGGTCTTTACCTGATCAGGAGTGGAAATGCCAAATCCCACTGCTATTGGAAGAGAAGTATGTTGCCGAATGCTCTGGACCTGAGCACGGAGGGCTGTAGCGATTTCAGATCGTTCCCCAGTAACCCCCTCCCTGGAAACGCAATAGATAAAACCCTGAGCGGCGTTGACCAGGCACGGAATACGATCCCGTGGGGTCGTCGGAGAAACGAGCTGAATGACCTGTAGTTGGTGGTTCCCAACAGCCAAGTCTTCATTGCAAGAAGCTTCATCGGGTGGTAAGTCTAGCACTAGAAGTCCGTCTGCTCCCGCGGAGATAGCATCTGCTAAAAACCTTCTCATCCCGTAAAAGTAAATGGGATTAAGGTAGGTGAAGAGGATAATTGGAAAGGAAGATGATTTACGTAAGTGGCTTATGAGTTCTAGAATTTTTTCCACATTGGCTCCTGCGCGCAACGCACGATGGATAGCTGCTTGAATGATAGGGCCATCCGCCAGCGGATCTGAAAAGGGAATACCTAACTCGAGCATATCCACCCCTGATGCTTCCAGTACATGTATAACTTCTAGCGTGCCTTTTAAGGATGGATCTCCACCAGTGATATAGGCAACTAGGCCCTTTTTTTTCTGGGAACGAAGGCGAGCAAATACCGCATCTATCCTAGATAGAGCAGGTATTCTGCAGGGAGGAAGAAAGGATGGAATTCTGCCCATAGGGAGTTTAAGAAGAAATAGATCCGCTTCCAAAATTGTCAAGTGTAGCCTCCTTTTCAGATCAAAGTGCTACAGATTTAACTTTTCCTAGGAGATAGCTGCCAAAATGGCTTTTGCCGCTCGCACACCAGCTCCAGACCCATTAAGGGTGGCTATAATTGTGCGAAACTTCAAAACCAATTGTTGGCGATCCTGGTGGGAGCGCAGCAGTCTGAGGCATTCACTAGCAATAGCCTCTGGTTGGGCTAAATGTTGGACGAATTCTTTCACAACGAGTTTCCCTGCAAGGATATTGACGATGCCCAGAAACGGGACTGTAGTAACACAACGACCTATCCCAAAGGTAATCCAGGCTGTTTTGTAAATAAGACAATATGGGAGTTCAAAATAAGCGGACTCAAGTGTGGCTGTTCCCGAACAGACAATTCCTGCACAGGCACGTTGCATCAGATTATAGGCAGTGCCCGTGCAAATACGCACCGGAATCTGGGCCTGCCTTGCTCTGTTGTGCATCCATCTAGCATGATTTTCATTGGCCGCTGCTACCTCAAATTGAATATGTGACCTTCTCTTTAGAAGAAAGGAGGCAGTGTGCAACATAATAGGGAAGATGCGATGTACCTCTTTCCAGCGACTGCCTGGCAGTAAGGCCAGTAGATTGCCATTACGTCTCACATGGAGGTGTTCCCTTTTCAGTTTCTCTACAAGAGGATGACCAACAAACTGGCTTTCTAGACCAGAGGATTTATACAGTCCCTTCTCAAAGGGGAAGATACAGAGTACAAGATCTAGGAATTTAGCCATCTTGGTCATACGTTTTCGATTCCACGCCCAAACCTGTGGGCTAATGTAGTAGAGAATTTTAAGGTCAGGAAACTGAGAGCGCGCCGTCCTTGCCAATCGCAAGTTGAAGCCAGGATAGTCAATAAGCAATAAGGCATGCGGTCTTGCATTGCCTATGCATTGTAACATTTCAAAAAACTTCTTGCGGAGCCATGGGTAAACCTTAAGAACATCCCAGAGGCCAGTTACACTAGCCTTTTCCACCCAATTGTCGAACGGTTTGGTGGAAAGGCGTTCCATCTTTGGTCCACCTGCTCCCTGAAAAACTATGTTCGGATCTTGCTCAAGGAGCGCCTCCATAATTGTAGAGGCGTGATGGTCTCCGCTGACTTCACCAGCAATTACCCAGATTTTTCTCACGGATGGAGATGGAAAGAATCGTGGGGACCGCCATGTCGAATTTGACGAGTAATTTCGAGTGCAATGTCTAACGCAACTGCAGCTTCATGACCGCTGACACGCGGCCTTTTTTTTTCACATGCGCAAGAGATAAATGAAGCAAGTTGGAACTTTAGAGGCTCCCCACGAGAGACCTGTAGCCGATCAGTCACAATTTTTCCATCTACCAGCTGATATATTTTGCTGCTTTGGCGGTAGTAATCGAGAGAAAGATAAGCATCTTTTTGGAAAAGACGAATTTTACGGAGCTTCTTGCTACTAATTCGGCTAGCAGTAGCATTGGCTACGCACCCATTTTGAAAGCGAAGCCGCACATTTGCAATGTCTTCACTCTTACTAAGAATAGCTACCCCTACTGAATCTATACTAATGACTGGTGACTGTATAATGTGTAACACAACTTCGATATCATGGATCATTAAGTCTAGAACTACCCCAACGTCCGTATTCCGATCAGGGTATGGGGAGAGGCGAGTGATCTCTAGAAAGCGCGGATTCCATAGCCTACATTCAAGGGCTTCCAACGCGGGGTTGAAGCGCTCTATATGACCTACTTGAAGAATGCATTGCCTCTCTCGAGCAATTAGGACCAGCATGTGAGCGTCCTTTGAGGTTTCCGCAAGCGGTTTTTCTACCAACAGGTGCTTTCCGCGCTCAAGTAGGAATCGGCCAATCCCAAAATGCGTGGCTGTTGGAGTACAGACTGTTGCTGCATCTACACGGTTCGCAAAATCCTCTATGGAGCTGGCAACAGGAACACAGTATTTCCTGGCAACGGCCTCCGCTACTGTACGGTCTATATCGAAGACAGCCGTCAACTGGCATGTATGACCAAGCTCTGAACACACTCGCACATGATGTGCGCCCATCTGACCGAGACCGACAACACCCACTCTTAATGGATTCATGAAGCTTTTAATCCATAGATAGATAGAGAGTGGAGATTGGCGTATTCAATCAATCTGTCCTTTTCTAACAGAAGAGTACAATGGGCCTCTATACCTACGGATTGGACTCGCACGCTGCTTGCACATTCCAGCGTAGTTATACCGATAGTAGGTACGTCAAATCTCATATCCTGGTTTGGCTTGGCTACCTTGACAATAGTGGTATTTTCCCTTCCTAGCTTGCCTCCACGAAGGATAGAGGAGTTTGTGCCCTCAAACGCCTCCACAGCAAGTACTGTCCCCTTACGGACAACTACTGTTTGACCAATGTCTAGCCGGCTGATCTCTTTGGCAATTTGGTAACCAAACTGAAGATCTTTCATTGCACGAAACTTAATTTTTGGACCGGCCAGGAGGCCTTCACCAGCAAGATGGTTATCCAGAAAAGTAGTGGCAGGAAGCAACTCAACACCTACACGAGCTAATTCGTCCGCTACCGCTCCAAATAGAGTTTCTGCGTTCCTCTTATGGAGGCGGGCAAGGAGGAGAAAAGCTCGCATGTCTAGGCACAGATCAAAAAGGTTTTTTGGAGCGATTTGTCCAGCGGCCATCGCATAGTCTGCGCCAGATTTCCGTGCAACGGAAAGGAGATGGCTGAGCTGTCCAACCCGCACGGTATGCATTTCATCAACCCACCCGACAAGTTCTGGAGAGGTTTCTCCTTCAAAGGCGACCAGGATAATGTGTTGCACACCGGCTTTACGAGCGGAGTGAACTACAAGGAATGGATATTTCCCACTTCCAGCGATTAAGAGCAATTTTTCAGGGGGACACATGCTACAACTTGTTAGCTAGCACCAAGTATTTTGTCCGGAAGTTGCCTTAGTGTGGTGGTTTTTCCAAAAAAAGCATGCCAGATCTCCGACGAGCATAGATTCCGAAAGGCAGATTAACTTTCGCTGGTCGCGAAATCGGAGGGATGATTAGACTGCGAGTACGCTCTACCACGGCAAAGCCCACCTCTGGAATTCCCTGCTTTAGTAACCATTGCCGCAAAATTCTTCGTTGAAGCCCCATAGGGAGAGAATAGAGCTTTTTATAGGCAAGCTGTGCCTTGTACACAAACTTCTCGGTAATTCCTCTCATCCAGTCCTCTTCATCCGCAAGAATTTCTGTGCAACGTAGCATGACTCTCCGGTAGCTAATTCCAAATCTTCGATCCAGGAAGGGTAGTAGCTCATGGCGGACACGGTTCCGCGTTAGATTTGTATCCTGATTAGTGGTGTCCTCCCGAAAGGGAATTTTCCTTTCGCAGGAAAACTGCATAATTTCTGAGCGAAAAAGTCCAAGAAGTGGACGGACGATACGTAGAGCACCACTCCTCCTCCCTATTCTGCGTACCGATTCCATCCGCATTCCGGCCAGACCCGCAGTGCCTGTTCCTCGCAGGAGATTTATCCAACAGGTCTCCAGTTGATCATCAGCGTGGTGGGCAAGAAGAAGGGTAGTACAACTGGTTTCTTTGGCAACTTCAGAAAAGAATTTGTAGCGCAGCTCTCGCCCTGCCATTTCGGTGCAGAATCCCAGATCAGAAGCAAATTGCTCCGTTTGTGCTCGCGCAAGCTTGAGCGGCAGACCAAGCTTTTGTGCCTGATAGGTAACAAAGCACTCATCCATTCTTGCTGCCATTTCTCGTAACTGATGATTAAGATGGCATAGAATAAGTTGCCGGTATCCAAGTGTTAGCAATCCATGGAGGAGACACATAGAGTCACGACCTCCAGAAATCCCTACGAGAAATTTGGTCTTGGAAGAGAATCGAGCGAGACTCTCAGAAAGTTTTTTAAGAAACGGGCTCAATGCAGTCTGCTTGAAAGTACCCACGCAGAGATTGCGGAAGCAACACAGATCCGTCCGGCTGTACATGATTCTCGAGGAGAGCTACATATAAACGCGGAAGAGCGGTTCCCGAACCATTAAGTGTATGGGCAAATCGGATCTTTCCACCATGGTCCCTATATCGAAGATTCATACGCCGGGATTGAAAGTCACAGAAATTAGAACAACTGGAAACTTCCAAAAAGGACCCCTGCCCCGGGGACCATACCTCAATATCGTAAGTACGCGAAGCACTGAAGCCGAGATCGCCTGTGCAGAGTTCCACCGTACGGTATGGAAGGTCCAATAATTGCAAGACTCTTTCTACGTCAACAGTGAGCGACTGCAGCTCTTGTTCTGAATCCCCAACTGCGCAAATTTTTACTAACTCTACTTTGTCAAATTGGTGTAAACGGATCATGCCACGCGTGTCACGGCCTGCTGAGCCAGCCTCTCGCCGAAAGCAAGGGGTATAAGCTGCGAGACAAAGTGGCAGGTGAGAAATATTAAGGACTTCATCGCGATAGAGATTAGTTACAGGAACTTCCGCTGTAGGAGTCAGGAAAAGGCGACCGCTGTTGTTAGTAGCATACATATCTTCCTCAAACTTAGGCAATTGGCCAGTTCCAATCATACATTCACGATGAATTAAAAGGGGAGTGCTGACTTCAAGATAACCGTGTTGTACGGTGTGAAGGTCCAGAAGAAAGTTAAGTAGGGAGCGTTCCAGTCGAGCTCCAGCTCCAGTAAAACAAAGGAAGCCGCTACCGCTGATTTTTGTCGCCCGGTCAAAATCGAAAAGTCCTAAGCGTTTTCCGATAGCAACGTGATCTTCCCTTACACCACTTTCCGGAGTGCCCCAACTGCGGAGAACGAGATTGGCGAGCGCACCCGTTCCATATGGGACAGCTTCTGCAGGAAAGTTGGGAAGCTGGAGTAGAAGATCCTTCTGACGGAGGTCGAGTTCTGTCGTGCGTGAATTGAGGACATTTATCTCCTCACCAAGGGATTTTGAAATTGCTTCGACTCGCGAGAGTTCCTCTCCCTCCTGCCTGCGCAGCCTTTCAACCTGCTTGCTTAGACGCCTTCGCTCTGCATGTAGGAACTGGAGACGAGTCTTCGCTAGCCTGCAGTCAGCATCGCACTCCAGCACTGCATCAATTGTGGCATCCAGTGACTGCCCACGTGCGGAAAGCCTAGCCTTTGTCAGACTTGGATTTTCCCGAATAAGACGGATGTCAAGCATATAGCAAGAACAGAGTAGAATAATAGGGAACGCTCGGAACTGTACGTGCGACGACAGCCTGTGGTACCAGGAAGGCAAATCCTTTCGACAGCAGTCTCATGTATCATTTCTTCTTCGGAGATATTCACTCACTCCTACCTATTTGGTTAGCACATACATCCTTCCTGCTGACCAAGTGCTCTAGAGGGGCTCCTCATTAAGCGTAAATCGAGCAAGCACTCAAGTTACGTCCAGTGGCACCATTCAATGCCACGGCCTGGTTTCAAGATTTACTCATTACAAACTGGTCACATTCCCTTCCCGCTATCATCCGCTGGCTAATACCGCTTCTCTATGTCCAACAAAAAGAGCACAACAGGGCACCCCACGGATGCTGCCAAAAATAAAGAACCTACCAAAGAAAAATCTAAGGAATCAGTGAGAGGTTTTGAGCAGCCAAAAATAAACGCAGAGAGGCATATGGAAAGGCGCACGCCTTAGAAGAAGTTCAGCTCCCGAATCAAAGGAGTAGGCAAGTAAATGAAACTATCAGCAGAAGCAGACATCTTAGGTAACTTGGGAGAAATCGCCATGCCTCGCTGGATCTCCCAGAAAGCACGGACCTACAAACATTCCAAAATGAGCATGAGAAGAGCTATCAACTCATTCAATAAGTCAAGGAGCAATTCTGGCAAGCAACAGTAATTATATATAATATATAATATATCAACGTGGCTGTTTCTTTCGTGTTCGTTTCAGCGTTGCAAAGATCGCATAGGGGGATAGGAGAGGCAGAACTACCACCCACCGTCGGATACACAAAACAAAAAAGCGTTGCAACGCCTCATTTCTACACAACTTCTTCTTCTATTTAACTGGAGGTCATGGCAACCCTCACTGATGTGTCATGCATGCTTTTCAATTTCATGAAATTGGTGGGAATATCGGCTAAAGCCATGGATTTATGCAACACTTTTGAACCTGGTATCGTGTCTTCTTGCCTGAAGGTGTGTCTAGTATGGCAGCTATAAGGGGTTTTGGCGAAGTAATCACGAATTTCGAAAGCAATCAGGAAACTAGCTACGCTGTGGCAGGAGAAACGAGCCCTTTCCGCATCACTGCAAGCGGCGCTGGTCGATCAAACCAGATCTCAAAGGAAAGGGCTCCTTGATGAAGAAGCATAGAAAGGCCATCGGTCGCACGTGCTCCCTTAGCTTCGGCATCTCGCAAAAGTTGTGTTTTTCTTCCGCCAGTGTAAACACTATCCAGTACCATTAAACGAGGAGTAAAGAAAAGTCCAGGAACCAGCTGATAATCTAAATTCTTCACCATTCCGACGCTAGTGGCATTAATAAGTAAGTCGGTTTGTGGTAGTTCGTTGGATAGGGCACGTTCATCCGGCTTGATAGCTACAAGGCGCTCCATAAAGCCAAAACGTCCGCTCTTCTGGAAGTAAGGCTCCAAGTGCCTTTTTAGTGATCCTATTTTTTCGAAGGATCTATTGGCAAGCACGAGGCGTTCGCAGCCTTCCAAAGCACACTGTACAGCAATTGCGCGACCTGCCCCTCCACCAGCGCCTAAGATAAGAATTTTCAAGTCCCTGATATCTACACAAAACTTTTCACGTACAGCCCGTACGAGACCAGGACCGTCAGTATTATAGCCACTGAGACTACCGTCATTTCTCACTACAATAGTGTTGACCGCACCTGCGAGTAGAGCAAAACGGTCTACATGGTCCACGAGCTTGGCAGCAGCTGCCTTATGGGGGATTGTGAGGTTTGCGCCAAACCATCCGGCAGCGGCCAAGGAACGCAAACTAGCAGGAAGCTCATCCGCACGCACACGGATCCTTACATATTGAGCTTTTATCTCAGACTCCGAAAGCGCAGGATTATGCATCTCTGGAGACCGGGAGTGACTGACAGGATCTCCGAAAACAGCAATTTTAGCTGGGGGAAAAAACTCTTGAAATTTTTTGGGATTATAAATCAGGTCTGTTGCAGAAAATTCGTGGGGCAACGCAGTTGTCATGCGAACTTTTGTAATGTTCTCGTAAAACGTGCTAGCACACGACTTTTACCAATGACCTCTAGCATATGATACAAACTTGGCCCTACAGAGCGCCCACTGACAGCGACGCGAGCTGGATGTACAAGATCTCCGGGGTTACAGCCTATCTCCTCAGCAACCTTCCTTAGTTTGACTTCCAACGTAACAACATTCCAATCTTCCATAGCCTCATAAGCCTTCTTAAGTACTCTGAGGCGATCAAGAACCTTAGGGCCACGAAGGACTTTTTCAACGCTGCTTGAATCAAAAGTAAATTCCTCCGTAAAAAAATAACTAGACCAATCTGGGACATCACGGAGGAGTCTAATCTTTTCCTTTATAATCGCCAAAACTGGCAGAAGTTTCTTGCAAGAACCGTACTCAATACCGCTCCTCTCTATGAATGGTAAAGCAAGTTCAGCAAAACGCTCTAGCTTCATCCGTAGAATGTGCTGCCGATTTATCCAGAAGCATTTATCCAAGTCAAAGATGGCACTACGCCGACTAATAGATTCTAAATCGAAGAGCGCCTGAATTTCCGAAAAACTCAAAACTTCCCGGTTATCCCCTGGGGACCAACCCAGCAGAGCAAGATAGTTGAGTATTCCCTCAGGAACGTAGCCCTGAGTGACGTACGCGGCGATACTCGTTCCACCGTCTCGTTTGCTCAGTTTTTTTCCTTCTCGGTTTAGAATGAGGGGAATATGCGCGAATACAGGGGGAGCAATTCCGAGCGTTCGGTAAAGTTCAACATGCTTTGGTGTATTAGAAAGATGATCTTCTCCTCGGATTACATGGGTAATCCTCATCTCTATATCGTCTACTACATTCACAAAATGGAAGACCCAACTGCCATCAGAACGTCTAATGGTCATATCCGGATGTGTGAGAGGATTAGACATGTCAAAGGCAATCCTTCCACAGACCATGTCTTCCACTGTGATAGAGGTACGTAGCGATCGGAATCGGAAGGCACCCTTCTCTTCATATAATACACCTGCTTTTTCAAGTCGGCTAAAATAGCTCTCGTAAATAGAATTCCTTTGACTCTGACAGTATGGTCCAAAGCCACCGCCGGTTTCCGGTCCCTCATCCCAGTCAATCCCTAGCCAGCGTAAACCATCGTAAACTGCCTCGTAACCCTCAGCAACATTACGTTTTTTATCGGTATCCTCTAAGCGCAGGATGAACCTGCCGCCGCGTTTTCGACTGAAAATCCAATTAAATAGGGCAGTTCTTGCCCCTCCTACATGGAGATACCCGGTAGGCGACGGAGCAAATCGAGTGCGAATCTCAGAGGACATAAGGCAGAAGATATTTGCTCTGAAGTTCAGGAGATAAGAGCCTATTGGAAGAATGCGGGAGAGGGATATGTAAATTCTTCAACCCTTTTTCACTCCTTTGTTTTATTTTGTTCTGTTTCTATGGCCGTACCTAACGTAGTAGGAGTCATCGTTGCTGCAGGGACAAGTCGACGCATGGGGGTTGATAAACTGATCACTCCACTAGCGGGACAGCCCCTTCTCGCCCACACACTACGTGCATTTGAACAATGTGTCTATATATCGAGAATAGTTCTGGTCTGCACTCCCTCGCGGGAGGACGAGTTTCGTCACATCGCTCGAAGATATGGAATTAAAAAGTCAATCACTTTTGTGTTTGGTGGCAAGGAGAGACATGATTCCGTGTGGAACGGACTTCTTGCAGCGGGAGAATCCGCTGAATATTTAGCGGTACATGATGGAGCGCGCCCGCTGGTTACTCCATTTCTCATTGCTAAATGTATCCGCGCTGCCAAACGCTTTGGTGGAGCTTGTGCGGCCGAACCTCTTACGGATACTGTGCACCGGGTGGATGGAGAGCAGTTGCTTGTAGAGACCATCGAAAGAAAAGGGGCTTGGAGAATGCAAACTCCGCAGGTCTTCCTCCGAAACAGTCTTTTTGAGGCATATCTCCAACTGATGCGAGAAGGTTGGTCTACCACAGATGAAGCATCTATCTTGGTTCGATTTGGAAAAAGAGTTGTCATTGAGGAATCCATGGATTGGAATTTTAAAATTACAGTTCCACAAGATCTTGTGTTAGCTGAGGCAGTTTTAGCGTACCGTCAGGGAAAGTCGTTGAAGTGGAAACGGCGCTACTAGGTCTTTTCTTTAACGGAGCTATGCTTTTCTGGAAAGCATTCCATCTAGCGGGGCAACGTTATAACAGACCCACAAACTTCTTGCTGCAAAAAAGATGCCACTACCTCGCTGCCCTCCTCTTATGCGGGGTATACAAGGAGAGACTCCGCTCTTCTTTTTTACGGGGCGACAAGGATTAGGAGCAATTGCCCTTCTTATCAACAGAAGGCAAAACCGCATGCCTTACACTAAACTTGCTTCCTTGGTGCGGCAAGTCTTGGATAGAAATGGTGTGCTAGCTGTAAAAGGACTACCGCTAGCGATCATATTTCCCTATCTTTCCACGCAACCCCATTACTAGTTACTAGTCCCTTTTTTCCAAGCGGCGAATCCTGAAAGTTGGACTACTTCTATGCAGGGAATCCATAAAAATAGCCGATATGAAAAGAATATCCTTGGTTCTACTTCACGAGGTCGCAGGAAGAGGTCCTATGGTGGGATGTCGTCAGTATGCCAGCGGTACGAGATGCGTTCCTGAAATATTGGCTACGAACTACCGCGGAGATAACAAACAGGATGTCTACTCCGACCGCTAAGGCAATGTATGCACATCCACCTGTTCCAAATCCATAACTGTGTAGTCCCGTGCCGAGCACAAAATTAACTCCATACCAAGCCATTAGGACAGAGAGAAAGCAAATAATGGCACCTACAGCCAGTCCAAGTCCATCCCATTGGTGTGCGATACGTCCATGAAGGAGTACCAGGTAGGTGAGAAGTGTGATCAGAGCCCATGTTTCCTTTGGATCCCAATCCCAAAACCGCCCCCAGGAGTAGTTCGCCCATATGCCGCCCAGAAAAATTCCTCCTGCAAGCAGAAAGGTGCCCATCTGCAGGACGCGATAAATATACCCACAGAGAGACTGGAAAGTTGATTGGTGAAAGAAGATCTTCCATAAAGCAATATGGCCTATGCCCATAGCAATGGCAAAAGCAGCATAACTGAGAGTGATGATAAGAACATGAGTAATGAGCCAAAAATTACTTTGCAGCACCGCTGTTAAGGGCTGAATAGAATGAGTAAGAACAAGTGGTTGCCAATCAGCGAGGAAGAGGGCTATAGCAGCAATGGGGATAGCCCCGGCAAGAAAAAAATGGGTGCGATAGATTTGCCCAAGGAGCAAAGAGAAAAGGACGGTACCAAAGGCAAACCAAACTATTGACTCGTACATGTTGGTAACCGGGGGACGTCCGGCAATCAGGATACGGCAGATAAAACCAAAAAGCTGGAGCAAGAGACCAGCAACAGTGAGTACTCGAGTACATGAATATGATAGGGCGCTAAAATGGGAAGGGAATGAGAACAGTATAAGACCGCCGAGCAAGTAGAGAATCCATGCCAAACGGAACGGGCGGATGGTCTGGTAGAGAAGTTCTAATCGAATCTTGAACATTCCTGCTCCATAGTAAGCTGGAGCTCTCTCCAGAAGGGAGATTTTGAGAGCAGTGATGGCGGTTTCGAAGGCCACAGCATCTCCAGAAGTGTAGGCGGAACGCAAATGTTTTAGGCAAGGATCTGGTGGGGCAAGCTCGCTCCAGGGAGCGCTATCGCCAGAGGGGCTTGGAACTATTCGGATGAGGGAACCACTAGTTAAATCCGCCAGGAGTGACATACGTGTAGCGACTTCATCTGCCGCCTTAAGTATATCCGGGAGGTTTTTTATTCCTGGAGCGCGTGCGCGGGCAGCCCATGCTTTCTCAATTTGAAGTTGTAAGGTGGGATTGTCTCGTAGGGTTTCAAATGAAAAAACATCTTGGTCTTCTGTCAGTTTACAGGCCCTTTTAAGAGCTTTATCTCTCACTAGGAGAAGTGGTATCTGTTCCCATCTCTCTGGGGATAGCCAAAGAGCGACGACTGCCTGCATGGCAGTAAGGGAGGTATGGTCTACTGTGATAGAGGAGGCACCAGATATGGAAAGCAAAAGTTCGTTTGCGAAAACTAGAAATGGCTTTTTCCTACCTTGATTTTGGATGGGAAGGGACTCAAGGAGAGGTGGAGGATTTAGGACATGCAGCTCCGCATGACAGGGTAGAGAAATCCCAATCCATAGACTAACTAAGATGAGAAAAAATCGGGCAGTCATCACTGCGTACGCGTGAGATAGAACATTGTAAAGATACCAACGCAGATAGCGAACGAACCACTCCATTTGAAAAGCCATCCTGGGTCATAAAGCACCTGGAGAGTTGTTTCTCGAAGATTGGTTGGGTCCCATTGGGCCTGGGAGAATTTGTAATTCCAGCCGGTGAGAGTCCTCCACCATCCACCAGGAAAACTTGCAGGGTGATTCATTCTAGATGTAGCCTGTTTGTGGGTACCTGTGCGGTCATCGTGGAAGTCTAACAGAGAAATATAATTTGAGGGAATGTCTGTGCCCTCATAGCGTGGGACTGTAAAACTTCTCAGTCGAATGTTGAAAGGAAGACGATGCATTGAAAGGCCATAGGCAATACGTATAAACCCGTCTCGGTGTAGAAGTGTAGTTGCCACTCCTGGTCCAACCCACGCTGAAGGACCGCGGAGGCCGTCCTTGCTTTGGAGATAGGCTTGAAATCCAGTTACGCCAGTGCTCGTGGGAGAAGGAATAAACCTTGAAATAAGGGAAGCCGATGGGAGAAACTCCAAGAGTTTGGCTTTCCAATCCCCCCATCCAGTATGAAAAAAGGCCCCAAGGCCAAGCCTCCCAGAGGCGTAGACGTCACCACCGCGACTTAGCTGATAGCATAGGATATGTTCGTTATCTGAGTGGGGGGCAATTTCCAACAACGGAAGATAGCTACTGCTTTTTAGAGGAGCTGAGATGCGCAAAAGCACCGCTGGATTTTTTGGTAGCTGAGAGGCGCTGGTAGGTTTTCCGTTACAGATTTTAAAATCTGGCCAGAAAGCTTCCACGCAGATGGTGGAAGAATCTATCTGAACGGAATGACCGAGATGCTCGGAAACCTTCAAAGTTTTGGGTTGGTTGGCGGGACTGATAAGGGTTAGAACTGAGCCATCTGGGTTAAGTACAGCTTCCCATCCAGTATTTTCCTTAGAGGTCTCCCCTCTTATGGGCGGATAGTAGCTAAAAACCATGTATGACTCTGAAATGATGCGGGATCTCCGCTCGGGTAGTTTGGGAAGGAACAAAATCTTGGCCAAGCGAAAGAAATCAAATTTTTGCGACGACGAGCCAAGCAAAAGTGGGACTCGGATTGGGATAGCAGCCATGGAACTAGAAAACTCTAGCAATATTGCCGGCGACGCATCTGATACTGCAAGCAATGCTGGTTCCCTGCAGAGCGAGGTACTCAGATCATTTGCTACGATGGTAAGTGAGGTATCTGGCACAGGAAAGCGACGGAGTTGCCCGGGGGAAGGAGGGGTCATTTCAGCATCGAAGGCCGTCCAATATAACCGACCATCATTGGGGCCTTCCACTTGGACTACGTTGTGACCGGTAATGACTTGATTAGTAGGAACATCTATTTGCAGGACAACATTCCCTTCAAATCCCCATATGGAGCCAATGAGAGCACCAACCAGGAGAGTGATGATACCAAAGTGTGTGGTTATAAATCCAATGTGCTTGCGTTGCCAAGGCCAGCGGGTGAGGGTAACCGCTAGAAGGTTTGTGCAAAGCAGTGCTAACCAACAAGTAAACCAAGGCGCCTTATAGATGGTTGCTTCGGCGAGCTTAGTGCTGAAGTTGGATTCAGTGAAGGTAGCGACGGCGCAGGCAGCCGCCAATATGGCAAGGAGGATAATGGCAAGCTTTAAAGAGCCAAAAAGACAGACAAGTTTCCAAACTGGGGAGTTACGCATCTAGTTCTCAGCGGGAGAGTAGTATTATAGGGATACTAGATAGATAGAAAAAATCCTAGAGCAAGGGGAGTAATGCTAATGAAAAATGGTATGATCCTAACTGTACGAGTGTGGTATTGAGGAGCTCTTGAGAAATTCGCTGGTACCTCTTCTATTCAAAGAGAGAGCGGGGTAATGAGGGATATAAATGACATCCTATGGGGGGCCCCTCTCCTCCTAGGAGGCAGAAACACGGTTAAACTAACAGTGCTAATTTGTGACGCGCCCTCGTTCCTTCTCTCTTGCTAACCTGTCAAACAAAATATCAAAAGTTCTTTTACTATGCAGGCACTTCCAGGATTTCGTGATTTTTACCCTCTAGATATGGCAAAAAGGAACTACCTTTTTTCCACCTTACGGCGGGTTGTTCTTAGCTATGGATTTGTAGAGGTGGATGGTCCTACGCTAGAAGGTGGTGATCTTTACAGAAAAAAGGGTGGAGATGAGCTGGCAGAGCAACTTTATCAGTTCACGGACAAGGGAGGTAGAGAAGTGGCCATGCGACCAGAAATGACACTCACAGTTGCACGCATGGCTGCTAGGTCTGAAAGACACTACCGTAAACCCATGAAATGGTTCAGCATAGGCAGTTTTTTTCGTTATGAGCGGCAACAAAGAGGGCGGTTGAGAGAATTTTCTCAACTAAACTGCGATCTTATCGGTGAAGCTTCGCCTGCTGCAGATGCCGAGCTTCTAGCACTGGTCATTGATTGCCTGCGCGCGTTTGGATTTGGCCCGCGCGATTTCGTTGTGCGACTTAGCAATCGCATGGCATGGCTACGCTTTTGCCGAGGCAAGGGAATCCGAGTGGAGCAGATAGAGGGGTTTCTCCAAGAGGTGGATAAAATGGATCGCTATCCAGCGGGAGAAATTTCCAAAAAATTCGCAAAATTCGGGACAAGCTTACAGGCAGTCCGTGATTTTGTCGAGTCGAAGGACTCTACCTATTTCAGTGCAGTGCTTGACGATCTTTCTGCCCGTGGGCTTTCTGAATACGTGGAAATCGATTTAGGCATTGTGCGAGGCTTGCTTTACTATACTGGAATAGTGTTTGAGGTTTTTGACCGAAGGAAGTGTTTGCGGGCTATAGCTGGCGGAGGACGCTACGACCAGCTGGTTTCTGCGGTAAGCAGCGGTAGAGTAATGCTACCTGCAATAGGGTTTGGCATTGGGGATGTGGTGCTTGGAAAATTGATCGAGGCAGTCCCAGTTGCTGTCGAAAAAATGCGTGTTGCCCTGGAGTCCCGACCGGGATGTGAAGTCTTTGTAGTTATTGCCGAAGAAAATCGAAGAAGGCAGGCGTTACAGGTAGTTCAGCTCTTACGAGAAGGGGGGAAAAGTGTAGATTTTTCCCTTGGGGTAGTACGTATTGAAAAGCAATTTCGGCATGCGCAGCAACTGGGAGCTCGACATATCGTCGTTGTTGGGAGGGAGTGGCCTCAAGTCAAATTGCAACGATCGGCTTTCCATGAGGTGTCTGTCTGCCCATATGAAAAGCTTGCAGAGCATCTGAAAACTGAGCATTCTTTCGCTTTTCAATGAGGTATCGAACTTGTAGCTGTGGGGCACTTCGTCCCACACACATTGGCATTGAGTCTACACTTTGTGGTTGGGTGGATTCTCGCCGTGACCACGGCAGTGTAATTTTTGTGGATCTTCGTGATCAAGAGGGAAAAACGCAGGTGGTTTTTCGTCCTGAAGGTAGTGATGCTGCCGTCACAGAATTAGCACACAGCCTGCGTTCTGAGGACATTATTCAAGTGATGGGAAAAGTGACTGCTCGCCTACCAGGTACGGAAAATAGAAAACTAGTTACTGGAGAAATTGAGGTGGTCGCTTCCTCGCTTAAAGTATTTAGCCGTGCAGATGTGCTCCCATTCCTGCTTAGTGATTCGGAAACTGCCAATGAAGACCTTAGACTCGCCCATCGCTATCTCGACCTCAGACGGCCCGTCATGTTACGTAACCTCCGCCTGCGTCATCGTCTCGAGCAGAGTGCACGCCTGTACATGGATGCATTGGGATTCCTAGAAGTAGAGACACCAATCTTGACTAGAAGCACTCCCGAAGGCGCGCGTGAGTTTCTCGTTCCAAGCCGCCTCCATCCCGGCCACTTTTATGCCCTTGCTCAGTCTCCTCAGCAGTATAAACAGTTGCTGATGGCGGGGTGTATCGAAAAGTACTTTCAGATTGCAAAGTGTTTTCGCGATGAAGATGGCAGGGCAGACCGTATTATGGAGCTTACACAGGTAGATATTGAAGTCTCCTTTGTAAACCGTGGAGATATCCTCCTCCTTGTTGAGGGACTAATGGAAAGAATTTTTCGTGACACACTGGGGGTAAAGATTCCAGATAAGTTCCCACGTCTAACCTATCAACAGGCTATGGACCGCTTCGGAAGTGACAGACCAGATATGCGGTTTGACATGGAATTAGTGGACATAAGTGACGTCTTCCGCCTCAGCAATTTTGGGATATTTCGTAAAGTCTTGGACGCTGGAGGTTGTATCAAAGCAATTAACGTCAAAGAAGGGATGGCCCACGCTACCGCCGGTCGAATTGAGAAGCTTGAGCAAATTGCCCGCCAGCATGGGGCCCAAGGGATCTCCTTTGTTGGGGCAGAAGGTAGGGGATGGAAATCTCCTATAGTAAAATTCTTTTCCCATTTAGAGAAAGATATGCTCACCGGCCGTCTATGTATTGAGGAGGGCGACCTTGTTCTCTTTTGCGCAGACAAATGGCAGACTGCCTGCGAGGTACTAGGGAAAATTCGACTCCACCTGGCGGAGGATTTGCAACTGGTCATGGATGCAGATCGCTGGGACTTTGTATGGATAGTGGATTTTCCCCTACTAGCACTCGATAATATAGAAGGGAAATGGGTAACGGTGCACCACCCTTTCACGCGTCCTAAACAAGAGGATCTTCCCATGCTAGACTCCGGGGAGTTTGGCCAAGTACGCGCGGAAGCCTATGATCTCGTACTCAATGGAACTGAGATTGGTGGGGGAAGCCTAAGGATCCATGAACCGGATTTGCAAGCTAAAATCTTTAACGTGTTAGGGATAGTTCCGGAGAGACAGAATCTACTTTTTGGTCATCTCTTACGTGCTTTCCAATTTGGAGCTCCACCTCATGGGGGCATTGCGATTGGAGTAGACCGATTGACAATGCTCTTGTGCAAGGCTCCCAATATTCGAGACGTTATTGCCTTCCCAAAAAGCAGTCGTGGTCAAGATCTTCTCTTCTCTTCCCCTTCTACGGTAGAGAATTGCCAGCTGCAGGAGCTTTCCATTCGACTAGCCAACAGCCCATTCCAATCTTGACTCCTTCAAGCTTACACTACTGGAGAAAACGCGCGCTAGTCGCACACAGTCTTGTGTAGATGCAGCAGAAGGCTGTTTCGTTTGGCCAGTTTCGTTGAGAGAGGATAGAGGAGCCTTTGTTCGGAATAAATGGCGTCCGGTTTCGCTGGGCCATCCCTACTAGTCATCTCAGGGACTGTTATCAGTCAATACGACATGTTGCAGAAACTGGTTTATTCCGCACGGTAAACAGGTTTTGTTGACTTTCTTCCCACTGAATGCTGAACTCCACGAGCACGGTGGTTGGTGTAGGCTGAGAGTAGGGGAGGTTGGAGGGCATGTTAATCAAGGTAGTTTCTGAGAAGAGAACAGAGCTAGCTGCATTGTATGTCCGCTATAGACCAAGGAGCACTGGCGATTCACTATGGCGGTTACCACAATCCAGATTGGAAATAGGCGTTTCGTGCTAGACCGTGATAAAGCTGAAGCGGCGTTCACTGCCAAGCGAGTTATCAACGGACGGAAGACAATGTTTTTTAATATTCTCCCTCTCAAGTACCAATGGGCCTACGATCTCTACAAGAGGATGAAAGCTAACCACTGGGAACCTGAGGATATTCCCATGCAAAAAGATTGCGAACAGTGGGGAGATTTAGCTATTCCAGAGATTGAGCGCTGGATTGTTAAGATGGGTGTTGGCTACTTCTCAGCGGCCGAAGGAATCGTTGGGGATAACATTATGCATGTTGTTCGAGAGTTAGTGACAGCGCCAGAGCTAAAACTGGTTTTAGGGCGCCATGCTCACGAGGAAAATATTCATACTGACTCCTTGGTATATATGATTAGCTCCCTGGGGATCAACGCCCACGAATGCGAAGCGATGTTTGAGGATATCGAGACGATCAAGAAAAAGACGGATTTTGTGGTGAGTAACAGCCATGAAATGCGGCGCAGCTTGGACCTAACAGATCGGACGAACAAACAAGCATTAGCGAAAAACATTTTCCTCTTTGGGCAGTGTGTAGAGGGGACTCAGTTTTTTGGCTTGTTTGGGCTTATTCTTGCCCTTTATCGCAACAATAAGTTTCCAGGCATTGGACAAATGTTCCGCTACACCCTACGTGATGAGTCCAACCACATCGAACTTCTACGCAACCTGCTAATGGACCTTGTAGAAGAAAATCCAGAGATTTGGACAGAAACTTTTCGTTCGGACTTAAGGGCGACTATGGCTGAGGCTGTTCGTCTAGAAAAGCAGTTTATTCAGGACTGCTTACCAGTTCATGTGGTTGGTCTAACAGGTCAAGAATTTAAACTTTATATCGACTACATTGGAGACCGGCGCCTTGTGGAATGTGGGTTGCCTCCACTAAATATACCCATTGCCAATCCATTGCCGTGGATAGCCGAAATGATGGACATTAAAAAGGAGCAGAACTTCTTTGAGGGACGTGTTACCGATTACCAGAAATCCAATGTTCTGGCTACCTCACCTGATAGTGAACTCTAATGCCTTTCTACAGCGCTTCTGCCATATGTCGATTGAAGAGAGAGAGGAGGGAAGGGGAAGAGTCGCGCTGCTTAAGTGACTTGTCCAGTTTTCAAAAGAAGCCTAGTTGCACTTGTCGGGGACTGCTTCATTCCAGAAGATCTTCCAATGAAGACTGCCGTAATGTGGTAGTAAGAAGAAAGGAGTAAGCGGCTAAGTGCGAAGGCGGAGCGGGCAGGTTGAGTAAGACGTATCCTAAAATACCTTCTCCCTTGTCCACGCATAAAGCGAAGGAAGCCCACTGAAGGAAGCCCACTACTATATAAACTGTGGGTTGGCGGTACGGCTTAAAGTGCCGAATATCTGCTCGTGGGACGAGTGGAGCATGAACAATATTCCATACATCTGAGGATGACCTTTTTTTCGCTTATCGAAATTGAAATCTGCCCTTCAAGAAGCTACAATGGCCTGCAGAGACAGCTCCCTTCAGAGCCGATCGCCTAGGTTTTGGTAATTGTGCTGTTCCAACTCAACAGGATTGTCTTGCTGTGCCTTGGAACGAGGCGAGTCGAGACTGCTTTTCCAAAAGGCTATTCCTCACTATGAAGAGCCTCCACTTCCAGCATCAAAAAATTGCGGTTACTATTTTCGAACGGTTTTTGACAAAGTAGCAACACCTTGTTGGTCAGGACGTACAAGATATGGTACAAGAAGAGCTAATGCGTGATGGTCACTATGGTGGGATTGCAGAAGGTCACATCCTTTGCCGCATTCAAAGCTCTCGTTTACGATGTGAAAAATCCGGACGAGCCTCCTTCTCTCGCTCACTGGAACAACAGGAACCTCCCATTATCGTCCATACTATGACAGGCCAAAGTGTCCTTTGGGATGGGAGTGACCTAGAAAACCGTATCCAGTTTGCCTCAGTTGGTCTGGATCTTTGTCTGAATAGTACACAGATTGTAAGTGAGTTGCGTCGCTCCATTGGAACAGAGGTTTCTGAAGACGTCCTCAGAAAAACTGTCATTTTAAATGCAAAGACCCTAATCGAGCGTGATGCCGATTTCTCCAGGTTTGCAGGTCGTATTCTACTTTCCTACATCTATGAAGAGGTACTTGACTGGCACGTGCGCGATGGCATCGAAGGCCTAAAGGTGGCACACTGCAAAGCCTTCAGCAAATATTTGGAGCGGGCAATCGCTATTGAGCGTTTAACTCCGAGACTACTCTCTTATGATTTAGGCCGTCTAGCCAATGCATTGGATCCTTCCGCAGATTTGGACTTTGACTACCTCGGGATGCAAACCCTCTATGACCGCTACCTTATAATAGACAAAACTGTAAAGCCGATCCGCCGCCTTGAAACCCCTCAATTTTTCTGGATGAGAGTAGCCATGGGTATTTTTCTAGAGGATTTTGGGGATCGTACTGCCCTTGCTCTCCAATTGTACTACCTCTACAAAAACAGGCGATTTTGCTCCTCCACGCCCACGTTGTTTAATTCTGGCACCTTACGTAGCCAGCTTTCCTCATGTTATCTCTATAAAGTGGATGATAGCATCGAGTCCATCATGCAGCGGGGCATCGCAGATAATGCCTATCTCGCAAAGTGGGCTGGAGGGCTGGGGGGATCATGGACGGCAGTGCGTGGTACTGGTAGTCACATTAAAGGAACCAACGGGGAAAGCCAGGGAGTGATCCCGTTTTTAAAACTACACAACGACCAGTTGGTAGCTGTTAACCAAGGTGGGAAACGTAAGGGATCTGGCTGTGCTTATTTGGAAACGTGGCATAGCGACATTTTCGACTTCCTCAAGCTGCGTGTTAACACGGGTGATGAGAGGCGGCGTACCCATGACATGAACACAGCGAATTGGATTCCGGATCTCTTTATGAAGCGCATGGAAGCACGGCAAAACTGGATGCTTTTTCGTTCCAATGAGGTCCGTGATCTTCACGGACTTTATGGGCGGTTGTTCGAAGAACGCTATCAATATTACGAGATCCTTGCGCGTCAAGGTCAGATCTTCGGACAAGAAGTACCCGCAATTGATTTGTGGAAGGAAATGCTCAGAATGGTCTTTGAGACAGGTCATCCCTGGATAACTTTTAAGGATCCTTGTAATATTTGCTCACCGCAGGACCATGTGGGTGTAGTCTATTCTTCGAACCTCTGTACGGAGATTACGCTTAACACTAGTGAAGAAGAGACAGCAGTCTGCAATCTTGGATCCATTGTTTTAGATAGCCATCTTCTTGATGATGGCAGCATTGACCATGCAATGCTGAGAGATACTATTCGGACTGCTGTACGTGCACTGGACAACGTTATTGACATCAATTTTTATCCAATTGAGGCTGCTAGAAGAAGCAGTTTACGCCATCGCCCTATCGGTCTAGGCGTGATGGGATTGCAAAATGCTCTACACAAGCGTGGGATTGGTTTTGCCTCGCAGGAAGCTGTAGAGTTCAATGATGAATTTATGGAAGTGATTGCGTTTTATGCTTATAGTGCCTCTAGTGATCTCGCAGCTGAACGGGGGACTTATAAAAGTTATGTAGGTTCCAAATGGGAGCGCGGCCTTCTCCCCCAGGATACCATTACTCTTCTGGAACAGGAAAGGGGGAGATCTATAGAAGTTCCAAGAGACTGCGGTAAGATGGATTGGAAAATCGTACGCGAGAAGATTCGTAAACAGGGAATGCGCAACTCGAATGTGCTTGCTATCGCCCCCACTGCGACTATCTCCAATATCATGGGGACCACTCCGTGTATTGAGCCAAATTTTCGCAACCTTTACGTGAAGAGCAATCTGGGTGGTGATTTTGTCGTACTGAACAGGGAGCTTGTTCTAGATCTGAAGGCGGAAGGACTGTGGGACTCGGAGATGCTCGACCAGCTCAAATACTTTAACGGTGAACTTAAAGACATTCCAAATATTCCAGAATCCCTTAAGGAGAAGCACCTTACGGTGTTTTCTATCGATTTTAATTATATTGTCGATGCTGCTGCACGCCGCCAGAAGTGGATTGATCAATCTCAATCTGTGACCCTTTTTCTGGCAGATCCGGACATGAAAACCCTTAGTCATATGTACCGTGCGGCTTGGAGAAAGGGACTGAAAACGACTTATTATCTTCGCATACTGAGTGCCTCTGATGTTGAAAAAATTACTCTCTCTGAATCGAAGAAAAAGGTCCGCGGTACAGTCGCCAAAATGGCCGCAAGCTCAGCAACTTGTTCTCTAGAGACTCCCCAGATTAGCTTCGAATGTGAGGCTTGCCAGTAATGTTTAGCAAAACTTCCTAGATGCTTGCTAAGCTCGTGTATGACATAAGTTTTTTTGCCGAGGGAAGATCTTTTCTTCTTCTAGCAACAGTTTTATGTGTGGGCCGCAGTGTTCTCCTTGCTGGGTTGCGATTCCTTTGGAGAAGAGTTTACAAGGAGGTGAATTATGCAAGTTCCAGACGTCACACCCCCTCTGCTGCTAAGAAATGAACGTGGGAACGCCGCCTCCTTGGGAGATTTGCTTTCTAGCTCGTCATGGATTCCAAAGCATATCTTGCTGCGCCTAGAAGAGCGGTTTGATCATTTAGGATGATCTTGATTGGCATCGCCTTCATTAGAGGACCCATCCTTCCCTTATCCGCAAATGCGTGAAGAAAGACGGAGCTTTTTATGTATTCGGCGTTTCGTACAGGAATGCCGCCCCCTAGGTAGACTCCACCTGTGGCCATAACTTTTAGGGCCAAATTGCCAGCTTCTGCACCCAAACATCCTACAAAGATTTCCATGGTTTGTACGCAAACAGGACACGTTCCTGCGTGAGCATACTTAGAGACGACGTAGGCAGCGTCTTGAAAGGCAACATGTTGCTCAGCCATTTCTTCTATCACTTTTGGTGAGGGCTCTATACGGCCTGTACTCTGCAAAAAATTGAAGATGTTCTGGATACCTTGACCACTAATGATACGCTCATAGCTGACATGTCCAAATTGGCGTGTAAGATAGCGCAAGAGGGCGATTTCCAGATCGCTGCGAGGGGAGAAATCTGCATGCCCCCCCTCACAGGCCCAAACTTGATGGCGTTTTCCATCCCAATAAATGCCAGCCTCGCCCAGCCCCGTTCCAGGGGAGATGACACAACGGTTGCTAGCATTTAATTCAAGATTTCCTTCCTGAATAGTCAGAAAATCAGAGAGTTTCAGTTCTGTGATTCCGTGTGCATTTGCAGCTAGGTCATTGATAAGGTGCACCGATGGAATGGAAAACTCCTCTGCGATTTCCTGGCTGTGAATGCTCCAGGGTAGATTGCTCAACTTTACCTCATCCTTGCGGACAGGTCCAGGAACCCCGAAGCATGCCGCCTGAATGGGGAAGGTCTCTCTAAAAAGAAATCCTCGCAAGATTGTATTTAGACGCGGATAGGAAGCGCTTGGATATCGGCGGGTTCTCAGTAGCACTAGGTGCTTTCCTGTTTTATTATAGTCTACACTAAAGAGGGCAATGATACATTTTGTGCCGCCAATATCTCCTGCCAGAATGTATTCTGATCGATGAGGAGGCATGAAGAGGGTGGTGTGGCAAGGTCTTGCTTTGTTAGGGCAGAGGCAGACACAATGCCATTGATATCCAGAGTTGGCAACAGGGATGATAGATAGGTAAGCCACACTTCAGAAATTAATTAAACCACCGCTTGAGAGCGTCTCTTCCTGACAAGGAAGAGGGAGCTTGTTGCGGATATCAACTTAGTATTAACAAATTCCTTCTGGATATCTTTTGAAAGAGTGATAGGATGTCCTGTACCTCTTTATGCAAAGAAAAAGTGCTTTCTCTCGTCGGATTCCAGACCTCGTAACGGAGGAGCTTGTTGCCGCCCTCCTTAAGGGGAATGGCACCTTCGAATTCAAACATTTATTTGATATCGTCCATGAGAGGTTACGTGCTCGAAATGCTGCAAGTGGAGGTGAAGAGATGTTACGCTTGCGAGCTTACGAAAAGCTTCAGAATCTTGTCTCCCGCGGCATGGTCAAAAAAAGCGGCAGGAAGTATAAGGGGCTAGCCGCTTTAGCCAAGGCATCGGCCGTAGCGGCAGACGTTCCCCCGCTAGCTATCAAGTAGATACTCTCTTTCCTCTAGGAGATATCAACGGCCCATCCTATCCGGTTTGGTAAAACCCGCGCCCCAGCCAAACATCCCTCCTATCTTTTTCCATAAAGCCCCTGTGTTCCAATAGACGGCAAGCAACGAGGGTGAGAATCTAGAAGAGGAAGCAACCAGAAGAAGTAGTGGGGGGGTGAAAGGGAGGAGAGGGCCTTCCTTGGCTGGTATGCAGGAAAACAGGCCATGCTCACCTTCTAGAACCTGGATGATGATTTGTGCAATGGAAGACAGAAGAGAAATTCGAGTGGTGTTGCGCGAGAATCTCTAGGAGGAATTGGCGAGCGTAGCACGGGATACTATACTTTCCCAAAGCTCCTTCTGATGAAAAGTATCAATGCTTTGGCGTACGGAATCCAGAAACGCGTTTGGTGTAGAGGCATAAAAGATAAATCCATACCCTGTGTTGCTAATCTCTTCGTACTCCTGTACTAGCCCACGGAGGCCTTGAGCATGGGCAACTGGAATGACTCCGCAGCCTAATGCTTGTGTTAGGAAAGAATCACCTGGCTTTATGGATGTGGGCGCCAGGAGAACATGAGACCCTCTGAGGACACGACCAACCCACGAGCCATCGCACTCCTGCAAGTAGGAGAATTTGGAGACATATCTGCAAGCAAAAAATCTGAGTATGGATCCATTTTTGTCCAGGGCGTTTCCCAGTACAATAAGGCGTACGTCTTCGGCAAGCAATCGGTCTAGAATGGGTAGCAAAATGTCCGTCCAATCTCCCTTTACCATTTGACTGATCAAGCCAAAGACAGGTCCTTGAGGAGATGGGGCAAGCCGAAGTGAGGAAAGAAGCCTGACCATGTACAAGAGCTTATCCCTCCTTACTGCCATACTACCCCGTATCTTCAGCGATAATGACTGACTCTCGTTAGAATTCTGGGCTGTGTGTATCCATCCCTCTCTGCTGAATGTCTCTGGGCTTACCAAGAGTCTCTTCGGGGAACGATATCCCCTTTCTTTGGGTAGTGCCAGAACCACTGACCTTTTAATACAAGGAGAGAGTACGCGCTCTTAGAAGATACAAAGACAACACCTGCTTTAATAAAAGCAAGAGGCATTCCGCATGGACAGCTCCGACGAGAGAGTTTTTATATTCCGACGAGCGAAAGTCCACAATCCCCGTAACCTCACCTGAACCACAAAGCACGCGGAGGAGTTTTCCTCCCGCCTTCGGCGGAACTTCTCTCCATAAACATAAAGGCCTACGACGGGCCCCATAACATAACCCCCCCTCTAACTTACTCCTTCTTTTTCTCCACCTTACCCTTTCCCCGCTATTGCACAAGCAATTATGTCCTACCAGGGGGCGAACGACGTCGCAGCAATTAGAAATTGCCGATGACTGTTCTTAGTGATGCCATAGTATAATGGCGGTTCGCTCTAGAAATAAATTCTACCGGAATGCCTGCAGGGCAAACGGCCTCGCATTCATAAAAATTGGAGCACCCTCCAAATCCCTCAGCATCCGTGGCGTGTATCATGTTGAGAACACGCTGCTGAGCTTCCAACTTCCCCTGCGGCAGGAGCTCTAGATGCGTCACTTTCGCAGCGACAAAGAGCGTAGCGGAACCATTTGGGCAAGCAGCTACACAGGCTCCGCAGCCGATGCACGCTGCAGCATCCATAGCTAACTCAGCGGTAGCCTTTGGAATAGGACAAGCATTTGCATCTGAGGCAGAACCGGATCGTCCGCTAATAAAGCCGCCTGCTTGGATTATACGATCAAACGCAGAACGGTCGACAGAAAGATCACAGAGAACGGGAAATGAACTAGCGCGAAAGGGTTCGACGTAGATAGTTGAACCATTGGAAAATTTCCGCATGTAAAGCTGGCAAGTGGTCTCACCACCTGCATAGCCACAGCCATGCGGAATGCCATTGATTGTCAGACCACATGCCCCACAAATCCCCTCCCGGCAATCATGATCAAACTGGATAGGAACTTCCTTCTTGGAAGTAAGTTCTTCGTTGACGATGTCTAGCATTTCCAGAAACGAAGCCTCAGATGGGATATTCCTTGCTTCATAGTCTACCATTCTCCCAGGTGCTCTTGGACCAGCTTGTCTCCAAACTTTAAGATGGAAATTCATGGGTGCAGCGGCAACTTTATTTGTAACTCCGTGTAGTAGGCTGGATGGATTCGTACGCGAGATGCTCTTTTATGAGAGAAGGAGCAACGTGTTCCCCATTAAAATTCCACGCTGCTACATAGGAATAATTTTCATCGTCGCGGAGGGCTTCTCCCTCATCTGTTTGGTGCTCTATACGGAAATGCCCCCCGCAGGACTCCTCTCGATGGAGAGCATCACGGCAAAGAAGCTCGCCAAACTCCAAAAAATCAGCCACGCGGCCAGCTTTCTCCAAAGACTGATTAAACTCCTCCCCACCACCTGGAACACTGGCATTCTTCCAGAACTCTTCGCGGATCTTAGGAATCTCCTCAAGGGCCCTCTCCAGGCTTTCTCGGCTGCGAGACATACCACAGTTGTCCCATAAAAGCAATCCTAACTCACGGTGAAGGGAGTCTGTCGAGCGGTTGCCACGGATGGAAAGCAGTTGCGCGGTACGGGCACTTACCTTGTGTTCTGCACTACGAAAGGCGGGATGGTCGGGGGAAGGTCGCCGAATTCCCAATTGAGTGACAAGATAGGCCGTAAGAGTGTAAGGAATGATAAAATAGCCGTCTGCAAGCCCCTGCATAAGGGCGCTGGCTCCAAGCCGATTAGCGCCATGATCAGAGAAATTAGCTTCCCCTAAAACATAAAGACCAGGAATATTACTCATCAGATTGTAATCTACCCAAAGCCCACCCATAGTGTAATGGGCTGCTGGATAAATGCGCATCGGGGACTCGTAAGCATCTTCCCCAGTAATGTTGTTATAAATTTTGAAAAGGTTACCGTAGCGTTCTTCAATCACAGAGCGCCCCAGTCTTCTCATAGCGTCAATGAAGTCAAGATAAACGCCGCGCCCCCCCGGGCCAATTCCACGTTCCTCATCGCAAACTTCCTTCGCACTACGGGAGGCGATGTCACGTGGGGCAAGGTTGCCATAGCTAGGGTATTTACGCTCAAGATAGTAGTCCCTTCCAATTTCTGGAATACCCTCTGGAGTCTTAAAACAATCTTCTTTGTTTTTTGGTACCCAAACTCGACCATCATTACGCAACGATTCAGACATGAGTGTAAGTTTAGATTGATAATCTCCGCTGGCAGGGATGCAGGTGGGATGGATTTGAGTATAACAAGGATTAGCAAACAAGGCACCTTGCTTGTAAGCTCTATATGTGGCGGTCACATTGCAACCCTTCGCGTTTGTTGAAAGGTAGAAAATATTGCTGTATCCACCAGTGCAGAGAAGTACAACGTCAGCCGCATGACTATCAACTCTACCAGTCACGAGGTCGCGTACAATAATGCCCTTGGCATGTCCCCGCACCAGAACTAGGTCGAGCATTTCTGTACGTGGAAACATCTTGACTTGTCCCAAGGCAACTTGGCGCTGTAGCGCTTGGTAAGCACCTAACAGAAGCTGCTGCCCAGTCTGTCCGCGGGCATAAAAGGTCCTAGAGACCTGAGCTCCTCCGAAAGAGCGATTGGCCAAAAGTCCGCTGTACTCGCGTGCAAAAGGAACCCCCTGTGCAACACACTGATCGATGATAAAGGTACTCACCTCAGCGAGACGATATACATTGGCTTCCCGTGATCGGAAATCCCCGCCCTTGATAGTGTCATGAAAAAGACGAAAAACGCTATCGCCGTCGTTTTGATAGTTTTTTGCGGCGTTGATCCCTCCCTGGGCTGCAACACTATGAGCACGTCGTGGACTATCTTGATAGCAAAAACACTCCACCTGGTATCCCTGTTCGCCCAATGTTGCTGCCGCTGAAGCTCCAGCCAAACCACTGCCTACCACCAGTATCTTAAACTTGCGTTTATTGGCAGGGCTTATTAAGCCTGTGCTATCCTTGAACAGAGTCCATTTCTCTCCAAGGGGTCCTCTGGGGATTTTTGGGTCCAGCGTCATCTTATGAAATCACTGCCTAGCCCAAAAAATAGAATGGAAATAGGAATAGAGACATAGCCTGCAAAAAGCATCCATGCAATAAAATGGCCGGTAACACAAAAGACTGGCTGAAACTTTCGGTTGGAAATACCTAATGTCTGGAAAAGGCTGCCGACACCGTGACTTAGATGAAAGGAGAGCAAGAGAAGCCCAAGGATGTATAATCCTGAAATAAAAGGATTTTGAAATCCATGAGCAATCATGCTGAAGATATCATGTTCTCCATCAGAAGTTTTCAAATGCGCATACGCAGGTTGCACAATCCCCCAAGTGAAGTGACAAAGATGGAACAAGATAAAGATAAGGACACTGATCCCACTCAGCCTTACTGTGCGGTTAAAGAGATTCGTTTGAATATGTGTGCGAAAAACATTCTTCTTAAGAGTGGCCTTTGCAGCTTCTCTCCACAAAACTGCAGTAAAGTAAATATGAAAAAAGCCCGCTACTAAAAGAATGATCCGTATCCCCCAGAGGATGGGCCAAAAATCTCGTAAGTGTTTCCCATAGCTGTTAGTCCAACCAGGCCCCATGTATACAGTCAAGTTCCCAGATAAATGCCCAAACAGAAAAGACAGAAGAATAATTCCAGTGAGAGCAACGACGGTTTTCCTCCCCACAGAAGAATGTATCCAAGCAGAGGAACCCGATGAGGAGGAGCTTCCCTGCAAGGTGGTCCATATTGGAAGAGACGGCATGCTAGGTGTTCTGTTACCCTCCCCAAAGGGAATATTCAATACTTCTTTAATATTCAATATTTCTCTCGGAAATCCCTTGTGCTTATGATTCTGGAAGACGGCTCATTGAGTTGAGGGCTTGTTCATGGACAGCGCTTTTAGGTATCTCCCATGTAAATAGATAAGAAATAAGGAAAATGAGGAAATATGGCCTAGACATGTCTGCCATTGCGCTTAGTGTCTGCATGCTTCTTCCCCTCCTAGGGAACACGGCTGGGGATACAGCGTTTGAAAAAGTTCAGGCGTTGACGATGGGGGGATACGACCCTACTGTAGCAGGAAAGGTTTACGGGATTCGTGGTAAGCATACGTCTCCAAACCCAGCCTCATGGACTCTCTTGCTTAAGGAGCTAAATCTGGGCCTGGACAAAAAGCGCGCGAGAACACTAGTACTGTTTCTGGAGGAAAAGTGTTCCCAGAACGAACGCTGCCTCTGCTTGAACTTGAAAAAAGGGATAATGGGATTGATACCTGCCCTGGATATAGGAACTTTGAGAATCGATCCTGGCCATGCGCTACAAATCACAAACGTTCAAGCGGCAAAACAGCAGGTAGGATTGCATCGGGTGAATTACAGACCAGGAAGGTCGGGTGGCAATGAAGTGGTTTGGAAACTCAAGCTCCTTGAGCATACAGGAACAGTTGTTGGGTACTTGTTTTTATCGGCAAAGGACGGCTCCATTCTACCACCTCCGGTAATGGAACTTAGCAGGCATATTTCTTCTCGATCAAAGAATAAGTGGATAACGGAGGGCGGATTGGTTGGGCACATAAAGTCCACCGCTCTTGCTCTTGTGCACAAAGCGCCGAGTTCTACCAGACAAATAGCAGATAGAACTAAAGTATCCGAGGGTGGGTTGCAGAAAAACGGACTATTGGAGTACATCGAGAAGACGCGGTACTTCCCTAATTCCTTAAAAAATAGAATAGGGAGCGCTAAGTGCTAGTCCATATGCATACGGTCCTCGTCTTTACTCTAGTTGGTTTTTTACTTTTGTCAGCGGAAGTACTTTTTCCCAGCATGATGCTGGGAGCGCTTGGATTTATGGCGTTCCTTACGGCGATAATACTTGGATACACAGAATATGGCCTCACTTGGGGAAGCTGGATTTTCGCCGGAATAGGGATGCTTTGTTCGTTGGGATTTCTTCTTTGGTTGAGAGTCATTACGTATTCCTCAATTGGAAAGTATATTGCCAACCGAGAGTCCCTTCCATCTTCCCCGGCAGGCAGTCCTCGCATGATAGGAGTCCATGGCGTGGCTCTCTCTGCATTACGTCCCACCGGTATTGCTTTTGTCGATGGGAAACGACGAGACGTTATAAGCGACGGATCCTTTATTGCCGCTGGCTCATCCATTACGGTAATCGCTGAGGACGGACAAAAGCTGGTTGTACAGGCTTCAAGCTATGGGTAGACTTGCAAATCACATACAAATGTGGGAAATGTGGGCTTATAATCAGGGTTGATAGTGAAAACAAATGAACATTTCTTCCTACTTCTTTTCTACCTTTCTAGTGACAATAATCGTCCTGGCACTGTTATTTTCCCTTGTTCTCGCTAATTTTTTTGGGGTTTGGTTACGCGCTAAAATTGCAGACGCTCCGGTCCCTTTTTCCAAGCTTATTGGAATGAGGTTGAGACGAGTGCCGGTGGGACTTATCGTGGACAACCGTATCACAGCTCTCAAAGCTGGTCTGGAGGCAGATACTGATTTGCTGGAAGCGCACTATCTAGCAGGTGGTAACGTAACTCATATCGTACTCGCTCTCGTTGCTGCAGATAAAGCTAGTATTACTCTAAGTTTTAACCGCGCTTGTGCCATCGATCTTGCCATAAAGGGGACTAGCAAAACTGTACTGGAAGCTGTACGCACTAGCATCAATCCAAAGGTGATTGATTGTCCCACCCCTTCTACTGGGAAGGCGACTATTGATGCTGTTGCATGTGACGGTATTGGAGTAAAGGTACGTGCGCGGGTAACGGTACGTTCCAATCTTGATCGTTTTGTGGGTGGAGCCACTGAAGAAACTATCATTGCACGTGTAGGCGAGGGTATCGTTACAGCTATTGGTTCTTCCCCGTCCTACAAAGATGTCTTAGAAAATCCCGACCGTATTTCTAAGGTAGTCCTGGAAAAAGGGTTGGATAGCGGCACCGCGTTCGAGATTCTATCAGTAGATATTGCTGATGTAGATGTTGGTGAAAACGTCGGAGCAAAGCTGCAGGTAAAACAGGCAGAAGCAGACAAGGTAGTCGCCCAGGCGAAGGCGGAGATGCGTCGAGCAGCAGCAGTTGCCTCCGAACAAGAAATGAAGGCAAAGACACAGGAAATGCAGGCCAAGGTAGTAGAGGCTGAGGCTCAAGTACCACAAGCGATAGCGGAAGCCTTTCGAAGTGGCAATTTGGGAGTTTTCGATTACTTGCGCATGAAGAATTTACAGTCAGATACCCACATGCGAGAAACTATCGCAGAAAGTCCTCGGTCGGAATGGAACAAGCAGTGAGAGCAGCGCTTTTGTCCGTTGACCTGAAGCAAATCCTGCTGCTGGTCACGCCTTTCCTCATCATTGTAATGCTTTTTAGAAAAAGATCCCAACCCAGCGATATCCGAGAAAAGACGGTAGAGCCTTCGCAGATCACTACGGATAGGTCTCGAAAGAAGTTAATGGAAGCATTGGGTCTACCAGACAGTGTAATGCCACCAGGTCCTCTATCAAAAAAAAGGGTTCCTCCGTCTGAAAAATTGCCCTTAGCGTCACAACAGCTTCTGTCCAAAAAATCTGAGGGATGTATGGACTCTGTAGCCTCTCCTATTGAGGAGAAGGCAGCCTCGCAAGTTGGACAGCAGCCTTCGCCATTTCAGGCGTTCGATCCGGCATCCTTACGGCATGCTATCGTCGCGCGAGAGGTACTTAATCCACCAAAAGCCTTGCAGTAGAGGGGACTGCGGTGGCTAACTCTCGTTAGGCTAGAGCTTGTTTTATCCGCAGAGGAACGCCTTCGTTGCACACCATACTTTTTGGGCCCTGTTTAGCGCATAATGTTTTGTTAGGGACTGGAATCCATCTGCTTCCATTAGGGAAAGTAGCGCCTCGTAGGAAAAACGCATGATTTCGGCTGGGAGGAGGTTTTTGCGGTCTGATCGAGGGAGAACCATTTTCACCTCGTCGAAAAGCTTGCGGATGCTTTGACTTTCGAACTTCATAAGTTCGTTAAACCTAGGTTCACACTCTCGGCGAAGAAGAGCCTGACGAGTAATCTGAAAATGTTGAAGGTCTTCCTCGGGGATATAAACTCGACCAAGTTGAGCATCTTTGCCAAGATCGCGTAGGATGTGTGTTAATTGGAGTGCTAATCCAAGCATTTCGGCATAGGTACAGCTTTGTGGATCTTTACATTCAAAGATCTGGATGCTGATAAGTCCTACCGTACTTGCTACACGCCAGCAATATTGACGGAGCTCCGAAAGGGTTTGGTATAAAACTGGACGGAGATCAGAGGAAACTCCATGGATAATTTCTAAAAAAAGGGCCGGATTCAACGATCGACGGGAGATGAGGTCGGATAGTTCGCTGGGAAGTGAGGAGTAATCACGTGAAACAAAGGCATCAGCCCAGTTCCCTAGCATACGGGACTTCTCTTCTGTTGACAGACTAGGACTATCCGCAATATCGTCCGCTAACCGGCAGAATTTATAAAGTGTACGGATGTCGGCTGACTTTTGTCCCCGCAAGAGTGAGAGGGCGAACGCGAGGTTTGATACCTTCCCAGCAGGAGTGATCCCGGACATCGTAAAAGCCATAGGAAATAAGCAGATAAACTTATTTAGTCTCAATGAATCATCAGGAGGCTGGATTCTCTTTCGTTACTTCTTATGTTGGGAGTATAAGCTTTCCTGAGCAAAGGATTTCGCTTGGGATCCGACAGATTCAGGAATTCCCTATCTTTCCCCTGTAAAGAGAAAGGGGCATTTTTGGGGGATGACTTTGGCCAATCGGATTACTTTAGTTAGAATTCTTCTCATACCGGTTTTTGCCTTTTTGGCTATCCGTTATGGTGTGAGTATAGTAGAGGAGCATCCCAAGGAGTGGCGGCGCTTAATAGCAAGTGGAATTTTTCTTCTAGCCTGTGCTACTGATGCTTTAGATGGCTGGGCGGCCAGACGGTTCGGAGGGTGTACCAGACTAGGAAGTATTCTAGATCCCATTGCAGATAAGGGGCTTTTACTTACAGCAATTTTAACTCTCAGCCTTAGTAAATGGCCTATAGTGCTACCATTATGGTTTACACTGCTAGTTGTCGCTCACGATTTAGTGCTATTCCTCGGTTGCAGTTTGCTGTTTTATGCCGCGGGTAGTATCGACATTCGGCCTAGTTCTTTTGGAAAAATATCGACAGCATTCCAAATGTTGGCAGTAGGGTGGGTCATGCTTCAGTTTCCGTTGTTTTGTTATCTTGTGTGGATTGCAGGAGTTTGCACTTTTGTTAGCGGGGCGGATTATGTTTACCGTGGTGTACTTCTTTTCCTTAGCGGCGCGTACAAAAAGTCTTGATCGAAGGGA
>Ga0134126_10000300_pt1 | contig 64593 bp, 55 predicted proteins | sample KB31752_FD_96881 | JGI IMG/M metagenome (GOLD analysis project Ga0134126, IMG submission 96881) | Terrestrial soil microbial communities with excess Nitrogen fertilizer from Kellogg Biological Station, Michigan, USA - KB3-175-2 | ecosystem: Environmental > Terrestrial > Soil > Unclassified ...
CGCAACAACGCATGGCCTCTTGACCTCGCTGCAATCCGAGGCGAAGTATTGCGGCCTGGATCCCGAAATATTCATAGGCGACTTAGGCCCAAACACTTGGGAGTGGTGGAACGACCCCACCAAGAACTGGGAGGCGGGCAAAACGTGGTAGGGCTGAAAGCTAACAACGCGTTGGAGCGGACTGTGAGGTATCGTGGGCCGCGTCTGGCCGCGGCATCGGCATCGTGGCCGGCCGCTCAACTCGGTCGTTAGACGTCATTCGCGTGAAGTTCGACATCTTCGGTCGTTTCAAGCTGGAGGTGGTCCGCGAACAAGATCAGTGGGTCGCTTACCGGCTCGAACCTGGCAAACGAATGAAGGTGCCTGAGCTCGCCATTCCCGCAATGCTCGAGCCATTGGAGATCGCCGAGTACTTGGACGACCTCTATCACGAGATGGCGAAACCTGGTCAAGTCGTGCGAGAGATTCAATAGACTCAAGTATCACCTAGTGCTAAAAGGGCAATGGCGAGCGCCTGAGGTCGTGCCAGTGTCAAGTGTCAGGGAGAGAACGAGAGAATGACGTCTAACAACGCGTTGGAGCGGACCGTGAGGCATGGTGGGCCGCGTCTGGTCGCGGCATCGGCATCGTGGCCGGCCGCTCAACTCGGTCGTTAGACGTCATTGGACCGCAGCCTCATCCTTCTCGGTGCAGTGATCATTGTCTCGATGGCGAGCGCGGCAATTTGGCATTGTTTCGTGAAGTCATACGCGTGGGCGATCGTCGGCTCGTCGGTTACTGTGGGCGTAATCACATATTTGGCCTATCCAATTGTTCGCGGTGTCGTTCCAAATGCGCTCATTGTCATGAACGCGTTTGTCCTGGGCGTAGTAATCGCGCTTGGCGTTGGAATTCCATTTAAGCGCAAGCGTTTGCGCAAAGCGGGGTAAGCAATGACGTCTAACAACGCGTCGGAGCGGACCGGAATCTTGACCCGATAAAGTAGACACCTTGGGCTAACAACCAGAGGTGTCTAATGCCAGCCCGAAAGGGATCGAAGAAGGTCAACAAGTACTCGCTGGAACTGAAGCGCACGGCGGTGCGCTTGACACAGGCGCCGGAGGCTCGGGTGAAGGACGTCGCCGAGTCTCTCGACATCCATCCGTTCATGCTGTCGAGGTGGCGCAAGCTGGCGCGGGAGGGACTCCTGACCAAAAAGCCGAAGGTCAAGGCCAGGCGGGCGCCTTCGATGGTCGAGATGTCCAATCGTGGCCCGCCGCTGAACGCAGTCGTTAGGCAGCTTCCGGGGCGGTGTGCCCGCTTGACATGTCATATATGGCCTAGGCACAATATGGCATGTGGCGCATCGAGGAACATCGTCGCATGGACGAACAAGTCACCGGCGCGCCTTCCGAGATCCTCAAGCGCTACGAGAAGTGGAAGGACATTGCCGCGATGTCCGGGCCGATGGGGCTTCGCCTCATCAAGGGCTTTCGCGACGAGGCTCTGTCCGGGGAGTGGAAGGGCTATCGGTCGTCCCGATTGGGAGATCAGTGGCGCGTCATCTATCGCGTCGTGGCGGACGAGACGCTGTTTCACGTCGCGTCAATCACTGCTCACGACTATCGGAGACCTTGATGAAAGACTATCGCCCCGCCAAGAAGCGAGCGACGGTGAGCGTCGGAGAGTCGGTTCGGATTCTTCGCGAACTTCAGGAGATGAGCCAGAATCAGCTCGCCGAGGCATCGGGCATTTCCCAGACCACCATCTCCGCGATCGAGAATGGCCGGGTGCGTCTCGGCGTCGAGCGCGCGAAGGTCCTGGCCCGGGCGCTGAAGTGTCATCCGGGCGTGCTGGTCTTCCCGGGGTGGACGCATGAGGAAGCTGCCTAACAACGCGTTGGAGGCGGACCGGAAACTTGACCCGATAAAGTAGACACCCTGGGCTGACAACCGTGTTCCCCATCCTGATCGCCGCCGTCCTCTCGACCGGTCCGAACATCGCCGCGCCGGACAGCGGCTTCGCCGGTGATCTCGTCGCCACCTGGGCGCACGAAGACGGCCCTCGATCCATTTCGATCAACCTCGATGCCGATGGTCATTGTTCCGTGGCAACGCGGGATGCGTCCACGGGCATTGCGCACGAGACCCTGTGCGGTTACTGGATTCTCGGCTCGAAGGTCTTCCTTCGCGCAAGGGCCGACGGCCGCCCCCGGCCGGTCCTGCAAGCCGAATACGAGCGGGCTTCCGATGAATTGATCGTGGATGGGAAGCCGCCGCTCGTCTTCATCCGCGAGCCCATCGACCTGCGCGTGGAATGATCTGCCGCCGCGCGACCCTCCGCCTTTAGGGCGCTTCCAGCGATACGCACACCGGCCAAGGGTACGTCCCCGGCGGCGTGTCCTGGCGCAAGCGCAGCCGATAGCGCACGCGGAAAGGTAGGGGCCGGCTTTGCCCGACCATCGAGGGCATCGCGATGCGAGCGCCGGAAGCATCGATATGCACCGGTTGCGGCAATCCCTCGATGGACGCTGCGGTGAACGGGCCGCGGATGGCCGCCTGGACGACATATCCGTGCGACGCATTCGAGATGAGTTGCATGCGCGGACCGGTCACGACGACCTCGCCGTTCGCGGCGTCCGCTGCGCTCACGTGCACGGTGCTCGGGTGATCGAGCAAGCGCAGCTCCAGCACTTTCGGCACGGCGATGCGCAGGTCGATCGCGGCACTCGCGTTCGCGCCTCCGCGAGCGCCGGCAGACGCACTCGACGCGGCCGAAGGCAGCGCGGCGGCGAGTCCGACCATGAGCAGCAGGGGAGAGGAGTGCACGGGAGCCTCGCGACATCCTAAGCAAACGTTAATTCCGGCGCGGGTCAAACCGCCCTACACGCGCGGGTAGGAAATGGAGGGCCGATGATCGATAATGCGCCCCGTGCGGAACGGCCTACCGACGATGCTGCGCCAGGGAGCCTGGACCGCGGCCGCGCTGCTCGCGAGCCTGGTCGCGCTGCGGAGCGTCGCCGGGCCGGCCGAGGGCCCGCACGAACGCGAGGCGAACCTCGCGGCGCGCGACCACAAGGCCGCGCAGGCGCGCGTGCGCGGCTACTGGATCGTCGAGCGCGGCGAGCACCTGCGCCTCATCGCGCAGCAGTTCTTCCATGGCGATCGCGAACGGCAGGCGCGCCTTCGCGCGTGGCTGGTCGAGCACGATCCGGCGGCATTCGTCCATGGCGATCCCGATCGGTTGATTCCCGGTGCGCGGCTGGAGCTGCCGGCCGACCTGGTGCCAGCGAATCCGCCGAGCCGCGCGAAGGTGCCGGTCTCGGCGAACGACTCGAAGCGTGCCACCGCGCCATCGTCACCCCCTTCACCACCGGCACCCATTGCACCACCGGCACCCTCTGCAGACTCGGCCGGCGTCCCGGAGTTCTCGAACGCGCCTCGAGCGGCCGCGGCGAAGCCCGCGCCGGCGCCGTACGTGGACCAGCTCATCGAAGGTGGTGCCGAGGAAGCGCAGCCCACGGCAGCCGAGGAGCAGGCGGCGATGCTTCCGGGGCAGCGATCGCTCTCGGCGGAGTACCGCGCGGAATTGCGCGAGCCGCCCGGAGGCGGTCACGGGTTCGAGCAGGGCGTGGAGCTGCACGCGCGCCGCGAGACGCTCAACTACGGCGACCTCTACCTGGAGACGGCGCTGCGCGACTCGAAGTTAGCTCCAGGTGATGCCAGCGTCGGCAGGCGCTACGGTGGACGGTTCACGCTCTACCAGCAATCGTTTCCGGTGACCGAGGGCTGGCTCGCCGATTCGACGTTCGGCGTCGCGAGGACTCCACCGGTGTTCCTCACTTCCTCGTATCGCATCTACCTTCCGACCTCGCTGTTCGCCGGCGCGAGCACGGTGGTCTCCGACGGCGGCCATTCGTTCGTGGGCTATGCGGGACACATCGGTCGCCTCGAGGGCTCGGCCGTGCAGACTTTCGATCCCACGACGGGCGACGTGGCGGGGCTCGCATACGCGCAGCGCATCGGTGCATGGACGATGGGTGCGCAGGCGATCCGCGTCGCGGGGAGCGCCGTCGTGCCCGACCACGATGCGGCGACGCTCGGCGTCGAATATGGAACCTTGGGCGACGTGGTGCACGACAAGGCGCAGGTGGTTGCCGACGACCACTCGCATCTGGGGGCATGGTTCGACGGCGACTGGACGAGCGGACGGCTGCGCCAGCGTTTCGGCCTGTACCACCTCGATCCCGGCCTGCAGTGGAGCGACGCCGCGATGATCAACGACCAGCGCGGCGCCTACTGGCGCGGGGATTACCAGATGCTGCGCTACACCGTCTCGGGCGGCGTGGATCTCCTGCAGACGAACCTGCACGACGATCCTTCGCGCACCGCTACGCGCTCCGGATCCGGATACGGAATCTTCTCGCTGCGGATCGACCGCAACCTCACGCTCGGCGGCGGCCTCACTTACCAGCACGGGCACGAGCGCTTCTCGTCCACGCCGGACGTGTCCTCGGTCACCCTGAACGCGTACGCGACATGGACCAATCCCATCGGGCTCTCGCGCTTCGACCTCACGTCGTTCCGCGGCAGCGCGACCGCCACTCCGGACAACACCATCGACACGCTCTCCTGGAGCCAGGAATGGCCGGCGGCGGGTCCGATGCGCTGGAGCTCGACGCTCACCTATTCGAGCGAGGACGAGCTGGGGCTGCGGACGCGGCGCTCGAGCATGGGCATCTCGGGGCACGGGCCCCTGCTGGGCGATTCGCAGTGGGATGCGAGCGTGGTGTACGGCCGCATCGACGGGCCGCAGCGCCCGGAGAACGACTTCAACGTGAGCGCCAACGCGACCTGGCCGTTCGCGCGCAACTGGGTCGCGCTCGCGCAGGTGAGCTGGACCACGTTCCAGGCGTTGCCGATCCTTCCCGGCACCGACGTGGCGCCCACGACGCTCTACGACAAGCGCATCCTGCTCGGCGTGCGCTACGAGGAATCGTCGGGCCGGCCGTACTCCGCGCTCGGGCTGCGAAACGGCCCGGGCAGCGGACGCCTCTCGGGCATCGTGTTCTTCGACGAGAACGGCGACGGCATCCGCCAGCCGACCGAGCGCGGCGCGGCGAACTTGACGATCTACCTCGACTCGCGCTTCCCGGTGACGACGGATGCGCAGGGCCGCTTCGCGTTTCCGGTCGTCTCGCCGGGCACGCACAGCCTGCGTATCCTCAACGAGTCGCTTCCGCTGCCGTGGAGCGTCGACGACCAGCATCTGCCGGTCGCGAACGTGCCGCTGCGCGGCGACGCCGAGGTCGACATCCCGCTCACGAAGATCCGGCCTTGACGGCGAGGGTCGAGTCGACGTCCTGCCTGCCGCCGTCCCACTCGATGGTGCCGTGCAGGCGCAGGGGATAGACCAGGTCCGGTGCCTTCTTGCTCGGGCCTTCCTGCGGCCACAAGGCGATCTCGCGCGTCTCTCCCGGCAGGATCGGATAAGGAGAGACCACGAATTCGTAGGTCTTGCCCGAGGCGTCGCGGCCCTCGAGCACGCCTTCCGGCCTGCCGTGCGAAGTGCCGCTGTTGTGGAACGTGGCCGCGGGCGTGAGGCGCCCGTTGAACCGCGCGAGGTTCACGCCGCGAAGCTCCAGGTGCGGCTTCACGTCGCCCACCGCGACGTAGACGATGACGCCGATGCGGCCTTGCAGCGGAAACTGGATGTCGCCCGCCCGCACCTCGGGCTCTTCCGTCGTTTTCTGCACCAGGATCGCGAAGCGGCACTCCTGCGGCGCGACGCCCGCGGGCACATGCACCTCGAAGCGGTACTTGCGCACGCTGCGCGGCTGCATCGGCACGCTGTGGCGTTCGATGCGAACCCACGGCCGGCAGCTTCCGGGTTGCAGCGGTTCCAGGAACTCGACGCCGCCCTTGTCGTTGAGGCGCCAGTCCGCGGTGGAGATCGAGAAGTCGTCGGGCACCGCGGCATCGTTGCCGATGTCGAGCACCTGGCGCAGCACCTCGCCGGGCCTGGCATGCAGCTCGAAGCGCGGCGGGCTCACGAGGCCCGCGAACGGCGTCGCATCCGGGGCGAGGAAGAGCGCGGCGATCGCGCCGGCCGCGAGCGCGCTACGGCGTAAGGTCGATCTCGAAAACCGGGTCGAACTCAATGCCCCTCTCCGCGGTTCGCGCGTCGTAGTAGATCCGGAAGTCGAAGTAATCCGACATCACGGCGTCGGTAATCTTACCGCGCCACACGAGCGTACGGTTCCCCGGCACCACCGAGCCCGCCGCGAAGGTTCCCCGCGTGGTCCATTCCAGGCGCATCGACGTCGGTACCTTGAGGCCGGTGATCTGCTGTGGAAGCGAGAGATAGATCGCCGCGTTCCTGCCGACGTACGGAGCGGTGCGCAGGCGAAATTCCATCGCTTGCACGCGTGCGACCACGGCATTCAGCTGATCCTCGTTCCAGTCGCCGATGCCGTCATGAAGCCATTGCGCCGTCGCGTCGACGCGCTGGCGTGGCGAGAGCGAGTCGTCGAGCCGCGTCGCGGCGAGCGCCGTTCCGCACAGGGCGAGCGCGGCCGCGGCGAGGGTCGCGCGCCGCATCACGGCATCGAGAGCGTGTAGGTGACCGCTCCCGTGTACGTCCCGGCCGACACGATGGACTGGTTGAGGTACTGGAACCGGGCGCAGACGCAGGCACGCTGCGAGGTGGTGATGCTGATGAGCGACTGGCCCGCCGCGCCCGCGAACGTCCCCGAGGGAATCGTCGTGGGCGAGTTGAGGCAGCCGTTCGGGCCTCCGCCCGGCGTGCTCGAGCTCCACGCGACCTGCGAGAAGGGAATCGTGAAGCCGCCCGATGTGAGCGGCGTTGACGAATCGACCGAAAGCGTGGCGGTGCGCGGGGCGCTGTTCTGCGATCGCGCCTGGATGTCGATGAGCACGCTGTTGGCCGGGCAGGTCGGGTCGGCGGGAGTGACGTTGGTGCTCGTCACCGCGGTCCCGTTTCCGACGTCCGTGCCGGGCACGCTGAAGTTGACCGTGTTGATCGTCGCGTTGGTGCCGCCGATCTGCAGGATCAGCCGGCCGCCGCCGCTACCGATCACCACCGTGGCCGCATGCACGGCGGTGCTCGCGAGGAGGGCCAGCAGGAGCGTGTTCTTCATCGCATGAAAAAGGCCGGGTGCTCGCGCCTCCCGGCCTGCGTTAGTGTCCGCGCAGCGGCGCGTGCTTACGGCATGGAGGCAGTATACGTGACGCGCCCGCCCTTCGCGCTCGTACCGTACGTGCCGGCCGAGGGGATGGTCGTGTTCGCGTACGCGTACGTCCACACCGCGCTGCGGTTCGTCACGTTGCTCGCGGTAAGCACCGGCGTGCTCGTGTTGCCGCCGGCGTTCGAGAGCGTGGGCGCGGCGAGGTTGGTCGTGTCGCTGGAGGTCGTCGTGATCTGGTTGTAGTTGATGGTGTCCGTGAGGGTCGCGTGCTGCAGGCCCGTGCCACCGCTGTTGTTCGATTCGGTGATCGTGATCTGGCCGCCGTTGCCCTGCACGGTCACGTTCGAGCCGGAACCGGCCGCGGCATCGCCGCCCGTGCCGGCGACCGGAGTGCTGTTGCCGAGCGCCGCCGCGGTCGGGCTGAACGTGATCTGGTCGATCGTCGCGCCCGCCGTGCCGACGCGGAACGAAAGAAAGCGCGGGATCACGATCGAGAAATCGAGGTGCGCGGTGGTGCTGAGCGCCCCGCCTCCGGTCACCGTGGTCGATTCCGCGTTCGCGGGAAGCGCTGCGGACAGGGTGGCACCGAGCGCCACCGCGAGCGCGGCTTTGAGCAGCTGTTTGGTTGCCATGGTCTTGCTCCCTGATGTCGAGTTGGCCGGTCCCGGGGCTTTGCAGCCCCGCTTGCATGGCGCCATTGAATCCCCGAATGCCGGCGCCGCGCTGTGCTGCTGTCCACAGAAATGTCTGTTTTTATTGGTTGTTTTGCTTCCGCGGCATTTCAGGAGTAACCGACTCTGCGAGCCGACCGTGCGTCCCTGGCAAGCCGCCGCTCATGGGCCGTGCCGATCGCTTCCCGGCGGGCGGAACGTGTCGTTCCCCAAAAAGACCCGACGCGGAGTGTAAGTAAAGTTTCCGGATAATTGGTTAATTCGTACAACGATTTATGAGACGTTCTTCACAACATTCGTTAAGGTCGAAAACGCCCAAGATTGCGGCACTTCGTCGAAAAAACGAAGGGCCTGCCGCAGGGCAGGCCCTTCTACTCGCTCCGCGCAGGGCGATCGTCGCCGCCTCGTGCTCTCCCTGTCCCCTGGCAACTCAGGCCGTGCGCGGAGACAAGTCCGGGAAAGTCAGTAAGTGATCGTGAGAACGCGCGCCTGCGAGCCGCTGCAAGAGCCCAGCGCGCAGGTGCCGCCCTGGCCGGAGGCCATCGTGCCGTTGATCGTGTAGGCCTGCGCCGCGCCGCTACCCGTGCCGGAGGCGGCCGAGAGCGCCAGGGTGTAGTTGAGGCCGGTCACCGTGCCCGAGGTCGCGTCGAGCGACATCGTGTAGGGCAGCGTGTTCGTGCACTGCACCGAGAAGCCGCCGCCGGTGGAGGTCGCCGCGGCGCCCTGGAACGACGTGTAGGTGAACGCCACGTCGGCGGGGCCCGAGGAGATCTGGCACTTGGAGGTGAGCGTCACCGTGACGTTGAAGTTGCCGGTGACGGTTCCGGCTTGCGCCGCTGGGATGCCGGCGAAGAGCGCCGCGAAGGCGGCGGCGAGGGCGAGGCGTTTGTTCATGTTCGGCTCCATTCGTATGTGGGGGGCGGGTGCGTTCGTGACGGTGCCCATCATCGCGGTCGGGAGCCGATAACCGTATGACGCGATTCACAAAAGCGGGCTCGCCCGCGTTACAGCCGCAAGCCGCGTGACCGCTGCAATCGAACGGCGGGGGTGCGCGTTACGAACGGTTGCTTCCGCAACCAGAAGCTGTGCGCTGCATCACAGGGCGGGGAGCACGCGGCAGCCGTCGACGCGCCCGGCGCGGGCTTGCGGAAGATAACGACGCGAGATAATATCCGGCGTTATTAACTTCGAGCGCTGTTTCCCGCCGCCGTGCGCCGGTTGCGCAACTTCAGCTTCCTCCTGAGCGACGTGAGCCGGCGCTACGTGCTGCGCTTCGAGCATCATGCGCGCGCGCTCTCGCTCTCGCTCACGCAATGCCGCGCGCTCGCGCGTCTCGAGGGCAACGAGGGCGCGAGCCAGGCGCGCCTCGCCGCGCTCTCGGACATGGAGCCGATGACGATCGTGCGCACCGTCGACCGCCTCGAGCAATGCGGGCTCGTGGAACGCAGGCCCGACCCCGCCGATCGGCGCGCCCGCTGCCTTTACTTCACCGCGAGGGGCAGGCGGACGCTGGACGAGATCTGGCGCCTCGCCGAGGTGGCGCGCGCCGAGGTGTTCGCCGGCGTGAGCGCGCCGGAACGCGACGTGTTCCTCGACGTGCTCGAGCGCATCCACGGCAACGTCTGCGCGCTCGAGGACGAGCCCGCGGCGAGCGGGCCGGCGGAGAAGAAATCCCGTTCGGGAAGGAAGGCATGAATCGCGAGGAACAAACGGCCGCGACCGGCCGCACGAAGAGGTTCGCACGCGGATCGCGCCGCACGCTGATGATCGTCGGGCCGTTGGTGGTCGGCGTGGGCGCGCTTTATTTCTTCCTCACCGGAGGGCGCTACGAGAGCACGGACGACGCCTACGTCGAGATGGGACGGGTCCCGATCAGCGCGAACGTCTCGGGCCGCGTGGTCGAGGTCGCGGTGCGCGAGAACCAGCCGGTCCGCAGGGGCGATGTGCTCTTCCGCCTCGACGAGGCGCCGTTGCGCATCGCGGTGGAGGAAGCGGGCGCCCAGCTCGCCGCCGCGCGCCTTCGCGTCGAGTCGCTCAAGGCGAGCTATCGGCAACGCCTCGCGGAGGTGAAGGCGGCGAAGCAGACGCTCGCCTACCGGCAGCGCGAGTACGAGCGCCAGGCGAAGCTGCTGCCGTCCGGCATCTCCTCGCAGATCCAGGTCGATCGGGCGCTCCACGCGGTGCAGGATGCTCAGGCGGGCATCGCGGGCGCCGAGCAGCAGATGGGCGAGGTCGTCGCGAGCCTCGGCGGGAATCCGAACATCGCGCCCGAGCGCCACCCGGCGGTCGAGCAGGCGCAGGCCGCGCTCGACCGCGCGAAGCTCGAGCTCTCGTATGCCGTCGTTCGCGCGCCTTCGGAGGGCATCGTCACGCGCGTCGACCGGCTGCGGCCCGGGACGCACATCGGCGCCGCCGCGCCGCTCTTCGCGCTCGTCTCCGGAAGCGACGTCTGGATCGAGGCGAACTTCAAGGAAGACCAGCTCGAGCACATGCGCGCGGGCGAGCCCGCCACCGTCGAGGTGGATGCCTATCCCGGCCACACCTTCCGCGCGAAGGTCGCGAGCCTGAGCCCGGGCACCGGCTCGCAGTTCTCGGCGCTCCCCGCGGAGAATGCGACCGGGAACTGGGTGAAGGTCGTGCAGCGCGTGCCCGTCCGCCTCGAGCTCGACGCGCCCGATCGCGAACGTCCGCTCCATGCGGGCCTCAGCGCGAACGTGACGGTCGATACCGGCTACCGCCGGCACCTGTTCGGCACGGCGCAGGCGGCACCGCCCGCGCGGCCATGAGCGCGGCCGCCCTCGAGGCGCGCGACGGCACGCCCGCGCCGCATCGCGGGCTCATCACCCTCTCGGTGATGCTCGCCTCGATCATGCAGGCGCTCGACAACACCATCGCGAACGTGGCGCTGCCACGGATCCAGGGCTCGCTCTCGGCGACCCAGGACCAGATGGCCTGGGTGCTCACCTCGTACATCGTCGCGGCGGCGATCATGACGCCGCTCTCCGGCTGGCTCGCGGGGCAGGTCGGGCGCAAGCGCGTGTTCATCGCCTCGGTGATCGGCTTCACCGTGTTCTCGGCACTGTGCGGACTCGCGCGCACGCTGCCGGAGATCGTCCTCGCGCGCCTCTTCCAGGGCCTGTGCGGCGCGGCGCTCATCCCGATGTCGCAGGCGGTGCTGCTCGACATCAACCGCCCTTCGGAGCACGCGCGCGCGATGGCGATCTGGGTGATGGGCGTCACCGTGGGGCCGATCCTGGGCCCCGCGCTCGGCGGCTGGCTCACCGAGAACTACAACTGGCGCTGGGTCTTCTACATCAACGTGCCGTTCGGCGTGCTCTCGCTTCTCGGCATCGCGGCCTTCATGCGCGAGACCGAGGTCCGGCGCTCGCGCTTCGACTTCTTCGGCTTCGCGACGCTGAGCCTCGCGATCGGCGCGCTGCAGCTCATGCTCGACCGCGGCCAGCTGCGCGACTGGTTCCATTCGCCCGAGATCCAGGCGTACGCGGTGGTCGCCGGCCTCGCGCTCTATCTCTTCGTGGTGCACATGCTCACGACGAAGCAGCATCCGTTCGTGAGCCCCGCGCTATTCGTCGACCGCAACTTCCTCACCGGCAACGCCTTCATCTTCATCGTGGGCGTGGTGCTCTTCGCCACGCTCGCGCTCCTTCCGAGCCTGCTGCAGGACCTGCTCGGCTATCCGGTGGTCCTCACCGGGCTCGTCACCGCGCCGCGCGGCGTGGGCTCGATGATCGCGATGGTGGTCGTCGGCCGGATGGTCGGGCGCATCGACACGCGCCTCATCATCGGCGCCGGATTCGCGGTCACCGCGCTCTCGATGTGGCAGATGACGCGCTTCTACCTGCAGATGGACACATCCACGGTCGTGTGGTCCGGCCTCGCGCAGGGCATCGGCACCGGCTTCGTCTACGTGCCGCTCGCCGCCGCCACCTTCGCGACCCTCTCCCCGGAATACCGCAACGAGGGCACCGCGTTCTTCAGCCTGGTGCGCAACCTCGGCAGCAGCATCGGCATCTCCGCGGTGGAGGCGCTCCTCGCGCGGAACACCCAGGCGATGCACTCGCGCCTCGCCGAGCACGTCACCGCCTACGGGGATTTCTTCCGCCTGCAGGATCCCGCGGCGCTCGCCTCCGCCTCCGGGCTCGCGGCGGTGAATGCGGAGGTGACGCGCCAGGCGGCGATGATCGCGTACAACAACGACTTCAAGCTGATGATGGTGCTCGCGTTGTGCGCGGTGCCGTGCGTCCTGCTGCTCCGTTCGGCGAAAGCGGCGCCTGCGGCGGAGCCGCTGGCGATGGAATGACGATGCGCGCCGCACGCTTTCCCGGGCTCTTCGCCGCGATCGCCGTAATCGCGCTGGGAGGCTGCGTGGCCGGCCCGGCTTTCCGCTCCCCGGCCGTGGACTCCGGCGTCGATCGCTATACCGCCGATCACTTGCCGATCGAGGACGCGGCAGCCGGATCGCTCGCGCAGCAGATCGAGATCGGCGCCGCGCCCGCGCGCGAATGGTGGCGACTTTTCGGCTCCGAGGATCTCGATACGCTGGTGCAGCGCGCGGTGGAGAACAACCGCACGCTCGCCGCAGCCGCCGCGAACGTCGACGAGGCGCGCGAGCTGGTCGCGGCGCAGGCGGGCGCGCTCGCCCCGCAGGTATCGCTCGCGGCCGGGGCGGGGCGCCAGAAATACGGCGTGCAGATGCTCGGCACGCTCGCGAAGCCGCCGCCGTTTAGCTATTTCGCGGTCGGGCCGACGGTGAGCTACCTGCTCGACTACACGGGCGGTACGGCGCGCGCGATCGAACGGCAGGGTGCGCTCGCATCCGAGCGCGAGCAGCGGGCCTGCGCCGCCTATCTCGCGGTGACGGGAAACGCGGCGATACTCGCGCTGCGCATCGCCTCGCTGCGCGAGCAGGTCGCGACCGTCGAAGCGCTGCTCGGGCAGGATCGCGAGAACCTGAAGCTCGTGCGCGTCGCCTTCGCGGCGGGCACCGTCTCGCGGCTCGACGTGGTCGCGGCCGACAGCCAGCTCGCGGCCGATGCGACGCAGCTTCCGGCGCTGCGCCAGGAGCTCGCGGTCGCGCGCCATGCGTTCGCCGTGGTGCTGGGTGTCGCACCCGGAAACGCGCAGCTGCCCGACCTCGACCTCGCGCGCGTGCGGCTGCCCCACCACCTCGCGGTCGGCGTGCCGTCCGAGCTCGCGCACCGCCGTCCCGACATCCTCGCCGCCGAGGCCCGGTTGCACGCGGCGACGGCGGCGGTCGGCATCGCGCAGGCGAACCTCTATCCGCGCATCACGCTCACCGCTTCCCTCGGCCAGCAATCGACCGATCTCGCGCATCTCCTCGATCGCGGCGGCACGGCGTGGAGCGCGGCGGGCTCGCTCCTCGCCCCGCTCCTCGACGGCGGAACGCTCGCCGCGGAGAAGCGCGCCGCGGTGGATGCGATGCGCTCGAGCCTCGCCGAGTACCAGCAGACGGTGCTCGCCGCCTTCGGGCAGGTCGCCGATTCCCTCGAGGCGCTCGAGCACGACGCCGAGGCGCTGAGCGCGCAGCAGCATGCGCGCGAGACGGCGCAAACGAACCTGGATCTCACGCGCGCGAGCTACACGGCGGGCAACGTCGGCGTGCTGCAGGTGCTCGACGCGCAGCGCGCCTGGCAGCGCGCGCAGCTGGGATACGTGCGCGCGAAGGGACAGCGCTACCTCGATACGGTTGAGCTCTTCCTCGCGCTGGGCGGCGGCGGCCCGGGCGAAGCGACGGCGGCGCTTCCCTAGGGCTTCTTCCAGCTCGGCGCGCGCTTCTGCAGGAAGGCGTCGACGCCCTCGCGCGCGTAATCGGTGTCCATGTTGCAGGAAATGGTCTTCGTCGCGTCGTCGTAGGCTTGCGCGAGGCCCGCCTCGATCTGGCGATAGAAGAGCGCCTTGCCGAGCTGGAGCGCCTCGCGCGGCTTCGCCTTCAGGCTCGCGATGAGCTCGCCCGCCGCTTCGTTGAGCTGCGCCGCGGGCACCACGCGATTCACGAGCCCCCATTCGAGCGCCGTCTGCGCGTCGATGAATTCGCCGGTGAAGAGCATCTCCGCGGCGCGCTTGCGGCCGAGGTTGCGCGAGACCGCGACCGCGGGCGTCGAGCAGAAGAGCCCGAGGTTCACCCCGGAGACCGCGAACTTCGCCTCGCTCGCGGCGACCGCGAGGTCGCATTGCGCGACCAGCTGGCATCCGGCGGCGGTCGCGAGCCCGTTCACCAGTGCGATCACCGGCACCGGGAGTGCGACCAGCTTCTGCATCATCTGGCTGCACGAGCGGAAGAGCGCCTCGACCTCGGATTGCGCGGAAAGGCCGCGCATCTCCTTCAGGTCGTGGCCGGCGCAAAATGCCGGGCCCGCTCCGGTGATGGTCACCACGCGCACGCTCTCGTCGCGCGCGACCTCGTCGAGCGCCTGGTGGAGCGCGGCGAGGAGCGCGCGCGAGAGGGCGTTGTACTGCCGCGGACGGTCGAGGACCAGGGCGGCGACGCCCCCGCGCATCTCGCGGCGCAGGACCGGCTCGGCATGGGTGAGGGCGGCTTCGCCCGGACGGTCGTTCATGGCGGTCCTCCTCGGGACGAATGTCCGATTATCGCACCCGGAGCGCCGCGTCGCCTTGCCGCACCCCGCCCGCGCGCGGTAGCATTCGCGGACGATCCCGTGCGGCCCGTCGCCCCCCGATTTCCTCGGGCGAATGTATGGGCGGCCATTCGACCCTCCGATGACCGGCGACACCATCCTCGAAACGCGCGGCCTCACCAAGGAGTTCAAGGGGTTCGTCGCCGTCGACAACGTGAACCTCAAGGTTCGCCGCGGCGCCATCCATGCGCTGATCGGCCCGAACGGAGCCGGCAAGACCACCACCTTCAACCTGCTCACCAAGTTCCTGCCGCCGAGCTCGGGCAGCATCGTGTTCAACGGGCAGGACATCACGGGCGAGCGGCCGGCGGACGTGGCGCGCCGCGGCATCACGCGCTCGTTCCAGATTTCCGCGGTGTTCCCGAACCTCACGGTGCTGGAGAACGTGCGCATCGCGCTGCAGCGCACGCTCGGCACGACCTTCCACTTCTGGAAGCGCGAGAAGACGCTCGAGGTGCTCAACGAGCGCGCCATGGCGCTCCTCGAGCGCGTGCACCTCGCCCGCTTCGCGCGCGTGCACGCGGGCGAGCTCGCCTACGGCCGCAAGCGCACGCTCGAGATCGCCACCACCCTCGCGATGGAGCCCGAGCTCATGCTCCTCGACGAGCCCACCTCCGGCATGGGCCACGAGGACGTGAGCCACGTGCAGGCCCTCATCCAGGAAGTCGCGGCGGGACGCACGGTCCTCATGGTCGAGCACAACATGAGCGTGGTCTCCGGCATCTGCGACACCATCACCGTGATGTCGCACGGCGCGATCCTCGCGGAAGGTCCGTACGCGCAGATCTCGCGCGATCCGCGCGTGATCGAGGCGTACATGGGATCGGCGGAGGCGGCCCATGGCTGACGAGGTGCTGCGCGTCTCGAACCTGCACGCGTGGTACGGCGAGTCGCACGTTCTGCACGGCATGGATTTCACCGTGAGGAAGGGAGAGGTGGTGACGCTCCTCGGCCGCAACGGCGCCGGGCGCACCTCGACCCTCAAGGCGATCCTCGGGCTGGTGGGAGAGCGCAGCGGCTCGATCGTCGTGAACGGCGTGGAGACCGTGAAGCTCCCCACCTATCGCATCGCGCACCTCGGCGTGGGCTATTGTCCCGAGGACCGCGCGATCTTCTCCAGCCTCTCCGTGGAAGAGAACCTGGTGCTCCCGCCCGCCATCGCGAAGGGCGGCATGTCGGTGGAGGAGATCTACGAGATGTTCCCCAACCTGCGCGAGCGCCGCGCGACCGCGCAGGGCACCAAGCTCTCCGGCGGCGAGCAGCAGATGCTCGCCATGGCGCGCATCCTGCGCACGGGCGCGAACCTGCTGCTGCTCGACGAGATCACCGAGGGCCTCGCGCCGGTGATCGTGCAGGCGCTCGGGCGCGCCATCGTGAAGCTCAAGCAGCGCGGCTTCACCATCGTGCTGGTGGAGCAGAATTTCCGGTTCGCGGCACCGCTCGCGGACCGTCATTACGTGGTGGAGCACGGCAAGGTCGCGGAATCGTTCACGGCCGCCGAGCTTCCCTCAAGGACCGGTATGCTGCACGAGTACCTGGGGGTGTGAACATGAAGGACCAACAAAGAGGAGAACGACAATGAGGCTCAAGATGCTGGCCGCCGCGGCGGCCCTCGCGCTGGGCGTGGGGTCCGCGCAGGCGCAGATTTCCGGAAACACCATCAAGATCGGCGTGTTGAGCGACATGTCGAGCCTGTACGCCGACATCGGCGGACCGGGCTCGGTGGTCGCGGCGAAGATGGCGGTCGAAGACTGGGAGAAGATGCACCATCCGAAATTCAAGATCGAGGTGGTCTCGGGCGACCACCTGAACAAGCCCGACGTCGGCGCGCAGATCGCGCGCAAGTGGTACGACGAGGAGGGCGTGGACGTGATCGTCGACACGCCGAACTCCGGCGTCGCGCTCGCCGTGAGCCAGGTGACGCGCGAGAAGAACAAGGCCTTCATCGGCTCCGGCCCGGGCAGCTCGGACCTCACCGGCAGCAAGTGCTCGCCGAACACCATCCACTGGGTGTACGACACCTGGATGCTCGCGAACGGCACCGGCACGGCGGTCGTGAAGCACGGCGGCAACACCTGGTTCTTCATCACCGCGGACTACGCGTTCGGGCACGCGCTCGAGCGCGACACCACCAACGCGGTGGAGAAGGCGGGCGGCAAGGTGCTGGGGAGCGTGAAGGTCCCGCTCAACACGCAGGACTTCTCGTCGTTCCTGCTGCAGGCGCAGGCCTCGAAGGCGAAGATCATCGGGCTTGCCAACGCCGGCGGCGACACGATCAACTCCATCAAGCAGGCGGCGGAGTTCGGCATCGTGAAGGGCGGCCAGAACCTCGCGGGCCTGCTGGTCTTCATCAGCGACGTGCACGGCATCGGCCTGGAGAAGGCGCAGGGCCTCATCCTCACCGCGAACTTCTACTGGGACATGAACGACAAGACGCGCGCCTGGAGCAAGCGCTTCGCGAAGCTCGACAACAACAAGATGCCGACGATGGTGCAGGCGGGCGTGTACACCAGCGTGCTCGAGTACCTGAACGCGGTGAACGCCATCCACAGCGACGACGGCGGCAAGGTGATCGCGCAGATGAAGAAGAAGCCGTTCGACGACCCGCTGTTCGGCAAGAGCCGCGTGCGCGAGGACGGCCGCAACATCCACGACGCCTACCTCTTCCAGGTGAAGACGCCGGCCGAGTCGAAGGGCCCGTACGACTACTACAAGCTGCTCGCGACGATCCCGGCCGACGAGGCGTTCCGGCCGCTCAAGGACGGCGGCTGCCCGCTGGTCAAGTGACGTAAGCACGTCATTCCCAAGCAGGCGGGAATCCATGCCGGCACGGCGTGGATTCCCGTCGACACGGGAATGACGGCATCGCGATGACGACCCTCTTCGGCATCTCCGTCCCCGCCCTCATGGGCCAGCTCCTGATCGGGCTCATCAACGGCTCGTTCTACGCCCTCCTTTCGCTGGGGCTCGCGGTGATCTTCGGGCTCCTCAACATCATCAACTTCACGCACGGCGCGCAGTACATGGTGGGCGCCTTCGTCGCGTGGTTCCTGCTCGACAAGGCGGGGCTCGGGTACTGGTGGGCGCTTCTGCTGGTGCCGATCGTGCTCGCGGCGGTGGGCGTGCTCATCGAGCGGCTGATGCTCAAGCACCTCTACAAGCTCGACCACCTGTACGGGCTGCTGCTCACCTTCGGACTCGCGCTGATCTTCGAAGGCGTCTTCACCAAACGCTTCGGCTCCGCGGGCCTGCCCTACTCGATCCCGGACAAGCTCTCCGGCGGCTACAACCTCGGCTTCATGTTCCTGCCGACCTACCGCGCGTGGGTGATCGCGGCCTCGCTCGTGATCTGCCTCGGCACCTGGTTCATGATCGAGCGCACGAAGCTCGGCTCGTACCTGCGCGCCGCGACCGAGAACCCGTCGATGGTGCAGGCGTTCGGCGTCAACGTGCCGCGCATGGTCACGCTCACCTACGGGCTCGGCGTGGGCCTCGCGGGGCTCGCGGGCGTCTTCGCCGCGCCGATCTACCAGGTGAGCCCGCAGATGGGCTCCTCGCTCATCATCGTGGTCTTCGCGGTGGTCGTGATCGGCGGCATGGGATCCATCATGGGCTCCATCGTCACCGGATTCGGGCTCGGGATCATCGAAGGCCTCACGAAGTACTTCTATCCGGAGGCGTCGAACACCGTGATCTTCGTGATCATGGCGATCGTCCTCATGGTACGGCCGCAGGGCCTCTTCGGGCAGCGCTGACGATGGCGACCGACGCGAAACCGCAGCACGAGGAGGCCGCGCAGCCGCTCGTTTCGCGCGACGAGCTGTGGGAGGCGCGCTACCACCGCAACGGCTTCGTCGCGCTCTTCGCGATCCTCGTCGTCGCGCCGGCCGTGGTGTATCCGGTGTTCCTGATGAACGCGCTGTGCTTCGCGCTCTTCGCCTGCGCCTTCAACCTGCTGCTCGGGTTCGGGGGCCTCCTTTCGTTCGGCCACGCGATGTTCCTCGGCATGGCGGGATACGTCTCCGCGTACGCCGCGCGATCTTGGGGCCTCACGCCGGAGCTCGCGATCCTCGCCGGCACCGCGACCGCGACGGCGCTCGGCGTCGTGAGCGGCCTCATCGCGATCCGGCGCCAGGGCATCTACTTCGCGATGATCACGCTCGCGCTCGCGCAGATGGTGTTCTTCTTCTGCCTGCAGGCGCCGTTCACCGGCGGAGAGGATGGCATCCAGACCGGTCCGCGCGGCAAGCTCCTCGGCCTGCTGCCGCTCTCCGATTCGACCGCGATGTACTACACGGTGCTCGCCATCTTCGCGTTCGGGTTCTTCCTCATCTACCGCATCATCCATTCGCCCTTCGGCCAGGTGCTCAAGGCGATCCGCGACAACGAGCCGCGCGCGGTGTCGCTGGGATACCGCGCGGAGCGCTACAAGCTCGCCGCCTTCATCATGTCGGCCGCGCTCTCCGGGCTCGCGGGCGCGACCAAGGCGATCGTGTTCCAGCAGGCCTCGCTCACCGACGTGCACTGGACCATGTCGGGCGAGGTGGTGCTGATGACGCTGGTGGGCGGCCTCGGAACGGTGTTCGGTCCGGTGGTGGGCGCGTTCGTGCTGATCGCGATGGAGAGCTACCTGTCCGAGCTCGGTGCCTGGTTCACGGTGGCCGAGGGCGTCATCTTCGTCGCGTGCGTGCTCGCGTTCCGGCGCGGCATCCTGGGCGAGATCGAGGCGTGGCTGCGCCGGCGGCGGCACCGCCGCTGAATCGCCGATGCCAGCGCTTCGCCCCGACCACCCGTTCGTCGCCGACCTCGCGCAGAACCGCGCGAACCACGCGCCGCTCACGCCGCTCGATTTCCTGAAGCGCGCGGCCGAGGTCTACCCGGACAAGGCCGCGGTGATCCACGGCGAGCGCGCGTACACCTACGGCGAGTTCGCCGAGCGCTGCCGCCGGCTCGCTTCGGCGCTCGCCTCGAAAGGCATCGGCCGCGGCGACACGGTCGCGATCATGGCACCGAACGTGCCCGCGCTGCTGGAGGCGCACTATGCGGTGCCCGGGTTGGGCGCGGTGCTCAATGCGCTCAACTATCGCCTGGACGCGGCCACGATCGCGTTCTGCCTCGAGCACGGCGAGGCGAAGGTGCTCCTCACCGATCGCGAGCTCTCGCCGGTGATCGCGAAGGCGCTCGAGCGCGTTCGGCGCGAGATCCTGGTGGTCGACATCGACGATCCGCTCGCGGCGGGCGGAGAGCGCCTCGGCTCGATCACCTACGAGGAGCTCGTCGCGACGGGCGACCCCGCATTCGAGATGCCCGGCCCGCTCGACGAGTGGGATTCGTGCGCGCTCCTCTACACCTCGGGCACCACGGGCGACCCGAAAGGCGTCGTGTACCACCATCGCGGCGCATACCTCAACGCCCTGGGCAACGCGCTCGCGTTCGGGCTTTCGCCGCAGTCGGTGTACCTCTGGACGCTGCCGATGTTCCATTGCAGCGGATGGACCTATACCTGGGCCGTGACGGCGGTCGGGGCGACGCACGTCTGCCTGAGGAAGGTCGATCCGGCGCTGGTGTTCCCCGCGATCGATCGGCATCGCGTGACGCACCTGTGCGGCGCGCCGATCGTGCTCAACATGCTGGTGCATGCGCCCGCCTCGGTGAAGCGCCGCTTCGACCATCGCGTGGAGGTCGCCACCGGCGGCGCCGCGCCGCCCTCGGCGGTGATCGAGGCGATGGAATCGATGGGATTTCGCGTGACGCACCTCTACGGGCTCACCGAGAGCTACGGGCCGGCCACGCTGTGCGCCTGGCAGGAAGAGTGGAACGACCTCGACCTCGCGGCGCGTTCGCGCCTCATGGCGCGCCAGGGCGTGCGCTATCCCACGCTCGCGGATCTCCAGGTCGCCGATCCGCGGACGCACGCGCCGGTGCCGCGCGACGCCCGCACGCTGGGCGAGGTGATGCTGCGCGGGAACACGATCATGAAGGGCTACCTCAAGAACCCGCGCGCGACGAACGCCGCGTTTCGCGAGGGCTGGTATCACACGGGCGACCTCGCCGTGTGGCACGCCGACGGCTACATCGAGGTGAAGGATCGCTCGAAGGACATCATCATCTCGGGCGGCGAGAACATCTCGTCGCTCGAGATCGAGGAGTGCCTCTATCGCCATCCGCAGGTGATGGAGGCGGCGGTGGTCGCGCGGCCCGACGAGAAGTGGGGCGAGACGCCGTGCGCGTTCGTGGTCCTCAAGCCCGGCGCGGCGCCCGTATCCGGCGAGGACATCCTCGCCTGGTGCCGCGAGCACCTCGCGCGCTACAAGGTGCCGCGCACCGTCGTGTTCGGCGAGCTGCCCAAGACCTCGACCGGCAAGATCCAGAAGTTCGTGCTGCGCGAGCGCGCCCGCTCGCTGGGCTAAGGCGGGGAACCACAGATGAACACGGATGAACACAGATGACCTGTGACTGTCCGGGCGCCGTCGGAGCGATTTGTTCGGAGTCGACTCTCTTGGGCGGTTCGGTCACAATCGCGAAGACCATCTGTGTTCATCTGTGTTCATCCGTGGTTCCGCCCTGTGGTTGATTTCGCGGCGCGGTATAATTCAAACACCCGTTTGAATCCGCCTTGCTCCCCATGAAAATCCTGGTGCCCGTGAAGCGGGTCGTCGACTTCAACGTGAAGGTGCGCGTGAAGGCCGACCAGTCCGGCGTCGAGCTCGCCAACGTGAAGATGTCGATGAACCCCTTCGACGAGATCGCGGTGGAGGAGGCGCTGCGCCTCAAGGAAGCCGGCAAGGCGGACGAAGTCATCGTCGTGTCGGCCGGAACGACCGCGTGCCAGGAGACGCTTCGCACCGCGCTCGCGATGGGCGCCGACCGCGCGATCCTGGTGGAAAGCGATGCGGAGCTGCAGCCGCTCGCGGTCGCGAAGCTCTTGGCGGCGGTCGCGAAGAAGGAGGGCGCGGGCCTCGCGATCCTCGGCAAGCAGGCGATCGACGACGACGCGAACCAGACCGGCCAGATGCTCGCCGCGCTCCTCGACTGGCCGCAGGCGACCTTCGCGAGCAAGGTGGAGCTCGATGCGTCCTCGGCGAAGGTGACGCGCGAGATCGACGGCGGGTTGGAGACGGTGGAAGTGAAGCTGCCGGCGGTTGTCACGACCGACCTGCGCCTCAACACGCCGCGCTACGCCACGCTTCCGAACATCATGAAGGCGAAGAAGAAGCCGCTCGATACCCTGAAGCCCGCGCAGCTCGGTGTGGAGGTGGCGCCGCGCCTGAAGACGCTCAAGGTCGCCGAGCCCGGCAAGCGCAAGGCGGGCGTGATGACGAAGGACGTCTCGGAGCTGGTGAGCAGGCTCAGGAACGAAGCGAAGGTGATCTGAACATTGTCGTTCCCGCGACGGCGGGAACCCATGGATGCCCGCCTGCGCGGGCATGACGAGGCAACGATGACAGCACTGGTTCTCGCCGAGCACGACGGCTCGCAGTTGAAGGGCGGCACCGCGAACGCGGTCGCGGCGGCGGCGAAGATGGGCGGCGAGGTGCACGTCGTCGTCGCCGGATCGAACGCGAAGGGCGCGGCGCAGGCCGCCGCGAAGCTCGCCGGCGTCGCGAAGGTGCTGCAGGTCGCCGCGGCCCACTACGACGACGGCTCGCCGGAAAACCATGCGGCGCTGCTCGCTTGCCTCGCGAAGGGCCACTCCCATCTGGTGGCCTCGGCTTCCGCATTCGGCAAGAGCGTGATGCCGCGTGTCGCCGCGCTCCTCGACGTGGCGCAGGTCTCCGAGATCACCGCGGTGGAATCCAGCGATACGTTCGTGCGGCCGATCTACGCGGGCAACGCGTTCGCCACCGTGCAATCCTGCGACCCGGTGAAGGTCGTCACGGTGCGCTCCACCGGATTCGACGCCGCCGCCGCGACCGGCTCGGCGCCGATCGAGGATGCGCCCGCGGGCCCGGACAAGGGGCAATCGAAGGTGATTTCGCGCGAGCTCACGAAATCGGCGCGGCCGGAGCTCGCCGGTGCGCGGCGTGTGGTGTCCGGCGGACGCGGGCTCGGGAGCGCCGAGAACTTCAAGATGCTCGAGTCGCTCGCCGACAAGCTGGGCGCGGCGATCGGCGCCTCGCGTGCCGCCGTCGATTCGGGCTACGTGCCGAACGATTACCAGGTCGGGCAGACGGGCAAGATCGTGGCGCCCGAGCTCTACATCGCGATCGGCATCTCGGGCGCGATCCAGCACCTCGCGGGAATGAAGGACAGCAAGGTGATCGTCGCCATCAACAAGGACCCCGAGGCGCCGATCTTCCAGGTGGCCGATTACGGGCTCGTCGGGGATCTCTTCCAGCTCGTTCCCGAGCTCACCCAGAAGATCTGACCCGCACCGCGGCCCCTCCCCAGGGGAGACGGAGGAGACGCAATGGCCGAATACGTCGCACCGTTGAAGGACATGCAGTTCGTGATGAAGCGCGTGGTGGGCCTCGACCAGGTCAACACGCTGCCCGGCTGGGAGGAGGTCACCGAGGACGTCGTCGACGCGATCCTCGAGGAAGCGGGCAAGCTCGCCTCCGAGGTGCTCTCGCCGCTCAACGCGAGCGGCGATCGGCAGGGCGCCGCCTGCAAGGATGGCCAGGTCACGATGCCCGCCGGCTTTCGCGACGCGTACTGGCAATGGGTGAAGGCGGGCTGGGGCAACGTGCTCGCGCCGCAGGAGTTCGGCGGGCAGGGACTGCCGCACCTCGTCGCGACTCCGGTCGAGGAGATGTGGGGCGCGGCGAACCTCGCGTTCAAGCTCTGCCCGATGCTCACGCAGGGCGCGGTGGAGGCGCTCGACACGGTCGGCTCCGAGCCGCTCAAGCGCAAGTTCCTCCCCAAGATGGTCGCGGGCGAATGGACCGGTACCATGAACCTCACGGAGCCGCAGGCGGGCAGCGACCTTTCGCTCGTGCGCACCAGGGCGGTTCCGCAAAAGGACGGCAGCTATCGCCTCTTCGGCCAGAAGATCTTCATCACGTACGGCGAGCACGACTACACCGAGAACATCGTTCACATGGTGCTCGCGCGCATGGAGGGTGCGCCCGAGGGGGTGAAGGGCATCTCGCTCTTCCTGGTGCCCAAGGTGCTGGTGAACGAGGACGGCACGCTCGGCGCGAGGAACGACGTGAAGTGCGCCTCCATCGAGCACAAGCTCGGCATCCACGCGAGCCCCACGGCGGTGCTCGTCTACGGCGAGAAGGACGGGGCCGTCGGCTACCTCATGGGCGAGGCGAACCGCGGCCTCGAGTACATGTTCATCATGATGAACGCCGCGCGCCTCTCCGTGGGGCTCGAGGGCGTGGCGATCTCGGAGCGTGCCTACCAGCGCGCCCTCGCATGGTCGCGCGAGCGCCTGCAGGGCAAGCCGGTCGGCGCCGCGTGCGCCAGGACCTCGCCCATCGTGCAGCACCCCGACGTGAAGCGCATGCTCCTCACGATGAAGTCGCTCACCGAGGCGATGCGCGCGCTCGCGTACTGGGTCTCGGCGATGCTCGACCGCGCGCACCATGCGGCCGACGCGAAGGAGCGCCAGCGTTGCCAGGGGATCGTCGACCTGCTGGTCCCGGTCGTGAAGGGCTGGAGCACCGAGACCGGCGTGGAGATCGCTTCCCTCGGCATCCAGGTGCACGGCGGCATGGGCTTCATCGAGGAGACCGGCGCCGCCCAGCACCTGCGCGATGCACGCATCACGACGATCTACGAAGGCACCACCGGCATCCAGGCGAACGACCTCGTGGGGCGCAAGGTGGGCCGCGAGGCGGGACGCACGGCGTTCGCGATGATCGCCGAGATGGAATCGCTCATCGGCGAGCTCGGGCGCGCGAAGAACGTGCACCTCAAGGAGATCACCGACCGGCTGATGGCCGGGGTGGGGCGCCTCAAGGAAGCGACGCAGTGGATCGTCGCGACGTTCCCCGCGAATCCGGCGGCCGTCGCGTCGGGCTCGGTGTACTACCTGAAGCTCCTCGGCATCGTCGCGGGCGGTTGGATGATGGCGCGCTCGGCGAAGATCGCGGCGGCCGACCTCGAGTCCGGCGGCGGCGACGCCACGTTCCTGCGCGCGAAGCTCCTCACCGCGCGCTTCTACGCCGACCACATCCTGCCGCAGACGCTCTCGCTCTGCACCATCGCGATGCGCGGCGCGGACAGCGTGCTCGCGGTGGAGGAAGCGCTGCTCTAGCCGGCGACCGGCTCGGCCGGTGCGCGCGGAAGGTCCAGCTCGCTGCGATAGCAGATGTGCGAGAGGCCGTCCACGCGCGCGAGCTCCTTCGCCGCGTACATCGCATGGTCCGCGTCGGCGAGGAGACCCGGCGTGCCGGAGCCGAAGCGGTATTCGGCGACGCCGCAGGAGAGGCGCACGATGATCTCGCGGCCCGGCGCGATCTCGCAGGGGCTCGACTCGATCGCCTTCACGAGCCGGGCGACCACCTTGCGGAGCGCGCGGTTGCGGTGCAGCCCGACCACGAACTCGTCGCCGCCCCAGCGCGCGAGCCAGTCGCCGCGCCGGATGTTGAGCTGCAGGAGGGCGGCGACGTGCGAGATCGCCGCGTCGCCGGCGCTATGGCCGTGGCGCTCGTTCACCCGCCTCGCGTCGTTGATGTCGAAGAAGGCGAGCTGGAAGGTGACGAGGTCGCGCTCGGCGCGGGCGACTTCCTCCGCGAGGCGCTTCTCGCCGGCGCGCCGGTTGTAGAGGCCGGTGAGGGCGTCGGTGTCGGAGACGCGTTCGAGGCGGTTGATGGTCTCGTTCAGCTGCGCGAGCGTGTACTGCGTGCCCTCCATCAGGACGCCCGCCGTGTCCGGGAAACCGCCGGGCAGGTCCGGCAGGCGGCGCCGGTCGATGAAGTCGCGCAGCGCCTCCGCGGTCATCTCCAGCGGCTGCAGCAGCTCGCGCACGACCCAGAGCATCCACAGGAATCCCGCGAAGCACGCGAGGAAGAGCGCGGCGATCGGCGGATACATCGAGACCCAGTCGGCGCGCTCCACCAGCAGCCACAGCGCGAAAACGGCGAGCGGCACGAAGATGCCGAGGAAGGCGGCGAGCGCGAACTTGCCCGCGTAGCTCTCGCGCAGCCGCGCGATGCGGTCGAAGCGGCGGTAGACCGCGATCCGCTCCAGCACCGTCGTGCCCGGGCTGACCTTGCTCACCATGGTGCACTCCTTCCTCGCGCGGATTCTACCGGAGCGGATGATGCCGGCGAGAATCTTTGAAAGCGCCGATTGCCGCCGATCCAACGCCGACGTCCGCCGATAAATCCTCGAGTCGTGTCCGCGGCCGTTGCGGCGGCTGCGATGTGCACGAAGCGGTTCCCTTCCAGGTCGGCGGGAAATCGGCGTTGGATCGGCGGATATCGGCGCTTCCGACGCCTTTCGCTCCGTCAGGAATTGCCGATCGGGTTGCGCAGCGTGCCGATGCCCTCGATCTCGGTCTCCATCAGGTCGCCGGGCTTCATGAACTCGGGCGGGTTGCGCGCGAAGCCGACGCCCTCGGGCGTGCCGGTCGAGATGACGTCGCCCGCCTCGAGCGTCATGCCCATCGAGAGGTCCACGATGAGGCGCGGCAGCTTGAAGTAGAGGAACCGGGTATTCGAGTCCTGCTTCATGACGCCGTTCACGCGGCAGCTCACGCGCAGGTTGTTCGGGTCGATCGAATCCGCGGTCACGATCCATGGACCCATCGGGCAGGTGCCGTCGAGGCTCTTGCCCTTGTGCCACTGGCCGCCGTGGCGGCGCTGCAGGTCGCGCCAGGACACGTCGTTCACCACGGTGTATCCGAACACATGGCGCATCGCGTCGGGCTCGGTGATGTCCTTGCCCGGCGTGCCGATGATCATCCCCAGCTCCACCTCCCAGTCGAGCGAGGTCGAGATCTTCGCGTCGAAGGGAATCGTGTCGAAGGGACCGGTCACGGCGGTGGTCGCCTTGCTGAAGAACACCGGCCACTTCGGCAGCTCGCGGTTGTCCTGCAGCTTCTTCGCGCCCTCCTCGAAGTGCTCGAGGTAGTTCCAGCCCACGCAGAACACGTTCTTCGCCGGGCGCGGGATCGGCGCGTGCAGCTTCACGTCGGCGAGCGCGATCGTCGCCGTGGGCGGCTTCTTCTCGAGGTCGCGCAGGCGCGCGAGCAGCGTGGCGCCGGCGCGGATGATGCCGAGCATCGTCGTGGTGTCCGCGTCGGCGCCGAGCGCCGCCGGAATGTCCACGATGCGCTTGCCCTCGAGCACGAGGCCCGGGCGCGGTTCGCCCGAGGGAAGGGGGGAGAAGGTGCAGAGCTTCATTGTTTCCTCTTTGGGGATGAGTGCTACCGAAGGTTTGCGAGGGGATGGCTCGCGGCCTGCCAGCGCGGCGCGAAGAAACGGCGGATCGTATCGGGATCGACGTCCGCGAGCCCGGGCGGGTTCCAGCGCGGCCGGTTGTCCTTGTCCACCAGCACCGCGCGGATGCCTTCGAGGCAATCGCCCTGCTCGAAGCAGGCGTGCATGAGGCCGAGCTCCATGCGCAAGCAATCGCCGAGCGCGAGCTTCCTGCCGCGGCGCAGCTGCTCGAGCGTGACCACCAGCATCGTCGGCGAGCGGCTGCGAAGGAGCCGCAGCGTCTCGCCCGCCCAGGCGCGCAATTCGGGACGATCCTCCGCTTCGAGCGATCCAAGGATGGCCGCGACCGAGTCGTGGCCGAAGTGGCGATCGATCGCCGGGCGCAGCGGCTCGAGCTCCGGCGCCGGCAGCTCGCTCCCTACGTGCGTATCCGCGAGCCCGCAGTAGATCGCGTCGGCCGCGCCGATCGCGACGCCGGCAAGGCCGAGGTAGGTGCCGAGCTCGCCCGGGCAGCGCGAGAGGAACCAGCTCGCGCCGACGTCGGGAAAGAGGCCGATCGCGGTCTCCGGCATCGCCATCTTCGTGCGGTCGCCGACAACGCGCAGCCGTGCGCCCTGCGAGAGGCCCATGCCGCCGCCCATCACGATGCCGTCCAGCACGGCGACGATCGGCTTCGGATAGGTGTGGATCCGGTAGTCGAGCGTGTATTCGAAGACGAAGAACGCGTCGTGCGGTCCGGGACCCGAGCGGTATCCCTCGTAGAACGCGCGCATGTCGCCGCCGGCGCAGAAGGCCTTCCCGCCGGCGCCGCGCAGCACGATGGCGCGCACGCGTTCATCGTGCTCCCACTCGTCGAGGCGGAGCGCGAGCTGCCGCAGCATCCCGAACGAGAGCGCGTTGAGGACCCTGGGACGGTTGAGCGTGACGGTCGCGACGCCTCCGCGGGTCTGCGCGAGGAGCTCCGCGGACGCGTGCGGGGAATCGTCCTTTCCGCGGAGCTCGTCCTGCAGCGCGCCGGTCGGGCCGATGCTCACTTCAACGAGATCGTGGTGTGGATCCCCGGCGATACGGCCGCGTCGTCGAACCAGCGCGCCGTGACCGTCTTCACGCTGGTGTAGAACTGGATCGCCTGCTTGCCGTACGGCCCGAGGTCGCCGAGGCGCGATCCGCGCGAGCCGGTGAAGCTGAAATAGGGAACCGGCACGGGAATCGGCAAGTTGATGCCCACCTGCCCGACGTCGATCTCGTTCTGGAACTTGCGCGCCGCAGCGCCCGACTGCGTGAAGATGCCGGTGCCGTTGCCGTAGGGGTTCGCGTTGACGAGCTCGATCGCCTCGTCGAGCGTATCCACCGCCATCAAGCACAGCACCGGCCCGAAGATCTCGGTGGTGTAGATCTTGTGCGCGGGCTTCACGTTGGAAAAAACCGTCGGGCCGACGAAGTTGCCGTCGGGATAGCCGGGCACCTTAAGGCCGCGGCCGTCGAGCTCGAGCTTCGCGCCCTCGCGCACACCCTGCTCGATGAGGCCTTCCACGCGCGTCTTCGCCTGCTTCGAGATGAGGGGGCCGAGATCCGCGCCCTTCTCGGTGCCGACGCTCACCTTGAGCGTCTTCGCCTTGGCGACGATGTCGGGGATCCAGCTCTTCGCTTCTCCCACCAGCACGCCGACGCTCACCGCCATGCAGCGCTGTCCCGCCGCGCCGAAGCCCGCGCCGACGAGCGAGTTGAGCGTCTGCTCCTTGTTCGCATCGGGCATCAGGACCGCATGGTTCTTCGCGCCCATCATCGACTGCGCGCGCTTGCCGTGCTGGCTCGCGAGCTTGTAGACGTGCTCGCCGACCGCGCAGGAGCCGACGAACGAGACCGCCTTCACCTCCGGATGGGTGCAGAGCGCATCCACCGCGTCCTTCCCGCCGTGCACGACGTTCAGCACGCCGGGCGGGATGCCCGCCTCGAGCGCGAGCTGCGCGAGCACCATCGTGCTCATCGGGTCCTGCTCCGAGGGCTTGAGGACGAACGTGTTTCCGCACACGATCGCCATGGGGAACATCCACAGCGGGATCATGGCGGGGAAGTTGAACGGCGTGATGCCCGCGCAGACGCCGACCGGCTGGCGGATGAAGTAGGTATCCACGTTACCCGCCACGTTCTCCGCGTACTCGCCGAGCGTGAGCGTGCCGATGGAGCAGGCGTGCTCCACCACCTCGAGGCCGCGGAACACGTCGCCCTCGGCGTCGGGAAGGGTCTTGCCCTGCTCGTTGGTGAGCACCGCGGCGATCTTCTTCATGTCGCGGCGGATGATCTCCTGGAGCTTCAGCATGATGCGCGCGCGCGCCGCGATCGGCGTGTTGCGCCAGGTCTTCAGGGCGGCCGCGGCCGACTTCACCGCGCGGTCCACCTCGTCGGGACCGCACATCGGCACGCGCGCGAGGACTTCCTGCGTCGCGGGATTCACGACGTCGCGCCATTCGCGCGCGCTCGACTCGACGAATTTTCCGTCGAGGAGGAGTTTCACCGTCGGGATCGTGCTCGATTTCGGCTGGGGATTGGCTGCCATGGAAGACTCCTCAAGTGTCGGACCGCAACCTCAAATTATAATCTGACGGCTCGATCCCCGAAGAACTCCCAGGACAACCGCCCCATGGCCCGCAACACGCAGGTCGCCGCCGACGCGGCCGCACCGCCCATCACGCAGATCCTCGCCCGGTACGTCGCCACGCATCCCTCGAAGGGATGGAGCGATGCCGTGGACCACGAGGGCCTGCGCACGTTCCTCAACTGGGTGGGCTGCGCCGTGGGCGCCGCGCGCCACGAGGCGGCGCGGGCGGCGCTCGCCGCGGTGCGCATGCTCGAGCCGGCGCCGCAATCCACCATTCTCGGCACCTCCGAGAAGGTGGACATGGCGAGCGCGGCGCTGGTGAACGGCATCACGTCGCACACCTTCGACTTCGACGACACGCACCTGAGAACCGTCATCCATCCGGCCGGCCCGGTCGCCTCGGCGCTCCTCGCCCTCGCCGAAGTGACCGGGGCGAGCGGCCGTGCGCTGCTCGATGCGCTGGTGATCGGCGTGGACGTCGAGTGCCGCATCGGCAACATGATGTATCCCGACCACTACGATCGCGGATGGCACATCACCGGCTCGACCGGCGTGCTCGGCGCGGCCGCGGCGTGCGCGCGCCTCCTCGGCCTCGACGAGCGGCACACCGCGTGGGCGCTCGGCATCGCGGCCTCGCAGCCGATCGGCATGCGCGAGCAGTTCGGCACGATGACCAAGCCGTTCCATCCGGGTGCGGCGGCGCGCGCCGGCCTCACCTCCGCGCTCCTCGCGAAGCACGGCTTCACGGCGAGCGCGAAGGCGCTCGAGGCGCCGCGCGGCTACGCGCAGGTGGTCTCCACCAAGTGCGACTGGAGCGAGGTCACCGGAGAGCTCGGCGAGCGCTTCGAGATCTCCTTCAACACCTACAAGCCCTTCGCCTGCGGCATCGTGATCCATCCCACGATCGACGCGGCGACGCGCCTGCGCGCCGAGGGCGTGCAGCCCGCGGACGTGGAACGCGTCGAGCTTCGCGTCCACCCGCTGGTGCTCGAGCTCACCGGAAGGAAGGAGCCGCAGGACGGCCTGCAGGGCAAGTTCAGCGTCTACCAGGGATTCGCGCTCGGCCTCGTGTTCGGCCGCGCCGGCGAATCCGAATATACCGACGCGATCGTGCGGCGCGAGGACATCGTGGCGCTGCGCCGCAAGGTGCAAGCGAGCGCGGATGCCGCGATCGACGAGGCCGCGGCCGACGTCACGGTGAGGCTGCGGGACGGGACGAGGAAGCACGTCTTCGTCGAGCACGCCATCGGCTCGCTCGCCAGGCCGATGAGCGATGCCGACCTGGAAGCGAAATTCCATGCGCTCGCCGAGCCGGTGATCGGCGCGAAGCGGGCGCAGGCCCTCGTCGAATCCTGCTGGAACCTCGCGCGCGCGGGCGACGTGCGCGCCCTCTGCGAAGGAGCCCGTGCATGAGCGCAAGACCGAAGGTGGTGGTCCTCGACGATTACGAGCGGTCGCTGCGGCGTACCGCCGACTGGAGCGCCGTGGACGCGCGCGCCGACGTGAAGGTGCATCACGAGCGGCTGCGCGGGCCCGTGCTCATGGATGCGATCGCCGATGCCGACGCGATCGTCGTGGTGCGCGACCGCACGCCGTTCAAGGCCGAGCTCCTCGAGAAGCTCCCGAAGCTCAAGCTCTTTCTCTTCACCGGCGCGCGCAACACGCAGTACGACGCGGCGGCCTTCAAGGCGCGCGGCATCCCCGTCGGCAGCACCGAGATGGGCGACTCGAAGGCGAGCACGACGGAGATCGCGTGGGCGCTGATCCTCGCGGCCGCGAAGCGCCTCGAGGCGTACAGCGCGCTCGTGCGCGAGGGCGGCTGGCGCGACGAGGGACCGTTGCCCGCGACGCTCGCGGGCGAGCGCCTCGGTGTGATCGGCCTGGGCAGCATCGGCGCACGCGTCGCGCAGGTGGGCAAGGCGTTCGGCATGGAAGTGCTCGCGTGGAGCCCGCACATGACGCCGGAACGCGCCGAGCAGGGCGGGGCGAAAGCGGTCGCGCTGGAGGAGCTGCTCTCCAGCTCGAAGGTGGTGACCCTGCACCTGGTGCCATCGACGCAGACGAGGAAGCTCCTCGATGCGAAGCGCCTCGCGACGATGCGCAAGGACTCGATCCTCGTGAACACCGCGCGCTCGGCGTTGATCGACATGGCCGCGCTCGTGCGGGCGCTCGAGCAGGGGCGGCCCGGCATGGCGGCGCTCGACGTCTACGACGACGAGCCCTTGCCGGCTGATTTTCCGCTCGCGAAGCGCGCGAACGTGGTGCTCACGCCGCACCTGGGCTTCGTGAACGAGCCGGTGTTCGCGCGGTTCGGGCCCGGCGTGGTCGCGAACCTCCTCGCGTGGCTGGACGGGAAGCCGCTCGCGCGCCAGCCGAAAGACTGACTTCAGGGGGCTTTGATGCGCCAGCAAGAAGCAAAGATCACGAACCGTTTTTCGCGATCTGCTTCCTCACGTCGGCCACCTTCGAGGCCCTCACCGGATCGGCCTTGTTGCCCCAGCTCGCGCGCACGTAGGTGAGCACGTCGGCGACGTCCTGGTCGGAGAGCTTCCAGCCGAAGGCGGGCATCGCGAAGCCTTCCGGCTTCGCCGGCGTCCTGGCGCTTCCCGCGCCCTGCAGCACCAGGCGTGCGAGCGAGGTCGGGTCCTGCGCCTGCGCGCCGGTGTTCCCCTTGATCGCGGGGAACACGTGCGCGATGCCTTCGCCGTTCTGCATGTGGCATCCCGCGCACTGGTCCACGTACACCAGCCGCCCGCGCTTCATCCGGTCGTCGTCGGGCGCCGGCACCGAGACGTTGCGGTCGGCGCCGTCGGCCGGCAGGTCCTTGAGGTAGGTCGCCATCGCCTGCAGGTCCGAAGGCGTGAGGTACATGGTCGAGTTGTGGACCACCTCGGCCATCGGCCCCATGGCGCGCGCACGATCGTTCGCGCCGGTCTTGAGGTACTCGACGATCTCGTCGGCGCTCCACGAGCCGAGGCCCGCGCGCTCGTTGCCGACGAGGCTCGCGGCGAACCAGCCTTCGCCCTTGCCGCCTTCGAAGCGGTCTTTCTTCTTGATGCCCCCGAGCGTGTTCTTGGGACTGTGGCAGGCGCCGCAGTGGCCGAGGCCTTCCACGAGATAGGCGCCGCGATTCCATTGCGCCGACTTCCGCGGGTTCGGCTGGAACGTGCCCGCCTTGAAGAAGAGGGTGTTCCATCCGGCGACGGATTCGCGCACCGAGAGCGGCCACGGAAGGTCCGGCGGCTTCGCCGCCTGCTTCACCGGCGGGATCGAATCGAGGTACGCCTTGATCGCGAGCACGTCGTCGCGGCTGAGCTTCGTGAACCACGGATACGGGAACGCGGGATAGAGATGCTCGCCGTTCGGGCGGATGCCGTCGTGCATCGCCTCGTAGAACTGCTGGTCGGTCCACTTGCCGATGCCGGTTTCCTTGTCCGGCGTGATGTTGGTCGAATAGATCGTGCCGAACGGCGTGGGGACCGCGCGGCCGCCGGCGAAGGGCTCGCCCTCGTCGTCGGTATGGCATGCGGCGCAGTCGCCGGCGTGCACGAGGTAGCGGCCGCGCGAGAGCTTGCCGTAGTCGGTGTCGACCGCGAAGGCGAGCGGCGCGGCGACGAGCGCGAGGCCCACGGCGGCGGCGAGGAGCGATTTGCGGTGTGCCATGGTCGTCTCCTTCGCTCACGCGCTCATCAGCGGGCCGGGGTTGCGCAGGTACTGCTCCTTGATCGCACGCGCGGCCCAGTACGTGAGGGCGCCCACCGTTCCCGTCGGGTTGTAGCCCGGGTTCTGCGGGAAGACGCACGCACCCATCACGAAGAGGTTCGGCACGTCCCACGATTGCAGGTACCGGTTCACCACGCTCGTGCGCGCATCGGTTCCCATCACGGCGCCGCCCGTGTTGTGGGTCGTCTGGTACGGCACGATCGAGTAGTGGCCCTTGCGCGGCTTCGGATGCATCGCGCGCGGCTTCATCGCCTTCGCGATCTCGGCGGCGCGGTCGGTGAGGAACTTCGACATCCTGTGCTCGTTGTCGTGGAAGTCGAACGTGAGGCGCAGGAGCGGGTTGCCGTAGACGTCGTGGTAGGTGGGATCGAGGTCGAGGTAGTTGCCGCGGTAGCTCATGACGCAGCCGTGCGTCGCGAGGCTCGTGGACTTGAGGTAGTTCTCCGCGAGCGCCTTCTTGAAGCCCGACCCCCACTTGGGCGTCTTGTCCGGCAGGTGATGCTGAAGGATGGGGCGCCCGCCCGTGTTCCAGTTGGCGATGTAGCCGCCGCCGATGAAGCCGTGCGAGCCGTGGTCGAAGTTGTCGCCGTTGAAGTCGTCGACGATCTGGCCGAGCGCGCCCGCGCCCATGAACGGGTTCATGATCTCGTCGAGGAAGACGTCCACGGACGACGTGATCTGGTAGGCGTAGTTGCGCCCCACCACGCCTTCGTTGCGCTGCGGATCATAGGGCTTGCCGATGCCCGAGAGCAGCAGCAGGTGGACGTTGTGCTGCGCGAAGGCGCACAGGATCACGAGGTCGGCGGGCTGCTCGTACGCCTCGCCGGTGACGTCGACGTAAGCCACGCCGGTCGCGCGCTTGCCGCTGGAATCGCGCAGCACGCGCGTCACCTCGCACTGCGAGCGCAGCTCGAAGTTGTCGCGGCCTAGGAGCACCGGGAAGACGCACGCCTGCGGGCTCGACTTCGAATAGTTGCCGCATCCGAACCATTCGCAGTAGCCGCAGAACGTGCACTGTCCCATCTGCACGCCGTAGAGGTTCTTGTAGGGCTCCGAGGTGTTCGCCGCCGGCGCCGGGAACGGATGGAAGCCCACTTCCTTCGCCGCCTTGTCGAACAGCACCGTCGAATAGCAGCGCTTGAGCGGCGGCAGCGGGTACTCGCGCCGGCGCGCGCCCTCGAACGGGTTGCCGCCCGGCTGGATCTTCCCTCCGAGGTTACCCGCCTTGCCCGAGATGCCGCACAGGTATTCGAACGCGTCGTAGTGCGGCTCGAGCTCCTCGTAGGTGACGCCCCAGTCCTGGATCGTCATGTCCTCGGGGAGCATCTTCTTTCCGTAGCGCTGCACGTTGTGCGAATACGCGACGAAGTCCGAGGGCAGGAAGCGCCAGTTCTGGCCGTTCCAGTGCACGCCCGCGCCGCCCGCGCCCGAGGCGGGGCGGAAGGAGCCGAGCTGGCGCATCGGCAGCGCGAGCTGGGAGGCGTCGTTGCGGAAGGTGAGCGTCTCGCGGTGCGGCTCCTCGAAGAGGCCGTTCCTCACCGCGTAGCGCAGCTCGTCCTGGATGGTGCTGGGCGCGAAATCGGGAATCGTGTCGCGGAAGCCGCCGCGCTCGAGCGCGACCACCTGCAGCCCCGCATCGGTAAGCTCCTTCGAGAGGATGCTGCCGGTCCAGCCGAATCCCACGATCGCGACGTCCTTGGGGGGAAGTCTCTTCGCCATGTCATGCCTCCCGGATGCCGGTGTCGCGGCCGGCGATGCTCACGAACGGCATGTCGAACTTCCTGCCGTACTGGTCGATCTGCGCGACGTAGTTGTAGCGCGGGCCGGGGAAGCCGATGAGCTTCCAGCCGATGAAGTCCTTGTTGCCGCCGTAGATCGGATCGGCGAGGAAGCCTTCGACAGTGTTCACGACCAGGATCTCGAAGAATTCCTTGCCGAGGTCGCCGGAAATCTTCACCTCGCCCTTCTCGAGCGCGTGCAGGAAGTCGTCCTGCGCCTTCGCGTCGAGTTGCGCGAAGGTGCGGTTTCCCTGCGACTGCTTGAGGTGCTGGTCGATCTTCGCGATCGCCGCGCGATAGAGTTGCGCGGGCGAGAGGCGCAGCTGGTAGCCCTGCTGGTCGGTGCCCGATTGCCACGGCCCCTGCATGTACCAGGTTTCCGCGGCGCCGTAAGGGCCCGCGAGCTGGCGATCGATGAAGTCCGCGACGCCCGCTTCCTTCGCGCCGGGGCCGAGCTCGTCGGCGGGGATGATGCGCGCCACGGCGGCCTCGACGAAGGCCTTCTCGCGGCTGTCCAGGAAGCCCTGCGCCGGCGCGGTGTAGTCGGGCGGTCGGCCGCCGGAGGACGGCATGGTGCGCGGCACGAAGGTGATGGGAGCGGTCGTCGCGACCGCGGCGGCTGCGGGAAGGAGCGCGGCTCCCTTGAGGAGCTCGCGCCGGGAGATGCGCGCCATGCGGTGCCTCCGGGACTCGGGAATATCCCGTCGGTGCATCAATCGTGCCCGCGCGCCGCCGCGTGGATCGGACGGCGCATCGCGGGCCCGTGAACCGCCGCATCGGCCCCGATATGTCGTATTACGATGTATCAGCCGGCGTCCGCGTGGCTGCCCGGCGGCGCCCGTTGCAGTCGCGCCGGCAAGCTTTTCACGGAGCGTGTTTCGCGGCGCGGGCCATTTCTTTCCGCCGGAGCGCGCGCTCGACCAGGCCCGCGACCGTCGCGAGGGCCGCGGCCTCCCGTGGGCTCGCGCCCTTGAGGAGCCTCGCCAGGGCGGCGATGCGCCGCGCACGCGCCTCCAGCAGCAGCCGCCGGCCGCGTGCGCTCGCCGCGATCCTCACCTCGCGCCGGTCGGCGCCGGGCGCGAGCGGTTCCACCAGTCCGTCGAGCCGCATTTCCTTCACCAGGCGCGACATCGTGGGCGGCTTCACGCCCTCGGCCCGGGCGAGGGCCCCGAGCGGCTGCGGGCCGCTGAAGACGAGCACCGAGAGCGCGGAGGCGCGCGGGCCGGAAAGCGCGCCGGATTCGTCCACCTCGCGCATGGCGCGCAGCACGAGGATCGCGGCGTGGTGGAAGCGCTCGAGGACGGCGGCGGGAGGCGCGCGGGTTGACATGGCGGCGGCTCGATCGTTAGCATGGCGAATAGTTAGCAAAGCTAACGAAAAGCGCCGCCCTTGTCCATGTGCAGCCGGCTGAAGCCGGCGCCTATTCCCGGAACGCGAAGAGCAGCGCGTCGGCCGGCACCAGGTCGTTCTCGGCGAACGCGACGCGCTCGATCACGCCTTCGCGCGGGCTCACGATGGTGTGCTCCATCTTCATCGCCTCGAGGATCATGAGCGGCTCGCCCTTCGCCACGCGCGCCCCCTGCGCCGCGAGCACCTTCACGACGCGGCCCGGCATGAGGGCGGTGAGGCGCGCGTCGGGGAGCGTATCGGCCGGCTCGTAGTGGAACGGATCGACGCGCTCGAGCTCGTAGCGGCCCTGCGGGGTGGTCGCCGAGAGCCGATCGCCCAGGCGCGCTACGCGCGCGAAATACGTCTCGCCGTCGAGCGCCACCTGCACGCGCTCGCCCTCGACCGGGCCCACGCGCACCTCGTGGCGCCGGCCGCGCAGCGTGACGATCGCATGGTCGCCCCGATGCTCGGCCTCGAGCGCGAGCTCGTGCCCGTCGGCGAGGCGGAACTCCATGCGCCGCGTCTTCGCCTGGTTCAGGCGCCAGCCGGTCGTGTCGTTCCAGGGCGAAGGCGCGAGGGCCGCCCTGGCCGCGAGCTCGTCCAGGAAGAGGCGTACGGCGCACGCGACGATCGCCTCCACGGGAACCTCGGCCGCGGCCGGCAGCAGCGCCTCGCGATGGCGCTCGATGAAGGCGGTGTCGACGTCGCCCGCGAGGAACGCGGGATGGCGCACGACGCGCTCGAGGAACGCGAGGTTCGTCTTCACGCCGAGGATCGCGGTCTCCTCGAGCGCCGATTGCATGCGCCGCGCGGCTTCCGGGCGATCCGCGCCCCACGCCACGAGCTTCGCGATCATCGGGTCGTAGAACACGCTCACCGCGTCGCCTTCGCGCACCCCCGTCTCGAGCCGCACCGCCTCGCCGGTGCACGGCGCGGCGAGGAGCCCGATGCGCCCGCTCTCCGGCAGGAACCCGTTCGCCGGATTCTCGGCGCACAGGCGCACCTCGATCGCATGGCCGGCCGAACGGATTTCGGCCTGCGCGAGCGGGAGCGGCTCGCCGGCGGCCACGCGCAGCTGCCATTCGACCAGGTCCTCGCCGGTGACCATCTCGGTGACCGGATGCTCGACCTGCAGGCGGGTGTTCATCTCCATGAAGTAGAACGCGCGGTCGGCGCCCACGATGAACTCGATCGTGCCGGCGCCGCGATAGGCGATGGCGCGCGCCGCCGCCACCGCCGCTTCTCCCATGCGCGCGCGCAGCGCATCGTCGAGGAAGGGCGAAGGCGTTTCCTCCAGGACCTTCTGGTGGCGGCGCTGGATCGAGCACTCGCGCTCGAAGAGATGCACGTAGTGGCCGTGCGTGTCGCCGAAGACCTGGAACTCGACGTGGTGCGGGCCCTCGACGAAGCGCTCGAGCAGCACGCGATCGTCGGCGAACGCGCCCTTCGCCTCGCGCCGCGCGGCGGCGAGCTGCGCGGCGAATTCCGATTCCTTCGTGGCGAGGCGCATGCCCTTGCCGCCGCCGCCCGCCACCGCCTTGACGAGCAGCGGATAGCCCACCTTGCGCGCTTCGGCGACGAGGCGCGCATCGTCCTGGTTTCCGCCGTGATAGCCGGGAACGACGGGAACGCCGGCGCGCTCCATGAGGGCCTTGGCGCGATCCTTGAGGCCCATCTTCTCGATCGCTTCCGCGGTCGGCCCGATGAACACCAACCCCGCCGCTTCCACCGCGCGCGCGAACTCCGCGTTCTCGGAAAGGAACCCGTAGCCGGGATGGATCGCCTGCGCGCCGGAGCGCTGCGCGATCTCGATGATGCGGGGCCCGAGCAGGTAGGACTCCGCGGGACGCGGCCCGCCGAGGAGATACGCTTCGTCCGCCTGCTCGACGTGCAGCGCGTGCGCGTCGATGGTGGAGTGGATCGCGACCGTGCGGATCGCGAGGCGCCGGCAGGTGCGGATCACGCGGCAGGCGATCTCGCCGCGGTTTGCGATGAGGATCTTTTCGAACACGGAAGGGGACTCTCGCGGGACGCCTTAGGATGCCTTAACGGACGCGGCCGGTCTACCGGGCTCGACGCACGCGCTTGCGGTAGGCGCTGGGCGATTCCCCGGTCCACGAATGGAACGCACGGAAGAACGCGGACGGCTCCGAGTAGCCGAGCTCGGAGGCGATGTCGGAAATGCGCCGACGCGTCTTCTCGAGCCGCGCGAGCGCCTGCGCGCGCCGCAGCTCCTCGCGAATCGCGCGCAAGCCCGAGCCTTCCTCGGCGAGGCGCCGGTGCAGGGTGCGCGGCGAAACGCGCAGCGCCCGCGCCGCCGCGTCGAGCGAGGATGCCGCCGCGAGGTCGTGCGCGAGCAGCTCGCGCACGCGCCGCACCATCTCGCGGTCCCTGCGATACAGGATCGAGATCCGTCCCGGCGCGCCTTCGAGGAAGGCATCGACATCGGAGGCCTCGCGCACGACGGGAAGATCGAGGAGCGCCGCGTCGAACGTCGCGAGGAGCGTCGCGCCGTCGAAGGCGGAATGCTCGGTGTAGACGAGCGCGTAGTCGGAGGCGTGCGGCGGACGCGGGAACGGGAAGCGCACCGAGTGCAGGGCGATGGAGCGCCCGGCGAGCCAGCAGGCGAGGCCGTGCAGCAGGCGCAGCAGCCATTCGAACGCGAAGACGCGGCGCGCATCGTGCGCCCGGCGCGCGAGGCGGCGCCGTTCGGCGATCTCGAGCCGCGCGACGCCGCGTGCGCGCGACACCGTGATCGCGAGGTCGGGCAGCACGAGCGCCAGGAAGCGCGCGGCGCGCGAGAGCGCCTCGCCCAGCGTGGTACTTCCGGCCGTGGTGCGGCAGAGGAACTCGAACATTCCGGGCCGCAGCGGCGCGGAGAAGAGCGCGAAGCCCTCGTCGCCGAGCGTGCGCACGACCGCGTTGTAGAGCGACACGTAGGCGGGCAGCGGGACGCGCGCGCCGCGGTCGCGCAGCACGGCCGCCGCGATGCCCGCCTCGCGCAGCAGGGCCGCGGGCTCGAGGCCGCGCGCGGCCGGCCCGGCGAGCATGCCGGTCACGAAGCCGGCGGCGACCGTTGCACGATCTCCACGATGCTTTCTGGACGGACGGTAGCGTCGCGGACGGGCCATGGCATGGCGGAATTTACACGATTCCAGGCACGCCGCGCCATCGTGACCGCGCGGAAATGGCCTATGATTCCCGCATCGGTCCGGCCACCCCCCGAGGCGCCATGAACGACCTGTCCGCGAAGCCCAGGCTCGCGCCCTACAAGGCGGCGAACAAGGTACGCTTCGTCACCGCGGCCTCGCTGTTCGACGGACACGACGCGTCGATCAACATCATGCGCCGCATCCTGCAGGCGTCCGGCGCAGAGGTGATCCACCTCGGGCACAACCGCTCCGTGGGGGAGGTGGTGAACGCCGCGCTGCAGGAGGACGCGCAGGGGATCGCGATCACGTCCTACCAGGGCGGGCACCTCGAGTATTTCCGCTACATGCTGGAGCTCCTGCGCGAGAACGACGGCGCCGAGATCCGCGTCTTCGGCGGCGGCGGCGGCGTGATCGTGCCCGACGAGATCCGCGAGCTGCACGCCTACGGCGTCGCGCGGGTCTATTCGCCCGAGGACGGCGCGGCGATGGGCCTGCAGGGAATGATCAACGACGTCCTCGAGCGCGCGGACTTCGATCCCGCCGCGCGCGCGCCCCGCGAATCCGAGGCCATTGCGGCCTTGCGCGGCGGCAACCGGCGCACGCTCGCGCGGGTCATCACGGCGCTCGAGAACGGCGTGTACTCGGATGCGTTTCGCTCCGCGCTGGTGCGGGAAGCGGCGGCGCTTCGCGTGGCGACGCTCGGCATCACCGGCACCGGCGGCGCCGGCAAGAGCTCGCTCACCGACGAGCTGGTCCTGCGCGCCCGCATCGACCAGCAGGAGCGGCTGCGCATCGCGGTGGTCTCCATCGACCCCTCGCGCAAGCGCACCGGCGGGGCGCTCCTGGGCGACCGCATCCGCATGAACGCGATCGACCATCCGCGGGTCTTCATGCGCTCGCTCGCGACGCGCGAGGCCGGAAAGGAGATCTCTGCGGCGCTTCCCGAGGTGATCGCCGCGTGCAAGGTCTCCGGATTCGACCTCGTGATCGTGGAGACTTCGGGCATCGGGCAGGGCGATGCCGCCATCGTGCCGCACGTGGACGCCTCGCTCTACGTGATGACGCCCGAGTTCGGCGCCGCGAGCCAGCTCGAGAAGATCGACATGCTGGATTTCGCCGATTTCGTCGCGATCAACAAGTTCGACCGCAAGGGCGCGGAGGACGCGCTGCGCGACGTGCGCAAGCAATACCAGAGGAACCGCGAGCTCTTCGGCACGCGGCCCGAGGAGATGCCGGTGTTCGGCACGCAGGCGAGCCGCTTCAACGACGACGGCGTGACGGCGCTCTACCACGCGCTCGCCGCGAAGCTCGCGCGGCATGGCCTGCCGCTGAAGGCCGGCCGGCTCGCGCATCCGCCGACGAAGGTCTCCTCGCGCCATCGTGCGATCGTGCCCGCCGAGCGCGTGCGCTATCTCGCGGAGATCGCGCAGTCGGTGCGCGGCTATCACGACCAGGCGCGCGAGCAATGCCGCCTTGCGCGCGAGCGCCAGAGCCTCGCCACGGCGAAGGCGCTGTTCGAGGCGGGCGGACGCGCGAGCGGCGAGTTCGACGCGATGATCGCGGCGAAGGAGGGCGAGCTCTCGGCCGAGTCGCGGCGCCTCATCGCCGAGTGGCCCGCGCTCGTGGAGCGCTACGCGCGCGACGAGGACGTGGTGCGCGTGCGCGACCGCGAGATCCGCACCCGGCTCACGCGCGAGACGCTTTCCGGGAGCCGCATCCGCAAGGTGTACCTGCCGCGCTTCGAGGACCACGGCGAGATCCTGCGCTTCCTCCTCGCCGAGAACGTGCCGGGATCGTTCCCGTTCACCGCGGGCGTCTTTCCCTTCAAGCGCGAGGCGGAGGATCCCACGCGCATGTTCGCGGGCGAGGGCGATGCGTTCCGCACCAATCGCCGATTCAGGAAGCTTTCGGAAGGGATGCCCGCGCAGCGCCTGTCGACGGCGTTCGATTCGGTGACGCTCTACGGCTTCGATCCCGACGAGCGCCCCGACATCTACGGAAAGGTCGGCAACTCCGGCGTCTCGATCGCCACGCTGGACGACATGAGGGTGCTCTACGACGGCTTCGACCTCACCGCGCCCACGACCTCGGTCTCGATGACGATCAACGGGCCGGCGCCCACCATCCTCGCCATGTTCTTCAATACCGCGATCGACCAGCAGGTGGCTCGCTTCGAGGCGGAGAAGGGGCGTGCGCCGGAGGCGAAGGAGCGCGCGGACATCGAATCCCGGACGCTCGCGACGGTACGCGGCACGGTGCAGGCCGACATCCTCAAGGAGGACCAGGGCCAGAACACCTGCATCTTCTCCACCGAGTTCGCGCTGAAGACGATGGGCGACATCCAGGAGTATTTCGTCCGCCGCGACGTGCGCAACTTCTACTCCGTCTCGATCTCCGGCTACCACATCGCCGAGGCGGGCGCGAATCCCATCAGCCAGCTCGCCTTCACGCTCGCCAACGGCTTCACCTACGTCGAGGCATATCTCGCGCGCGGCATGCGGATCGACGACTTCGCGCCCAACCTCTCGTTCTTCTTCTCGTTCGGGATGGATCCCGAATACTCCGTGATGGGCCGGGTCGCTCGGCGCATCTGGGCGGTCGCGATGCGCGATCGCTACGGCGCGAACGAGAGGAGCCAGAAGCTCAAGTTCCACGGGCAGACCTCGGGGCGCAGCCTCCACGCGCAGGAGATGGCGTTCAACGACATCCGCACCACGCTGCAGGCGCTCATCGCGATCTACGACAACGCGAACAGCCTCCACACCAACGCCTACGACGAGGCGGTCACGACGCCCACCGAGGATTCGGTGCGGCGCGCGATGGCGATCCAGCTCGTCATCAACCGCGAGTGGGGCCTCGCCATGAACGAGAACCCCAACCAGGGCTCGTTCCTCATCGAGGAGCTCACCGACCTCGTCGAGGAGGCGGTGCTGCGGGAGTTCGAGGCGATCTCGAGCCGCGGCGGCGTGCTGGGCGCGATGGAGACCGGCTACCAGCGCGGCAAGATCCAGGAGGAGAGCCTCTACTACGAGCACCGCAAGCACGACGGCTCCTATCCCATCGTCGGCGTGAACACCTTCCGCAACCCGCACGGCGACGCGGTCCCCGCGAAGCTCGAGCTCGCCCGCTCCACGGAGGAGGAGAAGCGATCGCAGCTCGCGCGCCTGCGCGATTTCCAGCAACGCCACGCCTCCGAGGCACCCGCGATGCTCGAGCGCCTGCGCGACGCCGTGATCCGCGACGAGAACGTGTTCGAGGTGCTGATGGATGCGGTGCGCGTCTGCTCGCTCGGCCAGGTCACGCGCGCGCTGTTCGAGGTGGGCGGGCAGTACCGGCGGAACATGTAGTGGAAACCGGCGACGCGATCCAGATTGGCGATGCAGCCCGCCCCGGAACCGCAGCCCGCGCGTGAAGCGGGGTCTCTCCCCAATCGCATCGTCTGCCTGACGGAGGAGCCCACCGAGGTCCTCTACGCGCTCGGCGAGGAGCGGCGCATCGTGGGCATCTCGGGCTTCACGGTCCGCCCGCCGCGCGCGCGCCGCGAGAAGCCGAAGGTCTCCGCGTTCACCAGCGCGAAGGTGGAGGCGATCGTCGCGCTCGAGCCCGACCTCGCGATCGGCTTCTCGGACATCCAGGCGGACATCGCGCAGGCGCTCGTGAAGCGCGGCGTGGAGGTATGGATCGCGAACCACCGCAGCGTGGATGGCATTCTGGGCTACGTACGGCGCCTGGGCGCGCTGGTGGGCGCGTCGCTGCGCGCGGAGGCGTACGCGCGCGAGCTCGAAACGCACCTCGAGCGCGTCCGGGAGGCGGCCGCTCGCCTCCCGCGCCGGCCGCGCGTCTACTTCGAGGAATGGGACGATCCGATGATCAGCGCGATCGGCTGGGTGAGCGAGCTCGTCGGCATCGCGGGCGGCGGCGACGTCTTCCCGGAGCGGGCCGCGTGCGCCCTGGGACGCGATCGCATCGTCGCCGATCCGCTGGAGGTGGTGCGCCGCGCGCCCGACATCGTGGTGGGCTCGTGGTGCGGCAAGAAGTTTCGCGCGTCACAGGTCGCCGCGCGGCCCGGCTGGGATGCGGTTCCCGCCGTCCGCGACGGCGAGCTGCACGAGGTGAAGTCGTCGATCATCCTGCAGCCGGGCCCGGCGGCGCTCACCGACGGGCTCGACGCGCTGCACGCGATCATCGCGCGCTGGGCCGCGAAAAGCGTCGCGGTCGAGGGCTCGTGCGAGAGGGACGTCGAGTCGCCCTGCAACCGCGTCTGCACGATCGACCCGCGCACGGGTTATTGCATCGGATGCCTGCGCACGCTGGACGAGATCTCGCGCTGGCATGCGATGACCAACGCGGAGCGCGCGCGCCTGGTGACTTCGCTCGCCGCACGCCGACCGAGCGAGACGGCGGATCCGCAGGGAAGCGGCTAGACGATCGGCTCGGGCGGAATCACCGGGTCGGGATCCGGCGGCACCCACGAGGCGCGGCGCTTCTCGAGGAAGGCGGCGATGCCTTCGCGGCCTTCGGGCGAGGCGCGCAGCCGCGCGATGCGCTCGGCCGTGTCGTGGATCAGCTCGCTCGTCACCGGGCGGCCGGCGACCGCGCGGATCAACTCCTTCGCCTCGCGCTGCGCCACCGGCCCGCAGGCGAGCATCGAGTCGGCGACGATGCCGATCTTCTCGTCGAGGTTGCCGTCGGAGGCGGCGAGGTCGTGCACGAGCCCGAGGCGGAACGCTTCGGCGGCGTCCATGCGCTCGGCGCTGAGAAAATAGCGGCGCGCGGCGCGCTCGCCGATCGCCGCGATCACGTACGGCGAGATCACCGCCGGGATGAGGCCCAGCTTCGCTTCGGTGAGCACGAACTTGGCGTTCTGCGTGGCGATCGCGACGTCGCAGCACGCGACCAGCCCGACGCCGCCGCCATACGCCGGGCCGTGCACGCGCGCGATCGTGGGCTTCCTCAAGTGCGCGAGCGTGCGCATGAGGGTCGCGAGGCCCATCGAGTCGCGGCGGTTCTCGTCCATCGAGTAGCCGGCCATGCGGCGCATCCAGTTGAGGTCGGCGCCGGCGGAGAACGACTTGCCGGCACCGGAGAGGACCACGAGGCGGATGCCTTCCTCCGCCTCCATCGAGCGCAGCGCCTCGGTGAGCTCGGCGATGAGGGCGTCGTCGAAGGCGTTGTGGCGTTCGGGACGGTTCAGCGTGACGAGACCGATGGGGCCCTGGCGTTCGACGGCGAGTGACTGGCTCAAGTGTGACCCTCTCCGGCCCCCTCCCAAGGGAGAGGGAATTCGCTACATGCGGAACACGCCGAACTTCGTTTCCTCGACCGGCGCGTTCATCGCTGCGGCGAGGCCGAGCGCGAGGACGCGGCGCGTGTCGGCGGGATCGATCACGCCATCGTCCCACAATCGCGCGGTCGCGTAGTACGGATGTCCCTGGCGCTCGTACTGCTCGCGGATCGGCGCCTTGAAGGCCTCCTCCTCGTCCTTCGACCACTGGCCGCCCTTCGATTCGATCCCGTCGCGGCGCACGGTCGCGAGCACGCTCGCCGCCTGCTCGCCGCCCATCACCGAGATGCGCGCGTTGGGCCAGCTCCACAGGAAGCGCGGGTTGAACGCCCGGCCGCACATGCCGTAGTTGCCGGCGCCGAACGAGCCGCCGAGGATCACGGTGAGCTTCGGCACGCGCGCGCAGGAGACCGCGGTCACCATCTTCGCCCCGTCCTTCGCGATGCCGCCGTGCTCGTACTTGCGGCCCACCATGAAGCCGGTGATGTTCTGCAGGAAGAGGAGCGGAATGCCGCGTTGGCAGCAGAGCTCGATGAAATGCGTGCCCTTGAGCGCCGATTCGGAGAAGAGGATGCCGTTGTTCGCGAGGATGCCGACCGGCATGCCGTGCAGTGTCGCGAAGCCGGTCACGAGCGTCGTGCCGTAGAGCGCCTTGAACTCGTGGAAGTCGCTCGCGTCCACCAGCCGCGCGATGATCTCGCGCACGTCGAAGGGCTGGCGCGGATCCTTCGGGATGATTCCGTAGAGCTCCTCGGCGGGGTAGAGGGGTTCGCTCGCCTCGGTCGTCCCCGCGGAGCCTGCCCCCGACTGCCCTTGTCGGGAGGCGGGGACCCATTGCGCGTGCGCGTCGCGAGTGGATTCGCGCCTGCGCGGGAATGACGAACTCGCGTGGCGGATGATTTCGCGCGCGATCGCGAGCGCGTGGCGATCGTCGTCGGCGAGGTGGTCGGTGACGCCGGAGGTGCGCGAGTGCACCTCGCCCCCGCCCAGCTCCTCGGCGCTCACCACTTCGCCGGTCGCGGCCTTCACCAACGGCGGCCCGCCGAGGAAGATCGTGCCCTGGCCTTTCACGATCACCGATTCGTCGCACATCGCCGGCACGTATGCGCCGCCCGCGGTGCACGAGCCCATCACCACCGCGACCTGCGCGATTCCCCGCGCGGAGAGGTTCGCCTGGTTGTAGAAGATGCGGCCGAAGTGCTCCTTGTCGGGAAAGACCTCGTCCTGCAGGGGCAGGAAGGCGCCTCCGGAATCGACCAGGTAGATGCACGGCAGGCGATTCTGCGCCGCGATCTCCTGCGCGCGCAGGTGCTTCTTCACCGTCATCGGGTAGTAGGTGCCGCCCTTCACCGTGGCGTCGTTCGCGACGATCACCACCTCGCGCCCCTCGACGCGCCCGATGCCCGTCACCAGGCCCGCGCTCGGCGCATCGCCCTCGTACATGCCGAAGGCGGCGAGCTGCGAGAGCTCGAGGAACGGGGTGCCGGGATCGAGGAGGCCGCGCACGCGGTCGCGCGGAAGGAGCTTGCCGCGGTCGGTGTGCTTCTTCTGCGCCTGCGCGCCGCCGCCTTCGGCCACTTCGGCGACGCGCTCGCGCAGGTCCTCGGCGAGCGCGCGATGGTGCGCGGCGTTCTCGCGGAACGCGGCCGAGGAAGCATCGAGGCGGCTGCGGATCGAGGGCATGGGTCAGGCCGCGCGCGTGAAAGGCCGGTACGAAAGCCGCATCGCGAGCGTGATGAACGTCGCGCCGATGAACCAGCGCGGCTCCCCGCCGAGGAAGAGGTCGAGCGCGCCCGCGGCCATGGGAAGCTCGCACAGCGTGCCGCCGAGGGCGAGCGAGCGCAGGAGCGAGCGTCGCAGCTGCGCATCCGGCTGCCCGCCGCCGCGCGAGATCGCCGCCGCGTCCGCATCCAGCCTCGACTTGTACGTGCGCACGTAGTAGAGCGCGGGGATGGCGGCGACGAGGATCGCGGTGAAGACGTAGGGCTTCATCGCATCGGCCTTGGAGAACGGCGCTCCCACGTAATGGAAGAAGGCGTAGATCACCCCCGCGAGCACGATCGTGCCCACCATCTGGGCCATCCACGCCGCGACGAGCGGCTGGCGCGGATGCGGCGCGGCACCGCTCACGGGGCGGTGCCTTCCGGTGCGTGCGGCCGCATTCGCTACTTCGACATCTCGTCGGCGCGCTGGCCTTCTTCCTGCGCCTTCTGGTTGAGGTCCGCCTCCATGCCCTTCGCCTTGTCGAGGGCCTTGAGGTCGCCTCCGAACGGCCCCTGGCGCGCGCGCTCGCCGGCGGCCTTCTGCTCGGCGGCCGGATCCAGGTTCGCCTCGTCCTTCTTGCCGCAGGCGGCCAGGGCCACGGCGGCGAGCGCGAAGACCAGCGTGGCGCGCGCGAGCCTCACGTGCGCACCGCCTTCACGCGCTGGCGGATGTCCGCGCGCACTTTCGGCGGCAGGTGGTTCCAGCGCACGCCCGCCACGGCGCCCGCGAGCGCGAGGCAGGCGGGGACGCCGTCGCGTTCCGGGTTGGCGCGGCGCAGCTGCAGCCACGCGTCCCAGAAGCCGACGCGCATCAGCGCCTCGAGGGAATCGATGCCCATCGAGCGGAGCTCGGCGGCGAGCGAGCGCCCGATGTTGGGCGTGTGTTCGATCGGAGTTGCAGGATTCATGGCCATTACACGATCTCCAGTGCGACTGCAGTGCCTTCACCGCCGCCGATGCAAAGCGCGGCGACCCCCTTTTTCAACCCACGCTTCTTGAGCGCGTAGATGAGCGTGGTGATGATGCGCGCGCCGGTCGCCCCGATCGGGTGACCGAGCGCCACGGCGCCGCCGTTCACGTTGAGCTTCTCGTGCGGGATGCCGATGTCCTTCATCGCGGCCATGGAAACGACGGCGAACGCCTCGTTCACCTCGAAGAGGTCCACGTCCGCGGCCTTCCAGCCGGCCTTCGCGAGCACCTTCTGGATGGCGCCGACCGGAGCGGTCGTGAACCACTCCGGCTCGTGCGCGTTGCTGGCGTAGGCGACGACGCGCGCGAGCGGCTTCGTGCCGCGCTTCTTCGCTTCCGCTTCGGTCATCATCACGAGCGCCGCCGCGCCGTCGGAAATCGAGGAGGAGGTGGCCGCCGTGACGCGCCCGTCCTTGTTGAACGCGGGGCGCAGCGTCGGGATCTTCTCGAGCTTCACCGTGTAGGGCGTCTCGTCCTCGTTCACGACTTCCTCGCCCGTGCGGGTCTTCACGGTGACCGGCGCGATCTCGTCGGCGAACGCGCCCGATTTCTCCGCCTTCAGCGCGCGCGTGGTCGATTCCTTCGAGTACTCGTCCATCTGCTCGCGCGTGAAGCCGTATTTCTCCGCGGTCTTGTCGGCGAAGTGGCCCATGGGCTTGCCGACGTAAGCGTCCTCGAGGCCGTCGGTCGCCATGTGGTCGAGGAGCTGCTGCGCGCCGTAGCGATAGCCGCCGCGCGCCTTGGGAAGGAGGTGCGGGGCGTTGGTCATCGACTCCATGCCGCCCGCGACCACCACCTTGGCGTTGCCGGTGGCGAGCTGGTCGCAGGCCATCATCGCGGCCTTCATGCCCGAGCCGCACATCTTGTTCACGGTGGTCGCGGGCGTGGTGTTCGAGAGGCCCGCCTTGATCGCCGCCTGCCGCGCGGGCGCCTGGCCCTGCCCGGCCTGCAGCACGCAGCCGAAGAGGACGTCCTCGACTTCGTTCGGCTTCACGCCCGCCTGCTCGATGGCGGCCTTGATCGCGGTGGCGCCGAGCTCCGACGCCGTGACGTTGTTGAACTTGCCCTGCATGGCGCCGATGGGAGTGCGCTTGGCGCCGACGATGACGATGCTTTCCATGAATTGCTCCTGCCTTTCCAGACTTCCCGGTCAAACGGATTCTTCGTAGAGCTCCCTGCCGATCAGCATGCGGCGGATCTCGTTGGTCCCCGCGCCGATGTCGTAGAGCTTCGCGTCGCGCAGCAGCCGCCCGGCGGGGAATTCGTTGATGTAGCCGTTGCCGCCCAGCGCCTGGATCGCCTCGAGCGCGACCTGGACCGCGTTCTCGGAGGCGAAGAGCAGGCACGCGGCGGCGTCCTTGCGCGCGGCGCGTCCGCGCCCCTGGTCGAGGGCGGTCGCCACGCGGTAGCTGAAGGCGCGCGAGGCCTGCAGCTTCACGTACATGTCGGCGATCTTGCCCTGCATGAGCTCGAAGGTGCCGATGGGTTGGTCGAATTGCCTGCGCTCGTGCACGTACGGCAGCACGAGGTCCATCGCGGCCTGCATGAGACCGAGGGGGCCGCCGGAGAGCACGCAGCGTTCGGTGTCGAGCCCGCGCATCAGCACGCGCGATCCGCCGTTCACTTCTCCGAGGACGTTCTCCTGCGGGATCTCGCAGTCGCGGAACACGAGCTCGCAGGTGTTGGAGCCGCGCATGCCGAGCTTGTCGAGCTTCTGCGCGGTCGAGAACCCCTTCATGCCTTTCTCGACGAGGAAGGCGGTCATCGCGCGCGAGCCCTGCTCCCGGGGCGCCGTGCGCATGTACACGATGAGCACGTCGGCGTCGGGCCCGTTGGTGATCCACATCTTCGAGCCGTTCGCGATCCAGCGATCGCCCTTCTTCTGCGCGCGGCACGCCATGGAGCCCACCACGTCGCTGCCGGCGCCGGGCTCGCTCATCGCGAGTGCGCCCACGAATTCTCCCGAGCAGAGCTTCGGCAGGTACTTGCGCCGCTGCGGTTCGCTCCCGTTGAGGAAGAGGTTGTTGACGCACAGGTTGGAGTGGGCGCCGTACGAGAGCCCCACGGAGGCCGAGGCGCGCGAGACCTCCTCCATCGCCACGATGTGCGCGAGGTAGCCCAGGCCCGTGCCGCCGTACGCTTCGGGCACCGTCATGCCGAGGAGGCCGAGGTCGCCGAGCTTCCTCCACATATCGGAAGGGAACTCGTTCTTCGCGTCGATCTGCGCGGCGCGCGGCGCGAGCTCGGCGTCGCACAGGCGCTTCACGGTATCGCGCAGCGCGTCGAATTCCTCGGTGAGGTGCGTATCGAACAGCATGCCGGCTCCCTGGGAGTTCTTCGCCCGGGGCTTGCCCGGGCTGCGAACCGGCGCCCCGCTCGTGGGGGGCCGGACTGTAATTATCGCTCATCTGCGCCTCTCCCGGGTGTCGGATCCCTTCCTCCGACCTGCTCCGGCCCGAGGAAATGCCGTTGGAAAGCGACAAGAAAACGGCGCGCCTCGTGGGCCGCGCCGGTGTGAGGGAACTGCGGTGGGCGACGCTTACTGCGCGTTGAAGACTCCGACCAAGGCGACGCCGGTGGTGTTGCCCGCTCCCGAGACGATGGCGGTGTAGCCGCCGGGTGCGAGAGTGAGGAGCAGTCCCGCTTCGCGCGGATCGGTCGGCGCGAAGCCCTTGGCCTGCAGCTGCGCGGCATTCGGATCGGTCTGCCAGTCGTCGTTGCTGGCGACGACGGCGTGGTCGGACTGGCGCACGATCGTGAGCTGCGGGTTGGCGAGCGGGTCTTTGATGCCGAACGCGTTGAGCGAGGGCCCGGCGGCGGTGATGGCGACCGTCTGCGGCGTGGTGCCGTTGATGATGAAGCCGCCGATCATCACGTTGTTGCCGGTCTGCACGAACCCGCGCGTGGAGATGTTGATGAGCGGGGCCTCGGGGTGGTCGACCTCGAAGACGCCGATGAGCGCGACGCCGGAGGTGCCGCCCACGCCCGAGACGATGACGGTGTAGGCGCCCGGCGGCAGGTTTACGTACAAGCCGGATTCACGCGGATCGGTGGGCGCGAAGCCGGAGGCCTGGAGCTGCGCGGCGTTCGGATCGCTCTGCCAGTCGTCGTTCACGGCGAGCACGGCGTGGTCGGACTGGCGCACGAGCTGGATGGTCGGGTTCATGAGCGGGTTGGTGATGCCGAAGGCGGCGAGCGAGGGGCCGGTCGCGACGATCGCGACCGTCTTGTTGGCGGAGCCTCCGATGATGAAGCCGCCGATCATCACGTTGTCTCCGGTGAGCACGTCGCCGCGCGTAGAGATGTTGCCCAGGCGCGTGGGGTTGGAGGTCGCGCTGAAGCTAGCGCTGACCGAGGCGGCGGCGTTCATGGTGACGGTGCAGCCCGCGGTGCCGAAGCATCCGCCGCCCGACCATCCGGCGAATGTGAAGCCGGAGGCGGCGGCGGCCGAGAGCGTGACGCTCGTGCCGTCCGCGAAGCTCGCCGAGCAGGTGGCGCCGCAGTCGATTCCCGCGGGCGACGAGGTGACGGACCCGGAACCGGATACCGAGACGCTCAAAGTGAACGCGCTAGCGCCGGCATTCACGACCTGCGTCACGGTGGAAGACGTAGCCGCGTTGTACGTCGCATCGCCCGAGTACTGCGCGCGGATCGCGTGCGAGCCGGTGGAGAGCGAGTGGGTGCTGCACGCGGCCGATCCGCTGCTCAACGGGATCGAGTCGCAGATCGCGCTGGCACCGTCGAGGAAGGTGACGCTGCCGGTCGCGGCACCCGCGGAGCCGCTCACGGCCGCGGTGAGCGTGACGGTCTCGCCGGCCGTCGACGGATTCGGCGATGAACCGAGCGTGACGCCGGCGGCGGCTTTCGTCGCAGCCGTGTCGACCACGGTGACCGTCGCCGCGGCGTTCCCCAGCGTCGCCCCGCCGGTCGCGCTCGACAGCATCACGCTGAACGTCTTGTCGCCGGCGGCCATGCCATCGTCGAGCACGGGCACGGTGATGGTCCTGGGAGAGATGTCGCCGTCGTTCCACGACAGCATCCCTTGCGTGGCCGTGTAGTCCACGCCGGCATGGGCGGTGCCGTCGGCGGTCGCGAATGCGACGCCGACCGCGCCGGCCGTGCCGCCGCTGCGCGCGACGGTGAGCGAGACGCTCCCCGCCGTCTCGGCGACCGATGCGGTGGACTGCGTGAACTGCAGTGTCCCGGGAGCCACCACGGTCATGAACATGCCGCGACCGTGCGTGGCCGCGACGAGCGTGGTCGGGTCGAGCCAGAAGAGCTCCTGCGTCGACACGGTGCTCGCAGCGTCGTTGGTCGGGCTCCAGGACGAGCCGCCGTCGACCGAGGCGAACACGCCGATCTCGGTGCCTGCGTAGAGCAGGTTGCCGTTGAGCGCATGGCGCGCGATGCTGAAGACCGGCGCCTGCGGCAGGTTGCCATGGCGATTCGTCGCCGTCGGCGATGGCTGGCACGCCTGCGAGGGATCGCGGATCTCCCAGACGTTCGAGCCGTTGAAGCCGCCGAAGGTCACGAACAAATGGTTCACGTCGCTCGGGTCGATGAGGATGCTCGTGACCATCCGGAACTGGGAAAGCGTGATGCGCGTCCAGGTGGGCGACGCCGCCGTGCCGTTGGTCGTGCAGAAGAGCTCGCCCGAGTTGCGCCCCACCCAGATGACGTCGGAATTGCCGGACGCCACGGCGATGGCGCTGATGAAGGAGCCCGCGGGAAGGATCGTGAACCAGTCGGGCGGCGAGCCGGTCTTCACGTTGGTGCTGCGCCAGAGCGAGGATGCGCCTACCAGCATCGTCTGCGCATTGTTCGGATCGAGGACGAACGGGGTGATGAAGTTCGTCGCGCTGCCGCCGACACACGCGCTCTCGCGAATCGGGTTCGGGCCGGCGCAGATGAAGAACGTGCCCGCGGGCGTCGTCCGCGCGACGGCCGCGAACTGCGTCTCGTTGTAGAACACCGAGGGATCGGCCGGATCGACCGCCGCGTCGCCGCCATCGCCGACCAGGTTCTGCGTCCAGGACGTGCCGGACGGCGGCGCGACGAGGGCGCCGTTGTCCTGCGTGCCGCCGGTGATGCGCGTGGCGCCGCTCGGATAGAGCCGCCCCGCACCATGGTAGAACTGCGTGATCTCGAGCCCGTTGTTGAGCGAATGCCACGCGGGCGCCGTATTCTGCGGTGACGTTTCGTCGTCGCGCCGATAGATGCCGCCGTCGTTTCCGAGGTAGATCGCGCGGTTCGTGACGCCGTCGTATCCGCTCGCCTCGACCACGACGTGCTGGTCCAGGTGTGCCGTGCCGGGGCCCTGCCCGATGATCTCGGTCGACGTGAGCGGCGTATTGGTCGTCCACCAGTTGGCGGGACCGGCGAGGCGTTCGACGCCGAAGCCCGCGGCGATCGCCCGTGTGGAGTCGGTCGGATCCACCCAGATGGCGTTGGCGTACCAGCCCTGCACGTTCAGCTGTTGCGGGCGCGAATTGAACGCCCAGGAGGCTCCGCTATCGGTCGAGACGTAGACCTCCCCGTTGTTCCGGTCGAGCGAGGCGAGCACCAGCCCGGGCGTCGCGCGCGCGAAGGCGATCTCGACCCGCTCGCTCTGCCCATCCGCGCTGAGGCGCTGCACGGTGTAGGTGTAGCTCGGGTTCGCGCCCGCGGCGGTCACGTCCGCGATGATGCCGACCTCGCCGCCGCTGCCGCTCAGCTCGCCGATGAGGAGCCGGTGCGGGGTGTGCGGGTCGAAGGCGAGGCTGCCCGCGCGCCGATCGAAGATCTTCTGCCAGGTCGGTGTCGCGCTCAGCGCATTCATCGTGCGCCACACGCCACCGGTATCCTGATGCGCGGAGCTGGACGCGACCACGATGTTGCTGTCCAACGGATCGACGGCGACGCGCTCGACATAGGTGAAGTCGTCCTTGCCCGCATCCGTCGGATTGGTCCCGGGCATCTGGCGCCACGTGGCTCCGCCGTCGTCGGAAAAGAAGATGCCCAGGCCGGGCGTGACCTGCGTGATGCCCTCGCCGGTGCCCGCGTAGAGCCGCGAGGGATTGTTGGGATCCCGCGCGAGCGACTCGATCGCGACGTTGGGCATGAGATCGTCCACCGCATGCCACGACGCGCCGCCGTCGGTCGAATTCCACAGCCCGCCCGAGACGCTTCCCACCAGGAGCCAGTTCGGGTCGGTGGGGTGGGTGAGGATCGAGCGGATGCGTCCGCCGATATTGCCGGGCCCGAGCGCGGTCCACGTCGCCGACGCGATGCCGCCCACCTTGGGCCGCGCGCGAATCATGCGCTGCCGCTGCTGCAACGCGTTCGCCAGGCCATCCGGGCGCACGGTGCCGTCGTCGCTGGCTTGCTGCAGCCGGCGGAATCGCGCGGCATCGAGCGCGTGGTCGGCCGCCTGCCCGGATGGCGCGCCGCAGACGGCCATCCAGACCACGGCCGGCGCGCAGAATCGCCGGAAGAATGACCACATGTAGGAAGGCTCCGAGGGTGGCAGGTCGATACGAGCCACATCGTCGTCGCCTTCCCCGACGTTTTCTGTCGGTTAGCTTGCGATCGTGTGTAGGAAGAACGCGGGACGCGCTCACGGCAATCGCTGACAGCCCGCGCGTTTCATTGCGCGGACGTGCGGATCGCGTGGGAGCGAGGCTACTTCGCCGCCATGCGGATCGCGCCGTCGAGGCGGATCACGGCGCCGTTCAGCACCTCGTTCGCGATGATCTCGCGCACCAGCGACGCGTATTCCTCGGGACGGCCGAGGCGCGCGGGGAAGGGCACCTGCTGGCCGAGCGAGGCGCGCACCTCCTCGCTCATTCCCCGCAGCATCGGCGTATCGAAGATGCCCGGTGCGATGGTCATCACGCGGATGCCGAACTTCGCGAGCTCGCGCGCGACGGGAAGCGTCATGCCGTTCACGCCGGCCTTCGAGGCGCTGTACGCGGCCTGCCCGACCTGCCCTTCGAACGAGGCGACCGAGGACGTGTTCACGATCACGCCGCGCTCGCCGTTCGCGAACGCCGGCTGCACGCTCATGCGCGCCGCGGCGAGCCGGATCGCGTTGAACGTTCCGACGAGGTTGACCATCACAGCGCGCTGGAAGCTCGCGAGCGAATGCGGACCGTTGCGTCCCACCACGCGCTCGCCCGGCGCGACGCCGGCGCAGTTCACCAACCCATGGATCGCGCCGAACGAAGCGACGCATTCGTCGACCGCGGCCTGCATCGAGGACTCCTCGGTCACGTCGCACTTCACGTAGCGGCCTTTGGCGCCGAGCTCCTTCGCGACCTGCTCGCCCGCCTGCGCCACGTCGGCGATCACGACCTTGCCGCCTTCGTCGGCGATCATCTTCGCGGTGGCGGCCCCGAGGCCCGAGCCGGCACCGGTCACGAGAAATGCGTTGTCGAGGATCTGCATGTCGTTCCTACGGGAATGGATGACGGACTGCGACGATCGGCAGGTCGAGCGCGCGCGCCCAACGCTCCCAGTGCGCGGTGCCCTGCTCGGCGAAGCGTGCGGCGAGCGCCGCGCGCGTGAGCGCCTCGAGCCCGAAGGCTTCGGCGAGGCGCCGCGCGAAGTGCGGCTCCAGCGCGGCCACCGCGATCCAGCCGTCGCTCGCCTCGTAGAGATTATAGGCGGCGAGCCCACCGCCCAGCAGCGCGCCCCGCCGCGTGAGGCCTTCCTCGAGCGGTCGTGCGAGGAACGCAGCGGCCTGCGCGAGCGGCACCGTGGCCGATGCGCCGCGGCCGTCGCGGTCGCGCGCGTGCACCAGCGCGAGCGCGGTGGAGACGGCGCGCTCCGCGCCCGCCATGTCGGCGAAGAGCGTGGCCGGAAGCGCGGGCGGAGCGACGAGGCCGTGCTGGGCGAGATAGGTGAGATCGTGGCCCGCCTGCTCTTCGTCGGGCGCCGCGTGGCCGCTGATCGCGACGCCGCAAAGCCGCGGATGACGCGCCGCGAGCGAGGCGGGATCGAGCCCGAGGCGGGCGAGGGCGGAGGGACGTTGCGCGCTCACGAAAAGGTCCGCACCGGCGAGGAGCGCATCGAGCGCGCGCGCGCCCGCCTCGGACTTGAGGTCCAGGCGCTTCACGTCCATTCCCTCGGCGAGCCGCGCGTACCATTCCGCGCAGAATCCCTCGAGCGGATCGCCCGCGGGCGGCTCCACCTTGGTCACGCTCGCGCCCAGCTCGCGCAGCCGCGCGCACGCGACCGGCCCGGGAAGGTTCAAGGCGATGGAGACGACCGCGAGGCCGCGCAGCGGATTCATGGCATAAAGTCTATATGGCTCCCGCGCTTCCCCCCACCGTCCGCCCGATCGTGCGCGGTTGGCTCAACTCGAACATCGTCGTGCTGCGCGCGCCCGGCGACAACGTGGTGATCGACTCCGGCTATTGCAGCCACCGGGAAGAGACGCTGCACCTTCTCGCCGCGCCGGCAGGCCTCGAGGGCGAGCCGGTCGAGCGCCTCGTCAACACGCATTGCCACTCCGACCACATGGGCGGGAACGGCGCGATCGCTTCCACCTACGGCTGCCGCATCACGATTCCCGAGGGCGAGGTGAAGCATGTCGTGCCGTGGACGCCGCAAAGCGTGTGGATGGCGCGCTTCGACCAGCGCGCCGATCCGTTCCACTTCGACGACACGATCGCGGCCGGCGACGCGTTCGACGGCGGCGGATTCACCTGGGAAGCCCACGCCGCGCCGGGCCACGACATGGATGCGCTGGTCTACTTCGAACCGGCGAACCGCATCCTCGTCTCGGGCGACGCGCTGTGGGAAAACGGGATGGGATTCGTCTGGCCGGACGAGGGCGCGAATGCCGGCATCGCGGCGGCACGCGCGGCGCTCGACGCGATCGACCGGCTCCATCCGGCGCTCGTGATTCCCGGCCATGGCTCGCCGTTCGCGGACGTGGCCGGCGCCCTGGGCCGCGCGCGCGCGAAGCTCGACGCGTTCGCCGCCGATCCGCGGCGCAACGCGCGCCACGCGATGAAGGTGCTCTTCACCTTCGCGCTCCTCGACAAGCGCTCGATGCCCGTGGCGCAGGTCGAGCGCTATCTCGCGGGCGTGCCCTGTTACCGCGAGCTTTCCGATCGCTTCCTCGGCCTCGATGCGCCCGCCCTCGCAGGCTGGATGCTCGCCGACCTGGAAAAGTCCGGCGCGGTCGCGATCCGCGACGGCGTCGTCCGACCGACCATGTCCGCGTGAAAAGGGGGACGGACCCCTTTTTTCCGCAAGAGCGAACGCACGTTCCGCCTAAGAGAAAAAGGGGTCTGTCCCCTTTCTCATCCAAAGATCCTCAGGCCGTCGAGGTCGAGGACGCGGATGCGCCCGTATTCGACCTCCACCAGGCCGGCCTTCCCGAGCACCTGCAGCGCGCGGTTCACCCGCTGGCGCGAGACGCCCGAGAGGTAGCCCACTTCCTCCTGCGAGAGCTGGATCTGCGTCGCCTGCTCGGGATAGAGCACGGGGTTGAAGAGCGCCGCGAGAGAGCGCGCGACGCGGGCGTCGGGCCCGAGGAGCCGCTGGTACTCCACCATCGCGATGAACTGCGAGAGGCGCTCGTTCAACTGCATCAGCAGGAAGCGGTTGAAGCCGATGTCGGTGTCGAGCAGCCACTCGAACGTCGCGCGCGGCATGAGCGCCATCCGCGTCGCCCGCAGCGCCCCGATGTCGTACTTGCGCGTGCGGTCCTTGAGGATCGAGCCCTCGCCGAACCAGCCGCCGCTGGTGACGCCGGTGAACGTGGTGGTCTTCCCCGAAGCGTTCACGCTCGTCATCTTGAGCAACCCGTCGACCACGCCGAACCAATGCTCGACCGGCTCGCCCTTGCGGCAGACGTAGGCGCCGGCGGGGAAATCGCGCACCTGCGTCTCGGCCTTCACGCGCTCGAGCTGCGCCGTGGAAAGCGAGCGCGTCCAGAGGGAGGCGGCGAGAAGCTCGGCAAGCGTTTCCACGGGGCGGGCGAGGGCGGGCGAAGGCGAGCCGCAATTGTCAACGAAAAGACACCCGGGGGGTTGGCGCTGCGGCTACACTAGGCCGCAAACGCGAGGAGACCACCCCATGCAGGTGGAGACCGGGAAGCCGGACACGTTTCCGAAGCTTCTGCTGCACCACGCCCGCGAGCGAGGCGAGAGCCCCGCCATTCGCGAGAAGGAATACGGCATCTGGCAGGCGTGGACGTGGGGCGCCATGCGTCGCGAGGTGGAATGGCTCGCTGCGGGCCTCGCGGCCGCGGGCCTCGCGCGCGGCGCCCACATCGCGGTGATCGGCGCGAACCGCCCGCGGCTCTATTGGACGCTCGTCGCCGCGCAATCCCTGGGCGCGATCCCGGTCCCCTTCTACGAGGACGCGATCGCCCAGGAGATGGTCTACGTCTTCCAGGACGCCGCGATCGAGTTCGCGGTCGTCGAGGACCAGGAGCAGGCCGACAAGCTCCTCGAGATCGTTCCGCAGTGCCCGAGCCTTGCGCGCATCTGGTACGACGATCCGCGCGGATTGCGCCACTACACGCAGCCGCAGCTCGCGAGCTACGAGAGCCTGCGCGAGATGGGGCGACGGCGCGCCTCGGAGCTGCCCGGCTTCTTCGAATCGCAGGTCGCCTCGGGCGAGGGCAGCGACCCGGCGATCATGATGTACACCTCGGGGACGACCGGGCATCCGAAGGGCGTCGTGCTTTCGCACCACAACCTGGTCTCCTCCAGCGTCGCCTACGCCGAGCTCGAGGGATTGCGCGACGACGAGGAGGTGCTCGCGTACCTGCCGATGGCGTGGATCGGGCAGAACCTCTTCTCGTACGCGCAGTGGATGACGGTCGGCTTCCGCATCAACTGCATCGAGTCGGCCGAGACCGTGCTCACCGACATGCGCGAGATCGGCCCTACCTACTACTTCGCGCCGCCGCGCGTGCTCGAGGCGCTGCTCACGCAGGTCACCATCCGCATGGAGGACGCGAGCCGCGTGAAGCGCTTGCTCTTCCGCTACTTCATGGAGCTCGCGCGCCGCGTGGGCGGCGAGCTGCTCGACGGCCGCTGCGTGAAGGCCTCCGATCGCGCGCTTTACGCGCTCGGCAACCTCCTCGTCTACGGGCCGCTGCGCAATGCGCTCGGCATGACGCGCATTCGCGTCGCCTACACCGCGGGCGAGGCGATCGGGCCCGACCTCTTCGTGTTCTACCGCTCGCTCGGGATCAACCTGAAGCAGCTCTACGGCTCCACCGAGACCTCGGTGATGGTCTGCGTGCAGCCGAACGGCGGCGTGAAGCCCGACACGGTGGGGCCGCCGATGAAGGGTGTCGAGGTGCGCATCCTGGAAAGCGGCGAGATCGTATTGCGTTGCCCGGGCCTCTTCCGCGAGTACTACAAGAACGAGGAAGCGACGCGCGAGGCGAAGGACGCCGAGGGCTGGTTCCACACCGGCGACGCCGGCTTCTTCGACGCCACCGGGCACCTGCGCATCATCGATCGGGCCCACGACGTCGGCAAGCTCGCCGACGGCACGCTGTTCGCCCCGAAGTACCTCGAGAACAAGCTCAAGTTCTTCCCGCACGTGAAGGAAGCGGTCGCCTTCGGCGACGCGAGGCCGCACGCCACCGCGATGATCAACATCGACGTGCAGGCGGTAGGCGACTGGGCCGAGCGCCGCGGCATCCCGTACTCGGGCTACACGGACCTCGCTTCCAAGCCGCAGGTGATCGAGCTCGTGCGCGGCTGCGTCGAGAAGGTGAACGCGGACCTCGCGCGCGACCCGAAGCTCGCCGGAAGCCAGATCCATCGCTTCGTGATCCTGCACAAGGAGCTCGACGCCGACGACGGCGAGCTCACGCGCACGCGCAAGGTCCGCCGCGGCTTCATCGCCGAGAAGTACGCGGCGATCGTGCAGGCGCTCGATTCGGGCGCCGGGCGCTGCGCCGTGGAGGCGCAGGTGCGCTTCGAGGACGGGCGCACCGGCACGGTTCGCGCCGAGCTCGCCGTGGTCGCCGCGAAAACCTTCGAGGCGTCCGGGCCCGCCGCGGCCGCGCGCGGTGCACCGGCGACCAGGCAGGAGCAGGTGGCCGCATGAACCTGCGCGAGCTCGAGCCGCAGCGAGCGCGCCGCGAGCTCGGCGCCCCGATCCTCGCGCTCGAGGGCATCTCGCTCGCCTTCGGCGGCGTGAAGGCGCTCGCCGAGGTGAGCTTCGACGTGCGCGAGCACGAGATCCGCGCCATCATCGGCCCCAACGGCGCCGGCAAGAGCTCGCTCCTCAACGTGATCAACGGCGTCTACCGCCCGCAGCAGGGGCGCATCACGTTCCGCGGCGAGGCGCGCGCGCACATGGAGCCGCACCACGTCGCGGCGATGGGCATCGCGCGCACCTTCCAGAGCCTCGCGCTCTTCAAGGGCATGACGGTGCTCGAGAACATCCTCGCCGGACGCAACCTGATGATGAGGTCGAACCTCTTCCTGCAGGCGCTGCGCATCGGCCCCGCGCTCGCGGAGGAGATCCGGCATCGCCGGCGCGTGGAGGAGGTGATCGACTTCCTCGAGATCCAGCACGTGAGGAAGACCGTGGTGGGGCGCCTTCCCTACGGCTTGCAGAAGCGCGTGGACCTCGGGCGCGCGCTCGCCGCCGAGCCGAAGGTGCTGCTCCTCGACGAGCCGATGGCGGGCATGAACATCGAGGAGAAGCAGGACATGTCGCGCTTCATCCTCGACGTGAACGACGAGTTCGGCACCACCATCGTGCTGATCGAGCACGACATGGGCGTCGTCATGGACCTTTCCGATCGCGTCGTCGTGCTCGACTACGGCAGGAAGATCGCCGACGGTACTCCCGCCGAGGTGCGCTCGAGCCAGGCGGTCGTGGACGCCTACCTGGGAGTGAAGCATTGAGCGCCCCGGCCCGCAACCTCACGCTGGCCTTCTTCGCGCTGCTCGCGTTCGGCGCGGTCTCGCCGATGCTCTTCCAGGGAGTGCGCTTCCCGCAGTGGCTGGAGATCGTGATCGGCGGGCTCATGTCGGGCGTGCTCTACTCGCTCGTCGCGCTGGGCCTCGTGCTGATCTTCAAGGCCTCGGGCGTCTTCAACTTCGCGCAGGGCGCCATGGTGCTCTTCGCCGCGCTCGCGCTGGTGAGGCTCATGGCGCACGTGCCGTTCGCGGTGGCGCTCGCGCTGGTGCTCGTGCTCATGGTCGCGCTCGCGTGGCTCGTGGAGCGGCTGGTCCTGCGCCCGCTCGTGAACCAGGAAGGCATCGTCCTTTTCATGGCGACGCTCGGCATCGCCTACTTCCTCAACGGCCTGGGACAGTTCGTGTGGGGCGCCGACGTCTACACGCTCGACGTGGGCATGCCGAAGGAACCGAAGATCATCCTCGACCGGGTGTTCGAGGGCGGGATCCTGGTGAGCACCGAGGACGTCATCGCGGCGATCATCGCGGGGCTGCTGGTCGCGGCGCTCGCGCTCTTCTTCCAGCGCACCTCCACCGGCCGGGCGCTGCGGGCGGTGGCCGACGACCACCAGGCCGCGCAGTCGATCGGCATCCCGCTCAACCGGATCTGGGTGATCGTATGGAGCGTCGCGGGGCTGGTGGCGCTCGTCGCCGGGGTGGTGTGGGGCTCGAAGCTCGGCGTGCAGTTCTCGCTGCAGCTCATCGCGCTGAAGGCGCTGCCGGTGGTGATCCTCGGCGGCTTCACCTCGATTCCCGGCGCCATCGTGGGCGGCCTCCTCATCGGGCTGGGCGAGAAGCTTTCCGAGGTCTACCTCGGCCCGCTCCTCGGCGGCGGGATCGAGAACTGGTTCGCCTACGTGCTCGCGCTGGTGTTCCTGCTGTTCCGGCCGGAGGGATTGTTCGGTGAAAAGATCATCGACCGTGTTTGAACGACGCTCACCGCGGCCCTCTCCGAGGCGAGAGGGAGGCATATGATCTATCGCGAGACCGGCCAGTTCCGGACCAGCTACGCGTCGGACCAGCAGCTCTTCCCCATCCTGCAGGACCGCGTGCTCGTGATCGGCTTCCTCGCGTTCGCCTTCGTCGTGGTGCCGTTCGTCGCGAGCGACTATCTCTTCCGCGCGATCCTCACGCCGTTCCTCATCCTCTCGCTCGCCGCGCTGGGGCTCAACATCCTGGTCGGCTACTGCGGGCAGCTCTCGCTCGGCACCGGCGGCTTCATGGCGGTGGGTGCGTACGCGGCGTATAACCTCGCGGTGCGCATCCCGAGCTTGAACCTGATCGTGGTCTTCGTGCTCGCGGGGCTGTGCGCGACCCTGGTGGGAGCGCTCTTCGGCATCCCGAGCCTGCGCATCAAGGGCTTCTACCTCGCCGTGACGACGCTCGCCGCGCAGTTCTTCCTCGACTGGCTGTTCTCGCGCGTGGGCTGGTTCACCAACGACTCCTCGTCGGGCTCGGTCGCCGCGCCGCCGCTCGAGCTCTTCGGGCATCCGATCCAGGGTCCGGCGGAGAAGTACCTGCTGGTGCTCTCGATCGTGTCGGTGTTCGCGCTCCTCGCGAAGAACCTCACGCGCGGCGCGGTCGGCCGGTCGTGGATGGCGACGCGCGACATGGACGTCGCCGCGGAGGTGATCGGCATCCGGCCGCTCTATGCCAAGCTCACCGCCTTCGCCGTGAGCTCGTTCTACGTCGGCGTCGCCGGCGCGATGTGGGGCTTCGTCTACCTCGGCGGGTGGGAGCCGCTCGCCTTCGACGTGAACCGCTCGTTCGAGCTGCTGTTCATGGTGATCATCGGCGGGCTGGGATCGATCCTCGGGTCGTTCCTCGGCGCCGCTTTTATCGTGATCCTGCCCATCGCGCTGAACCGCCTGCCGAGCGCGCTCGGCGTGCCCCTGTCCACCGCCACCGTCTCCGAGCTCGAGCTGATGGTCTTCGGCGGGCTCATCGTGTTCTTCCTGATCGCCGAGCCGCGCGGCCTCGCGCGGCTCTGGGCGATCGGCAAGGAAAAGCTGCGTCTGTGGCCGTTTCCCCACTGACGCTCCCGCGAGGCACAACGAAAAGGAGGATGCCATGCAGAACCGTTTGAGGATCAAGGCGGCGGCGCTCGCGCTCGCCGCGGCGGGCGCTCTCGCCTGGGCTGCCGATGCGATGGCGCAGGCGAACGAGATCTTCGTGCCGGTGCTCGTGTACCGCACCGGTCCGTATGCGCCGAACGGCGTGCCGTGGGCCGACGGCTTCGTCGACTACCTCAAGCTCGTGAACGAGCGCGACGGCGGCATCAACGGCGTGAAGATCGCGTTCGAGGAGTGCGAGACCGGCTACGCGACCGACCGCGGCGTCGAGTGCTACGAGCGCCTGAAGAGCAAGAAGCCGGTCGCGTACAGCCCGCTTTCCACGGGGATCACGTACGCGCTCACCGAGAAGGCGCCCGGCGACCACATCGTGCTCATCACCGCGGGCTACGGCCGCGCCGATTCGGTGGACGGCAGCGTCTTCCGCTGGAATTTCCCGCTGCTCGGCACGTACTGGGACGGCGCCGACATCCTGGTGCAGCACGTGAAGACGAAGGGCAGCCTCAAGGGCAAGAAGATCGCGCTCGTCTACCACGATTCGCCCTACGGCAAGGAGCCGATCGAGGCGCTGCAGGCGCTCTCCAAGAAGGAGGGCTTCCACCTGCTGCTGCTTCCGGTGACCCATCCCGGCGTGGAGCAGAAGGCGACATGGCTGCAGATCCGCCAGCAGCGGCCCGACTACGTGTTCCTGTGGGGCTGGGGCGTGATGAACTCGACCGCCATCAAGGAAGCGATCGCGGTCGCCTACCCGCGCCTGCAGATGTACGGCGTGTGGTGGTCCGGCGCCGAGCCCGACGTCGTCCCTGCGGAGCAGGCGGCGAAGGGCTACAACGCGCTCGCGCTCGGGCACTCCGCCGAGAACGACCGGCCGGTGCACAAGGACATCATGAAATACCTGTACGAGAAGGGGAAGGGCACCGCCTCGGATCGGAAGGAGGTGGGCCAGGTGCTGTACAACCGCGGCATGCTCTCGGCGATCCTCACGGTCGAGTCGATCCGCACGGCGATGAAGAAATACGGCAACGGCGTGATGACCGGCGACCAGGTGCGCTGGGGCGCCGAGCACCTGAACATCGACGCGGGCCGCATCAAGCAGCTCGGCGTCGACGGAATGATGGTGCCGGTGCACACCTCGTGCATGGATCATGGCGGCGCGCACTCGGCGCGCATCCACACCTGGGACGGCTCGTCGTGGAGCTACACGTCCGGCATGTACACCGCGGACTACAAGCTGCTGCGCCCGCTCGTCGAGGAGTCGGCGACGAAGTACGCGAAGGAGAAGGGCATCTCGCCGGTGGATTGCGCGAAGGAGAAGTGACGCAATGGCAACGGTGGCGGGCAACCCTCCCCCGAACCCCCTCCCGAGGGAGGGGGGCCGAACGCTGGACGAGGTTGCGCGCGGGCAGGCACCGTTGCTCGACGTCAACGGCATCGAGGTCATCTACAACCACGTGATCCTGGTGCTGAAGGGCGTCTCGCTGCAGGTTCCCGAGGGGGGCATCGTGGCCCTCCTCGGGGCGAACGGCGCCGGCAAGACCACGACGCTCAAGGCGATATCGAACCTCCTCGCGGCCGAGCGCGGCGAGGTGACGAAGGGCTCGATCGCGTTCGCGGGCGAGCGCGTCGATCGCCTCGATCCCTCGCGCCTCGTGCGGCGCGGTGTGATCCAGGTGATGGAGGGGCGCCATTGCTTCGCGCACCTCACCGTCGAGGAGAACCTCCTCACCGGCGCCTACAGCCGCAACGCGCCGCGCTCGGAAGTCCGCGCGGATCTCGAGAAGGTGTACGCGTTCTTCCCGCGGCTGCAGCAGCGGCGCGCCTCGCTCGCGGGCTACACCTCGGGCGGCGAGCAGCAGATGACGGCGATCGGGCGCGCGCTGATGGCGCGTCCGCGCATGATCCTCCTCGACGAGCCGTCGATGGGCCTCGCGCCGCAGATCGTCGAGGAGATCTTCGAGATCGTGAGGAGCCTCAATACGATCGAGAAGGTGAGCTTCCTCCTCGCCGAGCAGAACACGATGGTGGCGCTGCGCTTCGCCGACTTCGGCTACATCCTCGAGAACGGC